>Ga0102924_1006852_pt1 | contig 10572 bp, 8 predicted proteins | sample PaiPotPPM11metaG_FD_80116 | JGI IMG/M metagenome (GOLD analysis project Ga0102924, IMG submission 80116) | Iron sulfur acid spring bacterial and archeal communities from Banff, Canada, to study Microbial Dark Matter (Phase II) - Paint Pots PPM... ...
GCTGCAGTCTCGTAAAGCGGCAGCGTCGTCCCACTCGGCAGCGTCGGAGTTCCCGAGAGATTCGCCGCCGTCCCCGTCGTGTTCTGATTGAGAGTCGGGATGTCTGCCGCCACGATTGCTCGGAAGCTCGGAACTCCCGCGCTCCCCGTCGGGCCCGCAAGAAACGAATTCGCACTCTGGCTCGGCAGCACCGGCACCGGCTCCGTCACTACTCCCGTGAAGATCGGCGAAGCCAGCGGGGCGTAGTTAGCAATTGCGGCGAAAGCCCCAGTGCCGAGAGGAGTTCCGTTGACTTCAAAAACTCCCGCCCCGAGCGTTGTAACGTTCAGATTCACGTTGGAGTCCGAACCCGCCGCGCCAAGAGTCACCGTCGCTGGATTTCCCGTAGCTGCATTGGTCAGAGCAAAATAATCCACAGCCGAAGTGGTCGGATTCCATTTCACCATTTCGTTCGCATTGGTGTCGAAAAGACCGGTTTGAATCTTGAGACTAGCTCCAGTCTTATTGCTCAATGTTTGTGTGTCACTCGTGCCGACAATCGTCCCTGCCGGTGCTGGAACCGAGGATGTGAGGCTCGTAGCTGATCCCGCAATCGGAATCTGTGCAGCCGTCAAGCCGGAAATCGAAGCGCTTCCACCACCGCACGCGCCATTTGCGGCTGTACAAATCGTGCTCGGAGTTCCCGCATTGGCCGAAATATAAAAGTTTCCGTCATTTGATATACCAAGCGCGGACATCCCACTCGGTGCGTTACCCATCGCTGATCCCGAAGGAGGCGTTGTGATCTCCCAAGGTCCGGTCAATACCAGTTGACCGCCAACCGTAACATTTCCGCTGAACGTTCCGCTGCTCGCCGAGACCCCTCCGCTTCCGGAGTAGCTGAGTGTCGTACCACTATCACCGAGAAGAGCGTCTCCACTTAACGTGGTTCCGCTGCTTGAATACATCGCTAACTGCGATCCAACTCCGCTGTTGACCGTTCCTGACCCTCCACCGCTACCGCTCCCGCAATCCGAACCCGTACCTGACACCACTCCACTCGTGCTTACATGCAGGCATTGAGTACTTCCAGTGACCGGTAGCGTAACTGTTCCTGCAAACGTAGGTGATGTTATAGCCGCTTTCAAGGTCAATTGCGTCTGTACGCTCGACGTTGCATCCAGATACCCTAAGGTTGTTGGACTTACCCCATCCACTGTTTTATTAGTAAGTGACTGGGTATCGGTAACCCCCACAAGGGCACTCGAGGGTACCGCTAAGGACGCACCCCAAGTTGAAGATCCTCCATACACTGCAATTCCCGCCGACGGAGGCCATGTCATACTTCCGCCGCTTCCGCCTCCGCAGCCTGTGCATGTACCTGTGACCGTCAGATTCCCGTTAATGGTCACCGGTACATTAAATGTCTTCCCGCTCGCGCTCAGCCGTTCCTTGTAGCTTCCGTTGTCGAACACTGACCCGATGTATTCCGAAATCGCAACCGGCGCGCGCAGCGCAAGCTGTGCCGACGTAGCTACGCCGCTTGCTGAATCAAAACCTATTGCCGTATCGTTTGCAGACGCGCTTGGCCGGTATCCTGGCGTCGCCAACGCCAGAAATGGATTGCTGTACGCCAGCGTGATCATATCGGTCTGTGCGATAGTTCCCGGATTCAGAAACCCGTACAGTCCTGTCAGCCCTGCCGTCGGAGCCCCGGTTGCAGGACCAGCCTGCTTCAGTACCGCTCCCACCGGCGGGTTATTGTTTCCCTCCGAGTCGCCTTCGCGGTACGACGCCCAAAATGGCGTGTATTGTCCCGCACTGCCCGGCACCGAGTGATTGCAGTACACCGCAGGTAGATAAGTCGTAGTGATGATCCCCGCCGCCTGTCCGCAATCGTCAATGTGCAAACGGGAAGCGTTCCCCAGCACAACTGCGCCTGGCCAGAAGTTCATCCGTACCGTATTTGTCGCAGTCGGCACCGTGTAACTGCTCGCCCCTGTCTGCGAATCGACATTGGAGCAGAGTCCGCCCGTTGTGCAGTTCCCGCTGATCCCCGTCGCAATCGCATACGACCCACTTCCGTTCGGTGGAATCGCGTTGCTGCCTACTGTTCGGAGTTCGTCATAAGTGACCGTCCCTAGACCGTCTAAGTTCGTCTCTGGCCAGTAGGTCGTACAGTTCCCTGTACCGCTCGTCATACAGCTCCCGGTATAGAACATCCCCAGGACACCTCTGGTCGAGCTGTGGGTCACAACGTAGTAATTGTTTTGCTGCGATCCAGAATTCGCGGCTGGAAAAGAAGGAAACTGCCCGCCAATCGGATCATTGCCAACATATGTCAGGTCGCTGTTAGTTAGGATCCCGACATTGGCGCCGATCGACCCTGGGTAAACGGGGTTGTTGCAAGCTCCTGATGATTCCTGATAAGTACCTCCAACCATCAGGCTTTGCAGTCCGCCGGCGTAGTAAATCCCATATTGGTTGAAGCCTTGCACAACGCTATTCATCACGTGCAGTGTATTGCCGGCCGCATCACGTACTCCATTGCCACCGCACTGCATGCTGGCCTCGAGATGGTCAATGTTGATAACTGGCGCTGCGCCCTGATCTCCCCGGCCATACACTAAGGCCCCACAAACGTTCGCCGTGCAGCGAATGATGCTTCCGCTGCCTTCATTGCTCATCCCATCCAACTTGAACGACTGATCGTTTCCAACTACAACGCCCCAATGGAAGTATTGGCTGGTGCCGGGATAGAACTTGATGTCCCTCAGCGTTACATGGTCCGCAATATCTTCGATCGCGGCATCTTCAATCGCAGCCCACCCGTAGGACGGCGCACTACTGTACGTCGCATTGCCTACGCTGTAAGTGAACTGGTTCGCCGCTGTCACGGTTATCTTGAACCGGCCTTCCTGCGTGGAGCTGGCATTGGAGTAAAAAAGAATCAAGTAATCGCCCGTTACAAATGCATGATTGGTAGCCGTGGTGACCGTGTAGGTGCCATTTGCGGCTGAGACGGATGCGATCTGCACGCCATCTACGTTCAACCCAGGTACAAATTCGACGCCCGCAATGGTGTTGAATAGTCCCGTGCCTCCGAGATAGTTCCCGTCGATCAGACACGCCGCCCGGGTATAACACTGCAACATTGCGCCATAACCACTGAGGAGCGTCTTCTTCGTATTCAGGAAGATAGTCGAGTAGGCTGTGTAATTCGGTGTCGCACCGGACGCCGGCAGCAGCACAATCGACCCGTGTTGTCCGCCGGAGTCATTAATAGCTTCTTGAATCCCTGACGTTGCGGATCCCACGGTGTAGCCTGTTCCATGCGAATTGATCGTCGTAACAGTAATTGTTCCGCTGGCGCTTCCAGGCGTGCAACTTCCGCCTGTGACCGGCGCCGCTTCCGCCGTTCCAGTACCGGCTATGTATACGGAATACTGCGCATTCACGTTGTTGGAAGTATCCACGCCCAGTGGGCATGGGGTCAGATGAATGGTGTTACTTCCCGCCACGCTTAGATTGTCCGTCGGTGATTGCAACCAATTCCAACTCGACGTCACATAACGGGTGTTAGCCAGATTGTTCGTCGAAAACTGAGTTCCCGCAGGTTGCACCACGTTCTGGCTCGCCGCCGGTAATGTCGAAACGTTCCCCGATCCTCCTCCGCTGCCGCACGCTCCCCAGGTTCCGTTTCCCAGCAGACAACTACCGGCATTCGCAGTCCCCGCTCCCAGTTCGCTCGCTGGCACAAGTCCCGCGATCAAGTCTGCCTTCCCCGCAAACCCGGCATCTACATATTGCTTGGGGGTCGCTTGCAACGGCGCGGAAGGATTTCCTGGCAATGTAATTGGTCCCGACATCGTCCCGCCGGCCGTCGACAGGTAATTACCCGCGCCTACATTGGCCACTGAAGAATCTACATATTCTTTGTTAGCGACTTGGCCTGTTGTAGTTGGAGTAGGAACGTTCGGGGCGCTGGCAAATGTCTTGACTCCACTAATCGTCTCGATTCCATCGAGATGCACCACATCATTGTCATTCGCCTTAGTCGCTAGCCCCGAGTTCACATATTGCATCGATGCAGGCTGCACCGCTACTCCAGATCCCGGCATCGTCCGCACTGTCGCGAGGTTTACCGGGGAGTTCGTCGGCACGACCCAATCCTCGCTCCTCACCTCCCCGGCTCCAAGCTGGTAGACAATGCTGTAATACGTACCAGTCGGACTCGCGCCCACATTCGGTATCAATGCCACACTCAGCGCCCCGTTTGGCCCCAAAGCAACAGTAGTGGTTCCCGGCGCGACAGCCGTCCCGCTCGCTGTCACAAATGCCGGCCAGGTGATGATTAACGTTCCAGACGCAGTTGTCCCATCCGCCATGTATACATTGTCCGCAACAACTGTAGTTGCTGGCCCGTTCTGCGGCGCCACTCCCCAAGCCGGAAGCCCATAGCCGAAAGCCGTTATCATCCCTACCAGCGCCCAATAAAAATGCCGCCCCATGGGGCGGCGGCCCGCGTAACGCATCGTATCCTCCAACTCTCAGATCGGGTGCCCCATCTTCGTCGCATTTCCCGCGACGGCTTGGGGCTTTGGACTTCTCTCTCTGACCTCGCGATTAAGCCGTTATCTCTTCAAACACCGCATCACTTCGTCTCTTCGCCTTGTAAAAACGTCTCCACGCTCTGCACATACACCTCGGCGAAATCCGCGACGGGTCGGCGTTTCTCGATCAATCCCATCGCGTCTTCCACGTTCCATCCCATCGACCCTAAAACTGCCAACGCCATCATCGGCGCCCGGTGTACACCTGCCGCACAGTGGATAAATACCCGTGCATCTTGCGACTCGAGTGCACTCAGCGCAAATTCCACGCCGCGTCGCAACAGTTCCGCCGGCTTCGGTTCAAAATCATCGTCTGTCGGATTCCACAAAACCTCAATGCCCAGCGGTCGTCCCAGTGGCGTGTCATCGAATTCAATCTGCATGTCGATGATGTGCGTGATCCCCGCACGCGCCACCTTTTCCATGTTGTCCGCCGTCCAGATGCCGCCTCCTACTGCGATCCGCTCCGTCAGCCAGGTAATATCCATTCCGTTCCTATGTGTGCGCTCTGCGCGGGCCGCACTCTTCGTCCGGCGGCGCATGGTAGCTGCAGCTTTCGTTGGGAGCTCGAAACGTTTTCCTCGGGCCCCAACCCAAACCGCAACTCGTTTTCCACTCACCCTGCAACCTCATTCTACGGTATCGGTCTCCTCCGTAGGAGAAGCCGCATTCAGTTTTACTTCGCAAAACAAAGGAGATTTCGCCCTTAGTCGCCAAGGCAATCTTCTACTCGATACCGACCAGAGTCTTTGGCGCTTCCTCGCTGTTCTCACTCTGTTCTGTCGCCGACTCCTTCGAACTCCTCGCCGGAATTACCATAACGTCCTCGTCCTTTTCATATAAATCATGCACAACCGGCTCATCCGGAATATTTAACCGATCCAGGAGCGTCTTTGCCAAACTGTCTTCCTCTGCGGACGCTTCACTTCCATCCGTCATTGCCGGAAACACTCCTGCCATCTCCAGCAGGTACTTGGCTGGCGCCAGTTCGCCGTTGTACGCGTGGCTGATCACCGCCTGTGTGATTTTCTTGGCTCCGGATTTCACCATCCCGGCAATTTCCTGCCGAACCTTCGCCGGATCAAGTTGTTTCCTCGGTGTCCGCTTCTTCGATACCTTCTTTGCCGCCTTCTTACTCTTCGCCTTTTTCTTGATCATTGCCCAACACTCGGATTTTCTTAAGATTCTGACTCTTCCCACAAAAACCGAAGGCGCGCTGATTAGGCGCGCCTTCTACAGGAGGTTTATTATTTCTCACTCTCTAAGTCTAGAATATCAAACCGCAGGGGGTATTTGTAACATGACTTACAACTTTTTATTCGCCATCGTTACAATCACTTACAGAAAAAGGCCCCGTTTTACCCCCTTGACAAGATTTTCCCGGACTCGGAGGAAGCCGGTCAAGTAGCCCAACTCTTACCAGAATGCCCGCGAGTTCGTCCAACGCTTCCAACATCGTGCGATGAACTGTCATTCTTGTACAGCCCAGCAGACGCGCGGCATCCTCTTGCCCATATTCCTGTAGTACCATTCTTCCCAGGACCTGTTGAGAAAAGTGATCGAGACGCTGTAAGCATCTTTCCAAGTCATGTACGAAAATAACGCGGTCTTCGAACGTTGTAACCTGATACTTCGTAACGTTGCTTCGGAAAAACTCTCTACCGACCAGCGAAGGTAACCGCCCCGTTTCGATCGAATACCGCATATACCGGCGCAGCATCCCCACAGTCCGTCGGCGGTAAGTCTGTCGTCGCCGATCCTCTTCGTACGAAGCATCGTCCTGCGGATCATCTTCAAACCCATCCTCGACAAGGAGGGAACTGCCGCTCTCTTCTGCCGCCACCCCCTCCGTCCGCTGAAGCCCAAATTGATGGCTCGGCAGCTTCTCAATCAAATCGTCCACCTTCGCTGTATGCTCTTTCCGCAACGCATCGGAGCCGATAAGTGACTTCGGCGGTTCCGCTTCCGCTGCAATCCAGCCAATCATTTCGCTCATGCCACACCTCTCGCTGCTTTAATGCCTGAAGTGTCCTCGTCGATACCGATGCGGTATTCCTCTACCAATGCGCTCTCCTGCACCGGAAGCATTACCCGTCCTGGCCTTTTCTTTGGAATCGGTAAGTCCGCTACTTTCGCTTGGCACTGATCGCAGTAAACTACTCCAGTTCCGCGTTCGCGCACCCACAACCCTCCGCAATGTTCGCAATATTTCAATTCCACCCGTACCCCATCGTTCTCACTTTTATGATTGCCTCTCATCAATCCTCCATTATTGTGACTTGGAACATTTCTCGCTCCGCGAGCATATCCGTAGATTCACCAGTCGGAGCGGACTGGTAAAAAACAAAAAAGCCCTGCGCTGATGCCCACGACATCGGGAATCGAACGCAGGGCTCGTTTCTCTTACGACGACCTGCTTGAGCTATTTAGTTTGTTGGATCCTAACTGACCTGCTGTTACAAATGCTTGCCGCCAACCTCCTCGCTCATGTGAGTGTGTGTGATGGTGTCGTCCTACGTCCGCATTATTCTCGTCGCTGGAAGTATCCTTCTTCGTAGCCCGACTTAAGTACCCGCCCGTTCTGCATCACTACGCTCACTCTTCCTGTGAAGCGAAGCGATAACAGCAAGCGCTCCATGGATGCCGATAAAACTTCGGCCGCCTTGACTTTTCGCCTAAATTCACCAAACTCCTTTTCTTCATTCAAGTTATCTGGTTGACTCATCATGGCCTTTTACCATAGAGCATTTTGGTCCCTCAGATGCCGCGATCCTATAGCTGTGATTTTTCTCAGTCAAGGTTGGATGGACAATTGCCGCCTGTGGAAAACGGCGAGCTCCCTTTTACTGTTTCCCATCCTAAAGTTGGCTTCTTTTCCCACTTCGTACCGACGCCGGGCGGCATCCCGAACATAGCCTTTACTCAGATGAAGCGAAGGACCTTGTGAGTCTGGAATGCCGCCGCCGAACTGCCTCTCCGTCCCATAACCCGGTGCTATACTCCGCCAATGAAGTTCAAAATCCTGCAAGATAACCTCCGTAAAATCCTGTGGGACCGTATCGAAGCAGGCGAATTAACCGGACTTCGCCTCGCCCAGCAGACCGGTTTTAAGCAGGCCCATATTTCCAACTTTCTCAACCGCAAGCGCGGACTTAGCCTCGAGGGCATGGACAAGGTACTTCAGGTTCAACATCTCTCCGTCCTCGATCTCCTTGATCCCGCCGAGGTCAACAAACGTGCCTCGATCCTTCCTCCGAGTGCAGATGACTTTGAGAACGTTGTGCTCACCGACGCCTCTACCGCCGCGACCCAGCCCCTCATCGTCAGCATGCACGTGAAAGAAATCCTAAAATTTAAGAAATCCTTCCTTCACAAGCTCAAGCCAGACATGGAAGTCGACCGCTCCGCCTGGCACCGTTTCGTACTGATGAAGCTCGACGCCCGCGACGCCTTGGCCATGTATCCTCGCCTCGTTCCCGGGGCCACGCTCCTGATCGACCGCCATTACAACTCACTGAAGCCCTATCGCAAGGGCGAATTTAATATGTACGCTGTTCTGAAAAACGATACTTGCGCCGTCCGTTACCTCGAGATCGCCGGAAGTCACCTGATTTTGCGGCCGCACAACCAGTCGTCTCCCATCGAAGTCCTCTCGATTGCCGAAGGAAAGTCTGCTGGTGATTACATTGTCGGCCGCGTTTGCCAGGTGGGCCTTGAAGCTTGATCCTTAAACAGGGAATTTCCTGAGTTCGACTCAAATCGCGTTCGGTCACACGTCTGTCCTACACAATTTCCCCCAAAAGATTCCTACACAGTCAACCGTAGGGCGCCCGAATGTTGGTAAGACTACAGTTCCTCGACAGGATATTTGAACCTTGGACGATGACGCCCTCACCCGTCTCCTCAACAAGCTCCTCGCCTCCGAGGATCCCGAAGAGCTTCGCTCCCTTCGCCTGCAGCTCAATTCCGCCATTCGCCAGCGCCTCGAACGGCTAAGTAGACAAGCCCGCGACCTGGGGCCCGACGCATCCCCGGAGGAGTCCAAAGAGCGCCGCAAATCCGACCGGAAAAAGCGTTCGAACGGGGATCGGGAAAAGCCCTGATGCGCGCTCCGTGCGCTCCCTCCCGGCGCTAAGGATTCGACCGTATTCGCACCCTTTGCCGCAATTTGTTACATTTTCGTCGCAGTTCAGGGTGATCGTGTTTTGCAGCATGGCAGATTCTACGAGCCTGCAATCATCCTCGACTGCAAAAGAAATAAGGCGAGCGTCCTGAGCGACACAGGTACCGTTTGGAATTTCTTCTGGAGGCCTTCACATGAACGACGATGGCAACCAAAAGCCTAATCCAACTCCTCCCCAAGGCTGGCGAGATCTTGCCGAACAAGCTTCCATCGAACAGGATGGAGAGAAGCTCTCTCAACTCGTCGATGATCTTTGCGATCAACTCGATCATGAGGACGAGCGCCGTAATCCTAAACCAGCGAAGCCTGGAACGTCGCCGTCACAGCGCCGGCTCTAAGGGCTGGATCTCGCCCTGTTCCATCAAAACCGCAGGCTGGCGCATCGGAATTGTCACGAAAACCTGGGTTCCAGAGCTGCCGGAATCGATGCGCAAGTTGCCCCCAAACTGCCGCAGCCTCTCACGCATCGCCCGGATCCCCAAACCCGATGCACCGGACTCGATGGCGGCGAGTCTTTCCGGCGGAATTCCTTTGCCGCGGTCCTGAATGTCGACAGTGATTGCCTCAGCCTCGCGCATAATTCGAATCGATGCGGTCTTGCTTCTCGAATGACGATGAATGTTAGTGAGAGACTCCTGCACCAGCCGGAACACGAGCAACTCCATCTCTCGCGAAAGCCTTCCGAAATCGCTGGACATATCGAATTGAATTCCTACTCCGCTGCGTTCCGACACTCCCTGCACATACCAGCTGATGGCCGAGAATAATCCCGTTTCGTCCAGCAACGGAGGATGCAGCAAATACGTCGTCGTTCTCAGCTCCCGATGAAGCAACTGCACCAAGTCCTCGATCTCTTCGACTTTCTTGCTGATTTGTGGCGCGCCCCTCTCGCCCTGCACTTGCCCGGCTAGATTCGCCAGCTCCAGGCCGATCGCGGTCAGGACTTGCCCGGAGCTGTCATGCAAATCGCGCGCGATACGCCTGCGTTCCTCGTCCTGCACTTGCAGCAGACGGCTGGAGAGAATTCGCAGATCTTCCGACGCCCGCAGCACTTGTTCGCTGCGCTGCTGCAGTTCCACTGTGCGCGCCTGCACCTGCTGCTCCAGGCTCTTCGCGAGATCACGATAGCGTGCCTCGCTCGCCAGCAATCCCTCTTCCGCCTGCCTCCGCGCCGTAATGTCCATGGTGACGCCATCGAACCGCCTCGGATTTCCTTCAGCGTCGTAGAAAGTGCGGCCGATGGCTCGAATCCACTTCTCCCGTCCATCCGGTGCCACCGTGCGGTACTCAATGTCGTATTTCGTTTTATTCGCGATCGATTCATCGATGGCCTGCCGCGTCCGTTCCCGGTCGTCCGGATGCAACTGCTGGTAAAAGGTTTCAATCGTTACCTCCGCGTCGGCTGGCAACCAGAAGTGTGCTTTTACCCGCTTATCCCAGATCAGCTTGTCAAACGGAAGATCGCAGAACCAGAATCCGACATCCGAAGCTTGCGCCACGAATTCTGAGCGCTCTCGCTGCTCGCGCAGCACTTCTTCTGCGGCCTTACGGTCGGTGATATCCCGCACCGTTCCCACACAGCTCACTGCTCTGCGTCGGCCGTTCTCACCTTCGAACTCCGCTGCTCCATGCGCTTCCACCCACCGCATCGAACCATCCGGCCGCAGTACGCGGTATTCAGTGAAATGCGGCCTGGGATTGAGAACATCCAACGACTGTTGCAGGTTAGCCCACGCACCCGCCTGATCGTCCGGGTGCAACAGCTTCACGATTTCTTCAGCCGCCGACGAATTTCCC
>Ga0102924_1006856_pt1 | contig 10565 bp, 6 predicted proteins | sample PaiPotPPM11metaG_FD_80116 | JGI IMG/M metagenome (GOLD analysis project Ga0102924, IMG submission 80116) | Iron sulfur acid spring bacterial and archeal communities from Banff, Canada, to study Microbial Dark Matter (Phase II) - Paint Pots PPM... ...
GCGTGGTCGGCCTGTACGCTGCGCCCGGCACCACGCTTCAGCTTCATGCCGCAACGAGCGGTGCAGCCACTATCGGAGCTGGCGCGACTCTCGATGTGGTTGCTTCCGATTCCGCATCCGTCACGTTCGCTGCCATGACGGGAATGCTCAAACTAGACGCGCCTTCGAGCTTCACCGGGAATATCTCCAATTTCAGCGGCAACGGTACTCTGTCTGGATCGGACCAGATCGATCTCACGAACATCAATTTCAATTCAGTTCACGACAGCTACGCCAATGGGGTTCTGACAGTCAGTGACGGCACAACAACAGATACTCTCAATTTCAGTGGCAACTATGTTCTGGCGAATTTCAGCTTTGCCAGCGATGGTAAAGGCGGGACCATCGTCTACGACCCGCCAGTGGCTCAGAATGCCACCTCAGACGCTGCAGCATTGCCCGTCTCCGATCCAGTGGGTGGCCAAGCGCCAGCGGCGACGTCCAATTTGCAGCCGCTGAGCGTGACCGGAACGGTGGAAGTCGGCCAGACTAGTAGCGCCAATTTCGCTTTCCAGAACGGGAGCCAAGGGGACTTGATCCTCGACCAGCCTTCGACCTTCACCGGATCGGTTTCCGGCTTCGGTGACCACAGCATCATCGATCTTCCCGGAATCGCCTTCGGGCCCTCGACCACGCTTGGCTATTTACCCGATGGCAACCATACACAAGGTACGTTGTCGCTCACGGATGGCAGTCATAGCGCCAATATCGCGCTTTTGGGGAATTATATGGCATCGAGCTTTGCGGTTGTGGGCGATAACCACGGTGGTTCACTGGTCATTGCTGAAGCTTCGCAAAGCGTTAACCAATCGCTGCTCACCAATCCCCATCACCCGTAGGGTGGGACGCTCCACGCGACGATTAACGACCGCGCTGGGTCGGGAATGTGGGTGTACTAGGGGGTAGGGCGGTGTCTTTCGCAACCGATCAAGCGGCACCCGCGGATAGCGGGCTTGCCGCCCTAGTTATGCTGCTGCAATTCCACGGTATTGGTGCTGACGCACAACAGATTCGCCACCATTTTGGGGATATGATCGGCGTGCCTGAAATGCTTCGTTGCGCGAAGCAATTCGGTCTTAAAGCACGAAGCTATCAATCGAGCTGGCGCAGACTGTACAAGACGCCGCTTCCAGGAATCGCGGTTCTACGCGACGGCAGTTATCTTCTTCTCGGCAAGGCGAGCGAAGAGCAGATTCTAGTTCAAAGCCCCGGCTCGCCGCGCCCGCGCATGATGGGGCGTGACGAATTCGAAGCGATTTGGGATGGCCGGCTTGTGCTGATGGCGGCCCGCGCAGGACTGGTCGAGCTTACGCGGCACTTTGGTCTCAGCTGGTTCGTTGGTGCCATTCACAAGTATCGCTATTTGCTTTGCGAGGTGCTTGCGGCCTCGTTTTTTCTGCAGCTTTTCGCTCTCGTCTCGCCGTTGTTCTTCCAGGTTGTCATCGACAAGGTCCTGGTTAGCCGCACTCTGAGTACCCTCGATGTTCTCGTCGTCGGGCTCGTGACGATCGGCGTTTTCGACACAGTACTTGGAATTCTACGTACATATCTTTTTGCACACACCACAAACCGGATCGACGTTGAGCTCGGCGCCCGTTTGTTTCGCCATCTCTTGGCGCTGCCAATTTCCTACTCCCAGGCGCGGCGCGTCGGCGATTCAGTTGCGCGGGTGCGCGAGCTCGAAAACATACGTAACTTTCTTACCAGCTCGGCACTGACCTTAGTCATCGACTTATTCTTTACGTTCGTTTTTCTCGTCGTAATGTTTATTTATTCGCCATTGCTCACGGCGATCGTGCTTGGCGCATTTCCATTTTATATCGGTATTTCGGTGGGAGCGACGCCGTTCTTTCGCGAGCGACTTGATGAGAAGTTTGCACGCGGTGCTGAGAACCAAGCCTTTTTGGTCGAGACAGTCACCGGCGTAGAGACGCTCAAGGCGATGGCTGTTGAGCCACAGATGCAGCGGCGTTGGGAGGAGCAACTCGCAGGCTATGTCGCGGCAAGTTTTCGCGTGACAAGGCTGGGCAATGTCGCAAGCCAGACAGTTCAGTTGATTAGCAAGCTGGTAACCGCCGCTATCCTTTATTTTGGAGCTAAACTTGTTATCGCCGGCTCACTGACAATTGGCGAGCTAGTCGCGTTTAATATCCTTGCCAGTAGAGTCAGTGCGCCGGTGCTGCGCCTGGCGCAGATGTGGCAAGATTTTCATCAAGCGCGTCTTTCGGTGGCGCGCCTTGGCGACATACTCAACACACCGGCCGAACCGACGTTCACACCTGGACGCACTGTGTTGCCGGCGCTACGCGGCGAAATAGAGTTCGACCATGTGACTTTTCGCTACCAGATCGACGGACCGGAAGTGTTGAAGGATGTCAGCCTCAGAGTGCCGGCGGGGCAAGTAGTTGGAATTGTTGGTCCATCCGGCTCAGGTAAAAGCACACTCGCCAAGCTTGTTCAGCGGCTCTACGTGCCCGAGAGCGGGCGGGTTCTCGTCGATGGTACCGATCTGGCCATGGTGGACAGCACGTGGTTGCGCCGCCAGATGGGTATTGTGTTACAAGAAAACATCCTTTTTAACCGTTCAATCCGCGACAATATTGCGCTCGCCGAGCCTGGAATTCCGCACGACCGAGTGATTGCCGCAGCTACAATGGCAGGCGCTCATGAATTCATCGTAGAGCTTCCAGAAGGCTACGATACGATTGTTGGAGAGCGCGGGAGCAGCCTCTCTGGCGGCCAGCGCCAACGGATTGCGATCGCTCGCGCACTGCTGACCGAACCGCGCGTGTTGATTTTTGACGAGGCTACAAGCGCTCTTGATTATGAGAGTGAACAAATCTTCCAGCGCAACCTGGCGCAGATCTCGGTCGGTCGCACTGTCGTCATTGTTGCGCACCGGCTTTCTACGGTTCGTTTCGCCGATCGTATTCTGACGCTCGATCACGGGCGCCTCATTGAAGACGGCACGCATGACGATCTCGTGCGAAGGGGCGGCCGCTACGCGACGCTTTATCGCCTGCAAAGTGGCTTTCATGAAGTCGGCTGAAGCTGCTGTCAAAATCGCCAAAAACGTCACGCGATTTCCTAAAACGCGCCAGCGCCGCGAAGCAGACGAGCTTGCTTTTCTGCCAGCTGCGCTGGAAATCGTGGAAACTCCGCCGTCGCCGATTGGTCGAGCGATCGGTGCAGCACTTGTAGCGCTGTTCTGTCTTGCGTTGCTCTGGGCGAGTTTTGGACATGTGGACATCATGGCCTTTTCGACTGGTAAGATCGTGCCGAGCGGTCGCGTTAAGCTGATACAACCGTTTGAGACGGGTGTGGTCCGCGCCATTCACGTTCACGACGGCCAAGCCGTCAAAGCTGGCGATGTCCTGATCGAACTTGACCCCACGATGACGGCTGCCGAAGCAGACCATATAGGCAGTGATCTTATCGCAGCACAGTTGGATATTGCGCGCTTGCGAGCTGCTTTGAGCGATAGCGCGGATCCCGAAGGCGCCTTTGAACCGCCGGCTGGCGCTAACCCGAATCTGATTGCGATGGAACGGCATTTTCTGATTCAACAGACTGCGGAATTCCACGCCAAACTCGCTTCACTCGACCAGCAGCGCGCGCAGAAGGAAGCCGAACGCGATATTACGGCAGCCGAAATCGATAAGCTGGAAGCCGATGAGCCGATTATCGGCCAACGGGTTGACATCCGAAAAGCGCTGGTCGATCGGGAGCTCGGCTCGCGGCTCACTTACCTCGAAACACTCCAGCAATTGACTGAAAATCAAAAGGAAACTGCCGTTCAAAAAAACAAGCTGGAAGCGGCCAATGCGGCAGTCGGGGGAATCATTGAAACTCGCGCTCAGGCCGTGGCCGAATTTCACCGCAATCTGTTTTCTGAGCTTGCGGAAGCAGAGCGCAAGGCCGCGGGTCTAAGCAAAGATCTTGCCAAGGCTCAAGAGCGAACGAAACTACACAATCTGACGGCCCCTGTTGACGGTACCATCCAGCAGCTCTCGGTGCACACATTGGGTGGCGTGGTAACGCCGGCGCAGCAATTGGCCGTCGTTGTGCCATCGGATGCCGTCCTGGAAATCGAAGCGATGATCTCCAACCGTGATATCGGATTCGTTCACGTTGGCCAGGAAGTGCAGATCAAAGTCGACACTTTCAACTTCACGAGATATGGGCTTCTTCACGGGCGGGTTTTGAGTGTATCGCCCGACGCAGTTGTCCGCGATGTTCCGACGGACAAACCGAAACCTGACATCAACGGCGCAGAAGACGCTAGCAGTGAGCCAAAGGGCCAAGATTTGAGTTATGTCGCGAGAGTCTCACTTGATGAGACCCAAATTGAGCTGGACCATGCGCGCGTTAATCTTTCACCGGGAATGGCAGTCACGGTAGAAATCAAAACCGGCTCCCGTGCGGTGATTACTTATCTGCTTTCACCATTGCTGCGTTATGCCCACGACAGCATGCACGAGCGCTAGAACGCGATTGCATGATGCGTTGCAGCAATCAGGACCTCACCCATTAACGCATCCGCCGACCGCACAATTCGCATAAGACGGTCGCCGACAGGAGGATTTACTTTTGGTGATTCGAGTGGGAGACTGGAAGTAATAAATAGCTTCGTTCGCAGGGACGAAGCGATGATCGGGGCGGGATTAACGTCGGGGGACGGTGATCATGCAGACCCTTTTTTATTGTCTGCTCATCCTTTTCGGGCCTTCGCTCGCTGCGTTCGCCTGGTTCACCTGGCACGCAAATTCAAGCGGCGTTTCAGGCGAGCGCTATCCTCGGGCGGGCAAATAATTTTAATATTGGATTGCAAGCTGGCGCCTCGGATCAACCCGGAGCCACTATGCTAATAGGCGTTGATGTAGGCTCGCTTTGAAAACAGCGTCAGCAGGACGATCTTGACGTCGAGCAGAAACGACCAATTATCGATATAGTATAAATCGTGCTCGACACGCCGCTGCATTTTCTCAAGCGTGTTAGTCTCTCCGCGATGACCATTAATTTGTGCCCAGCCTGTGATTCCGGGCTTGATGTTATGCCGACGGGAAAACGGCAGAATTCGTCCTTCAAACATGGCGTTGTGGGCCGTAGCGTGAGGCCGGGGGCCGACAATCGACATATCGCCGAGGAGAACGTTGAACAGTTGAGGTAGTTCATCAATATTCGTGCGCCGCAAAATTCGACCGACATGCGTCACGCGACTATCATTAGGACTAGCTTGAACAAATTCAGGCTCATGCTCCGGCACAAACATCGATCGGAATTTAGCGACGTTAATCGTCGTATTATTGTAACCGTGACGTTTCTGCCAAAACAGCACCGGACCCCGCGATTCTAATTTTATAGCGATGGCGACCACTGCCAACAGCGGCGCGAGTAGAATAAGTCCAGCACTCGCGACGATGATATCGAATGTTCTTTTAAGCCCTCGCTCAAATACAGATAACGGCGGCCTGGATACTTCCAAGGTCTTAAGGTCGCCCAATTCAGCTATTCGCGATGTACCAAAAACGTTGACGCTGCCAAACGGCACAATGTGAACACTGATCGGTAGCTCCGACAATATGCGAGCCAGCTCCGGAGCTGCTGAAAGCTCGTCCTGAGAAGCCAGGATGACGATATCGTCGGGCTGGGCTGATCGGCAAAAATCGATGATCTGACGAACTGCCGCTGTGTCGAACAGAAACGCGGAATCCCTATCAGCTTCGTTGTTTTTGTGCTCAGGGAATGGAAGTGCCCCGCCACTGCGGATCGCTGCGGTTTTCGCAAGATCGCCGAACTGTGATCGATACTGCTCATTTCCGATCAGCACCACGCGACGCGCTTCGACAAGACCAGAGCGAGTGGCCGATTGCAGCCAGAAATACGACGCGGTCCGCATAACGCAAACGCCGGCACTGACCGCGATCACCTGGAAAACAAAGGCACCGCGAGAGTATTCGCCCATTAATTTCAGGAGAAAAAGCGTCGATAAGAAAAACGAAAAAGCAAGTGCTACCGCGCCCAGCCCATTCCACAGAATAGCATGCAACGGCTGACGCTGAAGTGCACGAAAGTGGCGCAATCCGATTGACACCAAAGTGACCAGGGCTGCCAGAAACAGCGCTGCCGGAATGTATTGATCAATTTCGGGACGTAAATCGAGCGCAGCGTATGCAGTATATTGGTATGCGACGCCGGAACCGTACGCCGCCAGTGCGACGACGATAAACTCTATCGCTAAGAACCTCGCGCAAACCGTTCCGAAACGGGTGGGTTTGCCGATTGCAGGCGCCGCTACGCGCAACGCGAGTGCTTCCGCCCGGCTGGTCGACGCCTCACTCCGCAACGACATGGCTACCTATGCGACTGCGCGCGCGATTAAGAGAAAATTAATGATAGCATCGCTGACGAATACGAGGGAAGTAGAAAGCGCGGATCGGCGATCTGACGCGCTACGGCAATTGACATATGCAATTGAGTAAAGGCGCTGCGACGAATTAAAAAAATTCGTAGAATCAATATCTTGTGGCCAAATTCAGCACCGGCCAGCCGCGCAATACTGAACCAAAGTTATATATCTTTAAAATTTCCCTTCGTCAGTCTGGCAAACGCATAAGGCGCGGGTCGTTTTCACTGAGTGCACTTTGACTTTCCATCCGCAGACGTCCTAGGTGCTCAACGACCTTCACCCCGCTACCACATTCCGGCCAATAATACCTCCATCCCGTCTTCGGCGAATTGCTGCGCGGGTTGTTCGGTAAGGGGTCGGCGGCGGTTCGCCTCGAAGACAAGCGATTGCCATGATTTTGGTGAGAATTCGGTCCCTCTAGGGGCAGGATGGTAAAAGCCGAGCACAAGGGCTGGTCGGTAGGGTCCTTTGCTAAGAATTTTGCGGTAAAAGCGTCAATGGAAAGACACTGCGCTTTGCCTGTCGTTTGCAATCGTCAATCCGAAGCCTGCCACGGAAGGTGGACCAGTGGTGACACACAAGGCTCATTTTGCAGCGCTGCTGGTGGTGTTTTTTATCGCTCAGCCGGCCCGGTCGTTTGCTCAGACCCCTCCGGTAGACGCGTCGAACGCTGGTCCGAAAAGCACAATATGCTCTGTCCTCCAGGCAACTGCGCGCGCAAATGCGTTGCCTATCGATTTCTTTATGCGCTTGATCTGGCAGGAGAGCCGCTTTCGGTCGGACGAAGTTGGGCCTTTGACCCACACCGGTCAACGTGCGCAAGGCATTGCACAGTTTATGCCGGGCACGGCGATCGAGCGAGGCTTGCTCGAACCGTTTGATCCGCAGCAAGCGTTACCGAAGTCAGCAGAATTTTTGGCCGAGCTGCGGGAGCAATTCGGAAATCTGGGACTTGCCGCAGCTGCATACAACGCTGGACCCCAGCGTGTGCGCGACTTTCTTGCGGGCGTACGGGATCTGCCGTTAGAGACTCGCAATTACGTGGCGGCAATTACTGGGCACGCGGTCGAGGACTGGGTAGCCTTAAGCAAGAGGCAATCCAGCGAGGTCGCGAACAAGCAATCCGAGCCCGATACTCCGACTATGAACTGTGATGCGGTCACGCTATTCAATCAAGGAATTCGCTCCCATTTCACGGAAATGGAGCAGCGTAATGTTCCGAGTTGGTGCAGGGCACTGAGTCATCCTAATGCGAGCATTTGCGGCGGGGTGCATGAATTCGGATCTGTACCAGCTTTGGTGAAGCTCAAGAGCCACTTGCACGTTTCTGGGCGCGTTCGCGCTGACATGACCATCCTCAGGCATGTTGATTTCACCAAACGCGATTAGCATTTTTCCTGAAAAGTGGCCGACGTGGACCACGTGAAGACGAGCTGGCCGATCTGCTCATCGTAAAGCCGCCCCGGAACGCTGACCGTCACCTATGAGCTTCGGGCTACGGCCGAGGGCGATGACCGCGACCCATGATTATCTGAAATGATTATCTGAAACGGGATGGGACGCCCCTCGATACTCGCATCCAAACAGCAGAAAAACGCCGAATAAAAGTACTCAGGATGAGTACGAAGGTGCTCACTCCCGACAATGAAAAGCACTAAAGCTCTGCTGATGGCGACGACCAAAAGTAATCAGAGGAAGAGCCCCACGTTATTATTGGTGCGACGAAATGCGCACCAATAGGACTCTATTTGGTTATCAGAGGCTCCGCGGGAAAGGCAGCTGCACACGCGTCGTTTTTCCACCCGAAAAACCATGTATCCGCGGGACACCCGCATGCGCGGTGGGAAATCATACAGTCCGAAATCGAATCCCAATAATGAATTCGACAATACCTATAGATGTAGTTGGCGTAGAGACACGCATGGTAAGGCCTGGCTTCTGGACTATTGCGGAAGCCAAATGCGCCGCCGCCGCCGTAGGGCGATGAGACCGGCGGCGCAGCGCGTTCAACGCCGTCAGCGAAAACCGGATTCACGGTCAAAATGAAGCTTGCCGCTACGACAGCTGCGAGGCGGAGTTGCATATCATCCCCCAATTAACCCGGCGAAGAATCTAACCGAAATGCCAGCGGAATTAAAGCAGTTTTTCCCGGCGCTTGGCGGAAAGCCGCAGCAATGAGGATCTGGCTTATCGGTCGATCTGGCAGACCTCGCTCGCGGGTAAATTGCCCTTCCTTGCCAACGCCCCGAGGGCGGCCGTAAATACCTAATGCCTCGCGCTAACAGGCGGACAGCTGAGACGGGAAAACGGCGAGCGCCCGAGCGTCGATCGCCTATACGAGCCTCAATCGAGCTTCTCGGTACCGCGCGGGGGCGGCCAATAGGTGGGCACCATTCCGGCAAACATAAGTGCCATTCCGATTTCAGATTCAATATTGGGCAAGAATTCAGCAACCCATTTTGGCGCATCCGCTTGCCAGTTGATAAGCGGAGGATGTCCAGTGACTAAATATCCGTAGATCCATAGCACAGAACCCGCAATCATTAAGATCCACCCAAACAAGACGCGTTTGCTCATCAAAGCTCACTTAGGTTTTCCGAGTTAATCTTATGTCCCGCTTACTGCCGTGACATTGAGTGCCTCTGACGAGGCTCGGCTAAGGCTCCGCCATTTGCCGACCCCCATCCCGCGATCGCGAAACTGACCGCCATCGCACCAGTTCGTGTCTCATCATCGCTTGTTCTTGTGAGCTTTAGGTGGGACATCGGGGATGTTGGGTTTGATATTTTGCTGGTGCTCTGCCTCAAGTGTCTTTGTAGGTTTTTCGCCGAGCGCAATAAGCTCTGCATTGGCGCCGTCAAATTCAGTTAAATCCTTGGGGCATTCGTTCAGGGCGACCTTAAACAGCTTGACTGCTTGCTCCCGGTCGCCATTTTGCAAAGCCACTTCGCCGCTATAGAAATCACCGCTACAAACTCGAATTTTTTTCGGTATGACTCCATCAAACGCAGTGGCCTCCAATACGGCCGAAATTGTCGATTGATTTAAAAATAACCGCACTATCGGGGCTGGCCAAACATCCATATCAAGCTGCGTTGCAGCTGCAGCGAGAGTGCTCGGGAGATTGTTTCGCTCGTTGGCGATCTCGAGCCAAATCGCAATGTAAGCATCATGTGGATCGAGTTCATTCGCCCGCTCTAGATCAGCTACCGCGCCAGGAAGCGAACCAGAATAAAGCCTCGCTTGGCCGCGCTCGAAGTAAGCTTTCGCGTCGGTCGGATTATTTTGAATTGCAGCGGTGAAGTCGACAATAGCGCGTTCGTACTCGTTCTGAGACCTATAGGCACTGCCACGATTGACTAACGCCAACGCGAATTGCGGATTGAGGAGTATCGCTTGGCTATAGTCGGAGATTGCGCGTTCATTGTCGCCTTTTCCTTTATAAGCAGCACCGCGGTTGTTGTAGGCCATCGCAAATTTTGGGTCGAGCCCGATAGCCTTATTGTAATCGGCGATGGCACGGTCGTAATCACCCTTGCCACGGTATGCGTTGCCACGATTATTATAGGCAAACGCGTCTTCGGGATCGATCCTGATCGCGACATTATAATCTTCAATGGCTCGATCGTGATCGCCCTTCAGATCATATCCAATACCGCGGTTAGCATACGCTTTGGCACCGTAGGTCGTGTCGCCCGCAGCCTGAATAATTCGCGTGCAAGCGGAAATCGCCGCATCTGGAAGCTTCTGCTGCACACACTGGTCCCAATCGCTTCGCGTGAATGCGCCGGCCGGAGCGCCCAAAGCTAGGAGAATTATCGAGACCAGAGCGACAACTAGTGGTGCCATTCAGCCGACCTTGCAGTTGCAGGCGAGCGCATCCCACCCGATCGGGGAAAGCCCGAACGCCGCGAATCATTGATGCAGGAGCGGCGCATACCGGAAACAGGATATCGCTTGCCCCTCGCGGACGCTACTCACGAAAATGCTTTCCACAGTGGGGGGCGGCATGTGCGGCGGGCCCAAACACAATTATCCCAGTCACCGCACCTCACCGCTGGCGGCCCCAATTCGGTCCGCCCGCTATGATCCGCGTTGCTATCGCTTCCACCACAAA
>Ga0102924_1006857_pt1 | contig 10563 bp, 10 predicted proteins | sample PaiPotPPM11metaG_FD_80116 | JGI IMG/M metagenome (GOLD analysis project Ga0102924, IMG submission 80116) | Iron sulfur acid spring bacterial and archeal communities from Banff, Canada, to study Microbial Dark Matter (Phase II) - Paint Pots PPM... ...
GGCTGATCGCGACGTGGTCGTGTGGGAGTGCGACCTCAACGACGTCCGCCGGTATGGGACCGATGCGAGGCACTTGGCCCGGTTCCGTGACGCGTTCGTGGCCGCGCTCGCCCGCATGCGGGCCGGCCGAGTGATCGTCGTCGAAGATCCGCCGATCAAGGCGTGGGGGCTCTACCCACCGTTCAATCACGGTTCGGTCGCCGCGCTCGACGCGTACAACGCGGTGATCGAGCGCGCCGCTCCGCCTGAGGTGCACGTGGTCAAGATCCTGGGCTGGGACCCGGCGACGATGCTTGCCACCGACGGTGTCCATCCGAACGATGCGGGCAAGCACGCGATCGCGGCAACGGTGGCTGCCGCGGCTGGGTCAGGCCCCTGAGCGGGAGGCATGCCTCGGCGTGGCTCGGGGAAAGCTTCGTACAGGACGAAGAGGAGGTTCAGCGATGCCGCAGCAGGCGTGGTCCGACAAGCGTGAGCGTCAGTACGAGCACATCAAGGAGGGCTTGGTCGAACGGGGCCGGAACGTCGATACGGCAGAGGAGATCGCGGCCCGGACCGTCAACAAGGAACGGGCCCGCCATGGCGAGGCGAAGACGGCAAGTCGGTCGTCGACCGACGACATCTCGTCGGGCCGGCGGGGCGGGCTGCGGTCGCACCGGGGGCCGGGTGGCCGGACGAAGGCCCAGCTCTACAACGAGGCCAAGCACAAGGGCATCGACGGCCGGTCCAAGATGACCAAGGCCCAACTCGAGCGGGCCGTCGGACGGTGAGCCGGGGCCGTTGGATCCGTCAGTGCGAGGGAGGGTCATGACGACAGAGGTCCGGCGCAACGACGACCAGAGCCGCTACGAGATCACCGTTGACGGGGAGCTTGCGGGAGTGGCTGATTTTCGCGACGCAGGGGATGTGATCGTGTTCCCGCACACCGAGATCGCCCGGCACCTCCGGGGCCGGGGCCTGGCCTCAGAGTTGGTGCAGTTCGCCCTCGATGACGTTCGGGGCCGCGGGCGCACTGTCGTCCCGGGTTGCTGGTATGTCGCGCAGTTCATCGACGACCACCCCCACTACGCCGACCTCGTGGCATCGTGACGGGATGACCTGGCCCGGCGCTCCCGTCCGATCCTCGTGACGGAGCCCTCACCCGAGCAGGTCCACCTGTCGGTTGACGGGCCCATCGCCACCATCACGCTCGACTCCCCGGGAAATCGCAACGCTCTCTCCCGCCAGTTGGTGGCCGAGCTGAGGGCGTGCGTCGACGAGGCGGCCAGCGACTCGGCGGTGAAGGCGCTCGTGCTCACGGGTACCGGTAGCGTCTTCTGCTCGGGCGCCGATCTCCGTGAGGCCGCGCAGGGGATGGCCCCAGGGGGCTCGGCGTTCGCCGACCTGCTCGAGGTCCTGTGGTCGCTCCCGAAGATCGTGGTGGTGAAACTGAACGGGCACGTGCGCGCCGGTGGGCTCGGGCTCGTTGCCACCGCTGACATCGTGGTCGCCCCTGATGATGCCACGCTCGCCTTCGCCGAGGTCCGCATCGGGGTCGCGCCCGCGATGATCGCGGTCGTCTGCGTCCGGCGCATGACGCCGCGGGCCGTTACGCACTACCTCCTCACCGGCGAGACTTTCACCGCCCGAGACGCGGTGGGCGCGGGGCTGGTGACGATCGCCGTCCCCGCGCGCGAGCTCGACGCGTGCCTGTCCGCGCTCCTCCGCGAGATCCGGACGACGGAGCCCAACGCGGTGGCCGAGACGAAGAAGCTCCTTGGGGAGCTTGCGGGGCTCGATGTCCACGATGGGCTCCGCCACGCCGAGGAGGTCTCGGGCCGCCTGTTCGCCTCGCCCGAGGCGGCGGAGGGGATCGCTGCCTTCCGGGAGAAACGTCGTCCTGCCTGGCACGTCTGAGCGGGCGCCACGTGCAAGCCTGGGACCCGATGCGTCCCTTCCCCCTGAACCTTTCCCGCCGCGCCGCGTGCGTCCTCGCCGCCGCCGTCTTCGCCGCTGGGCTCGCCGCCTGCTCGTCCGGCAGCCACGGCAGCCCCGCGTCCTCAGCCCCTGCGGCGACGCCGACGACGCTCTCCGCGGTGAAGACGATCCCCAACATGCCGCCCGTCACGGATCCGGCGGACGTCTACGCCTCCGCTCGCGCCGGCATGCTGACCGGCCCGGCCAAGACCGCTCTGACCCGCGTCTACGTGCCCAACCACAGCACCAACAACGTGACGGTCATCGATCCGGCCACGTTCAAGGTGATCGACGTCTTTCCCAGCGGCCTCAGTCCTCAGCACGTGGTCCCGGCCTATGACCTCACGCGCTTGTGGGTGGCCAACAACGCGGACGGGACCACCAAGGGCAGCCTCACACCGATCGATCCGGCCACCGGCCGCCGGCTGGGGCCCAACGTGGCGGTCGACGATCCCTACAACCTCTACTTCACTCCCGACGGCGCGGACGCGATCGTCGTCGCCGAAGCCCGGCACCGGCTCGACTTCAGGGACCCGCAGACGATGGCGCTGAAGTTCTCGATCGAGACGCCGACATGTCCCGGCATCAACCACATGGACTTCTCCGAGGACGGGTCCTACCTGCTGGCCACCTGCGAGGACGGGCACCGGCTGGTGAAGATCGACTGGGCGAACAAGCAGGTCCTCGGGACCCTCGACCTTGGCGCGTCATCCGTCCCCCAGGATCTGCGGCTCGGCCCCGACGGCAAGACGTTTTACGTCGCGGACATGCAGGGGAACCGGGTCCAGCTCATTGACGGTGACGCGCTGACGATCAAGGGCTCGATCGACCTGGCCGCAGGCGGTGGGTACGGAGCCCACGGGCTGTACCCGAGCCGAGACGCGAAGTACCTGTACGTGGCCAACCGCGGATCGGCCGCCCGCGGATCCGCGCCGCCCCACGGGCGGGGCAGCGTCTCGGTGGTCGAGTTCGCCACCGGCAAGGTGGTCGGCAACTGGCCCGTGCCCGGAGGGGGGAGCCCGGACATGGGCGGCGTCAGCGCCGACGGGAACCAGCTGTGGCTCTCGGGGCGCTACGACAACGAGGTGTACGTATTCGACACCGTGGCGGGAAAGCTGGCCACCCGCATCCCGGTGGCACCAGACGGCGCCGAACCCCACGGCCTGTGTGTCTGGCCCCAACCGGGGCGGTACTCGCTCGGACACACCGGCAACATGCGCTGACCCGCCGGTGGTCACGGCCAGCGCGCCCGCCGCCGGGTCAGCGCGTCGCGATCAGCCTCGCGATCAGCCTCGCGGTCAGCTCAGGCGCTCGACGATCATGGCCATGCCCTGACCGCCGCCGACACACATCGACTCGAGGCCGAAGGTCTTGCCCGCGTCCTCCAGGCCGTTGAGGAGAGTGGTCATGATGCGCGCCCCGGTCATCCCGAACGGGTGACCGAGGGCGATCGCGCCCCCGTTGACGTTCAGCTTGTCGATCGGGATGTTGAGGTGCTTGGCCGACGGGAGGACCTGGGCTGCGAACGCCTCGTTGATCTCGACCAGGTCGATGTCGTCGATCGACATCCCCGCCCGCTTGAGCGCCTGCCGGCACGCCTCGATCGGCCCGAGGCCCATGATCTCCGGGTTCAGGCCGGACACGCCGCTGGCCACGACCCGGGCCAGGGGGGTGATGCCGAGCTCGCGGGCCTTGGTGTCGCTCATCACGATGACTGCGGCGGCGCCGTCGTTGAGCGGGCACGCGTTGCCGGCGGTGACCTCACCGTCGGGCCTGAACACGGGCTTGAGCTCGGCCAGCTTCTCGACCGTCGTGCCGTCACGCGGGCCGTCGTCTTTGGTCACGACCGTGCCGTCGGGCGTGGTGATCGGCGTGATCTCACGGTCGAAGAAGCCGTTCTGCTGGGACCGCACGGCCCGCTGCTGGGAGAGGGCGGCGAACTCGTCCATCTCCCGGCGGCTGACGTTCTCCTTGAGCCGCACGTTCTCGGCGGTCTGGCCCATCGCGATGTAGATGTCGGGCAGCCCGGCGGGTGGCTCCCACGACGACGCGCCGTTGGAGCGCTCCTTGGTCCGCTTCCCGGCTTCCTCGAACTGCGGGTTCCTGGGGCCGGTGTCGGACGCGCCGTACTGGTACCGGCTGACGGTCTCGATGCCGGCAGCCACGAAGGCGTCGCCCTCACCGCATTTGATCGCGTGGGCAGCCATGCGGATCGCCTGGAGCGACGACGAGCAGTACCGGTTCACCGTGACCCCGGGCACGTCGGGCATGCCGGCGAGGATGGCGGACACGCGGGCGATGTTGTAGCCGGACTCCCCGCCCGGCTGCCCGCATCCGGCGATCAGGTCGTCGATGGAGTTGGGATCGAGCTGTGGGACCTTCGCCAGCGCGGCCTTCACGATGGTGGCCGTGAGGTCATCAGACCGGCAGTCGACGAGTGAGCCCTTGTTGGCGCGGCCGATCGGGCTGCGCGCGGTCGACACGATGACGGCCTCAGGCATGGAAGTTCCTCCCCTTTGTGATGACGGTTGGTACGGCGGGGAGGGCTTGGCCCCTCCCGCCCAGGCGTGCTGGTCGCGCCGACTTGGACTGACGTGTCACTGGCGGACCGACCCATCCTCGCGGCCTGTCGCTCCGCGCGCCACGTGGGTCAGTGGTCCGGGCTCAGGCATCCAGCACACCGCCACCAGCGTCACGTCGTCTTCCAGCTCTCCCTGCCGGTGGGCCCGCACGTCGGCCACCAACCGGCGCAGGACTTCGTCGAGGGGCGCCTGGGCCCCCAATCGCTGCTCGATCTGGCTGATGAGGCGGTCGTCACCGAACTGCTCGCCGGTGGCCGAGCGGGCCTCGGTCGCGCCGTCGGAATAGAAGAGGACGATGTCACCGGGTTCGAGGACCCGTTCGCCGACCTCGCTGATGCGGATGCCGATGCCGAAAGGCAGGCAGGGCTCGGCGCGCAGTTCACCCACGACCCGCGCCGCGCGCACGAGGAGCGGGTTGGGGTGTCCGGCGTTGACCCAGCGGAAACGGCCGGTCGCGGTGTCGAGGCGCGAGATGTGGCCGGTGACGAACGTCTCACCGTGGAACTGGGTCGAGATCGCAGCGTCGATGGACGCTGCGATCTCAACGATGTCCTTGCCGGCCCGCCGGCCGTGGCGGGCCGCGCTCAGGGCCAGCGCGCTGGCGAGCGAAGAGCTCAGTCCGTGGCCCATGGCGTCGAGCACGGCGACGTCGAGGAGGTCTCCGTTCAACGCATAGTCGAAACCGTCGCCGGCAACTTCGTAGGCCGGTTCGAGGACGCCGGCGACGGCGACCTCCCTGGTCGCGAAGGCCAGCGGTGGGACGAGTAGGTCCCATTGGATCTCGGCCGTGAGGCTCATGTTGCGCTGGCGGCGGCGCATCTCGATCGCGTCGGTGTAGCGCGCGGCCGTGTGCACCAGATGACCGACGAGACGCCCGAGGTCCTCGCAGCGCGCGAGCAGCTCGTCATCGACGGCCGGGAAGTCGAGCTCGATCACGCCGAGCCGCTCGGACCGTTCCCGCACCGGAGCGTGAACCCGCCAGCCACCTTCGGGTCGCTCAGTGGCGATGACCTCCTGGCGTTGGAAGCAACGGCCGGCCAGCGTCCCGTTCATCGACCGCGGCTTGGAGGAGGTGTGTAGATCGGCGCCGATGACCAACGGGTGGAGACCGCTCAGCTCATAGTCCGCGAGGTACAGCGCGGTGCGGGTGCTGCCGGCGCGGGTGAGGGTGATCGCCACGTCCGCTGGGAGCAGGTCAGGAGCGCTGACACTCGAGATCCGCAGGAGCGCGGCCAACTCCTCGTCGGGCCCCCTCACGCGCGGCATCGTAGGGGACGGGCGGGGCTGCTAACGAGCGCTGGACGGGGCGGCTGGCTCGCGTTGGCCGGGCTGTTGGGCCAGATCCGACGTCGGGGCGGGGAAGTCCTGCGAGGGGGGAATGCGAACCATCAGCGCCCCGGGCCGGGATCGGAACCGCAGTGGGGCGCACAGCTCGACCACCTCGCCGTCGAGCGCGACCGAGACCTCCTGGGGCGTCGGGTCCATCACGATCTCGGCCACCTCCCTCGACTCGACCAGGGGCGACTGGGCGAGCCGCGTGGCGATCGCGGCCATGAGGACTCGAGCCCTGCTCAAGCGGCCCTCGGCCCGGACCAAGCGGATGTCCAGGATGCCTTCGGTCAGGCGGGCTCGCTCGGTGATGCTGAACAGCCCGTTGCAGTAACGGTTGTTTCCCACGAAGACCATCCACGTCTGCACCGGCGAGTCGTCAAGGCACACCGTGAGCCGATGGCCCTTCCCGAGCTCTTCGGTCAGCGCGGCCAAGTCGGCGAACCGCTTGGGGAGCCGCCCCATCCTCCGCTCGCGGCCCTCGACGAGCAGCGGGTACAGCCCGACGCTGGCGTTGTTCACGAACACGTGCCCGTTGACGTCGCCCACGTCCACCCGCTGGGTGACACCGGTCATCGCCGCGGCCGCGGCTTCGAGGCTTTCGATCCCGAGTTGGCGGGCGAAGTGGTTGAGCGTGCCCATCGGGACGGGGAGCAGGGCGCACGATGTCCCCACCAGCCGTTCGGCGGCCAACCTGATGGTGCCGTCGCCGCCAGCCACCCCGACCCATTGTGCGCCGGACGCGACCTCCCGGCTGATCGCGGCGCCGAGCTCCTCGGGCGCGCACGCTTCGACGTCGGCGCCGGGAAGGCCCGATGCGATCAACGCGGCCGGGTCGTCCTCGGCCGCGTTGGCACCCGACCGGGTATTGACGAAGACGGTGCCGCGCACCAACTCAGGCTGCCCGACAACACAAGATCTCAAACTGCACGGCGGGAGGCGGGGTCGATCCCTCGACCCCGCCTCACGTCACATCGGGGTGACGTTGCTCGCCTGCAGACCCTTCTGACCCTCGGTCACCTCGAACTCGACCTTCTGGCCCTGCTCGAGGTTGCGGTAGCCGGTCCCGTTGATGGCGCTGAAGTGCACGAACACATCAGGACCTCCGCCGTCTTGGCTGATGAAGCCGAAGCCCTTCTCGCCGTTGAACCACTTCACTGTTCCGGTTGCCATGGGCAATCCCTCCTCTCTCGGCCCGAGTCGGACCGCCGCACCCTGCGCCGGACCAAGGCCTTTGAACTCCCGAAGGAGCTGAGGGAGATGCACCACGAAGCTGCTTGAGACACTGCCCTCGACGGTCATGGTAACTCGGCGAGGGAGGTCCGTGACGACCTGCCTCGCGCAACATCGCATCTGGGTCGTGGGACGTCGGGTGGCGTTCCGACCCGGAGGCGGAGATCGCCGCCCGCGTCCGACGATCGGCATCGGCGCCGTACCATCGGCAAGATGCCCGCTTCATCCGCCTCGGTGCTGCGGGCGCTGGCCGTCGCCGCGGCCGCCACCCTCCTCGCCGCGGCCGTCGCCGCGGTTGGGCTCACCCGTCACCCGTCGCCGGCGGCCGGTCCCGACGTTGCGGCGTCCGGCCCGACGGCGCCGGGTGCCGGAGCACCGGCCGCCCCTGAGGGGGCCGCAGGCGCCGGCGCCCCCCTCTCGCCTCTCGTGCCGGCATCGCCGGGCGGAGCCAGTGGAGCCGGGCGGCCCGGCGGCTCGGCACCCACCGCGTCGCCGGGCGAAACCCGTGCTCCTGGGCTGGCCAAAGCGAGCGGCACCGTCGGTGATCCGGGCCAGCCCACCGCGACGGCACCGGGCACCTACACCTATCACCTTTCCTCCGACGGGGGGCAGGACTCCGGGTCGACCACCTTCACCCAGAAGGTGACCACCGAGGCGACGTCGGCCGGCACCACCCGCCAAAGCGTCGTGGACAACCGCAACGGGGGTTCCGGAAGCGTCGATCAGGAGGTCGAGTGGAGCGCGGCGGGCGAGGTGCAACGCCACACGACCTTTGACGCAGGGGGTCAAAGCGGACGTTGCGATTGGAGTCCTCCCATCCAGGAGCTGGCATCGGGGCTTGCTGCCGGGAAAGGGTGGGACATCCGGGGAACGTGCCACTTCTTGCTCTTCGGTCAGCCGATCACCGTCGACCTCGTCGGGCGGGCGACGGTGACGGGTCGGGAACGGCTGCAGGTCGGTGCGGACGCGGTCGACGTGTGGGTCATCACCGACACGACCGACGCGACCGTCACCACCACAACCGCTGGCACCTACCGGATCCACCACGTCGCGACCGACCGGGTGTCGGGCCGCCTCGGACTCCTCGTGGAGGAGAACTCCACCGACACCGCCTCATCCGGGTCGGGGACCCGGACCGCTCACTCCCACCAAGCCGTGCGCAGCGTTCATCCGGCCTGATCGCGCCGGACCCCGCGCAGGCCCGCCCACGCCAGCTCGGCCACCCGCGCCGCGAGACGCTCCGGATCGAGGTCGAGGTCGGCTGCGATCCACCGCCGGCTCGTCCCCTCGGCCAGACCGATGACGCCGTAGGCCAGCATCTCGCGGTGGTCGGTCGCCACGTCGACGTCGATGAGATCGGCGATCGTCTTGGCCATCGCCTCTTCGACGCGAGCTGGCACCGCGGCGAACTCCGGGTCCCGCTCCCCTTCGAAGAGCAGCCGGAACGCGCCCGCATGGGATGCGACGAACCCGAAATAGGCGCGGAATCCGGCCTCGACCTGTTGCCGGGGAGTCCCGGCGGCACGCGCCGCGTCGACGACGGCGTCCATGAGCTGGCTGGCGACGTCGCCGAGGACCTCGAGGTAGAGGTCACGCTTGGATCCGAAGTGCTGGTACAGGACCGGTTTGGTCACGCCGGCGGCCTCGGCCAGCGCGTCCATCGACGTCTGGTGGTACCCCGCCTCGCCGAAGACCCGGCGCGCCACATCGAGGAGCTGTCTGCGCCGGCGGGCTGCCGGTAGGCGAGCAGTCGAACCGTTCTCCGCCATCATTACTCAAGGGTAACTTGCCGGCCTCGGAGCGGGCTCGGGGGGTGTTCGTCCGGTTCATCCGATATGCGGGCCACCGGCGGCCGAAAATCCTCGCCGACGAGCAGGAAGCCTCGGCCCGGCGCCGAAACGCTTGAGGGTGAGGCCGCCTCGGACGTCACCCGATCGGAGCACCCGCCGCCCGATTCAACCGGTGCGGCCGGCGGAGTCGGTGCGTCCAGGCCTCGGGCTGTTGACGACCAAGGCCCGGCGCCGGCGCTACCGGGGCATGACCCCACCGACGGCCTGAGGATCGGTCCGGGCTTCCCGCCCGGGGGGCCGGTACCCTCCGCGGCAGCCTCCGCCGGGTGCGGAGGGTCGAAGGGATCCACACGCCGATGCCACGTCACCCCCGCCTGTTCGCCGCGGCCGTCTCTGCGATCGCATTCCTGACGGCCGGCTCCCCGATCGGCGTCACCAGCGGGGCGGCCGCGGCCACACCCGGTCCGGCGGCGCACGTGACCGTGGTGATCACGCCGTCGTCGGTGCCGGCCACGACGAGCGCGCCGCCGGCGACGTTCACTGTCACGGCTGCGGTCACCGATGCCGCGGGGACACCTGTCACCGGGGTCTCGCCGACCGTGACACCGTCGGGCTCAGCGCCTGCTGGCCCGTCGTGCTTCCCCCCTCGTAACAACAACGACGGGACCTACACGGCCACCTGCGCCGCAGGTACCACGCCCGGCAAGTACACGATCACCGTGACCGCCGGCAACGCCAGCGGGTCCGGCGTGCTCTACCAGACCGATGTGCCCGCGGCCGTCGCCGTCTCGGTGAGCCCGCCGTCGGTCCCCGCCGACGGGTTGGAGGTTGCCACCGTGCGGGCCGTCGTCACCGACAAGAACGGGTACCCGATCGCGGGCGACACGGTGACGCTCTCCAACAGCCCCGGCCCGGCCTTCTCGTTCAACCCGGTGTCGGGCAAGACCGGTGACGACGGCTCGTTCACGTCCCGCTTCGTCCCTCCTGCCGCAGTCGGGTCGTACCAGATCTCGGCCAAGGGCACGCCGGCCAACCCGGGCACGACTGGCTTCGCGGTCACTCCCGCACCGGCCACCGTTTCGCTGTCACTCAACCCGCCCGCGATCAATCCGGACGGCACCTCCACCACGACGGCTACGGCCAGCGTGAGCGACGCCGCAGGTCAACCCGTGAGCAACGCCACAGTCACGCTGACCCGTTCATCGAACCCCGCGACCAAGATCCCGACCACCAACAACGGCGACGGCACCTATCGGGCCACCCTCACTGCGGTCAGCTCGCCTCAGACCGAGACCATCACCGCGACGACAGAGAACTCCAAGTCCGGTTCGGCCACCCTCGACGAGACGGCCCAGCCCGGAGTGGGCCTGCAACTCACCCCTAGCCACATCCCCGCCGACGGTCGCTCGGCGGCGACGCTGCGGGTCGTGTTCGTGAACATCTCGGGCCAACCCGAAGCCGGGCATGTCGTGTCCCTCGCCATCTCCGGTGATGCCACGGTCGCCCCGACGACGGTGACGACCGGGTCGGACGGATCGGCCACCGCGTCGGTCACCGCGTCGCACACCCCGGGTCACCAGACGATCACCGCGACATCGGGCCGGTTCTCGTCGACGATCGTGCTCACCCTCACCGCCCCCGTCGGATCCGGCTACACCCTTGCCGCCAGTGAC
>Ga0102924_1006858_pt1 | contig 10563 bp, 7 predicted proteins | sample PaiPotPPM11metaG_FD_80116 | JGI IMG/M metagenome (GOLD analysis project Ga0102924, IMG submission 80116) | Iron sulfur acid spring bacterial and archeal communities from Banff, Canada, to study Microbial Dark Matter (Phase II) - Paint Pots PPM... ...
CGGTGCGCCTGCCGTCCGGGGCGCTCGTCGGGATCTCCGTCGCGATCATGGTCGCTGCCGCGCTTGCCCTCGCCGGCATCCAGCGGCGGCGCCGCTACCGGCCCCGCGCCAGCATGACCGGCAGCCTGCAGCCCGCCGATCCGCCGCTGCCCGCCGTCATCACCGCCCTGCGCCGCGCCGCCCGCCCCGGCCCCGCGGAGGGCCCCGGCGAAGACGACGCCAGCTGGGACCTCGTCGCCGATCCGTACTTCGATCCGTACGATGACACCGATCCCGGCCCTGGCCAGCACGGCGAGCCCGCCGCCCTGGTGCCACGCCCGGTTGCGGCAGGCACCAGTCTGCCGCCCGCCCGCGGGCCTGGCGCCATCCCGCTCGGCGTCCGCGGAACCAGCGAGGCCATCGTCGACATCGCCGCCCTCGGCGGGCTCGGCGTGACAGGCACCGGCGCTCCCGCAGCGGCCCGCGCGATTCTGACGGCCCTGCTCGCCCAGGCGCGGCCGGCTCTGCCGGGAATGCCGGCCGCGATCATCATCCCCGCCGCGGACGCCGCCCGGCTGCTTCCCGGTGTGGACGCGGCCGGGATCCTGGGCGTGTCCGTCCCCGCATCGCTCGACGCGGCGCTCGACCAGATGGAAGCCGCCCTCCTGACCCGGGCGCGCACGACCGGTGCCCTCGACGACGGCGAAGACTCGCCGGCCACCGCATCCGCGGCCGGACCTGCCGGGCCGGGTGCCGCCCTCATCGCCACCAGCGATCCCCGGACTGCGCAGCGGCTGCGGGGCATCCTGGACTCCGGCCGACGGCTAGGAGCAGCCGCGATCCTGCTCGGCCCCTGGCCGTCCGGCGTCACCTGCCAGGTCGCCGCCGACGGTATGGTCACCGCCGGCGCGGGCCTGGAGGGGATCCGCCTGTTCCACCTCGGCGCCGCCGAGGCAGCCGCCATCACCGCCGTGCTGCGCGATGCCCACGGCACGCCGGCCGATGTACAGGCGCCAGCTCCGCTGGCCACCGCGAGCCGGCCCGGCTGGCGCGCGGCCGGCAACCCGCGCGAGAACCAGACCGCTCCCGTCGTCCGCGCCGATCTGCCCGTGCCGGCCATGGCCGATCGGCCAGGCCCTGTCAGGGACGCGCCGCCCGGGCTGGCCCCTCGCGCTGCGGCGACTGCCCCTGCGGCAGCCCCCGCCCCTGCGGCCGCCGCAGAAGGCCAAGCCGCCACGCCGGATACAGCCCGGCCGGTCCACCTGACCATGCTCGGGCCGCTGCGGATCACCGCCGCCGGGCAGGAGATCAGCGGCGGCATGCGCAAGGCCCGCGAGCTGCTGGCGTTCCTGGCCGTGCACCGCGACGGCGCCACCAGCGAAGGGATCGGCGAGGCCCTGTGGCCCGAATCAGACCCCGGCCATGCCGCCGGGCCGCGCAACCTCGCCCTCCGCAAAGCCCGCGACATGCTCCGCACCGCGACCGGCCTGGCCGTCCCGATGTGGATCATCCACGCCTCCGGCCGCTACCGACTTGACCCCGCCCTGATCAGTACCGACCTGTGGCAGTTCACCGGCGCCCTGGACGAGGCCCGGCACGCCGGCACCGAGGAGGCGCGGCTGGCGGCCTGCTGGAAGGCAGCCGGGCTCTACCACGGCGAACTGGCGGAGGGCGCAGGCTATGACTGGGCCGAGCCGTACGCTGAGACCGCCCGGCGCCGCGCGCTAGACGCGTGGACCACCATTGCCGGCATCCTCCAGCCCCGCGACCCGGACCAGGCCCTGTCCGCCCTGGAGACGGCCCTCAGCCACGACCCGTATAACGAGTACCTGTACGTGAGGATCATGCGGCTGCAGGCCGCGGCCGACAGCCCGGAGGCCGTCCGCCGGACGCTGGCCCTGCTGGAATCACGGCTGACCGAGCTGGGCGTCACGCCCGGCACCCAGACCAGGCAGGCCGCCGCCGCCCTGCTCGCCGCGGCCGGATCCGGGCAAGGCACCGGCTGTAGGTCTTGAAGACCAGTGAGCAATTCCGGATGATAATGAGCACGGGATGAGCAGAATCCGCGTCCAGTCAGCAATGGCTCCGGCTTGCTGCTGTCTGCCCTCATGGTGGCACAGTCTGGCGCGCGGCTAACGGTATCCGAGCCGGTGTTACCGTACTCGCTGTCTGCACATCCGGGGGCAGCGTTTGTGGGGACGGGCTGGCAGCGACAGATGAGCACGTTGTAGGCCGTTTCGCGTCACGGGTCAGTCGATTCAGGGATCCCACCGTTGTCCAGCCGTCGTGGCCGAAGTCGCGCCCTAAGCGGACGATCTGTTTCGTGTGCCGTCAGGTTCGACATGCTGGTGGTCTTCAGATGCGGATGGCTGGCGGGTCATCCGCCGTGGCCGGCACGGTTGGCCTGGCGGGTTTCGGTGTGGGTGCTGTCAGGCGTCGCGGGTGGCCATCTTCCAGGCGCCGATGGTGAGCCAGCCGAGGATCCAGCCGGCGATGACGGTGGCCATGGCCCAGGCCGGCATGGGCGGCAGCGCCGCCGGCTGAATGCCGCCGGTCGGGCCGACAGTGACGCCTCCGGCCAGCATGGCCGGCTTCAGCTGGTCCATCGCGACGCCGGGGACGATCCGCTGGGCGTTGATGAGGTGGGGCAGCACGTGGTCGGCGAGCTGCGGGGTGATGATGATCTGCCACACGGTGAGTAGCACGACCGGTACGGTCCGCTGGCCCATGAGTGAGCCGAGGCCGAGGCCGACGGTGAACCCGATGGCCAGGTCAAGCTCGAGCCACAGCCCGGAGCGGGCCAGGTCGCCCGGCAACGCGGCGGCCACGCTGGCCGGCTCCGGGCCGCTGAGGAACGCGGTCGCCAGTGCCGTCACGGTGAAGCCGACGGCGGCGAGGGAGAGCAGGATGGACAGCCCGGCCGGGATGCGGGCCAGGTAGAGGGCGAGCCGGGACCGGCCGGTGATCACCAGGTGGCGGAACATGCCGTCGGTCAGGTCGCTGGTCCCGGCGGTGGCGCCGAGCATGACGGCCGCGATGAATCCGAACTCGGCTATCAGGGTGACTGTATTGGCGAACGCGCCGTTGCCGGCCGGGGCGTAGCGCGCCGGGTCGCTCAGGTGGTAGATCTCCCGGATGCCGTAGAAGATGACTGGCGTGCCCACGGTGAACGCCGCGGTGACGGCCGTCAGGACGCGGCGTCTGCGCAGTTCCAGGAACTTGGCGCCGATCATCGGCGCGGATGGCAGCCAGGATCCGCGCCGGGCTGCGGCAAGGCTGTGGGCGGTCACTGGTTCTCCTCCAGACGGCTCGTTGCTGACAGGAACCAGTCCTCCAGGGTGGCGTGCGTCTGGTGCAGTCCGTAGACGGTGATCCCCGCCTCCACGAGGCGGCGGTAGATTTCGGCGGCCTGCTCGCGGGCCGGCCCGGGGGCCAGCGTGACGGTCAGCCCGGCATCGGTGACGGCGACGCGGGAGGCGACCGCGCAATGATCGAGGGCTCGTGCTGCCGCTGGCGGGTCGGAACACTGCACTTCGACGACGGCGCCCGCCCCGGAAATCAGCTCGGCGATGGGCCCGGAGCGGATGATCTTGCCGTGGTCGACGATGGCCACCTGGTCGCAGGTCCGCTCCACTTCATCCAGCAGGTGCGAGGACAGCATGACCGTCCGTCCCTCGTCAACGAGGCCGCGGATCATGTCCCGCATCTGGCGCATGCCCGCCGGGTCCAGGCCATTCATCGGCTCGTCGAGGATCAGCAGTTGCGGGTCGGCCAGCAGGCACGCCGCCACCCCGAGGCGCTGGCGCATGCCCAGGGAGTAGGCAGAGACCTTGTCGCCGGCCCGCTGGGACAGTCCGGTCCGGCCCAGGGCGGGGCCGATCTGCCTGCTGGCGTCTCCGCCCCTGGCGGCGGCCAGGATCTTCAGGTTCTCCCGTCCGGTCAGGTGGCCGTGGAACCGGGGTTCGTCCACGATCGCGCCCACCCGGGCTAGGGCGTGGCCGCGCTGGGCGGGGACGGGGAGGCCGAGCAGCGACATCGTGCCGCTGTCGGCTCTGGTCAGGCCGAGCAGGACGCGGATCAGGGTGGTCTTGCCGGCTCCGTTCGGCCCCAGGTACCCGAACGCGCAACCTCGGGGGACGCGCAGGTCCACGTCGTCGACGGCGGCCCGGGCGCCGAAGCGCTTGGTGAGCCCGTGCACCTCGACAGCCCAGTCGCCGTCCTGGCCCGGGGCGGGCTCGGCGCCGGGCGGGCGGGGGCTGCCGCCGGTCTGGGAAACAGTAGTCATGTGCTTCCTCCTGGTCGGGTGGTTGGCTGGCTGGTTCCACTGAACCTGGCGCCGCCCCGCAAGTCAGCGGCCGCGGGAGCGAACCGGTTCATCCGCGAGGATGAATCCAGGTCGCCTTGCGGCCGATGAATATTGCCTGGCCAGCCGATACGTTCGGTGGATGCACGCAGTTCGGCGCGTGGCGGGCGGCGACCCGGGCATGGTCGCGGACGCCGGGATCGGGATCGCGGCGGCCGGCCTTACCGCCCTCGCCGTGTGGGGCCCGAACGGCCTGGTCGGCGTCACGGTCTCAATGCCGGCATGGCTGCTGGCGTTGCTGCCCCTGGTGATGGGCGTGGCGCTGGCGCTGCGCCGCCGCGCGCCGCTGCTGATGTGGACATTGATGTGGGCGGGCGTGGTGCTGCAAGACCTGGTCACCCGGCAAGCCCCGCAGAACCTGGCGTTCTTGCTCGTGTTGTTTGCCGGGGCCTACGCGCTGGGCGCTTATGCCAGCGTGCGCCGCGCGGCGGTCGGCCTGGCCATCAGCGCCGTCCTGATCCTGGCCACCGAGGGCGTGCTGCTGGCTTTCTCGCGGCATCCGCGCGGGGCGGCCCTGAGCTTGTTCTCCATCCCGCTCCTGGCTTGCTGGCTCGCCGGGGTGATCGTCCGCGCCCGCAGGCAGTCCGCCGGCATGGCCGCGCGCAACGCGGCGCTGCAGCGCCAGGCCGAGCACGCCGCGGCCGCGGAGCGGGCCCGGATCGCCCGGGAACTGCACGACATCGTCGCCCACCACCTCAGCGTTGTCGTACTCCAGGCGGCCGGCGCCCGGGCATCGGGGAAGCCAGCCGGGCCGGCCCTGGAGAAGATCGAGAACAGCGCACGGCACGCGCTGGCCGACACCCGCCGCCTTCTCGGCGTCCTGCGTGACGCCGGCGAGGACAGCGGGCTCGCCCCCCAGCCGGGCATCAGCGAACTGGACGCGCTGGCCGGCACCGTCCGCGCGGGCGGGCTGCCGGTAAACCTGGTCATCGACGGCGACCCGGCGGGCCTGCCCGCGGCCGTCGACGTGTCGGTCTACCGGATCGTCCAGGAGGCCCTGACCAACGTCCTCAAGCACGCCGGCCCGGCCCGCGCCGACGTGCGGATCGGCTGCGTTAAGGACGCGGTCACGATCGAGGTCACCGACAACGGAACCGGGGTGCCGGCGAGCCAGGCCCCGGCCGGCGGGCACGGGCTGGCCGGGATGCGCGAGCGGGTCGCGGTGTTCGGCGGAGAGCTGCGGGCCGGGCCGCGGCCCGGCGGCGGGTTCGCCGTCCGGGCCCGGCTGCCAACCGGTGATCGCCTGCCGCCAGGCGAGCCGTCGTGATCAGCGTCCTGATCGTCGACGACCAGGACCTGGTGCGCGAGGGCCTGCGGATGCTGCTGGAGGCCGAGACGGACCTGACCGTCGCCGGCGAGGCCGGCGACGGCGGTCAGGCGCTGGTCCAGGCACGCCGCCTTGACCCCGACGTGATCTTGATGGATGTCCGCATGCCGCGCATGAACGGCATCGAAGCAACTGCGCGTCTCGTCCAGCGCGGATCCCGGGCACGGATCCTGATGCTGACCACCTTCAACCTGGATGAATACGTCTACCACGCCCTGAAGGCAGGCGCGAGCGGCTTCCTGCTCAAGGACGCCAGCCGTGAGCAACTCACCGGTGCGGTGCGCGCGGCCCCGGCCGGCGAGACCCTGCTCGCCCCGGCCATCACCCGGCGGCTGATCGAGGACTTCTGCCGCGGCCCGGATCCCGGCACGCAGGCGGCCACATCCGGAGGCCTCAGCGAACGCGAACTCGGCGTCGTGCTGCTGGTGGCCCAGGGCCTGTCGAACGCTGAGATCGCCGCCAGGCTCTACCTCAGCGAGGCCACAATCAAAAGCCACATCGCCCGCATCCTCGCCAAACTCCGGCTACGGGACCGGGTGCAGATCGCCGTCTACGCCTACGAGCACGGCATCGTCAAGCCAGGTCACGGCACTCCGCCACCCGGCCAGGCAACGGAGCCCTAACGCGAGTCAAGAGCCCGCGGTCTCTCATCGTTCCTGACCGAGAGGGCGCAATTGGCGCGAGGTTTAACACGCCCTACACGGCCTATCCCGCCCTGTCCCGAGGGTCAACGATGGGAAGTGGCCCGCGATGACGAAGGCAGCCAGCTCCGCAGGGCGAAGTGCGCCAGAAGGAAGGCCAGAAGGGCCGTTCTGCATCGCTGGCCCAGATCCTCTCCCTTCACACGAGCGGTCCATATACGATCTGCTCGGGCTCGAAAACGGCGAACCGGGTACGACTGGTCACGTTGTGTAAGAGCCGGTTTTCCGCGCCCGCTTCGACGTTAGACGTGGCATCTGACCGGAACGCTGGCTGTGCAGGCCACCGGTGCACGAACAAGGTGGCCGTTGATCATGCGCGGGTGTTCAGATAATCCGGCCGCTAACAGCCGGTTGTCTGGGCCGTTATGAGACGGTGTGCAGCCTGTTGATAGCAGATGCCGTCCGGCTGCAGGATGAAGTTTCCCAGCGCCGCGCAGGCCGACGGGGCCGACCGAATCACAGGTCGTCGAACAGGCCGGGACGGCGCGCCTCGTGGCCGTGGTAGGCGCCGCGAGTCAGGGCGCCCCACTTGTCTACGTCCGCTGCGGAGGTCATCCGCTCCAGTTCCGCCTCGTCGTCGGGGTGTCCGACCACGAAGTCGGGAGCCTCTTCCCAGGACGCAGCGTCACGCCCGCCGGCGCGGGCCTGGAGGGGATCCGCCTGCCGACACCACTGTGCAGGCAATCACCCGCTGCGCCGCCCGCAGCATCGAAGACACCCTCAGCCGCATCCTGGAAGACCTCACCAGGTACTCCGCGCCGTCGGCCTTCTCCAGGAACTGGCCCGGCTCCTGCCGCCGACACACTCGACAACCAGCCGAGCGCCACCGCAGCAGCCAGAGCACAGATCGTGAGTGAGAAGGCGCCGCTGCTCAAGTACACCGCCCGCTGCTCATAGAGCGCTCAAGTAGGACACTGAATGCTCATCTGGATCGGTTCCCTGCAACCCGTGTAGGGATCGCGTCTATTTGGCCATTCTGCGGACAGTTGGCCACGCGTCCCTCGGTCATGGTGAGTGTGGTTGACCCTGAGTTTTCACTCTGGCGCACGTCTCGCATGATGGTGACGATGCGCGGAGCGTCAGCCGGCCGCTTTGCGGGGGTTAGAAGTGGGCTTTGAGCTCGTCGAGCTCTCGTGCCCGCTCGCTGAGCCTGGCGTAGGCCGGCCGTTCGCGGATGCGGGCCAGAGCCCAGCCGACGGCTTCCGCCCGGCTGGCGGCGGTGCCCGCGGTGATCAGCGCGTCCAGCATCTCCAGGTCCACGGGCCCGAGCCTGATATCAACGAGGGTGAGGTCCTGCTCGCTCCTGGCTGGATCGTCTGGCGGGGAACCGAGCCGAAGCATCCTTTGGCCTTGGCGGCCGTTCTCGCCGAACCAGAACTCGAGGTGGCTGGCGCCAGGAAGCTGCTGTGCGAGCTCGCGCTGAAGTTCGCGGATCATCGTCTCGTGGTCTCGCTCCCAGGCCCGAAGGTCCGGGTTTTCCCCGGCCTCTTCGATGAGTACCCGGACCAGCAGGTCTCCCGGCTCGACCTGCGGGTCGTCGCCGTGCCGCAGCAGCGCGACCCGCTGCACCCCGCCGTCGGGGAAATGCGCTTTCACCTGCTCGTCGAGCCTGCTTTGCAGCTGGTCCCGCGCGGCCCGGTCCAGGCCTGCCGACGGCTGGGGCTCGCCGGGCTCTCGTGCCCGCTCGCCGGACTGCGCGTAGGCCGGCTGCTCGCGGATGCGGGCCAGGGCCCAGCGCGTGCCCTCCGCGCGGCTGGCCGCGATGCCCGCGGTGACCAGCATGTCCAGCGTCGCCACGTCCGCGGGCCCGAGCTGGGAAATCGCCCGGGTAAGACCGCGCGCGGTCTCGTCCTCTTCCTGATCGAGCAGGGAGATGCCGACCGGGATCATGATCTTGGTGAGGCGAAAGCCGGCGCTGCCGGGGACGTCGGGGGTGACTATGACTCCCTTGACCTCGGGCAGCCGCTGGGCTCGGAAGTCCTCCAGGCGGTCGTGGTGCTCTTGCATCCAGGCGTCCCGCCGCGCGCCGTCCTGGCCGAGGATGACCCCCAGATACAGTTCTCCCGGCTCGATCACCGGGTGGTCACCGTAGTGCAGCAGCGCGAGCCGCGGCACCGCGCCCGGCGGGAAACGCTCCGCCGCCTCCGCATCGATCATCGCCTGGATGCGATCTGTCGTCGCCGGTTCCACGGCTGCCTCCCTTGTCAATCTTGCCGTCAGGGTCACCTGGTCCCCGCGAGCCGGCCGGCCCGGTTAGAAGCGGCTTTTAAGCTCGCTGATCTCACGCACCCGGTCCTGGATCTGTCCGTAGGCCGGGTTCTCGCGGATGCGGCCCACCGCCCAGCGCAGCACCTCCGCGCGGCTGCCCGCGATGCCCGCGGTGATCAGCGTGTCCACGGTCGCCAGGTCGGCCGGCCCGAGCCGCGTCATGACGGGGGTGAGTTCCTCGGCCGCTTCGTCCAGTGGCTTAGCGGCCCGGCCCCCGCGGCCGATCTTCAGGACGTGACGGCGGGGCTTGTCCGTCTCGTCGGGGCTGTCAGCCTGGAACTCCACCCACGCGATGAGGCGGGGCAGTTCGTCGTGCAGCTTCCGCAGGCGCTCACGGTTGGCTTCCTTGAAAGAACCGACGACCTCCTCGTCCGCTTCTTCCTCCCCCGGCCGGTCCGGCCGGGGGAGGAAGACCCGGACCGCGACGTCTCCCGGCTCAACAGCCGGGTCGTCCCCGTACTCCAGCACCTGGACCCGGCCGATTACGTCGTCGGGAAACAGCGACCTGACGTGCTTCTCGACACGTGTGGTCCCGGGCTTCGCCATGTCCTTTACCAGCAAGCCTTGCGCGTATAACACGTGTAAGCCATGAAAGAGAAGCTACTGCGCCATCCTCGTCTCGTCAAGTAATGACGCGTCATCGGACGTCGCAGGCCCGGCCGCCGCCGAGGTGGAGCGCTTAGCGCGTGATCGCTGAGATCCGCCGCCACCTGCACCGGCTATGTGCTGTCCCCGCGAGGCCCTGGACCGGCGCATCCTGCGAAGTCGGCGCGCGCTCGGTGCAACGCCGCGACACGCCGCAGCACGCGGAACCCGGCACCCTGCCGCCGGGGGCGGCCTCGACACGCAACGGGAGTCGCCGTACCGTTGCGGCACCGGGAACCCCGGACCGCTGTGCTGCACCCGCGCTGAACAGCGCGATCGCCGCGAATGGCCAACTGCCCGAAGACTGGCCAAGTAGTGGCCAAATGCACCGGCGCGTGGCCATGTACGCGCGATCCCTGCAACCCGGCCGCCGTTCCGCACCGCCAGCTATTCCGTACTCCTTTCCGTATACCTGCCGACACCGGAACACCCCGGACCCGGGGAATGCGCAGGCAGTGCCCCAGATAGACCTTCGTGTGAACTCCCAGACTTATATACGCGCACAGCTCGTAAAACAATGGTAGTCGGCGCGCCAGGTACATGGTGACGTGTGTTTACTTTCTCTGTGATGGTCCTCTCGTTATATGTACATGCCGGTTCTCCTTCCCTTTTCCTTCCCCTGCCTCCGACCTCGCCCCCTGGGGTGCCCGCGAGTTCGTACGGCCAGGAAGGCGGCCCGCGCGAGGCGGGCGGCCGCGGGTCGGCCGCGGGTCGGCCGCAGGGCGGGAAAGGCGAGGCAGAAAGGCGCGCCGGTGCGCCGGGAAAAGCCCGGCAGCGGACGGTACCGGAGCCCGCGGCTGTCCGTCGCGAATTGCGCGAGTCGGCCCGGAAATTGGCGCGGAAATTCACGAATTCGAGGCAGAATGGCGTTGACTCCTGCCAGAAAGTCGAGCTAGCGTCGTTGTTGTACCCGGAAAGGCTGAGGGAAAACTCCCCGGTAATTAAAACTCCAGGGTAATGGCGAAAGCTGCGCGCCAATGCCGGACCGTATTCCGCCTCGTATTTACGGAGGTAATCCCGATGTCCGCCCCCGCCGCCCCGAAAGGCCGGCTCGGCAACGGCCAGCTGCGCCGCCAGGTAGCCGAGTACCTCGCCGGCAACCCCGGACCCCAGAAGGTCGGCGAGATCGCCAAGGCCCTCGGCAAGTCGGCCGGCGCCGTCGGCAACGCGCTGACCACCCTGGCCGGCAACGGCGAGGCCGATCTCGTATACGGCAAGCCCATCCGCTATGAGGCCAACTCGGCCACCGCCGCGGCAGCCGCTGCCATCGCGCCCAGGGC
>Ga0102924_1006859_pt1 | contig 10562 bp, 9 predicted proteins | sample PaiPotPPM11metaG_FD_80116 | JGI IMG/M metagenome (GOLD analysis project Ga0102924, IMG submission 80116) | Iron sulfur acid spring bacterial and archeal communities from Banff, Canada, to study Microbial Dark Matter (Phase II) - Paint Pots PPM... ...
ATTCAGGACTATGCCCTGATCGGGAACTGCCGCGCGGCGGGACTGATCGGCCGCAACGGTTCGCTCGATTGGCTGTGCTGGCCGCGTTTCGACAGCCCCGCCGTGTTCTCCCGGATCCTCGATCCGGAGCGCGGCGGCCACTGGCAGATCGCGCCGGCGACCGCCTACACGGCGACGCGCCGCTATCTTCCCGACACCAACCTGCTGGAGACGACGTTCCACTGTCCGACCGGCACTGCCGTCCCACCGACCTCATGCCGGTCGCCTCGGAAGCGGCCAAACGCGCCGCCTTGGTGCCCGATCACGAGTTGCTGCGGCTCGTGGAATGCACCGCGGGCGAGGTGCGGCTGCAGCTCGTGTTCCAGCCGCGCGCCGCCTACGGGGCCGCCCCCGTGCGGGTGCGCCCGCGCGGCCGGCTGGGGCTGCGCATGGAGGTGGGTGGGGGCGTGTACTGGCTGCGCGGCACGCATGACCTCGATTGCGCTGAAGACCGGGCGTGGAGCGACCTGAACCTGCGCGACGGACAGAGCGCGCAGTTCTCGCTGACCTACTCCTCCGACGCTCCTGCCGTCCTCGGCTGCCTGGGGGAGGCGGCGCGCGCCCGCCTCGCCGAGTCGCGGCGCTGGTGGTGCGACTGGGCGGACCGCGCCACCTACGACGGTCCCCATTGCGCCGCAGTACGCCGCAGTGCGCTCGCCCTGAAGTTGTTGACCTACGCGCCTTCCGGCGCCATGGTGGCTGCCCCCACCACCTCGTTACCGGAGCGGGTCGGGGCCGGGTTGAACTGGGATTATCGCTATTGCTGGCTGCGCGACGCCTCGTTCACGGTGCGCGCCCTGGCCGGGCTGGGCTACTGGGAAGAAGCGGAGGCGTTCCTGAACTGGCTGCTGTTTGCCACTTGGCTCACGCAGCCGGAACTCCGTGTCATGTATACCGTCTTCGGCGAGACGCCCCCGCCGGAGCGCACCCTGTCGCACCTGCGCGGCTTCCGCGATTCGCCGCCGGTGCGGATCGGCAACGGGGCCCGCGGCCAACTGCAGCTGGATGTCTATGGCGAGGTCATCGACGCCGTCGCGCAGTTCGCTTCCCACGGCCGCCGCTTTGACCGCCCCACGCAACGCGTCCTGCTGCGCTTCGGAGAGTACGTTCGAACGCACTGGCACCTGCCCGACGAGGGTCTTTGGGAGCCACGCAGCGGGCCCCGGCCGCACACCCACTCCCGCCTGCTGTGCTGGACCGCACTCGACCGCCTGTGCACGATGATTGATCAGGGCGTCATTGAACGTGCCGTCGCAGCGCCTTTCCACGCCGCCGCCGAGGCGATCCGCCATGACATCGTCACGAACGCCTGGAACGCGCGCTTGGAGAGCTACACCAGCGTTCTCGGCGGCGATACGCTGGACGCCAGCCTGCTGCTGATGAGTTGGTACGGCTTCGAGACCGCCGACAGCCCGCGCATGAGGGCCACCCACGCCGCCATTGCCCGGGATCTGCGCGCCGGTCCGGCACTGCTTTACCGCTACCGTCGCGACCCGCCCGAGGGGGCTTTCGGCATCTGCGGCTTCTGGGAAGTCGAGTACCTGGCCCGCGGCGGCGGCAGCGTGGAACAGGCCGCGACCGCCTTGGAACAACTGCTGAGTCACATGAACGACGTGGGTCTCATGGCCGAGGAGACCGACCCGGACACCGGCGCGGCGCTGGGCAACTTTCCTCAGGCCTTCACGCACGTCGGCCTGATCAACGCCGCCCTGTCGCTGCAGGCGCGACGCCAGGGCGCGCCAACCTTGGTCCACCGCGCGGCGTCCGCCGTGCCCAACCCTTCGCGGAGCCATCCATGAATTGGGCGAGCTGGCTGTTCTGGGGATTTGTCGCCACCTTGGTGTTGACCACCGCCTTGGAGGCCTCGCAGGGGCTGCGCCTCACCCGCATGAATCTGCCTTACATGCTGGGCACCATGCTCACCCCGGATCGCGACAAGGCGCGACTCTACGGCTTCCTGGTGCACCTGCTGGGGGGCTGGGTCTTCGCCTTGATCTACGTGGGCGCCTTCGAGTTCTCGGGACGAGTGAGCTGGTGGCGCGGCGGCCTGATCGGAGTACTGCACGGCCTTTTCGTCCTGGTGGTCGGGGTGTCGCTCCTGCCCGGACTTCACCCCCGCATGGCCAGCGAACATCACGGGCCGAGCGCCAACCGCGGCCTGGAACCGCCCGGCTTCTTCGCCCTCAACTATGGTTTTCAAACCCCGCTCTCGATCCTTCTCTCGCACCTGTTGTTCGGCATCATCCTCGGGGCCTTCTATACGCTCAAGGTTTGAGCTCCGGCATCGTGATGACGCCGGGTTGGTCTCACCGACCCGGCGAGGAGGCAATGTGTTGCGCACTGCCCCCTACCGGCAGGGCGGCTTGACCGCCTGACCTCGACGATTCCGACCCTTCCTAAAACGCGCGCGGGGGCGGCGCACGGCATGGTTGCAACAGATTGCAAACCGGCAAACGCCTGCTTGCGGGTGCGTGATTCCCCGCCGCCGTGACATGTGCCACCCTAAGGCGTCTAAGAGGTTAACCTTCATGCCCCAGCCCGCTCCCCAGACCCTGGCCAACCACGCCAAGTTGGTTCCCGCCTTTCACCTCGTCGCATTACCCATCCTGGCCCTGAACCTGGGCTGGTCACTCTACCGCGTGATCCAGACCCCGGGCTTCGAGGCGGTACTTGCCCTTTTGGTGGCGTCAGCGTTGCTGATTCTGGCCTTCTCGTGCCGCCTCTTCGCGCTCACCGTGCAGGATCGCGTGATCCGGTTGGAGATGAATCTGCGACTGGAACGCCTGCTGCCCCCCGAGTTGCAGGCGCGCATCGGGGAACTCACGCTGCCGCAGCTCGTAGCCCTGCGTTTCGCCTCGGACGCGGAGTTGGCGGCCCTGACGCGCAGCGTGCTGGACGGCGATATCCAGGACCGCAAGACCATCAAGCGCATGGTGCGGCAATGGCGGCCGGACCATCTGCGCGCCTGACCGCCGACCCAGCCGCCGTTTTGCGATTGCCTTGCCGGGGCGCTGCGGTTACCGTCGTTGACGTACTCGCAATGCGTCTCCCCACCCCTGCCCTGCCCTCCACGACCGCGTGCGCGGCGGGCATGACCCTGCTGGTCGCACTCCTGCTGGGCAGCGGCAGCGCCGCGCAGTCGCTGCGTTCGCTGGCCGCCGTCCGCGGCGTACTGGTCGGCACGGCGGTGAATGACGTGCGACTGGCCCGCGACCCCGCCTACGCCGCCCTGCTGGCGCGCCAGTACGACCAGGTCGAGCCGGAAAACGCCATGAAGTGGCGGGCGGTGCACCCGGCACGGAACACCTACGACTTTTCCGGCGCCGACGCCATTGTCGCCTTCGCCCGCGCCCATCAGCAACGCGTGCGGGGCCACAACCTGCTGTGGCATGTGTACAACCCCGACTGGCTGCAGGGCGGCCACTTCACCCCCGTCCAGTTGGCGCAGATCCTGCAGGACCACATCACCACCGTGGTCCGCCATTTCGCCGGTCGGGTCTACGCCTGGGATGTCGTCAACGAGGCCTTCCAGGACGGGCTCTCCGGCGCGTTACGCCCCTCCATCTGGAGCAATCGGCCGGGCATCGGACGTCCCGGCACCGGCTTCATCGAGCAGGCGTTCCGCTGGGCGCACGCCGCAGATCCGCAGGCCCTGCTGTTCTACAACGACTTCGGGATCGAGGGAATCAATCCCAAGTCCGACGCGGTTTACGCCATGGTGCAGGACTTCAAGCGGCGTGGCGTGCCACTGGACGGCGTCGGCCTGCAGATGCACATCGATACCGGCGGCCGTCCCGCTCTGGACGCCCTGGCGCGCAACATCGCGCGCTTTGTCGCGCTCGGCGTACAGGTACAGATCACCGAGATGGACGTGCGCCTCAAACTCAACGCCGCCGGGGAGGCCTCGCCTGCGCAGCTCGCCGCCCAGGCGCGCGTCTACCACGACGTCAGCGCGGCGTGTCTGAACCATCCCGGCTGCACGGCGATCCAGACGTGGGGCTTCACCGACGGGTCCTCCTGGATCCCGCACGTCTATCCCGGCTACGGCGCAGCGCTGCCTTTCGACGCCGCCGAGCACCCCAAGCCGGCCTTCTGTGCCCTGGTGCAAGCGTTCGGCGGCACCGCCGCGACCTGCGCCGCGGCTGCCGACTCAGCATCCGCCTCCGCGAGGTAACCCACGCGCTCCATGTCCACCCACTCCTCCCTGCGTCGCCCTGGTATTGCAGTGCTCGCTCTTTTCCTGGCCGGCTGCGGCGGTGGCGGAGGTGCGGCACCCACGCCGCCATCGCCCCCACCGCCCTCCGTCTCCAGCCTCACCCTGCTCGCCGCCAACGCGTTCGGAACCAGCGGCGGCATGCGCTTGGTTTTCTCCGGCGCGCTGGATCCGACCACCGCCGCGACGGCGGCGAATTACCTGGCGCAAAGCACCACCGACAGCAGCTTCGCCACCGCCACGCCGGCCCGGACGGCCACCCTCAGTACCGATGGGACGCTCGTATCCCTCACCTTTCCCGGCAACTGGAAGGATGGCGCGAGTTACCAGTTGCAGGTCAACGGCGTCAAGGACACCAAGGGTCTGGCACTGACCGTGGTCGCGCCCAGCATCGCCATCACGGCGCGTCAGATCAACGTCAACGCCCTGAACAACCGTCACTCGATCAGCCCCTACGTGTACGGCGTCAACTTCGGCGTGGACAGCGCCTACATGGCCGACAGCGGCGCCACGCTCAGCCGCTGGGGCGGCAATGACCGCTCGCGTTACAACTGGAAACTCAAGGCGACCAACTCCGCCGCCGACTATTACTTCGAGAACCACGCCAGCAGTTTCGGCGTGGGCGGCAGTTCCGAAGACTTCGTGCGCGCCATGATCGCCGGCGGCGGCTTCCCGGTCATGACCCTGCCCATGTTGAACTGGGTATCGAAGGATACCGCCAGCCACGGCTTCTCGGTGGCCAAGTACGGCGCCCAGCAGAAGGTGGACCCCAACAACACCGATGCCGGCAATGGTCTGCATCCCGACGGCTCGAAGGTCACCGGCAACGACCCGACCGACACCAGCGTGCCGCTGCGCAATACCGCCGCCACCGGTGACGCCCCCGGCACCGTCTACCGCAGCGAGTGGGTGGCAGCGCTGGCCACCGCCTTCGGCGGCGCCCCCCACTTCTACGACCTCGACAATGAACCCGAGATATGGGACGGGACGCACCGCGACGTGCATCCCCAGGCCGCCACCTACGACGAGATGCGCGATTCCTTCCTTGGATTGGCACGCGCGCTCAAGGGCTGGGATCCACAGGCCGTCACCATGGGCCCGGTCGATTGTTGCTGGTACTTCTATTGGAACCTGCCCAGCGGCACGCCCGACAAGGCCGCCCACGCCGGCATGGACTACCTGCCCTGGTGGCTGAACGAGATCGCCGTCGCGGACCGCGTGGCCGGCTCGCGCTCGCTGGACGACTTCGACATTCACGCCTACCCGGACGTCGATACCTCCAAGCTTTCCGATACCGACGCGGCCGCCCTGCGCCTGCGCTCAACCCGCGACTACTGGGATCCCAGCTACTTGCAGGAGGGCTACATCGGGACCGATCAGAACGCCACCCAGACGCAGCCGCGGCGCAACTACCCGGCCCGCATCCCGCGCCTGCGCGCCCTGCTCAACAGCGTCTACCCCGGCACCGCTTTCAGCATCACGGAGTGGAACTTCGTGGGGTTCAGCGACCAGGTTCTCGGCGCCGGCTTGGTCGACGCCGACATGTACGGCGTGCTGGGACGTGAACGCCTGGACGCCGCCAGTCGCTGGGTGCGCCCCGACGCCGGCTCGCCCCCCTACGAGGCGCTCAAGCTCTACCGCAACTACGACGGCAACCACCACCAGTTCGGAAAGGTCTCCATCGCCGCCGATAATGATGGCAATCCCAACCTGTTCACCACGTATGCCGCGCTCGACGCCGCGGGGACGACGCTCACGCTGGTGGTGGTCAACAAGGACCCGGCCCACGACGTGGCGGCCCACCTCAACCTGGCCGGCTTCACGCCCAGCGGCCTGGGTGCCTACATTCTCAGCCGCCAGGAGCCCGGCCTGCTGCGCCCCAGCGTGGGACTCAACGTCGATGCCAACTTCAACTTTCCGGCGTACTCGGCAACTTTGCTGGTCATGCCCGGGACCGCGTCGGCGCCCGGTTACGAGGTGGACCTCAACCCGGACACCATCATGGTGCCCAGCGGCGGGCAAGTCGTGCTCCACCCCAAGCTAACCTCCGGCAGCGGCCCGGTCACGCTCACCGCCGTGCAGGTGGACACCGGACTTAACGCCACAATCTCCGGCGCCACGCTCACCGCCAATCAGGCCGGTGCGATCACCGTCGACGCCTCCGCCAGCGGCCCGGGCTTCTACCACCTGACCGCCAGCTTGAGTGACACCTCGGGCACGGTCCAAAAGCAGTCTGGCTGGATGGTGGTCGGACAGGCCGCCGCGGCCGTCGCCACCACCGGCGACGGCCAAGCCGCGCCTGCCGGCACAACTGTCAGCATCACCGCCACGCTCAGCGACTCCGGGGGCCTTCCCTTGGCGGGGGCCACCGTGCTCTTCACCGCCGACAGTGGCTCCTTGACCTCCCGTCTGGTTCGAACCGACAACAATGGCCGCGCCACCGCCCAAGTGACCCTCCCATCCCGGTCGGGCGTCGCGCACGTCACCGCCGAAGGCCCCGCTCCGCTGGGCCGACCGACAGCGACATTTACCCTGACCGCGCAGTAGCCAGCGGGGAAATGGCGAACGAGCAGCACGCGTCGACGAGCAGCGAACGGTGACAGCGCCTAGGGACCGCCTCGGCGCACATCAAAACCGTGCGCGCACCCTGCGCCGATTCGAGAAGTTCCTGTAGGCTGGCGCATCATGCCCGGACCCGGACCTCGACCGGCGGCAGCAGCGGGCTAGCACGCCATGGAGTCGGCAGAAACTCCGCGCTCTTCGGTACTGTACTGGGCTTCAATACGCGCGCTGACGCGGATGTGGTCGGGGGTGAAGTCCGGCGGCTGGGCGGGGAACTCGCCCCCCTGACCGCCATCGTTGAAATGGACCGCGGCCGACTTCAGCCTTCCCAAGCGCCGGCCTGCGTCCTGGGCCAGTTTCTCGGCTTCCAGACGGGCGGTGCGGAACGCCTCAGCCACGAGGAGATGATTGGCCTCTTCGCGCCGTCGCACCGTGAAGCTCACCTCGCGCAGCGTCGCCCAGCCTCGCACGGCCACCTGCTGCAGCAGCGATTTAATCTGGCGAAAGTCGGTGAGTTCCACGCGCAGGGCCGAACCGACGCGGTACGGCTCGCCGCGTTCGCCCCCGTCTTCCAGCCGGTAGGTGTCCATGCGGACTCGCTCCGGGGCGATCCCCGTATTCCGCAGGAGTTCGCGTACGTCTTCCAATTGCTGACGGACGCTGTCGTGGGCTCGCGCCAAGGTCGGCGCCATCACGCAAAGATCCAACCTGACCACCGCCGTGTCGGGAATCACGTCGAGAGCCGCTTCAGTCACCACCTTGACCCAGTCCAAGGCATTACCCAAAACGGTCTCAGCGATTTGGATCTTCCCGGACTTCCGGACCCCGGCAGCCACGGCCCCGACGCCGACACTGACCAGCGCCATGCCTGCAAGTAGTGTCAGTGCCAAGGTCACCATGTCATCCCTCGTCTCCCCTCAGACGCGGGACGCGGTCCCAAACGTTGTACCCTCGGCCGAGACGCGCCAATTTGCGCTCGGCGCGGAAAAAAATGCGCGGCCCACGGTAAAAAGCTCGTGCTGGGATGGTGGGTGACTTGAAGCGTGTCGCCGCGCCGACCACCGCCCGCCTTATGGCAGCAGGTGAAACAGGGCCTGCACGTGGGCGGTAATTTGAATCTGGTCGGGCGTGAAGCTGTCGGTTGGGGCGCTGGGGCGCGCCGCCGCCATGGCCATCATGGGGCGCGGGCCGGGCTGGTAATCGGACACGTCGACGGTGGCGGATTGCAGGGCCCCCAGGTGTCGTCCGGCGGCCGTGGCCAGCGCTTCGGCCTCGGCGCGCGCCTTGGTAAAGGCGTCAACGATGGCTCTCTGCTTCGCCGCCTCGGGATGCAGCAACTGGAACGACACGCCGCGTAGCGCCTCTTGGCCTTGGGCTCCCGCCCGGTCGATCAGGGGTCCCAGCTGCTTGAAGTCGCTGAGGTTAACACGCAAGTTCGAGTTGACGCTGTAATCCACCAGGATGTGCTTCTCCCAGTCCATGTTGGGAACCACGCTGTAGCCTTCGAGATGGGCTTGTTCCGGGGCAATGCCGCCGGCGCGCAGCAGGTTCCTCACCGCCTCGGCCTGGGCTTGGGCGGCGGCATAGGCCTTGTCGAGGGTGCGGTCTTGGCCGTGAATCTCAAAGCTCACCACGGCCGTGTCCGGCGCCGCCTTGAACTCGCCCTGCGCCGCCACCTGCACGGAATCGGGAGGCAAAGGCGGCAGACTCTGGGCCGTCATCACCACCGCCGCCATGACCGTGACGATGCCAACCCCGAGCCGGGTCGCCCACCGGGAATGCAAGAAAGGGGAACTCATGGTGCTTAGACGATCCCTCTCAGGGAAGCGTTGCACTCCCACGCTGGATGCCGGGTAGATTGAACGGGCCTTCGTGCGGAAGGGAGCGTTCAACCCCGCGGTGCACTCGCTCACTTCAACGTCATCTCCGGTCGCAGGATCCAAGCCGACGAATGCGCTTCAAAGCCGATGTGCCCGTAGTACTCCACCGCCTGAGGCGCGGCCAACAAAATGATGCTGGTCTGGACGCCGCCGGCGCGGCGCGTCTCGCGAATCAACTGCTTGCCGATGCCCTGCCGCTGGTGTGACTCCCGCACCGCCAGGTCGGAGAGATACGTCGCATAGACAAAGTCGGTCAGGCTGCGGGCGATGCCGACCAGCAGCCGGTCATCCCAGGCGGTGATCACCAGGTTGGCATGGCGCAACATCCCCGCCATGCGGCGCCGGTCGGCGATGGGGCGACGTTCACCCAAGCTCGAGGCGGCGTAGAGCTCGATCACTCGCGTGAGATTGAGCTGGTTGCCGAGCCGGTAGCTGATCATCGTGGCGCGCGTCCGATGGCACGCATTGTAGCCTGCCGTGCCGCCTGATGCGCATCTCTGGGTGGATAACGAAGCCGCGCCGCGAGGCTCGCCCCGGCCGCCGCGCTTCAGACGGCGGGCGGACCGAGACGGGCCGGCAGGTACTGCCGCAAATAACGGGCGGCGAGAATAAAGCCGTCCTTGCGGGCCGGCAGCAGCTCGGCGCCGGCGTCGCCCTCGGGCTCATCCCAGAACGGGTCCTCGTGCTCGATGGCCACCCCGCCGTTGAACTTGGCATGCAGCAGCACGTTGATGAACTGCGACCAGTTCACCAGACCCTGGCCGGGAATGCGGTAATGCCACCACCCTTCGCCGTGGATGCCGACCTGCTGCAGGACCGGCTCGATGATCTCCGTGTCCTTGGCGTGCACGGCGTAGATGCGCTCGCGGTAGTCCCACGCGGCGGCGATGGGGTTGATGTACTGCCGCACCAGGTGCGAGGGGTCGAACTCCAGGCCGTAGCGCGGGTTGGGCACCAGGGCGAAGAGCTTGGCCCAGGAGGCCGGGGTGCTGGCGTGGTTCTGAAACGCCGGCCAGTTCTCGTGACCGATGTGCAGGTCGAGCTTCTCGCAGACCGGCATGTACTCCTGGTTGATCACCTCGGCGTAGGCCTTGACCTGGTCGTCGAGCGAGGTGTTGGCCATGCCGCCGCTCAGCGTGCCGACGAATTTACAGCCCAAGCGGTGGCCCAGTTCCATGCAGCGGATGAAGCGCGCCCGGATGGCCTTGCGCTTGGCGGGGTCCGCTTCGAGGTGGTTGAGGTTGTCCATCGCCTCCAGGCTGATGATGCGGGCGCCGGTCTCCTTGGCGGTGGCCAGCGCCTGGTCGATGGCGCTGTCGCTCAACGTGTCGGGATCAAAATTGTGATCGATGGCGATGACCACGCCCTCGTAGCCGGCGCTGGCGGCAAAGGCCAGGCGCTGCGGCGAGTAGCGCGTGCGGATGGCCAGCTTGGGGTACTTGGTCTCGCCCGGCACCCCCGCCAACGCCGGCGGCGGCGCGGCCGCGGCTTCCGCGCCCAGCCCGGCCACGGCGCCCAGGGCTGCCGCGGAAGCCCCTCCGACTTTGAGAAAATCCCGGCGGCCCACCCCGAAATCGCTTGCCATTGAGTCCATCCTTCCTGAGCGCCGAGCGGCGCAGCCAGCAGTAAACCATACTTCGGCGCGCCGACAAACGCCCGGCGTGCGCGTCCGCGGTACCATCGGCCTCGTGCGGGTGCTCATCATCGAGGACGAGGTGCGGTTGGCGGAGAACATCGCCCGCGCCCTGCGCGAAGGCGAGGGCTACGCGGTCGATGTGGCGCACGACGGCGCCGAAGGTCTGTTCCTGGCGGAGTCCAACCCTTACGACCTCGTCGTGCTGGACCTGATGCTGCCCACGCTGCCGGGA
>Ga0102924_1006862_pt1 | contig 10560 bp, 8 predicted proteins | sample PaiPotPPM11metaG_FD_80116 | JGI IMG/M metagenome (GOLD analysis project Ga0102924, IMG submission 80116) | Iron sulfur acid spring bacterial and archeal communities from Banff, Canada, to study Microbial Dark Matter (Phase II) - Paint Pots PPM... ...
ATCGGTTTCTCGGATCGAGCGTCTTCGGCGGCGGCATCGATCTCGGATTGATCCCGCAGCGCGCGGTAAGGTGGCGCTTGCATCGCGGCCAGTTCGATCTGGCGGCGATCGGCGCGGCGGCGGCTGCCGATGCACAAGGCTCGCCGTTGCCGCAGGTGCGCGACAGTTTGCAGCGGCTGCTCGGCGAAAGCGCATACAGCTGAACCGCCACTGACGTTGGGAGCGTGAGCGTGTCCTTTGCGGCTCCGGCGCGGTAACTCCTAATAAGCGGAGCATTTTTTGCTTGATCTCGTCTGCATTGGTGCCAGTCAGCTGCACCCGCTGAATGGGGCGTATCGCGAGCGTCAGCGCGATGGGACGGCCGATTTCAACTTCTACCCGATGCTCGTAAGCGAAGGGCTGTATCGGCCGGGGATGTACATCGCCGACGGCAAGATCAAATTCAACAGGCGGTTCGATGCGGATTTTCGGGATTATCTCGCCGGCAACGACCCGCCGGTGATCTTCACCTATTTCGGCGGCCACGAGCACGTGCCGATCGCTCTGATCAACAGCCCACGCCCCTACGACATCCTGCTTCCAGATGAGGCCGGTGGCACGCCGGCCACGGGCGCCGAAATCATTCCCTACGACCTGATGATGGCGTCGTGCCGATTTTTTGTCGGCGGCTGGCTGGCGTGGTTTCCGCATTTGCGCGAATTCACCGACCGCCCGATCTATCAGATCGCGGTGCCGCCGCCGGTCACCGGCGACGACCATATCCGGCAGCACGCCGGCTCGGACTTCACCGAGCAAATCGAGCGCTATGGCATCGCGCCGGAAAGGTTGCGCGCGAAGGTCTGGCAAATCTGCGTCAAGGCGACCGAAGCGCAATGCGCCGAGCATGGCATCGGCCTGGTCGGCTCGATGCCGGAAACACTCGATGCAAACCATTGCCTGCTGCCGCAATTTCGCGGTCATGACGCAGTCCATCCGAACAATGCCTATGGACACCTGCTGCTCGACCGCATGCTGAGCATCGCCGCCGCGCATCGCCGAGGGGGGAGTGCATGACCCGTCACCCTTACGCCTCGCTTCCGGATCACTGCTTCTGGCGTCAGGCAATCGCCGAGCGCCCGCCGGCCGAGATCGATCCGGTGATATCGGCCAAATTCCAGCTGCGCCCAAACGATCGCGTCGCCACCGCGGGAAGCTGCTTTGCCCAGCACATCGCCCGCTATCTGAGGCAGAGCGGGTTCAATTATTTCGTCGCCGAGACCGCACATCCGCTGGTGCCAGAGCATCTGGCGGACCAGTTCGGTTATGGGGTGTTCTCGGCACGGTTCGGCAATATCTACACCTCGCGCCAGCTCCTTCAGCTGCTGCGGCGAGCCTACGGTCTGTTCGCGCCGGTCGAGGATGTCTGGCGGCGCGATGATGGCCGGCTGATCGATCCGTATCGGCCGAGGATCCAGCCGCAGGGATTTGCGTCGGCCGCCGAATACCGGACCGACCGGCGCCAGCATTTCGCCGCGGTGCGGCGTATGGTTGAAGCGATGGATGTGTTCGTCTTCACCCTCGGGCTGACCGAGGGATGGGCGTCGCGCGAAGACGGCGCCGCCTTTCCGCTGTGCCCGGGCGTCGCCGGCGGCGCGTTCGACCCGGACCGCCATGTCTTCCTGAACCTGCGGGCTGCGGAGGTCGTCACCGACATGCGACAGGCTTTCGATTTCATCCGGGCCCGCAACCGGCATGTCCGATTCATTGTGACGGTGTCGCCGGTGCCGCTGATCGCGACGGCGGAAAACCGCAGCGTTCTGGTGTCGACGACCTACTCGAAAGCGGCGCTGCGCGTCGCCTGCGAAGAGCTGTCGGCGGGGCATGACGACGTCGCCTATTTCCCATCCTACGAGATCATCACCGGCAATTACGCTCGCAGCCGCTATTTTGCCGGCGATCTGCGTTCGGTCACCGAGGAGGGGGTGGCCCACGTCATGCGGCTGTTCCTCGCCCATTATACGAAGGCCGACGCCTCGTCCTCGGACGTGTCGGAGGTCGCGCCGCGAGACAATTCGGCCGCCGAGGCCGTCGTGCAGCTGGCGGTCATGAAGAAGGTGGTCGAGGTCATCTGCGACGAAGAATCGCTCACCCGCTGAGACCGCGGTGCCAATCTACATCCCGGTCCGCCAGACGGTGCGGGCGTATTCGCCGATCGCGCGGTCAGCCGAGAACCAAGCCATGCCGGCGATGTTGTGGGCGCAGGCGCGGCCCCAGCCATGCGGGTCGCGCCACAGTGCCTCGACCCGGCGCTGCGTCGCGGCATAGGAGTCGAAATCGGCGATTGCCATGTAATCGTCGCTGCGGCGAAGCCGTTCCGTCAGAACCTGAAAGCGCTGCGGCTCTCCTGGCGAGAACATGCCGGTTTCGATCATTCGCAGCACCTCCTCCAGGTCTGGTGACGGATCGATCGTGCGGCGGCCGTCGAATGCGCTCCGGCGCAGCTCCGCCACCTCGTCGGAAATAAGGCCGAAGGTGAAGATGTTGTCGGCGCCGACCCGCTCGCGGATTTCGATATTGGCGCCGTCCAACGTGCCGATCGTCAGCGCGCCGTTCAGTGCGAGCTTCATATTGCCGGTGCCGGAGGCTTCCATGCCGGCGGTCGAAATCTGCTCCGACAGGTCGGCGGCAGGAATGATGGTTTCGGCGACGCTGACATTGTAGTTCGGCAGGAACACGATTTTCAGCAGGTCGCGCATGGCCGGATCGCGGTTGACAACTTCGGCGATGTCGTGCGCCAGCTTCACAATCAATTTTGCCGCCGCGTAGCTCGCCGCCGCCTTGCCGGCAAAAATCTTGACGCGCGGCACCCAGTCGCGGGTCGGCTCGGCGCGCATCGCATTGTATAGCGCCACCGTCTCCAGCAGGTTCAATAGCTGGCGCTTGTACTCGTGGATCCGCTTGATCTGCACGTCGAACATTGCCTTCGGATCGAGGGCGATGCCAAGCCGCTCGTGAACCAGGCGGCACAGCGCCAGGCGGTTGGCGCGCTTGACCGCCCACAGCTGCTCGTGCAGCGCACCATCCTCGGCCACTGCCCCCAGCCGTGCGATCGCCGCCGGCTGATCGCGGATATCGGTGCCGCACGCATCCGACAACAGGCGCGTCAATTTCGGGTTCGTCTGGTACAGCCAGCGTCGGAAGGTGATGCCGTTGGTGACGTTGACGATCCGGTCGGGGTGAAGCGCGTGCAGATCGCGGAACACCGTGTCGCGCATCAATCCGGTATGCATTGCCGAAACGCCGTTCACTCGGCCGGAGCCGAGAAAGGCGAGATGGCCCATCTTGATGTGACGGCCGTTGCGTTCGTCGATCAGCGACAGCGCGGCCACCCGGTCCAGGTCGAGCTTCTGGGTTGCGGCGACGCTCTCGAGGTGACAGGCATTGATCAGATAGATGATCTGCAGGTGCCGCGGCAGAACCCGTTCGAACAAGGTCACCGGCCAGCTTTCGAGCGCTTCCGGAAGCAGCGTGTGGTTGGTGTAGCGGCAGGTGCCGATGGTGATCCGCCAGGCGTCGTCCCATGCCATGTTGTGCAGATCGACAAGTATCCGCATCAACTCGGCGATCGCGATGCTTGGATGCGTGTCGTTGAGCTGGATCGCGGCGTGGTCGGGCAGCGTGTGCAGCGAGCCGTAGGCGCGCCGGTGCCGCTCGACCAGATCCTGCAGCGAGGCGGCGACGAAAAAATACTCCTGGCGCAGGCGCAATTCGCGGCCCGCCGTGGTTTCGTCGCTTGGATACAGGATCTTGGAAATCGATTCGGCGCGGGTCTGTTCGGTCAGCGCACCGATGTGGTCGCCACGGTTGAACACGTCGAGCCGAAGCGGATCGACCGCACGCGCCGACCACAAGCGCAGCGGGTTGACGTGTGCGCCGCGCCAGCCGACGATCGGTGTGTCGTAGGCGACGGCCTCGATCGTTTCGGCCGGATGCCAGACAAAGCGCGTGCGGCCGCCGGGCGCTGCGACGCTTTCGACCGAGCCGCCGTAATGGATGTCGTAGGTGACGTCCGGGCGCTCGAACTCCCAGGGGTTGGCAAAGGACAGCCATTCCTCGGGAAATTCCCGCTGCCAGCCATCGATCACGATTTGCCGGAACAGCCCGTGATCGTAGCGGATGCCATAGCCGTAAGCCGGGATGCCGAGGGTGGCCATGCTTTCGAGAAAGCAGGCCGCGAGCCGGCCGAGACCGCCATTGCCGAGCGCGGCGTCGGGTTCGGCGAAACGGACCCGGTCGAATTTCACGCCGAGATCGCCAAGCGCCCGATTAACGATTTCGGTCATCCGCAGATTGCCGGCGACGTCGTTCAGCAGACGGCCGATCAGGAACTCGAGCGACAGGTAATAGATGCGCTTCTCGCCGCGCGCGACGTTCTCGCGCTCGACCTCGAGCCAGCGATGGATCACCCGGTCGCGCAGCGACAGCGTCGTCGCCACAAACCAGTCGCGCTCGGTCGCGGCCGAGGGGTCCTTGCCGACGAACAGCGTCAGCTTGGCCAAGACGGTGTGCTTGAACTGTTCGATATCGTCTTCGTGCGGCGGCGGCTCCGGCAGCACGAAGCGGGCGTGCGCTTGCTCCAGCGACGCTTCGCGCTCGAAGAGTTCAACCGCTTCGTTGTCGCTCAACAAACTTGCCGGCAAGTTTCTGCTCTCCCAAATCCATCGTCGGTTCGGGAGCGCCAATCCTCGGCTTGTGGTGCATATGCCGTGCCATGCCCCAGCGGCCGCACATCAAGCGTTGGCGCCCTGTCGCCCAGCCAGTATACCCGATGGGCGAGCCCCCGATCCCCCACCCTCAAGAAGTACCGCCAGGCCGCAATCGGCAAGTGCTTTTTGCAGCGGCGCAGCCGGCGAGCCCGATGCGAAGGCGAGGTGCCGCGGCCGTCACGGCTGCCTGGCATCCGATTCGGCGGCAAGGCCAAAGGCGGCGAACAGGTGGCGGAGTGACACCCCCATGCTAGAGTGCGCTTCGAAGCTGGGAGATCGACATGAGCGGTTATTGGCACGAGCAACGGGTTCGCGATCGGGCTTATCAGATCTGGGAGCAGACAGGCCGGCCGGAGGGCAAATCGCACGAGCATTGGCTTCAGGCAGAGGCCGAAATCTCCACCGAGGAGCGCGGCCTCGACGAAGAGATCAAGCGGGAATCCGAGGGCGCCGTCTGAAGCGCCCTTGCGATGCGCGGCCGTCGTAACTGAGCGGCCATGAAGATCGAAACCCTGCTGCCGCTGGGCAAGCTCGATCCGGGCTTGCGCGCCGCGGCGGCGCCGCTCGACGTCACGACGGTCGCCGAGGAGGCACGGCTTGCCGAGGCGCTCGGCTATGACGGCATCGTCGCCGAGGAAACCAAGGACGACCCGTTCATCATCCTCGCGCTGGCGGCCCAGGCGACCAGCCGGGTCGCGCTTGCCACGACCGTGGCGATCGCCTTTCCGCGCAGCCCGACCGTCACCGCGATGACGGCCTGGACGCTGCAGAAATTGTCGCGCGGCCGGTTCACGCTGGGCCTCGGCTCGCAGGTCAAGGGCCACATCGAGCGGCGCTTCGGCGTCAGATGGTCGGCGCCCGGACCTTGGCTGCGCGAATATGTCGCCGCCGTCCGGGCGGTGTGGGAGTGCTGGCAGAACGGCACCAAGCTCGACTTCCAGGGCGAGCATTACAAGCTCAGCCTGATGGTGCCGCTGTTTGCGCCGGGGCCGATCGAGCACTACCCGATCCCGATCCATCTCGCCGCGGTCAACTCGTATATGTGCCAGGTCGCCGGCGAGGTCGCCGACGGCATCCGCGCCCATCCGGTGGCGACGGCCCGCTACATCGCCGAGGTGATGCTGCCGGCGGCGCGCCGCGGCGCGGCAAAGGCGGGCCGCGACCCAGCCGGCTTCGCACTGTGCGTCAAGCCGCTGGTGGCGACCGCGCCGGACCGCGCGGCGCTCGTCGAGCGGGTGCGCGACGTCCGCGCCCGCATCGCCTTCTACGCCTCGACTCCGGCCTATCTCGCCGCGTTCGAGACACAAGGCTACGGCGAGGTGGCGCAGCAGCTGCAAGCCTATTCGCGGGCGCAGCGCTGGGAGGAGATGCCGGCCTTTATCGGCGACGAGATGCTCGAAACCTATGCCACGATCGGCACCTATGACGAGATCGCGGCGAAGCTCCGCGCCCGTTATGCCGGCGTCGCGACGCATCTCGAATTCGCGATTCCCGTGGCCGGCGCAGCCGACCGGAACCGGCTGCGCGACCTGGTGGCGAGCCTCGCTCAATAGCCGCGCGCCGGGTCGACCCGGTTGGCGAGCGGCAGGCCGGCCTCGAATTGCCGGATTGCTTCGCGGATGATCTGCGCCGCCGTCGGCGGGTTGGTCTCGGCCGCGACATGCGGCGTGACGACGATCCGCGGATGGCTCCAGAACGGGTGTTCGGGCGGCAGCGGTTCGGTGCGGAACACGTCGAGCACCGCCGCCGCCAACTGGCCCGATTCGAGCGCCGGGATCAGGTCGGCTTCGACCAGGAGCCCGCCGCGCCCGGCATTGACCAACCCGGCGCCGTGCGGCAGCCGGGCGAAGGCGGCGGCATCGAGGATGCCCTCGGTTGCGGGGGTCAGCGGCAGCAGCGAGACCAGGATGTCGCTGCGCGCCAAGAGTTCGCCGAAGCCCGCGTCACCGCCCAAAGTGGCGAAGCCGGGAACCGGCCGCGCCGTCCGGCTCCAGCCGGCGACATCGAAGCCGAGCGCCTGGAGCTTGCGGCCGGAATCCTGGCCGAGCGTGCCAAAGCCGAGAATCCCGACGCGGCGCTCGCTGGCGTTGACCTGCTCGCGCTCGTGCCAGACATGCTCGCGCTGCTGCGCCGCGTAGTCGAGGTCCTGGCGATGCAGCCGCAACACCTGGAACACGACGTATTCGCTCATTGCGCCGGTCATGTACGGGTCGACGAGGCGCACGATCGGCACGCCGGCGGGCAGCGTCTTGTCGCGCAGCAACCCGTCGACGCCGGCGCCGAGGCCGACGATCAGCTTCAAATTCGGCAGCGAGGCGAGGAGGCCCGGCTCCGGGTTCCACACCAGCGCATAGTCGATCGCAGCAGGGTCGCCGATCTCCGGCCAGAAGCGGAATTCGTGCGCCGGCATCAGCCGCGACAGGACCGGCCGCCACCGCGCCGCGGCGGCCGGGGTCGAGCGGAACAGGATCGCCATCTATCGGTACTCGATCGTCGTCGCGGTGTTGTCCGAGCGCACCGCCAGCAATTCCTCGGCGGCGTCGCAGACCTGCCTCACCGATATCGCCTCGAGGCAGGGATAGCTCGCGCCGGCCGCGTGCGGTTGGGTACACCGCCAGAAGCAATGGTAGCACGGCAGTTCGCGCCACACGAAACGCACCTGCGGCGGCGTCAGCGCCGCCGGGTATGGCACAAAGCTGGTGAAGTGTCCGCCGCCGATGATGACAACCGTCGGGGTGCCCAGTCCGATTGCCAGATGGGCCGGACCGGTATCGCTGCTGATCACCAGCTCGGCGTGTTGCTGCAAATCCATCAGCTCCGCCAGGCTGGTCGAGGCGATGCGGTCGACAAAATTGTTGCCCCAGGCGGAGGCGCGCGCAGCCGCCGCTACCGGCGGACGCAACGCCGCCTCGACGCGGCCGCCGGTGAACACCACGGCGAGCCCGCGCCGCGCCAGATGTTCCGCGATTTGGAGAAACCCCGCCAGCGGCCAGCGTCGGCCCGGCTCGTTGCTCCCGAGGTTGAGCACGACATAGCGGGGCGCCAGCGGGCGCGGCGCCCGGCGCCGCGGCAATGCCGGCGTCTCGGGTTCGACCGGCTGTCCCGCGACGGCCGATACGAAGCGAAAATGCCGCACAGTCTCGTGCGTCGGATAGGGGCCGGTATCGATCACCTGGTGAACCCGCGCGAGATACCAGTCGAACTGCCCTTGCGTCTTCGGGCTGGTATAGGGCGCGGCGACGATCCGCAGCGGCGCTGCCGAGGCATAGACGAGACTGTCGGCGACCAGCGGCTTGCGGAGATAGGCGTCGCAGATCGCCACGGCAAACCCCTGTCGGCGCACCCACAGCGATATTTTGAAGCGATAGAATGGACGCCGGTCGTAGGCGTGCTCGTCGATCGCCCGAAACCGGCATCCTTCGTATACCGCTTCGGCAAGGCTCGCCCAGGAAGCACTGCCGAGCACGGTGATTTCGGAACGCGGCACCCCGAGGGCTTCGGGATAGTGGCGGACGGCGCCCTGGAACAGAACCATGTCGCCGATCCCGTCCATGCGGACCACCAGGACCCCGCGCCGCCGGCGCCACACGGGCCATAGCCGCGCGGCCAGGTCGAGCGGCCGGAAGAGCCACCATCGACGCGGCCAGCGCCGGGTTCGGCGTGCAGCGGCGGCCATGTGCGTTCCCGTCACGCGCCGCCGCCGCGGCGGACGCGGCGGCTGACCGTGAAAGCGCCGGAGCTGCGGCGCAACAGCGCGAGCTGCAAAGGTCCGACCGGCACGGCGCCGAGCAGCCGCATCAGCCCCCAGCGGGAGAACAGCCCGGCCCGCTCGCGGCGGCGGGCCCATAGCGCGGCGCGGGTCAGGGCGCGGCGGATTGCCGGTCGCACGAGGCCGCGGGGAAGGCGGTGCTCCGACAGAAAGTACATCAGGGTGAGATTGCAGTCGTGCAACACCTGCGGCCCGCCATCATTGATCCGGTCGGCCGTGCCGGTCGGCGCCAGCGCGACGACGGTGTCGGTGGCAACGAACGGGCCGCATGTCGCCAGCCGAAGCAACAGCGAATAATCCTGGGTGAATACCCGCTCGTCGCAGCCATCGACTGCGCGCGCCGCGCTGGTGCGCAGCAGGCAATTGCTGGGACCTATATCGGTCTGGCGCAGCAGCATCGGCAGCGCGTGCTCGAGCCGGGCCGGCATGGCAGGCGATGCATCGCGCTCGATACGCATCAGGGCATCCTCAGCCAAGCGATATCGTTCGAGGCGACCGTAGGCGACGACGGCTTGCGGATGCCGCAGCAGCATGTCGCGCAACATTTGGGTCGCGTCGGGCAACAACACATCATCGCCATCGACCAGTTTGATCAGGGTAAATTGGGCGGCGGCGATCCCCCGATTGGTGGCGATGCTAGGCCCGCGGTTCGGCTGACGCAGGATGCGCACCGCCGGCCACGCCGCAGTGAGTTCGGCGAGCAACGCGCCCGAGCCGTCTGTCGAACCGTCATCGATGAACACGAATTCACGAGCGAAGCCGCCCCGCTGTGCCGCCAGTCCGGCGATCATCGCGGGCAGGAACGGCCGCTTGTTGTAAACCGGGACGACGTAGCTAACGCCCGGGGTGATTGCCGCGGAGGCAGCGGTCAACGCGCGTCGCTCCATCGCCGGACCGGGTTTCGGCGATGCCATATCGCGTCGCCACCCGACCGGCAACCGCGATCGTCGGGTGTCTTGCAGGGCCGCCGCGCCCGATCCGCCGAGGCTCAGAGAGCGCACCACCGCGAAGCCGCTCAGCCGGCCGGCACCTGGGGCCGGCGGTCGGTCCAGGGCCGCGCCGCCTCGAACAGGGCCGACGCGCGCAGCAGCTTGGCGTCGCCGAGATGCGGCCCGATCAGCTGCAAGGCCACCGGCAGCCCGTCCGAGGCAAAGCCGCAGGGCAGGCTGACCGCCGGGTTGGCCGACAGGTTGAACGGCAAGGTGTACGGGTACCAGGATTTACGGACCGTATCAGCGGTTGCGCCGTCGATCTCGATCGCGGCGAAGAAATCGTGGTCGATCGGCAGCGCGGTGCGCGACAGGGTCGGGGTCGCGACCAGGTCGAAGCGGTCGAACCAGGTCTGGACCTCGCGGAAAATCCGGGTGCGCTCGAACATCGCCTGCTGCAGATCGACGGCGCTGTGCCCGGCGCCGGTGTCCATCTGACGGATCAGCGTTTCGCTCATCCGGTTGCCGAAGCGGCCGACATACTGGCGGAAGCGCGCGTTCCAGAAGCTTTGCGTCAGGATCAGCCAGATCGGCTCGGTGCTGGCGAAATCGTCCTCGAACGGCTCGACGACGGCGCCCTGTTCGGCGAGCGCTGAAACCGCGGCCTCGCAATGTTGCCGCACGTCGCGGGCGAGGCGGTCGTTGCCGAGAAACGGCCGCCAGCCGATGCGGACGCCCTTGAGGTCGCCTCGCGGCCGGGCGGCGGCGACGAAATCCGGCACCGGCAGGCCCAGCGAATGCGGGTCGCAGCGATGCGGCCCCGCCATCGCCTGCAGCATCAGCGCCGTGTCCATGACGGTGCGCGTCATCGGCGTGATGTGCGCCTGGTTGCCGAACCCGTCCGGGGTCAGGTCGTGCGGCACCAGGCCGAGCGTCTGCTTGAAGCCGACAACGCCGCAGCAGGCGGCCGGAATGCGGCTCGACCCGCCGCCGTCGGTGCCGATGCCGATTGGGCCGAGCCCGGCGGCCACCGCCGCCGCGGCGCCGCCGCTCGATCCGCCCGGCGTGCGCGACAGATCCCACGGGTTGGCGGTGCGGCCGAACAGCGGCGCGTCGG
>Ga0102924_1006864_pt1 | contig 10559 bp, 10 predicted proteins | sample PaiPotPPM11metaG_FD_80116 | JGI IMG/M metagenome (GOLD analysis project Ga0102924, IMG submission 80116) | Iron sulfur acid spring bacterial and archeal communities from Banff, Canada, to study Microbial Dark Matter (Phase II) - Paint Pots PPM... ...
GAGCCGCACCGAACACTTTCGAGGTTCATCGCTGCCATGATAAGAACTTCTGTAAATGTGAAGGCTCGGCAAGTTCCTGCTGTGATCTGAAACATGGCTAGTTGCTCCGATCTGCGCTGCGTCGGTCAATCGGTTCAAGACGCGGGCCGCGACGGCACGGTTCCAGGCTGGGATAGTTTGGGAAGATATGCCGTAACAACTTTTCGGAATCTTCCAGATTCATAAAGCCATATTGTGTGGGAATGTACGTCATATTTGCTCTCCCCGTGAGTACTTGTTTACGGGATGAGTCTGCACCGACCTGCCTTTGGTTCACAACGGTAAATCGGGTGATCGTGGTCTTGGTATATGGAGGGGGCTACAGGTTGTACTGCAGGAGAGGAGAGCGATAGTACTTTCGGGAGGTCGAAACGTGGTCTAGTGTCGCGGGTCTTGCAGGTGTTTTCGGCCGTAGAGTCGAGCATCAATGGACCACATGCCGGGCCCGATCATCGAAACCGTGGCTCCAAGGATCGCCACTATGATTGCGGTAAGCGAATGCGCCGAGCACGCAAAGAACACCCAGACGCCAACGATGGCAACCGTGATTCCGGCGACTGGCGTCCAAAGGCCGAGCAGCAAGAATATGCCCGCGATAGCGGCAATCAGATATGGGAGGCTCGGCGCGAATCTATTGCTCTCAATCACATGCGAGGCTCCGTAATAGACCAGAATCGCGCTCGTGAGCACGCGCTGAAGCAAAAGACCAGCTCCGGGCCAGCCCTCCGCAAATGTGGAAAACAGACGTTGCAGACACGTCCTCCGATGCTGGTCCGATGCTAGCGATCCTGGAAAGATGTCGAAAGGGTCAAAAGTAGGATTTACAAGTCCTACCTTTGGCGGACATCCAGTTCGATAATCCCCCGCTTCAGCCCAATGGTGACCGCGTGCGCCCGATCATTTGCGCCTAGCTTCGAGAGAATACTCGAGATATGGTTCTTGACTGTTGTTTCTCCGATCAAGAGCTTGTCAGCGATTTGTTTATTGGCATTGCCCGCGCCAATTAGGCGAAGCACGTCAATCTCACGGGAGCTTAGCTGATCGTCGGCGGCGTGCTCAGCCAACTCCGCCGCAATTTCGGGCGGGATTCGCTTGTGTCCGGCATGGACGGTCCGGATCGCGTCCAACAGCTCTCTATGTACGTGTCCCTTGACTATGTACCCACGAGCACCTGCTTTGATGGCTCTCAGCACCTGGACATCACCGGCATAGGTCGATAGAACTATGATCTTGGCATCGGGAAATTCGTTCTTGATGCGACTAATTGCCTCCGTACCATTCAATTTTGGCATTCGAAGATCCATCAATGTGACGTCCGGGCGGTGCCGCCGAAATTGTTCGATGGCCTCCTCCCCGTCGGACGCCTCGGCAACCAACTCCATGTCTTGCTGAGTCTTTACCAGGAACGCGATCCCTTCGCGCAACAAAGGATGATCATCAACAGTTAGGATCCGAATCGAATCAGGGCTGCTGCCCATTTGTCCTCCTGTTCCGGAACACCCTTAATCGAGCGCCACTCCGCGACCCTCATAAGCAAGGCGCGCAGGAATCGTCATTCGAACTTCCGTACCTGCTCCTGCTTCGCTCCAGAATTCCAGTTGAGCTCCTATTCCATGGGCGCGTTCATAAACACCCGGCAACCCCCAATGCCCAGCACATCCACCATCTCTCAGAATCTCCGGGGCGATGCCCTTGCCATCGTCCCGTACAAGCAGCCGAAAAAAGTCGGCCTCATAGCGTAACTCAGCATCAATCTTATGGGCGCGTGCGTGCCGGAAAGCATTGCGGATCAGTTCTCGCGCAATTTGACCGATTTCCTCCTTGATGATCGGATAAAGACTTTGCCGCTGGCCCTCTACGAATACTCTGAGCTGCGGCGAGCCGCCCTCGCCACTATGGGACGCTAGTTCATCGCTGGTTGCAATCAACATCTGGTCCAGTTCGCTTTCAGCGGGGAGGCCTAAACGTAATCCTTGAATCGAGTTCCGGCTTTCCTCCAACGCCTGCTCTGTACGAATCAGTGCGGCATCGAGGGATTGAATTCCCTCCTCCATTCGCTCGGGAAACATAAAGCGAGCTGCCTGGAAGCGGTACAACAGTCCGTGGAAGCTTTGCAGCAGGGTGTCATGAAGGTTCCGTGCGATCCGCGTGCGCTCGGCAACCCGCACTTCCAGAGTCGTCTCGAACTGATTATTGAGTTGCCGGGCAGCATGGTTGAACGCCTTTCCAAGGACGGCCAGTTCGTCATTTCCAGCAACGTTGACTTGATGCCGAAAATCGCGCTGCGCCAGAGCCTCTGCGCCAAGCGTGAGTTCGGACAGCGGTACGGTAATAGTCCTGGTGACGTACCAGCCCAATGCGGCAGCCACGAACAAAGTCAGCATCCAGGCGGCTGGGACTACTATAAAAAGACGATGGCGCACCTGCTCGGTCTGTTCGTTCACTCTCGCCCGTTGTTGAAATGTTCGCTCCTCCACGCCCTCTACCAGCGAAGAACTGAGATCGATCAGATCCTGGATTTGTCCTGTCAGTCGAAGCTGAATCGCAGTCCAATCGCCCGCATTCGCCAGTTCGATCTCACTCTCAATTTGAGTAGGCAAGGTCGCCTTAAGAACCTCCAGGGTGCTTAAGGTGAAGGCGTCTTGGGCGACTTCCGACGAAGAGTTGAGTATTTCTTCTGCCTCTCGGACATGCCGCTGAAACGTCTTTCGGAGCAAAGCCGCTTCTTTTGCGAATTGACGCGCGTCGTGACCCCGCGTCAGTACGCCCACCTTGCCGCTAAAGCTATTCACGTCCAAATGGAGACGTACAACAGCCGACGATGCCATATCCGCTGTTTTCAACATTTGCGTGTGGGCTTCAAGTTGACGGAGCTGCCAGATGGATACGGCATCACCAGCGATCATCAACACGACAATCGTCAGAAAACACGTAGTCAGACGTACACCGATCTTACGATCACTTCCGTGAAACAAGTTCGCGAGTGTGTGCCACCGGGCTCTCATTGTTCCAACGAATCGGCCACGCTGATTTGCCTAAACATTTATCCCCGGATTTCACATAGGGCAACAACAGGGCTAAGGGACATTTACTTGTGTGTTCCCGCTTCTTTTGTCGAGTATCTGGGTTAACTCTTGTTGCAGGTCAGCTGCAGCTTGTGGTGCCAATTTCTTATGGCTGAGCACGGCATGCACCGCTTCAAAGTAGGCGCGCGATACGTCCGGATACCTTCTGCCAGAAACCGTAGACGGCCGCACCGCTGCACCTTGGCGGTAAGCCAGCAATATCGTAGAGAAATAAGGGTTATGCGCCAGAATTTCGGGATCTTTGTATAGCTCAGGTATGACTGGTGGATTAGAGGACTCGCGGGATCTCCTAGCTTGCTCGTTGGGACTAGTCAAAAAACGAACCAACATCGCCGCCTCTCGTGGGTGCAATGAATAGCGCGAAACTCCATACCCTTGTCCTCCCAAAGTTGAGGCCGAACCAGCGCTCCCCGCCGGCAGAGGCGCGATATCGAACTGATCTCTGGTGGGCGAGTTTTCATCGCGGGCCGCCACGTAGGCGTTCGGCCAGTTGCGCATGAAGGCAGCCTTTCCCGTTTGCCAAACGTTGAACGCGTCCCCCTCCTGGTAAGCGGTGACTCCCGGCGGCGAAATTGCTCCGACCCACCGCGCAGCCCTCTCCCAGGCAGAAATGGCCTGCGGATTGTTCACCGTAATCCTTCCGTTGTCATCGAGAATAGTCCCACCGCCCTCCGAGACCTGCCATTCCAGAGCATTGCAGGTCAGAGCCTCAGAAGGTGCGCCCTGCCACACATAGCCCCAAAAGTCTTTATTCCCGTTAGCGCGCTCACCAGCCTGAATCCGCTTCGCCATCTTCTCAAGCTCGTCCCATGTTTTCGGCGGCACGGTGTATCCATACTTATGCAGCAAATCGGCTCGATAAAAAAGCAAACCTTCACCGAGGTTGTACGGCAAAGCCACAAGCTTGCCGTTGACCGTATTGTTCCTGATAAGTTCCGGGAAGTGCGCTGCGATTTCCTGCTCGGGCACGTAGGCTTTGAGATCGACGAGATTGCTGGCGAGAATCCCCGGCCAGATAATGTCGATGCCATAAACGTCCGGGACCTTCGCTCCGCTCTCCAGCAGATTACGCCATGTGTCCAGTTGCTCCACTGCGACTTCGGGTGCTGGCAGGACCTGAACACGAATCCCCGTCTCTCGGGTGAACTGCTTCAGTTCCTCGCTGAGAAGCGCTTGAGATGGCTTGTCGAGCCAGGACTGGTCGATGATTGTGAGTACCGTTTCCGGAGCAGGCTGGTTCGTCTTGTTGCAAGCTTCGGCTGACGAAAGAACGAGGAGACATATTGCCCCGGGGATGACGTAGCCAGTCCACGCAAGGCAAAGCAGAAGAAATCGGCGGGAAGACATTCTTACACCCTCAAAGCCAAAGACCATTAAAGGTAAAGGTAATAGTCTCGTCCGTATGCGCTCGCGTGTACCTCGAGAATGAGTGCGAGATGATCCCGGTCACGAACTTGGAACGATGGCTAGTCTCGACACCATTAGTTTGTTCTCCCATTGCTGGCCTCACGCTAGTTGATCCTCAAAAGACACCGAAAGGATTAAGAGTAGCGTTGCTGAGTGCTACTTTTTGGGCACCTCTAGCTCGATAATCCCGCGCTGGAGCGCAATGGTGACCGCGTGGGCGCGATCGTTTGCACCCAGCTTGGAGAGTATATTCGACACATGATTCTTGACTGTGGTTTCTGCGATCGAGAGCTTGTCCGCGATTTGCTTATTGGCATTGCCTTCGCCAATCAAGCGAAGCACATCAATTTCGCGCGAACTTAGCTGATCGTCGGCAGCGTGGTCGGCCAGCTGCGCTGCAATCTCGGGCGGTATTCGCTTGCGCCCGGCATGGACCGTGCGGATCGCCTCCAGCAGCTCTGTGCGGACGTTTCCTTTCAGCAGGTAGCCACGCGCACCCGCCTTGATCGCCTGTAGGACTTGAACATCACCGGCATAGGTCGACAAAACCAGTATCTTCGCGTCGGGGAATTCGCTTCTGATCCGGCTGATCGCTTCGGTGCCGTTCACATTCGGCATTTGAATATCCATCAGGGTCACGTCGGGCCGGTGCAGGCGAAATTGCGCGACTCCCTCCTCCCCGTCACGCGCCTCTGCGACCAATTCCATATCGGGCTGAGTGTTGATGAGGGCCGAGATGCCCTGACGCAAGAGAGGATGATCATCCACAGTCATGATCCGGATGGCACTAGGACCGGTGCTCATAAATCCTCTTCTTTAGGAACAGCTTAAATCTACCGCTATCGCCGGTTTTTTCATAGGCGATAGTCTCTGGAACTGTCAGCCGGACTTCTGTACCGGCGCCTTCCTCGCTCCAGATCTCCAATCGGGCTCCAATTCCCTCTGCCCGTTCATACATGCCAGGAAGTCCCCAATGGCCGGCCCGGCCACGATCTTTCAGCACCCTTGAATCAATGCCCTTCCCGTCATCTCGAACGATTAACAGAAATGCATCATTCTCATAGCGCAGCTCGGCTTCAATGCTCTGAGCGTGCGCGTGGCGGTAAGCATTTCGGAGGAGCTCTCGCGCGATTCGATAGATCTCCTCTCTGATCATCGCCCGCTCCGTTCGGCGCCTACCTTCTACAATGACCCGTAGAGGCGGGGCGCTTTCACCATTCTGTGACGATGCTAGTTCGCGCGCTGTCGCTAGCAGCATCTGCTCGAGATTACTTTCCTCGGATGATCCCGAACGTAGTTCCTGAATCGCACTACGGCCCTCCGCGATCGCCTGATCGGCGGAAACCAGAGCGCTATCGAGAGCCTTGGATGCCTCTTCGGGACGATTCGGGAGCTGATACCGAGCCGCCTGAAAGCGGAAGACCAAACCCTGAAAACTTTGCAAGAGGGTGTCATGCAGATCCCGAGCAATCCGAGAGCGCTCGCTTACGCGCTCTTCCAGACGCATATTGAACTGGTCCGCCAATTGCCGGATGCGAAACTGGTAGGCGCCCCACAGCAGTATCAGCACAAGCCCCGCACATGCGGCACGAAACCAGTTCGTCTGGTAAAAGTGGGGCCGCAGGAAGAAGCGCACGCTGTCTTCCTGATCACTCCATACACCGTAGCTGTTTGCCGCTACCACATGGAATGAGTACTCCCCCGGATCCATGTTCGTATAGTGCGCAGTGCGGCGGGTACCAGCGTCCACCCATTCCTTCTCAAAAGGTTCGAGCCGGTATTTGAATCGCAGTTTGTCCGAAGCGGAGAAGCTTAGGGCCGTGAAACGGAAATCGAAAGTGCTGTTACCAGGCGGTGCGGAGGTCCGGCCATCGTGCGCCAGCCTCAACGTGTTTGCCCATGCCTCCTCGACGACAACGGGTGGGGGCAGGCGATCCCCCGCATCAGGGTCGATTGCCACCACGCCCCGCATGGTAGGAAACCATAAGCGATGGTCGTTCGTTTCCCAGCCTGCCGGGCTCCCTACGTCGGATTCGCTACTCCTCATGCCTTCGGCAACCCCGTAGGAGACCGGCAAAATGGAAGCGATTCTCCCATCTGCAAAATCGTTTAACTGCTTCAGACTGAGGCGGAAAATATTCTGAGTGGAGGTGATCCAAAGATTGCCCCGGCTGTCCTCCAGCAGGCCAGCGAGCATATTGTTGGGCAGGCCGCTCTTGGTTGTGATCGCCTTCAACTGGCCGTCACGCAAGCGCGTCAATCCTCCACCGTAGCTCGCAATCCACAGAGTCCCGGTGGTATCTAGATGGATATCCACGCTGCGATCGGGCAGACCTTGCCTCGGGCCGTACCGGACAATTTTGCCGCCGCGCATATAGATGAGCTCTTTGATGCCGGCCACCCATAAGGCACCGTCTCGGTCCTCGATAATCTGATTTACGTCGGAGATTCCAGGGATCTGATCCAGTTTTCCTTCACGGAAACGGTAAAGCCCGCCGGGATGCTCCTCCATGAGAGCGCCAATCCAGAGCGTGCCCTCCCGATCCTGATAAATGGCTCTCACGTCCGGGGCTTCAACCTTGAAATTACTGAGGACTCCCGAACTGTAGCGATGCAGGCCGCCGTATCCGCCGAACCACAGGTCACCATCGCGGGTCTGGGCAATGACGCGAACATTCGCTACTCCCGGAAGCTGATGAAACCCCTCGCCATCCAACCAGTACAGCGAATCTCCCCCCAGCCAAATGCGTCCTTCCCGATCCTGAAAGACAGCATTGAAACCTGAGTCAGAGAGGCCTTCGGTCTTTCCATATGCCGTCAACGGCGCTCGCCGGAGGCGAATCAGCCCCATGCCATTCGTACCAACCCATAAATCGCCTTCGCGGTCTACCAGGAGGCTCCGTACCTTGAGCAGCTCCCGACCATTCGAAGGCAAGGCTAATGCTTCTGGAGGACCGAGACGCCCGTCCGCAATCCGGCAGAGTCCCGCTGGCGTGAGCAGCAGTAATTCCCCGTTCGCATTCTCCGCCATGCTAATGGTGTAGACGAGGTAGTCGCCCCCCAATTCACGGCGCATCAATTCTTGACCCCAAATCGTCGGTAACTGTACATCCGAGAACACCCCCTGGTGATAGCGCACCAGCCGATACCGGTCCCGAAAAGCAATCCAGACGCTTCCATCGCGAGCTTCGTGGACGAGAAACGCGGTCGGTTTGAGGCTATTCAGGGTTGCAATGGAACCGTCGGTTCCGAAACGTAGAACGTCTTGCCCAGAGCGGAACCACATGCTTCCGTCTCGCGCTTGCAGAAGAAATTCTCGGACCGGTTTTCCGCGATGAGTAGGGTAAGCCTGCGGCTTCGTGCCAACAAAATATGCGACTCCCTCGGAGGTATTGAACCAGAGTTTCCCTTCGGCATCCTCGCGGATGGAGCTGATGAATCTGCTTGGCAAGCCGTCGCGCTCGGTATATGTGGTGACAACACCGTTATCCAGCCGGATGAGACCACCGTTCAAAGTACCAATCCACACTACTTTGGAGCGACTTTCGTAGAGCGAAAGGACGCCGTTGTTGCCGAGAGGAAGCATCTCCGCTGATTCGAAAAGCGTAAAGCGCTGGCCATCAAAGCGTGCGAGGCCCCCGAATGTGCCGACCCAAAGATACCCCTGGTGGTCCTGCAACATCGCGGTCACAGAGTTTTGCGGCAGACCTTGCTCCGCTTGCCAAACCGTCGCGACGTACTGCGGGGGAAGTGCTTGTGCGTACGCAGAAACTACCAACAAGGCAAGAAGGAAGCTTATCGAGCTTGCCGGCAAAAACACCCAAGCAAGACAAGGAACGAATGCGGCTCGCTTCACGGCGCAAAGCCACTTGCAGCGATGAAGAAGCCCTAGGCCAGAAGTCATATTGCACCTTCGAAGCCGGAGGCCACACTATGCGGTGATTTAGACCGTGCGCTCGATAGCGTGCACCTCAAGAAGGAGTCCAAGAATCCAACTCGTGAACTTGGCTCGACGGCTACAGTTTCGGTGTGAGGCTTAACATACCCCTATTTCTTAACAATCTCAACGTGCTTTCGGCCGAAGATGCGAGCATCCACGGACCAGGCGCCTGGTCCAATCATCGCCAAGCTGACTACTAAGCCTGAAAGGATGATAGCGGTCCATGGATCAGCGGACCCCACGAAAACGAGCCATAGTTGCAGAGCTGCGACCAGAAGTCCGATATATGGAGTGCCCAGTCCTATTACAAGAAGGACCGATGCGATCAGTGGCAGTACGAGCGTCGTTAAGTGAGGTCCCGCCCCCAGTCGCAGGAATGTCTCGCGCAAGAGAATGGTGCCAATCAGGAATCTTTGGATAAGAAGACCGATGCCCGGCCACCCGGCCGCGAAGGTCGAGAATAAACGTTGCACAATCTAAGCTAAGACATTCGTGACCAAGGCGCTACGGGCAAACGGGGGAGGTGGGTCTCCCCCATTCAGCGGATATATAAGTCGATGATTCCACGCTTCAAACCAAGGGTTACCGCGTGAGCCCGGTCGTTCGCACCAAGCTTGGAGAGTATGCTCGCAACGTGGCTCTTGACGCTCGCCTCCCCGATGGAGAGTTGATCGGCAATCTGTTTGTTGGCATTGCCGGCCGCAATCAGACGCAGCACATCGATCTCACGTGACGTCAATCTCTCATCCGCCAGATGTTCCGCCACTTCAGCCGCAATCTCTGGCGGGATTCGCTTTTGGCCGGCGAAAACGCCACGAATAATCTCCGGAAGCTCTCGATGGACGTGCGCTTTTAACAGATAGGCCCGCGCACCCGCCCTGAGAGCGCCGATCACCTGGGAGTCGCCTGTGTACGTCGTAAGCACGATGATTTTAGCGTCAGGAAATTCGCTGCGAATGCGAGCGATGGCATCGATGCCACTCAACCCTGGCATTTGCAAATCCATCAGGGTGACATCCGGGTGATGCATTCGGAATTTTTCAACAGCTTCCTCGCCATTCGATGCCTCCGCGATCAGCTTTATGTCAGGTTCGGCGCTCAAAAGAGTCGCAACGCCCTCCCGCAGGAGCGCATGATCGTCGCATATGAGAATTCGGATCGTTCTAGTTGCGGTGGGCATAACCTTTTACCTTGCGAAGTAGTCGGAATGGAAGGCTACCACCGGACCCGTCGTAAGCGATGCGAGCTGCAACGGTTAACTGGAATTCGGTGCCAGCTCCGGCTTCGCTCCAAAGATCCAGTTTCGCTCCGATCCGCTCCGCACGCTCCCGGACGCCGCGCAGCCCCCAATGGCCGTGGCCGTCTCCCTGCAATACCTTTAGGTCCATGCCTTTTCCATCATCACGAATACGCAGACGAAGCGTCTCGTCATCGTATCGAATCTCGGTTTCAATGCGATGAGCCTTCGCGTGCCGGAAGGCGTTTCGCAACAGTTCGAGTGCGATTCTATAAGTTTCTTCCCGAATGATCGGCGCGAGCGTTCGTCGCTCCCCCTCCACTGTCAGACCGAATGTAGGCACTTCCTGACCCGCTTGCGATTGGGCCAACTCGCTTCCTGCTCTTGTCAACAACTCCGGCAAAGCATTCTGGGCAATATTGTCGGAACGTATGTCGCGAATAGCATCACGGCTCTCGGCGATTGCCTGCTCGGTCCTGTCGAGGGTCGCATCGAGGACCTGCATCGCGCGTTCCGAGCCAGCTGCAAGAAGGTTACGTGCCGCCTGATACTGAAACAGCAGGGCCTGCAGACTCTGGAGCAAAGTATCATGGAGCTCGCGAGCGATACGGGTTCGTTCACTCACCCGTGCCTCGATGGCCGCGCTAAATTCCCGCCGAAGCTGCCGGACCCGCAACTGGTAGGCTGCCCACAGCAATGCCAAAAACAGGGTCGCGCACAGCGCGCGAAACCAATTCGTCTGGTAGTACGCAGGAGATACGTAGAAATTCAGCGTGGCGGGGTTATTGTTCCAGATGCTGTCGCTATTGGATGCGATCACTCGAAAGGAGTATTTCCCCGGAGGTAAATC
>Ga0102924_1006865_pt1 | contig 10557 bp, 8 predicted proteins | sample PaiPotPPM11metaG_FD_80116 | JGI IMG/M metagenome (GOLD analysis project Ga0102924, IMG submission 80116) | Iron sulfur acid spring bacterial and archeal communities from Banff, Canada, to study Microbial Dark Matter (Phase II) - Paint Pots PPM... ...
CGCCAGCGCGACGCCGTACGCCGCCGTCGCCCCGATCAGCGGCGCACCGCGCACCTGCATGTCCCGGATCGCCCGCGCCGCGTCGGCCAGCCCCGAGAGGCGCACAATGACCAGTTCGTGCGGGAGCCGGGTCTGGTCGATGATCTCGACGGTCCGTCGGTCATCCGCCCGCCAGATCGTTCGCGTCCATTTGCCGCCGACCTTCATGGCTGTGGCCTCAGCATCCGCCCCGCCACCGCATCGAGCCGGGCGAGGGCCGCCGGGTCGCGTGCCTCGGGGGCGGTGATCAGCGCATGGTCCAGCGCCCGCTGGCAGCCGGCGCGGCACGGACCGTCGTGGCCGGCCAACAGCGGCACCACCCCTTTGACCAGCGCCCGCGCCTTCTCGGCATTGGCATTCAGCACGCCGACGATCATCTCGACCGTGACGTCGTCGTGGCCCGGGTGCCAGCAATCGTAATCGGTGACCATCGCCACCGTGGCGTAGCAAATCTCGGCCTCGCGGGCGAGCTTCGCCTCCGGCATGTTGGTCATGCCGATCACGTCGCAGCCCCAGGAGCGGTAGAGCTCGCTTTCGGCCAGCGTCGAGAACTGCGGCCCCTCCATGACGATATAGGTGCCGCCGCGCCGCAGCTCGCTGCCGGCCTTCGCCCCGGCCGCGGCGAGCGCGTCGCCGAGCCGCGGACAGACCGGCCGCGCCATCGACACATGGGCGACGCAGCCGGCGCTGAAAAAGCTTTTCTCGCGGGCGAAGGTGCGGTCGATGAACTGGTCGACGAGCACGAAATCGCCCGGCGCCAGCGCCTCGCGCAGGCTGCCGACCGCGGACAGCGAGATGATCTCGGTCACGCCGCTGCGCTTCAGCGCGTCGATATTGGCGCGGAAATTGATCCCCGATGGCGGCAGCTTATGGCCGCGCCCGTGCCGCGGCAGGAACACGACCCGCTGGCCGCCGAGATTGCCGAAGCACAACGCGTCCGACGGCTCGCCGAACGGGCTTTCGACCCGGCGCCATTCGATCCCGGTCAGCCCGTCGATCTGATAGAGGCCGCTGCCGCCGATGATCCCGATCACGGGCTCTGCCATTGCCTTCCCTGCGTTCCGGATACCCCGCGCCTCTGATAGCCCGCCCGATGCCGCGCCCGCAACCGCCCAACCCGCAGGCACGACAACCGCCGGCAAATCCGGCACAATCGCCGCGATGCTGAGCCCTGCGATCTCCGTTCAATTCGAGGAACCGGGCGAGACCGGTCCGTCCCCGCTCCGGCTTGTCGAACCGACGCTGATCGGCGATTTGAGCCGACGCTCCGATCTGGAAGGCGGGCTCCGCCTTTTGGCGCATGCCGGCTGCATCGGCGCCACCGGCCTGCTGGTGTGGCTCGCCCTGCCCTCCTGGCCGCTTCTGGTTCCGGCGATGATGCTGCACGGGGTGATGCTGGTGACGCTGTTCGCGCCGATGCATGAATGCGTCCACCGCACCGCCTTTGCTTCGCGGCCCGCCAATCTCGTCGTCGGCTGGCTCGCCGGCGTGGTGAGCTTCTACAATTTCACCTTCTACCGGCATTTCCACGCCTGGCATCATCGCTACACGCAGGACCCTGAGCGCGACCCGGAATTGAGCCCGCCAAAGGCCAGCAACCGGTTCGAATATCTGCTTGAGCTCAGCGGCGGCAATTTCTGGCTGCGTCGCGCGGTCGACTACCCGAAGCTGGCCCTGGGTCGGCTGGACCTGCCGTTCGTTCCGGCGGCGGCCCGGCGCGACATCGCGCTGTCGATGTCGGCGCAGCTGTCGATCTATCTAGCGGCGGCGGTCTCGATCGGGTTCGGCTACACCGCCGCCCTGTATTTCTGGTTCCTGCCGGCGCTCCTGGCACAGCCGTTCTTGCGGGCGCTGTTGGTTGCCGAGCACACCGGCTGCAGCCTCGACCGCAACGGGCTGACGAACACCCGCACCACTCTCGCCGCCGGTCCGATCCGGCTGTTGATGTGGAACATGCCGTTCCACGCCGAGCATCACCTTTATCCGGCCGTGCCGTTCCACCAGTTGCCGGCCTTGCACCGCTACATCCGCGAACGGCTGCGGCACCTGGCGAACGGCTATGTCGCCGCCAACCGCGCGGTCAGGCTGTCGCTTGGCGAGAGCGGGCGCGCATGACACGCAGAGGAGCGCCGATGAAGCGCCAGCTACACCTGAACCTGTTCTTTCACAGCCGCGGCCATCACGAAGCGTCGTGGCGGCATCCCGACGCCGCGCCCTATGCGCTGACCGACATCCGCTACTACCAGGATCTCGCTCGGCGCGCGGAAGCCGCCAGATTCGACTCGATCTTCCTCGCCGACCAGCTCGCGCTCGGCGACGACGTCGCGCAGGCGGCGCGCATCTGGCTCGAGCCGCTGACCGTTCTCGCGGCGCTGGCGGTGTCGACCAGCCGCATCGGGCTGATCGCCACGGCCTCGACGACCTATACCGAACCGTTCAACCTGGCGCGGCAGTTCGCCTCGATCGACCACATCAGCCAAGGCCGCGCCGCCTGGAACATCGTCACCTCGTGGCTGGCGACCGCGGCGCGCAATTTCGGCGGCGCCGGCCAGGTCAGCCACGAAGACCGCTATGCCCGCGGCGAAGAGTTCATGGCGGTGGTGAAGGCGCTGTGGGACAGCTGGGCCGACGATGCACTGATCGACGATCGGGCGAGCGGCCTCTATGCGAACGCCGACCGCATCCGGCCGGTCAACCACCGCGGCGATTTCTACAAGGTGGCCGGGCCGCTCAACCTGCCGCGCTGCCCGCAGGGACGGCCGGTGCTGGTGCAGGCCGGCTCGTCCGACACCGGCCGGCGCTTTGCCGCGCGCCACGCCGAGGCCGTCTTCACCGCCCATATGGCAAAGGCGACGGCGCAGGAATTTTACGCCGACCTGAAGCGATTGGCCGCCGCCGAGGGCCGCGACCCGGCCCAGGTGCTGATCCTGCCCGGCCTCTCCCCGATGATCGCCGGCACCGAGGCCGAGGCGCAGCGCCTCGCCCGCGAGGTCAACGATTTGACCGACCCCGAGGTCGGCCGCAAACGCCTCTCCGGCCGCTTCGGCGGCCACGATTTCTCGCATTTGCCGCTCGACCGGCCGCTGTCGCCGGAGGACTTCCCCGACCCGGACACGGTGCAGGCAGCGCGCAGCCGCACCGAGGTCATCATCAACCTGGTGCGGCGCGACAAGCCGACCCTGCGGCAATTGCTCGGCTACCTCGCCGGCGCCCGCGGCCATTTCGTCACCGCCGGCACGCCGGAGCAGATCGCCGATCTTATCGAAGACTGGTTCACCGACGGGGCCGCCGACGGCTTCAACGTGATGCCGCCGCTATTGCCGCTGCAATTCGACGTGTTCGCCGCCGAGGTGGTGCCGCTCCTGCAGAAGCGCGGCCTGTTCCGCACCGAATATGAAGCCACGATGCTGCGCCAGCATTACGGCCTCGACTGGCCGGCGAGCCAGTTCGATCGCTGAAACGGCGGCGCCGGTACGCTGCTTATCTGTGTGGAGGACGGCATGGATTGTTGCGGCCACGCTCACGGTCATGCGCATGCACTCGGTCATCACCGCGGAATGTGGAGCACGGCCCTCACCCCGGTCGGCGACCTGCTGACCGGTGCGGGCGGACCGCATGGCTCGACCGCCGCCGCGCGCAGCGCGGAAACGGCCTCGACAGCGCTCGCGGTGCTGCGCAAATCGATATCGGTGGATGTCCACAGCCACGGCGGCAAGACCGGCATTACATCGCAAGCGCTGCCTAGCGACGATCTGGCGAACGCGATGCGCGCGGGGTCGCTCGCTGCGGCCTGCCTTGCCGATGTGCCGGACGGGCCGGTGCTCGGGCGCAGCGCCGAGGGCGCGCTTGCGGCGGTGCGCAACCCGGCGCCGGGCGAGCTCTACAAACACCATCTTGAGCGCCTCGCCTGGATGGATGCGACGGTCGCGCATCATGGCGTGCGCCGCGCTTTATCGGCCGCCGATCTGGAGGCTGCCCATGCCGCCGGCGAGCCGGCGATCGTCGCCGACACCGAAGGCCTCGATTTTCTCGAAGGAAAACTGGAGCGGCTCGAAGAAGCGCACCGACGCGGCATCCGGCATGTTCAGTTGGTGCATTACACGCCGAATGATATCGGTGATTTCCAGACCGGTTCGGTGACCCATAACGGGCTGACCGCGTTTGGTGCCGAGACGATCCGCGCCTGCGACCGGCTCGGGCTGGTCTGCGACGTCGCGCATGCGACCGAGGACACGGTCAGGCAGGCGGTCACGGTCGCAACGAGGCCGCTGCTGCTGTCGCACACGGCGCTGTCCGGATCGATGGCGATGGGTCCGACGCCGCTGAAGGGACGCCAGATCGGCGCCGATCATGCGCGGATCATCGCCGAGACCGGCGGTTCGGTCGGCATCTGGCACTTCTTCCCGACCCTCGACAAATATGTCGAAGGGCTGAAGGAGATGGTCGAGATCGTTGGCGTCGATCATGTCAGCATCGGCACCGACCAGTTCGATGCCCGAGGCTGCGTCGGCGATTACACGCAATGGGTGCACCTCATCGCGGCGATGCTGCGCGGCGGCTTTTCCCCCGAAGAGGCCGGCAAGATCGCCGGCGGCAACTATTTTCGGATATTCCGCGCCGCGGTCGGCTGACCGCCGGACGGTTCTCCCGACGTCTGGTGCGAATTTAACACTTGACAAATCCGGATTGTTGTGCTACAAAGCGCAATTGTCCCAAATGTCCCTCGCGCCACCCCCTTCGGCCGGCCTGAAAATTCCGACCGAAAACAGGAAAGAACAGGCCGGCGGGACCGCATCATTCGCCGTCGGCTGCGTCCGCGATGCCGGCCGGCTTCGCGAAGAACCGGTTCTGCGGCCGCGGCAGGCCGAGGTTCTCGCGCAGCGTCGTGCCCTCGTATTCGCGGCGGAACAGGCCGCGGCGCTGCAATTCGGGCACCACCCGGTCGCAGAACTCGTCGAGTCCGCCCGGCACCCACGGGAACATGATGTTGAACCCGTCGCAGGCCTCGCCGAGGAACCACTCCTCCATCTGGTCGGCGATCGTCTGCGGCGTGCCGACCATCGCCAGCCCGCCATAGCTGCCGGCGATCTGCGCCAATTGCCGGACCGTCAGGTTATCGCGGCGGGCGCGGGCGATGACCCGCTCGCGCCCGCTCTTGCTGGCGTTCGATTCCGGGATGCGTTCTGGCAGCGGCGCGTCGAGCTCGAATTGCGCGGCGTCGCAGCCGAGCGCGATCGACAATGATGCGATGCCGCTGTCCGGGTGGACCCGGCTGTCGAGCAGCGCCCGCTTGGCCCGCGCCTCCGCGTCGGTGTCGCCGACGACGACGAGACAGCCGGGCAGGATCTTGATGTGCTCCGGGTCGCGCCCCACTGTCCTGGCGCGCCGCTTGATGTCGGCGTAGAGGACCTTGGCGTCGGGGAGATTGCCGCCGCTGGCGAAGACGACTTCGGCGGTCTCGGCGGCGAGCTGGCGCCCGGCATCGGACGCGCCGGCCTGGACGATGACCGGCCAGCCCTGGATCGGCCGGGCGATGTTGAGCGGCCCGCGCACCGACAGGAACTCGCCCTGATGGTCGAGCACATGCATGCGCTCGGGGTCGAAATAGATGCCCTCCTCGACATCGCGGACGAAGGCGTCCTCGGCCCAGCTGTCCCACAGCCCGGTCACGACGTCGAAGAACTCGCGGGCGCGGCGATAGCGCTCGCCATGCTCCATATGCTCGGTCAGGCCGAAATTGAGCGCCGCGTCCGGGTTCGAGGTGGTCACCAGGTTCCAGCCGGCCCGCCCGCCGCTGATGTGGTCGAGCGAGGCGAAGCGGCGGGCGATCATGTAGGCCGGCTCGAACGTCGTCGACGCGGTCGCGATCAGCCCCAGATGCTCGGTCTTCACCGCCAGGACCGGCAGCAAGGTCAGCGGGTCGAAGGAGGTCACCGTCGCGCTGCGCTTCAGCGCCGCCATCGGCATGTTGAGGACGGCGAGATGGTCGGCCATGAACCAGGCGTCGAACCGCGCCGCCTCCAGCCGCTGCGCGAAGCGGATCAAGTGCTGCAGGTTGAAATTGGCGTCGGGCCAGGCGCCGGGGTAGCGCCACCACGCCGTATGGATCCCGACCGGGCGCATGAAGGCGCCGAGGCGCATGTGACGCGATGCCATCGGTTCAGGCCCTTGCGAAGCGAGGGTTCGATGTTAACCGGCCTCGCCCCGCAATCGCGAGAACAGTTTCCGCCGGCGTGCCGCAGGCCCGTTGCCGGGATCGCAGCAGGGTGCTTAAGTGCCGGCAAAACAGGCCGCGCGGGTAATCGCGCCGTTCGGGGAGGCATCGCGTCGGGACCCTGCCGGATTTTCGGCGACAGGAACGAGGGACCGCCGTGACCGATATCGCCGCCAATGCCGCCCCGCCCGCCGCCCGTGTTTCGCCCGCGCGGCGCGGCGCGGCCACGATCGCAGCCCGGATTGATCGCCTGCCGAGCACCCGGTACATCTGGTATCTGGTACTGCTGTTGTCGCTCGGTGGATTTTTCGACGTCTTCGACAACGGGCTGATCGCCTATATCGCGCCTGGCCTGTTCGCGGCGAAGATCTTCTCGCCGACGACGCAAGGCTTCTTCGACATCCACGGCTTTGCCAGCCTGGTCGCCTCGACCTTCATCGGCATGTTCGTCGGCACGCTGCTGTTCAGTTCGCTGTCCGATCTGTTCGGGCGCCGGACGATCTTTACCTTTGCCCTGGTCTGGTACTCGCTGGCCACCTTTGTGATGGCGTTCCAATCGACCCCGCTGGCGATCGATTTCTGGCGTTTTCTCGCCGGCTGCGGCATCGGCGTCGAATTGATCACCGTCGACACCTACCTGTCCGAACTGATGCCGAAAGATCGGCGCGGCCAGGCCTTCGCCTTCAACCAGTCGTTCCAGTTCCTGGCCTATCCGACGGTCTCGTTTCTCGCCTGGGCGCTGGTTCCGGCAAGCCCGTTCGGCGTCGAAGGCTGGCGGTGGGTGACGATCATCGCCGCCGCCGGCGCGATCGTCGTGTGGTGGATTCGGCTCGCTTTGCCGGAATCGCCGCGTTGGCTGGCCCAGCATGGCAACATGGCCGAGGCCGAGCGCATCACCGCGATGATCGAGGCGAAGGTCGAGGCCGAAAGCGGGCGTCCCCTGCCGCCGCCGGAAAATCTGGAGGATGAGGTCGAGCAGGGCCGCGGCTCGTGGATGGAGATCTGGCGCGCGCCCTATCTCGGCCGCACGATCATGCTGATCCTGTTCAACCTGTTGCAGTCGATCGGCTATTACGGCTTCGCCAGCTGGGTCCCGACGCTGTTGGTGTCGCAGGGCATCACGATCACCAAATCGCTGCTCTACACCTTCGTGATCGCGCTGGCGAACCCGACCGGACCGCTGCTCGCCTCGTTCGTCGCCGACCGCACCCATCGCAAATGGCAACTGGTCGGCGCCTGCGCCTGTCTTGGCGTGTTCGGCCTGATCTTCTCGCAGATGACGACGGCGCTCGGCATCATCATCGTCGGGGTGCTGATCACCTTTTCGACCAGCAATTTGTCCTATGCTTTTCACGCCTACCAGGCCGAGCTCTACCCGACCCGCATCCGTTCGCGGGCGATCGGCTTCACCTATTCCTGGAGCCGGTTCAGCACGATCTTTGTCGGCTTCATGATCGCCTTCTTCCTGCGCAATTACGGCACGGTCGGCGTGTTCGGCTTCATCGCCTCGGCGATGATCGCCTGCTGCCTGATCATCGCCGCAATGGGTCCGCCGACGGCGCGGCTGCGCCTCGAAGAGATTTCACGATAGGGCGGTCAGCCGGCAATCCTTCCAGTTTGTCGGCGGCCAAGCCGCTTGGTATCGTGCTCTCGCCGGTTGGCGAATTTTGGCACAGCTGCGTTATCCGCAACGAGCCGCCGACCTTGGACGTAGACTTTTAGGGACAAGGCGACATGGGCGCGGCGAAGCGGCAGATGCATTTCGGGGTGTTCGTCCTCGGCACCGGCAATCATATGGCCGGCTGGCGTTATGACGGCGCGTTCGCCAGCCATATGGAATTGCCGGTCATGCAGGAGATCGCCCGCATCGCCGAGCGCGGCAAGTTCGACCTGTTGTTCATCTCCGACTCGATGGTCATGGACCCGACCGACCATCCGTCGTTCCTGTGCCGCTTCGAGCCGACGACGCTGATCACCGCGCTGAGCGCCTGCACCACGCATATCGGGCTCGGCGCGACGGTCTCGTCCAGCTTCAACGAGCCGTTCAACGTCGCCCGCATCTTCGGCTCGATCGACCATCTGAGCGGCGGCCGCGCCGCCTGGAACGTGGTGACGACCTCGAACACCAAGGCCGCGCTCAATTACGGCCTCGAAGAGCATCTCGACCACGAGCTGCGCTATGCCCGCGCCAACGAATTCGTCGATGTCGTGCGCGGGCTGTGGGATTGCTGGGACGACGACGCGATCGTCGCCGACAAGGCGACCGGCCGCTTCGTCGACCCGGACAAGGTGCGGCCCCTGAACCACCAGGGCCGCTTCTTCCGGGTCAAGGGACCGGTCAACATGGCGCGGTGCCCGCAGGGCCATCCGGTCATCATCCAGGCCGGCGGTTCGCCGACCGGGCTGGAGCTGGCCGCGCGCACCGCCGATGTCGTGTTCTCGGTGGTGCAGGAATTGGAGCCGGCCAAGGCCGCCTATGCCGATCTCAAGGGCCGCATGGCCAAATACGGCCGCTCGCCCGACGATCTCGCGGTGCTGCCCGGAGTCATGCCGATTGTTGGCGACAGCGAGGCGGAGGCGCGCGAGCAGCTGGCGAAACTGCAGAGCTGGATCAGCCCGAGCAACGCCATCACGCTGGTCGCCAGCCGTATCGGCTACGACGTCTCCGGCCACGATCTCGACGCGCCGGTGCCGCCGCCGCCGCCGTTCCAGGGCAGCCGCACCTTCACCAGCGTGCTGTACGAGATGGCGAAGCGCGAGAACATGACCCTGCGCGACCTCTACAACTTGACCGCGGCGGCGCGCGGCCATTGGGTCGTCTGCGGCCCGCCGACGACAATCGCCGACACGCTGGAGCAATGGTTCGTCGCAGGCGCCGCCGACGGGTTCAACATCCTGCCGGCGCACTTCCCCGGCGCCTTCAACGACTTCGTCGATCTGGTGGTGCCGGAACTGCAGCGCCGCGGCCTGTTCCGCCACGACTATCAAGGGCGCACATTGCGAGATCATCTCGGCCTGGCCCGCGTGCCGGCGCCGGTGCGGCAGCTCCAGGCGGGGGAATAGCGATGCCCGCCTCGCCGCGCCTGCTGCTGATCGTCGGCGCCGCGACGCCGCCCGGCCGGCTGGCGACGGCGATGGCGCATGCGGCGGAAGCGGCGCAGGCGAAAGGCGCCGCGGTCGACACCCTGAACCTCGCCGAAACGCCGGTCGAGATTTGCGACGGCCGTGCGATGGATGCGTACAACGAGGCGACCCGCGACGCGGTCGCCCGCATGGTCGGCGCGGGCGCGGTGCTGATCGGCGCACCGGTCTATCGCGCGACCTATCCCGGGGTGCTGAAAAATCTGCTCGACATCGCACCCGTCGAGGCGTTGCGCGGCAAGCCGGTCGGGATTGTGGCGATGGGCGGCTCGCCGCATCACTTCCTCGGTGTCGATTGGCAATTGCGCGAGGTGCTGACCTGGTTCGGCGCGCTGACCGCACCGACCGCCGTCTATGTCACCGGCGGCGACTTCAAGGACGGCAAGCTCAGTTCCGACAGCGCGCGCAACGACCTCGCAGCGCTGACCGGCACCTTGCTGATGCTGGCAGAGCGGCTCGACCCGGCATCGCTCGGCCCGGTGCCGCTCGCCGCGAAATTCACCTGAGGAGGACCGTCATGGGCAAGAAGATCGCGATCGTCGGCGTCGGCGCGGTTGGCGGCTACACCGGCGCGCATATGGCGCAGGGGGGCGAGGACGTCACCTTCATCGATTTCTGGCCCGAGCATGTCGAAACGATGAAGCGCGACGGGCTGACGATCACCCATCACCAGGGACCGGACCCGTTCACGGTGAAGGTCCGCGCCTTGCACCTGACCGAGGTACAGCAGCTCGGCAAAGAGTCGCCGATCGACATCGCTTTCGTCTGCACCAAATCCTACGACACCGAATGGGCGGCGCGGCTGATCCGGCAGTACCTGGCGCCCGGCGGATATGTCGTGTCATTGCAGAACTGCATGAACGAGGCGACGATCGCCGGCATCGTCGGCTGGGGCAAGGTGTTGGGCTGCATCGCCAGCAACATCAGCGTCGGCCTGATCGAGCCCGGCCACATCCATCGCGGCGGCATCCGCGGCAAGGACCGCGGCCACACCGTCTATCGCACCGGCGAGGTGCACGGCAAAATCACGTCGCGGGCGGAGGAGGTGTTGCGTCTCGTCTCCTACGCCGACAGCGGCAAGGCAACCGATAACCTCTGGGGCGAGCGCTGGTCGAAACTGGTGACCAATTCGATGGCGAACGGCGTCTCCGCCTGCACCGGGC
>Ga0102924_1006866_pt1 | contig 10556 bp, 9 predicted proteins | sample PaiPotPPM11metaG_FD_80116 | JGI IMG/M metagenome (GOLD analysis project Ga0102924, IMG submission 80116) | Iron sulfur acid spring bacterial and archeal communities from Banff, Canada, to study Microbial Dark Matter (Phase II) - Paint Pots PPM... ...
CCCGCGTTCCCGTTCCATACCTGGTTCATCGACGCCCAGGCGCAGGCGTCCGCACCGGCGGCGTTGATCCTCGGCGGCGTGCTGGTGAAGCTCGGCGGCTACGGCATTATCCGCGTCAACCTCGGTGAGTTCCAGGACGTCTTCCACAAGATCAGCGGCGCGGTCGTCGTGATCGCGATCGTGACCGTGCTGTGGAGCGCGGTCGCGGCGCTCGCGCAGGACGATCTGCGGCGACTGGTCGGCTACGTGGTTATGAGTCACATGGGCTTGGTGCTGCTCGCGGCCGCGTCGGCGGCGCCGGTTGCGATCAACGGCGCCGTGCTGCTGATGGTGGCCGACGGCTTGACCGCGGCCCTGCTGGTGGTGATGGCGGCCGCCATCGCCGAGCGCGGGGGCACCAGCTCGATCCGGGCCCTGGGCGGAATGGCCGCCCACATGGGACGCGGGGCGCTGTTCTGGATCATCGCGGCGCTCGCCGCCATCGGTTTCCCGGGCCTGGCTAGCTTTGTCGGTCAATTCATGATCGTGGTCGGCGCCTATCCAAGCCAGCGCATCGCGACCTGGCTCGCCGTGCTCGGGATCCTGGTGCTGGCCGCTGCCATGATTCTCACGGTCCAGCGCATCTTTTTCGGCGCGACGCCCGAGCGCTTTGGTCGGCTTCGCGATCTGGGGACGCTGGAGCTGCTCAACGCGGCGGCGTTGACGACGCTGATCGTCTTGTTGGGCGTGCTGCCGGCCATCCTGATGGACAGCATCAACTTCTCCGTTCTCAGCCTGCTGTCGCGAGGCGGCGGATGAGGACCTTCGGGAACCTCCTGGCTTTTTCGCCGGAGCTCTGGCTGCTCGCCGGGGCCATCGTGGTCTTCCTGCAGGCGCGCTTCATGCCTCGCACCTCGACAACGAGTGTGGCGCTGGTCACCCTGGTCCTGGCCTTCCTGGCGCTGGCGACCCAGTTCAAGCAAACGATCACCATCCTCGATGGCGCCTTCCTCCTCGACGGCTTCGCGATCTTCATCCAGGTGGTGCTGCTCGGTGCCGCGGCGCTCTGCCTGCTGGCCAGCCGCGCCGACATCCTGCCGGGCGAGTCGCCAGCCGCCGCCGAGCCCGCTTTCTTCTTGCTGGCAACGCTGGGCGCGATGCTGGCCGCCTCGGCCGCCGAGATGGTCAGTCTTTTCCTCGCCCTGGAGCTGCTCGCCATCAACCTTTACCTGTTGACCGGTCTGGCCCGCCGTGGCGCCGGGGGTATCGGCGCCGGACTTGGCTACCTGGTGCTTGGCGCGGCCAGCTCCGCGGTCCTGCTTTACGGCCTGGCGGTGATCTTCGGCCTGAGCGGGGAGACACGCCTGGTGGCGGCCGGGCCGGCGCTCGCGGCGCTGCGCGGGACCCAGCCCGCCCTGCTGCTCGCGTTCTGCCTCGTGCTGGCAGGCTTCGCGCTGCGGATGGGGCTGCTGCCGGTGCGCTGGTGGACGCGTGGGTTCGAGACCGGTGTTCCGTCGCGGGTCATCATGTTCGTCTTATCAGTCGGTGTGGTGGCCGCCTTCGCGGTCTTCGGCCGGATCGCGGCATCGACCTTTGCCGGCAGCCACATCCCATACGCGGCCGTCATTGCGGTGGTGGCGGCGCTGGCAATGACCGCCGGCAACCTGCTGGCCGTCACCCAGTCGAGCGTTCGCCGCCTGGTCGTCTACTCGGGCATCGCCCAGGCGGGCTACGCGCTCGTGGCCTTCACCGACCTGAAGCGAGTCGGCCTCGGGGCCTTATTGGTCTTTCTCGCGGCGCTGGCACTCACCAGCATCTGCGCGTTCGCTACGATCATCGCCTACGCGCGCTCGGTGCATAGCGATGCGATTCGCGACCTCGCCGCGATGTCCCGCAACACGCCGGGCCTGGCTGTCGCGCTCGGGTTGGCGGTGGTGTCACTGGCCGGCCTGCCGCCGGTCGCGGGATTCTTCGGCAAGCTGTTCGTCCTCCAGGCCGCCGTCGATGGCGGCTTTGCCTGGCTGGCGGTGGTGGGCGCGCTCAACATCGCCCTGGCGGCGGTTGGATACGTCCGCATCATGCGGATCGCCTTTGTCGACCCCCCGGTATTCGAGGTCGCACACATACGGCTCGGGCTGGGGATCCGCGCCGCCGTGGCGCTGTCGGCGGCGGGGATCGTCTTCATGGGTCTCTTCCTGGGCCCGCTTTACACCGCGGCCAGCTATGGGAAGTCCGCAATTCTTCACTGAGGGTGAAGGCGCGCCGGTGCGGTAACCTTCCGCCCGATGTCTTCGTTTACCCGGCGCCCAATGGGTAATCCTCCCCGGCGCCGGCGACGTGGGTCGCGGCGCAATTTTCCCGCGAACGCGGCGCCGCGTCCGGTCTCGCGCGCGTCGAAGACGGGCCCGCACTGGCTACGCCGGATCCTATTGCTGACCGGGGTCGGCCTGCTCGCCATGCTGATCGGCACCGGGACCCTGCTCTACACCTACGCCGGCGAGATGCCGAGCCTCGACCATTTGAGCGCGCAGAACCTGCCCCAGACCACCCGGATCTACGCCCGCGATGGCACGACCCTGCTCGAAGAGCGCTACCAGCAGCGGCGGACCGTGGTCCCACTCAGCGAGGTCGCCTGGGACCTGCGGCATGCCACCATCGCCATCGAAGACAAGGACTTCTATAACCACGGGGCCGTCAACCCGGTCCGGATGCTGGCGGCGGGCGTCTACGACCTGATGCACCAGCGCGCCGCCCAGGGCGGCAGCACGATCACGCAGCAGCTGGTCAAGAACTATCTCCTTGGTCCCAACGCGTCGAGCCGCAGTTTCGATCGCAAGGCGCGCGAGCTCGTGCTGTCCGTGGAGCTCGAGCGGCAGTACACCAAAGACCAGATCCTCGAGATGTACCTCAACACCATCTTCTACGGCAATCAGTCCTTCGGGGTCGAAGCCGCGTCGCAAACTTACTTCGGGACGTCGGCCCGCCGGCTCGACCTGGCCGAGTCCAGCTTTCTGGCGGGGTTGCCGCAGCGCCCCACGTACTTGAATCCCTTCCTCGCCGAGAGTTTCGCCCACGCTCGTGCGCGGCAGCGCGACGTCCTCGACGCGATGGTGCGGGACTCGTACGTCACCGCGGCCGCGGCTGACAAGGCCTATGCCGTGGATCTGCGGCCGATCCTCGCGGCGGCCCAAAAGTCAGCCGCCGGGCGCCGCACCTCGCTCGCGCCGCACTTCGTCGACTACGTCTGGAACGAGCTCGAGCAGCGCTACGATCCCGGCTACCTGCTCCGCGGCGGTTTGAAGATCGTCACCACCCTGGATCCGAAGACGCAGGCGCTGGCGCAGCAGGCGGTCCACGACGGGGTGTCGCGCTTTAGCGGGACCTATCGGGTCAACAACGGCGCGATGCTGGTGATGAACCCGCACACCGGCGAGGTGCTGGCGATGGTCGGCAGCGCCGATTACGCCAACGCCGACATCGGCGGCCAGGTGAACTACACGGTCTCCCCGCGCCAGCCCGGCTCGTCGTTCAAGCCGTACACGTACATCACGGCGTTGATGAATGGTTGGACGCCGGCGTCGCCGCTGGATGATAGCAATGGAGCCCATGCGTTCCCGGGATACCCGGTGCACGATTGGGACGGCCACGAGCTCGGCACCATTACGCTGCGCCAGTCGTTGCAGCAGTCACGAAACATCTCGTCCGTGCACTTGTTCAAGGACGTCGGGATCCAGAAGGTCTTTACGACCGCGCGCAACCTCGGGATCAGCACGCCGCTCGATCCCAGCCTGCCGACCACGCTGGGCGCCAGCGAGCTGCGCATGATCGATCATCTTTCCGCGTACAGCGCCTTCGCCAACGGCGGGCATCGCGTGCGGCCGATGGACGTGCTGGAAGTCCGGGACGCGGCCGGCACGTTGCTGGAGTCGAACCCGCCGCAGGTCGACGCCGGGGAGCGCGTGCTACCGGCGTCGGCAACCTATCAGCTGACCGACATCCTCAAGGGCGCCGTCCATCCGTCGATGGGTTTCCCGGTCGCCGCCAAGTCCGGAACCACCACCGACTTCAAGGATGCCTGGTACATCGGCTATACGTCCGACCTGGCGGTGGCATCCTGGATGGGCCGGACGGTGACGCAGCCGACGCCGCATAACGAGTCGATGAGCGGCCGTTCTGGCGGGCTGTGGGGCGAGACCGGACCGGGGACGTCCTGGCACCAGTTCATGAAGGCCTACTACTCGGCCAAGAAACCCGCCGACTGGGCCCGTCCGGCCGAGGTCGCCTCGCTGACCCTCTGCAAATTGACCGGCCAGCCGGCGCCGCCCGATGTCTCGCCGGACCTTTCGATCCAGGACCTCGTGGTCATTCCCGATCCGGCCGCGCCGCCGGCGGCCCCGTGCGGCTCCCCCTCGCCAGGCAACGGTCTGCCCGCGCCGGCGCCCACTGCCGGCTCGGGCCTTCCGGGCGTGCTGCCTTCGATCAGCCCTCCGGCGCTTCCGCTACCCTCGCTGCCGCCGATCGTCCCCTAAGGCCGCGCCCATACGGTCCTTGACGGGTCGCTCGAAAGCGACTTTACTCAAGGGGTGGTCCGCCGGCCGACGGAGACATCTGGCCCGAAGGACGAGCCCGATCTCCCGCCAAACATCTTCGTCATCGGTCTGCTCCATCAGCTGAAGGAAGGTGGCTACAGTCGCCGCGCCTGGGCCGAGTTCTGGCGGGCATCCTGGATCCGATCGATGCAGATCTTCCATCTGAACGAGGAGCTGCGGGGGTCGTGGCTCGGTTTCAGCGTTCTCGTCAGCGTCGCGATTGTGATCGCGGCAGCCGTCGCTCTGCGCTTTGCCGGCGTCGCCGAGGCGAGCTGGTTCCTTACGACCAGCCTGCTGTGGTGGGGCGCCCTGAGCTTCGATCTCGCACTCCATCTGGGGTTGATGGTCAATCTCGAGTCGGGCGAGCTCCAGCACTCGCTCGGCTGGCCGAACCGTCTCACGGAGCTCCGTGCCCTGGCGGCGGTCTGGGTGGCCTGGGGCGCGCACTGGGCGAGCGGTGGCGCGTACCTTCCGCTGGTTCTCGTGTTCGGCGTGGCGGCCGTGACCGACCTGCTGGACGGCTGGTTGGCGCGCCGTGGCCACGCCTCCACCCGATGGGGCCGCATCTACGATCCGATCGTCGACGGCGTCTTCTTCAGCGTCGCGTCGATCTCGCTGGCCGTCATCGGCATCCTGCCCCAGTGGCTGGCGGCGCTCGTGACGCTCCGCTATGCCTTTCCCATTGCCGGCGGCATTACGTTCCTCCTGATTCGGCGGCGCACGCTGCGGGTGCGCCACACCCCCTGGGGCCGCGCCTCCTCGGCGGGCATCGCCGTCACCGTCTTCGCCGCCGCGGCGGCCGCCTCGCTCGGCCTACCGTTCCACATCATCGCGCCCTTCTTTTATGCGCTCGTCGGCATCACAGCGCTTGGCGCCTTCGTCACCATCCTGATCAAGGGGATCGAGCAGGTCTAACCTGGCTGGTCCTATCGTCGCGGTCGTTTTGATCGCTCTCGGCATCGGCCTGCTGCTCTGGTGGGGGACGCGCCTCCCGCCGACACGGCCACGTCCGGGCAGCCGCCACCGGGGCGAGACCCTGATGGACGTGCACAAGCGACTACAAAAACGCCGGCGACCTCGCTAACCCGACGTTCGGCTAGCCTCGAGCCAGCGGAGCGAATGCCTCCCGGACACCACGTTCGCCGTCGGCATTGTACGACGTAATCGACAACTGGATCCCGTCGGGGGACTCCGCGATCGCGAACGTCATCCAGGCGCAGCATTCCGCCTCGAGCCGGACAAGCTCTGTCAGTGAGTCGTGAAGACCGATGGCGGGAGCGAAGGTGAAGGTGAGGCCGCCCGGAACGGCTGCGAACGCCCTGACGTATGGCCGGAGCTTGAGCCACGCGCGCTCGCGGTCCCGGTAGTCGGCGTCGGTTAGCGTACAAACGAGCAGGTTGTCTTGCATGATCACAGCCTCGCACTTCAAGTAAACTTGAAGTCAACTATGAATTCGAAATGGCAAGAACCGTGGCACTGACGAAATCGTCACTGAGCATCGGCGACGTTGCGGCCGCCACCGGTCTGCGCACCTCCGCCATTCGCTACTACGAAGACACCGGCATCTTGCCAAAGCCCGATCGCGTGGGCGGGAAGCGCCGCTACAACGGGGACACCATCGATCGCATCACGCTGATTCGATTTTGCCGCCGCCTTGGGATGAGCCTGGCCGACGTCCGCGGGCTGCTGGCCACCCCCACGGGCAGGCGGGCCAAAGATCAGTGGCGCCGGCTCGTCGATGGCCGGCTGGACGAGATCGGTGACCTGATCAAGGCGGCGCAAGGGGTTGAACGCATCCTTCGCGAGAGCCGTGACTGCGACTGCGTGACGCTGGCGAGCTGCTCGTGGCTGCGGGATGAGCGAGTAAAGCCGCCACCGTCGCGTCGCCGCCTCACTGGCCTCCGCCAGGTCTGAATCGGGGGCTGAAATGCGGCTCGGGCTGCTCGCAGCGTCCGTTCTGATCCTCGCGACCGCGTCGGCCAATGCGGGCAGCGGACCCTCATCGATTCAGCCATCGGGGGGACCGGGAGTATGGTCGAGGGCCGCGAGCCTGGCGATGGGCCGTGAGGAGCACACCGCGACCCTGCTGGGCAACGGGAAGGTCTTGATCGCCGGCGGGACGGACGGCAGAGGCACGGTGCTGGCCAGCGCCGAGGTCTACGACCCCGTGCGAGACCGGTGGGCGTCGGCTGGATCGATGGCGGCCACCCGCATCGGCCACACCGCCACGCTGCTGCCCAGCGGCAAGGTGCTCGTGGCAGGAGGACTTGTCTTGCCGTTCCCGGCCCCGTCGCTTGCGAGCACCGAACTCTACGATCCCGCGACCAATCGGTGGTCTACCGCGGCACCCATGATCGAGTCTCGCACCCGGCACACGGCCACGCTCCTGCGAGACGGTCGGGTGCTCGTGGTGGGCGGGCTGACGGTCACGCTGCAGGATGGGGGGCTATTCCCGAGCCAGCTGACCAGTGCCGAGATTTACGACCCAAAGGCGGACCGATGGTCCCTGACCGCACCGACGGGCGAGCACCGGCTGGGCCAAACCGCGACCCGACTCCCAGACGGCAGAGTCCTCGTTGCTGGTGGCCAGGCGGACAGCGGAACGTTTCTCAAGTCAACCGAAATCTACGACGCCACCCAGGATCGATGGATCAGTGCCGCTCCGATGGCCGCTGCGCGATTCGGAGCTGTTGCGACGTTGACGGCCGACGGCGATGTGCTCGTGGCCGGTGGCCTCGGAGAAGAGCCGAACGCGCTAAACCTTGCGCTGACCAGCGCCGAGCTCTACAACCCTGGCACGAATCTTTGGGTGACGGTTGCCAGCATGGCCGAGTTCCACGCCGCGGACACGGCGACAGTGCTGCGAAGCGGGAAGGTCCTGGTCGTGGGCGCCCCGGGTCAATCCCGAGCTGAGGTGTACGACCAAGCACACAACCGCTGGACCCAAACGGGGCCATCGATGGACCGCTATCAACATACGGCGACGCGACTTCCCAGCGGCAGGGTGCTGATCGTGGGCGGGTATGGGATCGAGTCCATCGGCAGTGTCCTCATCTACGACCCGGAGGGCATCGCGCCTGCGCCGTTACGGCCTCTCGATCAGCGGATCGTCGCTGGCCTGGTTCTGATCGGCCTTCTTGGGCTGGCGGCCTTCGCCTGGTCGATCCCGGCCGTCCGCCTACGGGTGAGACGCTGGCGCCCGCGGGGTGAGTCCGAGGAATGGATCACGTAGGGGCGACCGCTGCCATTTAGAATTGCACCGGTGCGACTTCGGCAGCTCGCCGCCATTGGGGTGGTTCTTGCCTGTGCCGCGTGCGCGACCGCACCGTCCGGTGGGGGAGCCGCCAGCATCAAGGTCGGCGCCGTCTTCCCCTTGAGCGGACCGCAGGCCCCCCTCGCGAAGCAGGAGTACGCCGGCGTCCAGATCGCCCGCGACCTGGTCAATGCCGATGGCGGTGTCGACGGGGCCCCGATCGAGCTGGTCACCAGGGATCTGACCTCCGAGTCCGATGCGACGGCGCGCGTCGAGGACCTCAAGGCGCACGGGGTCAATGCCGTCCTGGGCGCGTACTCGAGCAGCCTCTCGATGCCGGTGAGCGACGCCGCCCAGGCCGCCGGCCTGCTGTACTGGGAGGCCGGGGCCGTGGCTGACCAGCTGACCGGTCGCGGCTATCCGCTGGTCTTCCGGGTAGGAGCATCCGGTACCACCCTCGGCACCATGTCAAGTCATTTCGCCGCCGAAGTTCTCGCGCCGCGTCTCAGCCGGGCGCCCAGCCAATTGACGATGGCGATCGTTCACAACCTGGACGGGTATCCGTCATCCGTCGCCGCCGCGGTCAAGCAGCAGGCAGATCGTGAGGGGATCCAGGTGGTGGCCACCGTGGTCTACGACGCGCACGCGCCCGAATGGACCGCAGTGCTCGCCCAGGTTCGCGCCGCCCAGCCGAACATTCTCGTCCTGGCCTCCTACATCGCCGACGGCGTCGAGTTCCGGCGCGCCATGCTGAAGAGCGGCCTGCACGTCGACGCCTTCATCGGCTCGACGATGGCCCAGTGCGTGCCGGATTTCGGTGCCATGCTCGGCGCCGACGCGATCGGCGTCTTCGCGTCCGACCGGCCACCCCCCGGCTTCAACCCGGGCGCGCTGACGGCGACCGGCCAGAGCACCTACGATCGCTTTTCGGCCGCCTATCGTCGGGAATTCGGGAGCGAGCCGACCGAGGAAGCACTCGCGGGCTTCGGCGCGGCCTGGGCGCTCTTCCATTACGTGATGCCGCGTGCACACGACCTGAGTGCCGTGGCGATGGCGACGTCGGCCCGAAGTCTCGACCTGCCGGACGGGACGCTGGCGAGCGGGGCCGGCATCAAGTTCTCCACCACCGCGGAGGCGATGGGCCAGAACACGCGCGCCGCCAGCGTCATCTGGCAGTGGCAGGGCGTCCGCCATAGCGTGACGGTCTATCCGCCGGTGTTCGCGACCGGGTCGCCAGGCTTCATCCCGCTACCGCGGTGATCCAGGTCGGCCTCGCCGCTCCGCGGCGGGCCCTGGGCCTCACCGGACTGGTCCTGGGCGCGGCCCTTTTGCGGGCCCTCTTGTTGCCGCTTGGCGACCTGCCGAGCACGCTGGTGTTCGGAGGCTGCCTGCTGGCCATCGCTTGGTTTGACCGGGGCCTGTCACCGGCGGAGGCGCGATGGGGAAGAGGACGTGCCCTGGTGGTCGGCCTGCTGGTCGGCGCCGTGCTGCTGGCGCCGCTGACGGCTGGATCCCTCAGCACCCGTGGGCTCGATGGGTTCTGGACCTGGGCGGCCCTCGCGGCGCTGATCGCCACCCTCGAAGAGATCGCGATCCGCGGGGCCCTTTTCCGGCACTGGAGGGATGAGGCCGGGCCGGTGGCGGCCATCGTCGCCGGCGCCGCCGTGTTCGCGCTGATCCATCTGCCGCGGTATGGCTGGGGCGCCATGCCACTGGATGCGGCCGTCGGCCTCGCGCTCGGCGGCCTGCGCGCGCTCACCGGTCGGGTCCTGCCCTGCGCCGTGGCGCATACGATCGCTGACTGGGGGGCATGGTTCTGGGCATGACGCGGGCGCGACGCGCCGGATTGGCCGCGCTTACGCTCGGCCTGGCAGCTGCAGCCGTGCTGCATGGCCGGCTCGCTGCCCCGCCGGTCTTCGACGGGATCGTCGTGCCGCCCGAACCCTATCGCTGGGAGTCGCCGCCGCCGAACCTACGGGCCGGCAACAAGCCGCCGCTGTCGGGCGAGGCGACGCTACCCGTGCTCAACGGCCAGGTCGCCGGCGGCGGGGTACAAACCAGCGACAACCAGGTCGTGATCTACTTCGGCCCGGGCACCTTCAAGGCACCGGCCGGCACCCAGACCGTCAAATGCACGATCGCGCCCGACCCCAACCCCCCGTCGGCGTCGACGGGGGTCGAGATTCGCGGCAACGTCTATCGCATCGGCTGCGTGGCGCAACCCGGCGGCGCGCCGGTGACGCTGGCCTCCAGCTACCACCTGACGCTCCGCTTCCCGCCCGGCGCGTTCAAGGAAATCCAGTACAACGATGGAAGCGGCTGGCGGACACTGCCGACTCTCCAGTCTTCCGGAGGGGACCCATACGCCGGCGTCAATGCGCCGGGCTTCGGCGAGTACGCGGCGACAGCGCCGACCGGCGCCGCCGCGTCCGGCGCTAGCATCTTTGCGCTCCTCGGACGTTACCTCGAGTTCTGGGGCATCCTGGCGTTCGTCATCTTCTTCGGCGCGATCGCGGTCATCCAGGAGCTTCGCCGCCGCCGTCACCGGGCTCCGGCTCGCCCCAGAAAGCGAGGCTAAACTCCGAACCTTCGGTATCGTGATGGCGATGGATCTCGCGCCGCTGCATGCCTTCGGCGCCCGCTACGATCTGCCGGCGCCGCTTTACTTGTTCCTTGTCGGGGCCGGCGTGGTTGTCTTTATCTCGTTCTTGCTGGTGCTGCGCCGGCCGGTGACC
>Ga0102924_1006867_pt1 | contig 10555 bp, 6 predicted proteins | sample PaiPotPPM11metaG_FD_80116 | JGI IMG/M metagenome (GOLD analysis project Ga0102924, IMG submission 80116) | Iron sulfur acid spring bacterial and archeal communities from Banff, Canada, to study Microbial Dark Matter (Phase II) - Paint Pots PPM... ...
GGCGACGCCGACGCCGAGGACCACGGCGGCGACGGCCGCCAAGACCCCGAGGGTCCGGCGGCGCATCGGGAGGATGGGGGGGACGGGGGACGAGACGGTCGCCGCTATCCGCGTATGCTCGCCGTTCGTGACGGGTCCAGGCTCGGGCCGCTCCCGATCGCCGCGCGGCAGCTCCCCGACCACGGCCGTCGGATCCAGCGTCGCTCGCTCGATCCGCTCGAGCATCTGCGCGCGCGAGCCGAGCGTGCTCGCCGCGAGCGACTCGACCCACTCGCCCACCTGCGTCGTGGAGGCCACGCCCTCGCATGCCTCGATCGCGATCGCCATGTCCCGGGCCGTCGCGAAGCGCTCCTCCGGCGCCCGTCGTGTCGCGCGCATGACGACCGCGTCCCAGGCAGCCGGGATGTCGGGCACGATGCGGCTCGGCGGTTCGATGGGCGCGTGCAGCACCTTCATGAGCGTCGCAGCGTCCGTTTCGGCGTGGAAAAGGCGCTGGCCGGTGAGAATCTCCCACAGCAGAACGCCCGCGGCGAAGACGTCCGTCGCTCGCGACACCGGCTCGCTCATCACCTGCTCGGGCGCCATGTACGCGCACTTGCCCTTCATCGACCCGTCGCGAGTCGTGTGCGCGCGGCCCGCGGCCTTGGCCACACCGAAGTCGAGGATGCGTGGCACGCCGTCGGTCCCGACGAGCACGTTCTGCGGGGACACGTCGCGGTGCACGATGCCGAGCGCTTGCCCCTGTTCGTTCTTCGCTTCGTGGGCCGCGTGCAGGCCGAGCAGCGCGCCGCTGAGGATCGACGCGGTGATCCGGCGGGGTACGACCCGCCCCTGCTGGCGAAGCTGCCGGAAGAGCCGCGAGAGCGACTCGCCCGGCACGTAGTCCATCACGAGAAAGAGCTCGCCGCTCAGCTGCACGATGTCGAGCGTCTGCACGACGTTGGGATGGCGAATCCGCGCAGCGAGCCGCGCCTCGTCGAGGAACATCGAGACGAAGTCGGGGTCCTTTGCGTACTGCGGGTGCAGTCGCTTGATCGCGACGGTGCGGGCGAATCCCGACGGACCGAGGAGCCGCCCGAAATACACGGTGGCCATCCCGCCCGCCGCGATCTCCGCGCAAAGCGCGTAACGCCCGACGATCTTCCAGTTCTGCGCGGACTCGTCCAGGAGAACGGGCGTCTGCGGGGGGACGACGGGGGGCTTCACGGACACCTCTCGAAGCAATAGAGGCGCTCGGTGGTGCGGTCGCAGAACTGCTTGTAAGCATCGGTCCAGGTCGGATTCGTCGCGGTCGTCAGGCCGACGAACGGCGTGCCGGCATCGTTCGCGAAGGAGGTCCAGCTGCCCTTGCCCGGCGTGTCGCAGAACCCGGGAGGCGTAGCACCCGCGAGATCGGTGCCGGTCCACACTTCCAAGTTGACGGCCGCGGTCGTTCCCAGTTCGGTGACGTCGATCGGGTGCAGCAGCGGGGTGTTCTTCGAGACGAGCGAGCTCCAGGTCGGGGCGATCCTCGTGCCGTCGACGAGGGTGTATCCGGCTCCGCCGGTTACCTTGTAGATGCGGTTCAGAGCCGACGTATTGGCGTCGCTGAGCCACGCGTTCCACGTCGTGCCGCCGAGACCGGCCGCGGCCGCCGCGCTCGTGCACGACTGGTCGGCGCCCGACAGTCCGCCGAGATCGCCGGTGAACTTCTCGTCGGTGACGAAGACGCGGGCTCCTCCGGCGGCGCACGTGACCGCGTGAGAATCGGGAGCGCCCATGTCGGGAATCCCCGTATCTGCGACCGTCGTGTCGCCAATTCCGGTATCGGCGATACCCGTATCGCGAACGCCGGAGTCCGTGACTCCCGTCCCGGTATCCGGATTGGACACATCGACCGCGGTGCTGTCGACCGCACCTGTGTCACCGCTCGTCGCGGACGAATCTGCGTTCGCGGACGAATCCGAGCTTGCTTCGAGAGTCACCGCGGAATCCAGTGCATCCGTTGTGCCGGTAACGGCGTCCGACGGCCCCGAATCGTCTTCCGGCGCGCTCGATAAGTCGTCGGTCTTGACGGTGAGCTCGCAGGCCAAAGCGAGCGACGTACTCACCGCGGCGAGCAGCGCGAGGGTGAGGCGTGCTGCGGCGCGAGAGGACTCTCGCATCGTAAATACCGTAGCACGCGCGTAGTAACGTGCGGCGTGGCGGCAAATGTTTTTCGTCACCGCAACCCATGATTCAAGTCCGGCATTCAGGTACCGCGAGCGACATCGAAAAGACGAGCAACGGCCTCGCCGGCCGCTCCCAGACGGCATTCATCGAAAAGCCCCCGCGTTCGCCGGCGGCTCCGGACCGAGGTAGACGCTGCGCACACGTGGAGCGCCACCCTCGCCGCCAGGCATCGCGCGAGCTCCCTCGCGGCCGCGGCCGCGGGATCGCGCGCGGACGGCGGCGACGAAGCCCGCGGAAGCGCCACGCGGCCTCCGGCCGGGCGGCCCAGCCGTAGGGGAAGCGACCGACCTGGGGCATGGCTGGCGTATCGAGCACAACTTCCACCCGCGCGGGATGTGGCCCCCCGGAGGCGGCGAGACGGTGAACGCCGATTCAGCGATTGTTGCCGGCAACCGGTCCCGCGGGGTATGAGATTACGGTGAGAACGCCCACGGGGAGCGCGCCACCGAAGGCCCACGAGCCGGCGACCGCGGCAGACGTCGAGCGCCCGTCGCGCCGGGAGGCCCTCGTACGCCTCGGGTCGATGGCCGGGGTGCTGGGTGTCGCCGCCGCGGCCGCGCGGGTCGCGTGGGACAAGGGCGGCTTCGACGTCGTGCAGTCGAGCGGGGCGCGGCAAGTTCGCGACTACCGCGTCAAGGAACGCGACGCGGAGCACGCCGAGCTCGCGATCGCCCGCGCCGCGGCCAAGGAGGCCGGCGACGACTCGCCCGGAGCGACGGCGACGCCCGAGCAGCTCGTCCGACGGGCGGTCGACGCGATGGGCGGGATGGGTCGATTCGTCTCGCGAGGCGACGTCGTCGTGGTCAAGCCGAACATCGGCTGGGATCGGATGCCCGTGCACGCGGCGAATACGAACCCGGAGGTCGTCGCGGGCGTGATCAAGCTCGCGTACGAGGCCGGCGCGAAGCGCGTCGTCGTCGCCGACGGCTCGTGCAACGACCCGAACCGTTGCTTCCAGCGGTCGGGAATCTGGCGCGCGGCGTACCAGCTCGGGGCCGACGTGGTCCTCCCGCAGGAGCATCGATTCCGGACGATGCGGTTGAAGGGCGACGTCCTCGACGAATGGCCGATTTTCACGACGCTCGTGGACGCCGACAAGGTCATCAACGTGCCGGTCGCCAAGCACCACAACCTCGCCAAGTTCACCGCGGCGATGAAGAACTGGTACGGGGTCCTCGGCGGGCGCCGCAATCGCCTCCACCAGAACATCGACACGTCGATCGCGGACCTCGCGACTTTCATGCGCCCTTCGCTCGTCGTGATGGACGCGTGGCGCGTCTTGATGCGAAACGGCCCGCAAGGGGGCAACATCGACGATGCCCGCGACATGCATACGGTGGTGGCTACGGTGGACCAGGTGGCCGCCGACTCCTTCGGATGCACGCTCATCGGCCAGAAGGCGGAGAACCTTCCGTATCTCGCCATGGGCGAGCAGAGGGGGCTCGGTACGACGCGCTGGAAGAACCTCCGCGTGAAGGAGGTGTAGGCCGTGGAGCACGAGCCGCTGGTCGAGCCGATCCCGTGGAAGACCGGGCAACCCGGTGCGGTCCCCGCGCTCGACGGGGTGCGGTCCCTTCCACTTCCCCCGGTCGCTGCGGCGCCTGCGTCCGTGGCGTCGCCTGCGTCCGTGGCGGCGCCGGCGGCGGCGCCTGCGTCCGTGGCGTCGCCTGCGTCCGTGGCGTCGCCCGCGGCGGCGGCGGCGGCGCCCGCGGCGGCGCCTCCGAAGAAGAAGACCTCGAAGCTCCCCGGTTCGGGAATCCCGCCGCGGCGCATCGCCGTCGTCCTCAAGTGGGCGCGGCGCGTGTCGCAGGCGGGGTTCTTCGCCTTGTTCATGTACTTCCTGTTCCAGACGGGGTTCCGCGGCAGTTTCGCCGCGCGGGCCGATACGCCGGTGCGTCTGCCGCTCCCCGTCGAGGGATTCCTGCTCGCGGATCCGTTCGTCGCCGCGATGACCGTGCTGTCGACCCACACGGTGTACCGCGGGCTGCTCTGGAGCCTCGGGCTCCTTGCGCTGACGATGCTCGTCGGGCGGGTCTTCTGCGGATGGATCTGTCCCTTCGGGACGCTCCACCACTTCTTCGGCTGGCTCTTGCCGAGCCGGCATGGGCGCGGCGCCTCGCGTGTCGAGGCGAACAGGACGCACACCTACCAGCGCGCGAAGTACTACCTTCTCTACGCCTTTCTCGTCGCCGGCGTGGCGGGCAGCGCGATCGGCGGGCTCTTCGACCCGATCTGCATCGCCGTACGATCCATCGGCCTCGGTGTCATCCCCGGCGTGCAGTACCTCTCGCACCGCGGACTCGGCGCGGCGCAAGACGTGCCCGTTCGCGCCGTGCAGGGTGCGGCCGACCACACCCAGGACTGGCTGGCCCAGACGGTCTGGCAGTCCAAACAGTTTTACTTCCACCAGACCTGGTTCATCGTCTTTCTGCTCGTCGCGGTCCTCTTCGCGAACCGGTTCATCCCGCGCTTCTGGTGCCGCGTGCTCTGCCCGCTCGGCGCCTTTCTCGGCGTCTTCTCCCGCTTCGCGCTGTTCGGGATGACCAAGGACCACGCGAAGTGCACCGACTGCAACCTGTGCCTCGTCCATTGCCAGGGCGCCGACAGCCCGCAGGGCGGCGTCAAATGGCGTCAGGACGAATGCCACATGTGCATGAACTGCGAGAACGCCTGTCCGGAGGACGTCATCAAGTTCACGTTCCTCCCGAACCGGCGCAGCACGGTGGTGTCCCCCGACACCGAGAGGCGTACCGCCCTGGCCGCCGTCGGCGCGGGCGCAATGTTCCTGCCCGTTGCGCGCGTCGCGGACTCGCTCGACGTGAATTACCACCCGAAGGTCATTCGGCCGCCGGGGGCCGTCGAGGAACGCGCCTTCCTCGAGCGATGCATCCGCTGCGCCGAGTGCATGAAAGTATGCCCGAACAACGCGCTCCACCCGGCGTTCTTCGAGGCGGGTATCGAGGGGCTCTGGACCCCCATCCTCATCGCTCGAGTCGGTTATTGCGAATACTCGTGCGTTCTCTGCGGGCAGGTGTGTCCGACGGGCGCGATCCAGAAGATCACCGAACGCGAGAAGATGGGCCTGGGCCAGCCGGCCATCAAGATCGGCACTGCGTTCTACGACCACGGCCGGTGTCTGCCGTGGTCGATGCAGACGCCGTGCATCGTGTGCGAGGAGTTCTGCCCGACGTCGCCCAAGGCCATCTGGGTCGAGGAGGTGGACGCCGAGGTCCGCGACAGCAAGCCCGGCCCGGACGGTGCACCCCCCGCCTACAAGCAGGTGCACTTGCAGCGCCCCCACGTGGATCCGAGCCTTTGCGTCGGGTGCGGCGCTTGCGAGAAGGTGTGTCCGGTGCAGGACCAGCCCGCGGTGTACGTCACGAGCGTCGGTGAGACACGCAGCAAGACCAACGTGATTCTTCTGGAGAATACGAACTACAACCAGAAGAGCTGAGGGGCGGGTTGGCTTCTTTCCCGTGGCGTAGCTAGGTTCTACCCCCCGATGGACGACCGCTTCCTTCGCGCCTGCCGCCGCCAGCCCGTCGACTGCACGCCGGTGTGGTTCATGCGCCAGGCGGGTCGCTACATGCCCGAGTACCGCGCGCTGCGTGAGAGACACACGCTCCTCGAGCTCTGCAAGACGCCCGAGCTGGCCGTCGAGGTCACCAAGCAGCCCCTCGCGCTGGGCGTGGACGCGGCCATCCTCTTCGCGGACATCCTGCTTCCGCTCGAGCCGATGGGGGCACCCTTCGAGTTCGCGAAGGGGGAGGGGCCGGTCGTCCACGAGCCCATCGCCTCGCGTGCGCAGATCGACCGCTTGCGCGTCATCGACCCCGACGAGTCGCTCTCCTACGTGCTCGCGGCGGTGCGCGCTCTCAAGCGCGAGATCTCGGTGCCGCTGATTGGCTTCGCCGGGGGGCCTTTCACGCTGGCGAGCTACCTCGTCGAGGGAGGCAAGAGCGCGAACTTCGCGAAGACGAAGAAGCTCCTCTTCGGCGCCCCCGACGCCTGGCACGCGCTCATGGAGAAGCTCGCGGAGGTCGTGCGCCGCTACCTTCGCGCGCAAATCGACGCGGGGGCCGACGCCGTACAGCTCTTCGATTCGTGGGTTGGCGACCTCGCTCCGGCGGATTACGTCGAGTACGTGCAGCGTCACACGCGCCACATTCTCCAGGACGTCGCGCGGGCCGGGGTCCCGGTGATTCACTTCGGCGTGGGGACGAGCATGCTGCTCGAGACGATGCGCGACGCCGGGGGCACGGTGCTCGGCGTCGACTGGTGCACCCCCCTCGACTGGGCCTGGCAGCGCGTCGGTCACGACCGCGCGGTGCAGGGGAACATGGACCCATGCGCCCTCCTCGCGCCGCGCAACGTCGCGCTCGCACACGCGAAGCGCGTGCTCGACGCCGCGAAGGGACGTGACGGGCACGTCTTCAACCTGGGGCACGGCATCCTCCCGGAGACGCCCGTGGACAACGTACGCGCCGTCGTCGACTTCGTGCACGAGTCGAGCGCACGATGACGAGCGCGGGCGACACCGCTGCGTGGGCCGGCGCGCAGGGCGTGGTGCTCGTCTCGCACGGGACGGTCGACGGCCTCGACGACCTCGCGGCCTTCGTTACGAACGTGCGGCGCGGAAAACCGCCGGGGCCGGAGATGCTGGCCGAGCTGCGCCGCCGCTACGAGGCCATCGGCGGGCGTTCGCCCCTGAACGCCACCACCGCGGAGCTGGCGCGGAAGCTCGCGCAACGGCTCGGCGTGCGCGTCGAGTGGGCCAACCGCCTCTGGAGGCCCTACGTCCGCGACGTTCTCGCGGAGCTCGCCGCGAGCGGCGTGAAGCGCGTGGCCGTCGTGCCTCTCGCGCCCTTCTCGGCGCACGTCTACGAAGCGGACGCGCGGAGGGCCGCCGAGGGGCTCTCGCTCGAGCTCGAGTGCGCGCCCGGATGGGGTCTGAACCCGAGCCTCGTCGCGGCTTTCGCGCGGCGCATCGACGCGGAGCTCCGCCGAGGAGAGGCCCTGGGGCCGCCGCATCTGCTCATGACCGCGCATAGCCTCCCCGTGGCCGTGATCGAGCGCGGCGACCCCTACGAGCGGGAGGTACGCTCGGCGGCGAAGGAGGTCGCGACGGAGGTGAGCCGCCGGGCCGGGACGCGGGTCTCCTGGTCGCTCGCTTTTCAGAGTCAGGGCTTTGCGGAGGGCGGAATGCGGTGGCTCGGACCCGACCTGCGCGCCGCCATCGACGCGGTCCCCGCCAGGGCCCACCTGGTGGTCGCCGCCATCGGGTTTCTCGCCGATCACGTCGAGACGCTGTACGACCTCGACGTCGAAGCCGCCGCGCTCGCGCGCGACCGGGGACTTTCCTTCGCGCGGGCCGCTTCGCTCGATGCCGACGACGACCTCGTGGACGTACTCGCCGAGGTCGCACGTCTCCGTTTGCGCCATGGCTGATCGGAAGCGCATCGTCATCGTCGGCGGGGGCATCACGGGCCTGGCTGCTGCGCACGCAGCCGTTGGGCGCGCGAATGCGCTCGGCCGCGATGTGGAGGTCACGCTGCTCGAGCAGTCGGGGCGTTTGGGCGGGAACCTCGTGACGGAGCGCGAGGGAGGCTTCCTCCTGGATGCGGGCCCCGACTCCTGGGTCGCGACGAAGCCGCACGCCACGGCGCTCGCGCGCGAGCTCGGCCTGGGCGAGGCACTCGTCGGCACGAACCCGGCTACACGTCGCTACTACATCGCCTGGGGCGACAGCCTGCACGCGGTTCCCGAGGGGCTCGTCCTCGGCGTGCCGACGCGTGTGGCGCCCCTCGTCCGCACGCGCCTCTTCACGTGGGCCGGCAAGACGAGGATGGCGCTCGAGCCGCTCGTGCCGGTCCGGCGCTTCGAGGGGGACGCGGACGAGTCGATCGCGCAGTTCGCGGCGCGCCGCCTCGGGCGAGAGGCCGCAGAGCGATTGGTCGCCCCGCTCCTCGGCGGGATCTCGGCCGGCGATGCGGACGACATCTCGGTGCGCGCGTCGTTTCCGCAGCTCGTCGCGATGGAGCAGACTCGCGGATCCCTCGTGCTGGGGATGCTCGCGGCTCGGAGAGAGCGGGAGCGGGCTGCGGCCCGCACGAACGGCCGGAACGGCGTCGGGCAACCCCGGTCCGGTCCGAATGGGGCTGGGGAGGGACGCGGAAAGGACGTCAGCGCGTTCGCGTCGTTGCGCGGTGGCGTGGGGCAGCTCGTAGAGGCGCTCGTGCAATCGCTGCGCACGAGCGGCGTCGCGATGCGGACTCACGCGACGGTGAAGAGCCTCTCGCGCTCGGCCGACGGGCCGGAGGGGGGCGGCGCGAGCGCACCTGCTGGCGGGGCGCGATGGACCTTGGACGCAGGCACGGGCGAGCGGTTCGAAGCGGACGCGGTCCTGCTCGCGGTCCCTGCGACGGCCGCGGCAGCCCTCCTGGAGCCGATCGACGGCGAGCTGCGCGCGGGCCTCGGCTCCATCGGCTACGGGTCGTCCGCCACGGTCTTCGTGGGATACCGGCGTGCCGACGTGGCGCACCCGCTCGACGGCGTCGGCTTCGTCGTGCCGCGAGCGCTGGGCCGCCCCATCTTGGCTGGGACATGGGTCTCCAGCAAATGGGACGACCGAGCGCCGGAGGGGTACGCGCTCTTGCGAGTGTTCGTGGGCGGGCCGCTCGGCCAGGAGCTCGCGAGCGCTGGAGACGAGGCGCTGGTGCGCACGGCGCGGAGCGAGCTGCGGGTGCTGATGGGAGTCTCCGCAGAGCCGGTGATGTCGCGCGTCTTTCGGTTCCCCCACGCGAGCGCGCAGATGCGCGTGGGGCATCTCGCCCGGATGCGGAGCATTCAGGAGCGCCTTACTCGAGTCGCCCCGGGCCTGCGCGTCGCTGGAGGCGGCTACGACGGCGTCGGCATCCCGGATTGCGTACGTCAGGGGCAGGACGCCGGCCGCGCGTTGGTAGAGGGGTAGTCGCGTCAGAAGCCGGGGGTCGTGGCGATCGGCTTGGGCGACCTGCCCGGCGCCGGCGCACCGCGCGAGGGGGCGGGCACCTTTGCAGCGGCCGCCGGGATCGCCATCGACGTGACTGCGGGTGCGCGCTGCGGCGCCTCCGCAGGAGGTCGCGGCCCCGCCCCGGCTGTTCCCGTAGTGGTCACCGCCGCCGGCGCGGTCGCGACCGGCGGCATGGCGCCAGGCGCGATGGACGTCGTCGCCTTGGTGGCACCCGGCGTCGTGCCGGATTCGCTGGGGGCGGGCGACTCTGCGCGCGATGGCACGGCCTCCGCGGGCAGGGAAGCGGGCGGATCGGAGGTCGCGTGCGCACGGGTGTCTAGGCGTCCGGATGCACGCATCCCGAACAGCGCCGCGCCCAGGATCGCTCCGGCGACGGCTCCGGCCCCGAGCCACATCGCCGAAGGAACGCGCTTGCGCGGAACGATCGCCAGGCTCTGGCCGTCGATCGACTTGTGCTCGCGCGGGGGGGGCGCATACAGCGCCGAGTCGTCGTCCCAACCCGGCGGTCGCGTCCTCCGCAAGCTCGACTCGAGCGCGCCCTCGGTCTCACCCAGCGCGGCGCGCAGGGCGGTCGCCATCTCGTGGGCGGTCGCATGGCGCTCGTACGCGCGCTTCGCCATGGCGCGCTGGATCTCGATCCAGATCCGCGGCTCGATGCGCTCGTCCGGGTCGACGTGCCGCTCGAGCACCGCGGCGAGAGAAGCCGACGCGCTGCTCGCGGCGAAGGGCGAGACGCCGGTCAGTGTCTCGTACAGAACGACTGCGACCGCGAAGAGGTCCGCCCGTCCGTCGATCTCGCTGGAACCGCGGATTCGCTCGGGGGCCATGTACCGCGGCGTGCCGAGCACGCGACCGTCTACCGTCTGCACGGGCTTCAGCTGCGAGGGTTGCGGGCCCGTTCCCGCGAGCTTCGCGATGCCGAAGTCGACGAGCTTGGGAGTGACGTGCCCGTCCGGGTCGACGGCGAGAAAGATGTTCGACGGGGTCACGTCGCGATGAATGATCCCGCGCTCGTGGGCGTGAGCGAGCGCGCTCAGGATCGGCGTGACGATGGCGACGCCCTCCCGCGCCGGGCGCGAGCCCTTGCGTTCGAGGTACGCCTGCAGGGTTTCACCGCGCAGAAGCTCCATCACGAGGACGAGGGTCCCGTCGCGCTCCTCGAGCAGGTCGAACACCTTCACGATGCTGCGGTGCGAGAGCATCGCCGACAGGCGCGCTTCGTGGCGGAAGCGCTCCTCGATCTGCAGCTCGCGCTCGCGGTCTGCGTCGCCGCGACGGAGCATCTTGAGCGCAACGTCCGCCCCCGTCGACTCGTTGCGGGCGACCCAGACC
>Ga0102924_1006869_pt1 | contig 10553 bp, 12 predicted proteins | sample PaiPotPPM11metaG_FD_80116 | JGI IMG/M metagenome (GOLD analysis project Ga0102924, IMG submission 80116) | Iron sulfur acid spring bacterial and archeal communities from Banff, Canada, to study Microbial Dark Matter (Phase II) - Paint Pots PPM... ...
CGCCAAGGACGTCAGAGACGGCGGTAACCAGCGCGTCGATGACGTGCTCACGACCACGCTGCGCGTCGGTCGGCCGGCGGACGACGCTACGCAGCCGTCCGCGCCCGTCAGCCAGGGCCACCCGCAGCTGGGTCCCGCCGAGATCGATTCCGACGTACACCTCAGCGCCACCGTGGCCGCGCCAGCGGCCGGAGAGTCAGGGCGGCGACGAGTCCGCCGATGGCAAGAGCGATCGCGGTCGAAAGGAAGATGAGGTGATACTCGGCGATGAGCGCCTGGCGAAGGTGCAACACGTAAGTGGCGTAGCGGACGGCAAAGTCCGGGAGCAGCGTGGGTATCGGCGGTAGCAGATGGGCCGTGGCCTGGTGAAACTGGTAGAGACCATAGCCCGCGAGCAGGGAGAAACCCACCAGCATTCCCAGCAGCCGCATCACGATCAGGACCGCCGCTCCCGCGCCCCGTTGAGCTTCGCCGACCGCGTCGAGCACCGCCGCACTCACCGGGGCGATCTCGAGTCCGAGTCCAAGCCCTGCGAGCAGCAGCTCGGCGTCCGCCAGCCGCAGCGGCAGGCCCAGCAGGTGCGGCTGGAGCGAGCGCTCGGTCCAACCGGAGAGGAAAAGGAAGCCGGCGGCCGCCATCACCATCCCGGCGGCTGCCGCCACGCGGTAGCTCCGCAGGCGTCCCGCCAGGAAGCCGCCAAGGAGCGCCCCGATTGGGATACCGAGCATCAATCGAAAGAGCAGTAGGGCTGCCTGGCGCGGGTTCATGGAAAAAACAATGGGAGATTCGGCGAGCACCGGGATATAGACCAGCGCCACCATCAGGCCCGCCCCGGCAACCGCATTCGTGATCGCGGCTCCAGAGAAGCAGGAATCGCGGAACTGGCGGACATCGAGCAGCGGTTGTGGCGTTCGCCGCTCGTGCCAGGCGAAGAGAAAGAAGAAGACGAGGGCGAGCGGAGCCTGCCAGAGGAAATTGGGACCGAGCGGACTCCTCTCCGGGTCCGCCGCGTAGAGCGCCAGCGTAAGCAATGCCAGGCCAGCGGCGGCGAGCGCGGCGCCCAGCCAGTCGACGCTGCCCAGCGGGCGCGGCTCCCGTGCGACGCGCGCCTCAGGCCAGATCGCCCAGATCAGGAGCGCGGCGAAGGGCAGGTTGATCCAGAAGATCCAGGTCCATCCCAGGGAGGCCGCGATCAAGCCCCCCCATAGCGGTCCGAGTACACTGCCGATCTCCTGCAGCGCGCTCACCGCCCCCAGCACCGGGGAACGACCGCCGGTTGGATAGAGGTCAGCGGCCAGGGCCAGCACGATCGGAACCAGGGCTCCCCCCCCGGCACCCTGGAGCAGGCGGCCGGTGACCAGCTGCGAGAGACTGCCGGCGGTCGCCGTCAGCAAGGACCCGGCGCCAAAGAGGAGAAGGCAGCCGATGAACACCCTGATCCGCCCGAATCGATCGCTCAGGCCACCAGCGATCGGCATGGCGGCGAGGTATCCGAGCAGGAACCCGGTGATGATCGGGGTGGCGCGCTCCAGGTGATTGACCGGAATCCGGACCGTCGTCAGCATCGGAAGGATCGCCGTCACCACTACGTAGGCATCGAGGGATGCGAGAAAGAGGCCGGCGCTGGTAAGCGCCAGCACGATTCGCCGGTTAGCCGAGCGGGGGCGGAGTGACTGAAATGGGCTGATCATGGTTGGAGAAGTCGAACGTCACGGCTGCCGCCCGCGTTGCGTCGAAGAGGTTGCCGCTCAGGCGCGCCCGCCACAGTGTATTCGCCGGTGACTCGATCCAGTAGGTGGCACTGTAGGAACCCTGGTCGCGGATCAGGCTCAGAAGCTGGTGCATCCGCGCTGCTGCGACCGGGCCGCTCACGGGATAGGTGTCGTGCCCGTCGACCGATTGCTTTCGACCAATGCTGGGAGATTTCGTTTGCTCCATTGCATTGAAGAGTCCCAGCTGAGGATCGAAGAGGCTTCGCGGATCGAAGAACTGGGCCACCTGCGAGGGGCTGAGGCGCTGCCAGCCGCCCGTTATCGATTTCAAGTAGATCGCGGAGCCGCTGAAAATGACCTCGACCTCGATAAGGAAGCCGCCCTGCCGCAGGTCCACGGTTGCGCGCAGGTCCGGAGGGTGGACCTCACCGGCCGCTGCCTGCACCGGCTCGTTGCTTCCGGTCTCGCCCGTAATCTCCATCTGGAAATGAAAGCCGTGCAGCCGGGCCATTCGCTGGCTGGCATGCTGCAGCAGCGGGGCAGCAGCGGGCGGAGCGCTGTCGCAACCGGCGAGTGCTACCACGATCAGCGCCACGCCGCAGGCCCTGAAACCTGGCATTCAATCCCTCAGGATACGGTCATCTCCCACACGCCGCGTGATCTTCTGTGCGTCCAGCCACTCGAGCAGAGGCAGCACGTACCGGCGGCTCGATTGGAGCAGGTCACGAGCGGCAGCGACCGAGAGGCCGGAAGTCGTTCTAAGGTGAGTCCTGAAACGCATCACCGCCTGATCGACCGCGTCGCGCGAGAACACCAGCTCGTCACTCACGCGGACGAGCTGCCCCAGGTCGACCAGGTGCTGTAGCAGGGGCGGTGTCAAGCCGTAATTGCGGCGCAGCTCTTCCAGTAGTGGGGGGCTGAACGGGTGCTTCTCCAGTGCGCTGTGGATGGCGGCGGCCGCATCCTTCTGCTCCCTGGACGGCTCCGGCCGGTGGCCGGCGATCGCAACCTCGGCGGCCGCCTCGACGAGCACGCCCTCCGCCTCGAGCGCCGCCAGCAGCGCCTGGAAGGCAGGAGGTAGCAGGCCGGTCCGGTTGCGCAGGGCCTCCTTCGGCATCCCCCGGCGAAGCGGCTCGGCCCGGTGAAACGCAACCAGAGCCTGCCGGACTACGGCCTCGAGGCGCCGATACGACTCCAGGGCCAGGAGCAGCGAGCCGAGCCGGCGGATCCGGCCCTCGAGCGCGAGCCGCTCCAGGATCGGAGCCAGCATCTCAGGCGAGAGGGCAAGCCCACGCGCCAGAGCCGCGACTTCAATGCCGGCTGGATGCTTGGCGAGCTCGAGCTGCACCCTTGTCTGCGGATCGCCCGCCTCCCTGGAAACCAGTTCCTGGAGCACCAGTCGATCACGGCGGCGATGGCGGCGCGGGGCAGAGTCGACGATCACTCCGCCGGCCAGTGTCGCGGGCGGGCTCGGCAATCTCACGATGAAGCGATCGCCGGCAAGCGCCACCACCGGCTCGCTGGCGAAGAGCTGCGCCCAGCCCTGCGCGCCCGCGCCGAGCTGGTCGCTGTCGAGCAGGTTCACCTCGACCGGAATCTCCGCCGTCTCGTGATACATCAGCAGCCTCGCCCGGTGGCGAATGGGATGAGGGGACGAGCTCAGAACCGTCAGCCGCGCGTCCATGCGTCGGCTGCTTCCCATGGTTCCCGGAATCACGAGCACATCGCCGCGCCCGACCTGGCTGCGATCCACGCCGGCGAGGTTCACCGCCGTCCGGCTCCCGGGTAGCGCTTCCTCTACCGGCCGATTGTGCTGCTGGAGTCCCCGGATTCGGACCCGTCGGTCTCCTGGGAGAATCGCCACCTCATCACCCTGGCGCAGCGCACCGCCCACCAGGGTCCCGGTGACCACGGTGCCGAAACCGGGCATGCCGAAAGCCCGGTCTATCGGGAGGCGGGGACGGCCGAGGTCAGGCCTCGTCATGGTCGTCTCCAGCTCGGTGTCGAGCGCCTGACGTAACTCATCGAGGCCCTCGCCCGTCGTGCTCGACACCGGGATTATGGAGGCGTTCTTCAGCGAAGACGCCTGCAACATGATCGAGACCTCGTCCTCGATGAGCCGCAGCCAATCGCGATCGACCAGGTCCGATTTGCTCAGCACCACGACTCCATGTTGAATCCCGAGCAGGTCGATGATCGCAAGATGCTCCCGGGTCTGGGGCATGGGACCTTCGTCCGCCGCGATCACGAGCAGAACGGCATCCATTCCGTGGACGCCGGCCAGCATGTTCTTGAGGAAGCGCTGGTGGCCGGGAACGTCGACCAGGCCAAGGTGCCGGCCGCTGGGAAGGTCCATGTAGGCGAAACCTAGATCGATCGTCATCCCCCGCCGCTTTTCTTCATCCAGGCGGTCGGGGTCGATCGCGGTGAGCGCCTTCACCAGCGTCGATTTGCCGTGGTCGATGTGGCCGGCGGTGCCGACCACGAAAGAGTCGGTGGCTCGGGTCGTCACAAAACGGCGGTCCGGATCGCGGCAAGCAGGGCGTCATCCTCGCCTTCCAGCACGGTGCGGGGATCGAGCACGACCTGGCCATCATGGATGCGCGCGATCACCGGGAGGGTCTGCTCGCGGAGTGCCTCGAGCACCGCCCCGGCGCGGCTTTTCGGAAGCTGGAGCGCAAGCAGCGTCGTCGCCAGGCGCTCGCCCGGAAGCGAGCCACCGCCCACCGTCGATTCACCGGGCTCGAGCGTCGCAGCCACGCCGGCCTCTTCCAGGCGGCTCTTCCAGGCGGCGGCGCGATCCGCGATCTTCTCCGATGCCAGCCCGATCAAGCGCCAGACCGGGAGCGAAGAGTACGCCTGAGTCAGGTAGAGGTCGAGGGTGGCGAGCAGGGCGGCCAGCGTCATCTTGTCAACCCGCACGGCGCGGGCCAGGGGATGCTTGAGCACACTGCCGATCAGCGCCGAGCGACCGAGCAGAAGGCCGGCCTGCGGACCTCCGAGCATCTTGTCGGCGCTGCAGGCGACCAGGTCGACACCGGCGGTAAGGCTCTCCTGGATGCGAGGCTCCGGGGCCAGGCCAAACGGCGCCGAATCCAGCAAGGCGCCGCTGCCCAGGTCCTCGAGCAGGAGCACGCCATGCTGCCGCGCCAGGGCGGCAAGCGCTTTGAGCCCGGCGCTTTCGGTGAAGCCCACCACCTGGAAGTTGCTGGTGTGGACCTTCAGGATGGCTGCGGTTTTGGGAGTGAAAGCGGCCTCGTAGTCTTTTACGCGGGTTCGATTTGTCGTCCCCACCTCCACCATCCGGCTGCCGGAAAGGCGCATGATCTCCGGCATTCGAAAGGCGCCTCCGATCTCGACCAGCTCCCCCCTGGAAACGATCACCTCGAGCCCTCGCGTCAGGGCGGTCAGCATCAGGAGAGTGGCGGCGGCGCCGTTGTTGACCACGGCGGCACTCTCGGCACCGGTGAGGTAAGTGAGAGCCGGTAGGACGGCATCGTGCCGAAGCCCACGCCGGCCACTCCCCGGGTCCATCTCCAGGGTGGCGTAGCCACGCGCTATCCGGTAGGCTGCCGCCGCCGCCACCTCGGCCAGCGGAGCGCGACCCAGGTTCGTGTGCAGGATCACGCCGGTGGCATTGATGCAGGGGCGAAGGGCCGGCTGCCGCAGGTTCAGGATGATTCCCTCCACCGCCCTCCAGCGGTCGGAGCCATCACTGACTAAGCCCGTCTCGCGCTCTCGGCTGAGCACCAGCTGGATCGCATGGAGGACGAGTGCGCGGCCATGGGACAGGATCAAGGCCGGAGGTGCCTCTTCGAGGAGCCGGTTGACGCTCGGCAGGGCCCGAAGCTTCGCCATCAGGAGCGCTCCCGTAAGGTCACGAAGCTAAGAGTATCCGCGAACCCCGGGGAAGGCCGGCGAGCCGATCAGGCCAGCAGCAGGTTGCGAAGCACGATCGATCCGACGATCAGCAGGACGAACATGAGGCCGGCAGTGATCGCGATCCGCCGCAGATCGGAGCGAAAGTAGGGGACGCGCTCCAGCGGGATCGAGGCGTCCTGGGACGGCAGCGGGGCAGGGGATGTGCGCGACCTGGCTGCTCGTGGAGCCGGGCGGGCCGCCGGAATGGGACGTGGCCCAGGCGGAGGGGTTGCTGCGACCACGGGATCGTCCATGGGTGCCATCGGCGGCGCGGCAGGAGGGATGCGAGCGGGGGGGCGCCCGCCTCGCTGCGGTTTCTTTGGCTGGGGTCGCTTGTTCTTCTTCGCCATGGCCCGCTCTACGCGGCAAGGAGTTTAGCGCGAAAGTGGATAAGCGCTTGACACATCCAATGGGCTGTGTTAAAAATCCACGCGGGTACAAGATATAGCGTACCCCAAGCCGCGAGCCAACAAGGGCCAGATTCCTGCAGCCGTCCTGCCATCGCCGCTGCAATGCCCCTCCTCATCTGGTCCTTGTTGTTTTTCCCCGCCGTAGCCGCAGCGTCAGACGTTGAAGCGGAAGAGGCAGACGTCTCCGTCCCGCATCACGTAGTCGCGCCCCTCCATGCGCACCTTGCCCCGCTCCCGCGCCGCCGGGTATGACCCGGCTTCTACCAGGTCGTGGTAGGAGACTATCTCCGCCTTGATGAAGCCGCGCTCGAAGTCGCTGTGGATGACGCCGGCGGCCTCCGGGGCTTTCGCTCCCTGGCGGACCGTCCAGGCACGCACCTCCGGTTCACCGGCGGTGAGGAAGGTGAGCAGGTTGAGCAGCTTGTAGGCAGCTGCAATGAAGGCATTGAGCGCCGGCTCCTTGAGCCCGGCATCCTCGAGAAAGGCGGCCGCCTCGTCGTCCGGCAGCTCCCCGACATCTGACTCCAGCCGGGCGGAGAGGGCGATCCACCCGGCTCCCTCGGCCTCGGCCTCACTGATTACGGCGCGGAGTTCCGGTGTCTCCCGGCCGATCTGGTCCTCAGAGACATTGGCAACGTAGATCACTGGCTTTGCGGTCAGGAACGAATAGCTCTTCAGCAACTTCGCCTCCTCCTGCTCGAAGCTCATGGTTCGGATCGGCTTGCCCTGGTCCAGGTGAGCCGCGATCCTGTCGAGCAGCTGCAGCTCCTCCTGCTCTTTGGCTCCGGGCTTAAGCCGGGCGCTGGTGCCGATCTTCTCGCGCCGTTTATCCACCACCTCGAGATCGGCCAGGCCGAGCTCAAGATTCACCATTGCGATATCGGCCCGCGGGTCGATTAGGTCGCTGACATGCGGGATTTTCGGGTCGCGAAAGCAGCGCACGACCATCGCGATCGCGTCCAGCTCTCGGATATTGGAGAGGAACTGGTTCCCCATCCCCTCCCCCTGACTGGCACCCGCGACCAGGCCGGCCACGTCGACGAATTTCATTACGGTCGGCGTCACCTTCTTTGGGTGATACATCTCCGCGAGAAGCTTGAGACGGGCGTCTGGCACCTCCACCATCGCGGTGTTCGGCTCAATCGTGCTGAAGGCATAAGAGGCGACGCCGACCCCGGCGCGGGTGAGCGCATTGAAGAGTGTCGACTTGCCCACGTTGGGGGGTCCCACCATGCCGACGCCGAGTGCCATCTAAAGAAGGTTAAAGGGCGGAGGGCGCGGAGGCGCGCCCTCCCGGGCGATATCAAGGTGCGGTCAGCGGTTTAAAGGATCATCCAGGTCGGCCTCGGGCGAGAGGTAGCCGCCCGGAAACCGGTAAGCGAGCTCTTCGGTCGTCTCGTCGAAGGCATCGGGGTCGTAGTCGTCATAGAGGTTGCCGCCTGTGATCATCTTTTGTTCCTAGGCAGTTACCGGCTCGGCGACCGGTCTCGGCGTTTCGCTCGCTGCTTCGCTTCGCGGACTGAGCATCTGCATGACGTCGACGATTACTTCCGTGGTGTACCTGCGCAGGCCATCCTTGCCATCCCACTCGTGACTGCGGAGCTTGCCTTCGGCGTAGATAAGCTTGCCGCGGGTGAGATATTCCTGGCAGATTTCGGCCAGCCGGCCGAAGGCCACGAGCGAGTGATACTGGACATCTTCCACTCGCGCCCCTTCCTCGTCCTTGCTGTGGGTACTGGTTGCAAGTCGCAGCTTGGCGATCGAAAGCCCCTTGGGGCTGGTGACGATTTCTGGATCGCGCGTGAGGCGACCGACTAGCGTTACCCGGTTGACCACTTTTATGTTCCCTCCGATTGAAATCTCGGCTGCGAATCAGGTGGGAGAGCTTGCGCTATCGATCACCCCCTTTGCAGGGTTCCGGAGAGGAGCGGCAGCGGATCGACCGGCAAGCCGGCAATGCGCACCTCGAAATGCAGATGCGGGCCGGTGCTGTTGCCACTGGATCCCATCAGCGCGATCAACTGCCCATCGACGACCTGGTCGCCGGTCCGCACCAGCGGCAGATCCAGGTGGCCGTAGAGCGTGCTCAGCCGTGGGTCGCGAGTAACGACCATGTAGAGGCCGTAGCCGCCGCGCTGCCGGGAAACCAGAACCGTGCCTGAGCATGCGGCATAGACAGGCGAGTCGATGGCTCCGGCAAGATCGATGCCGCTGTGGAAGTGGTGGCTCGAACAGGCGTCCGACCAGGGCTCGATCTCCAGCGCGGTACAACCAAAGGGCTGGGTGAGGGTCGCGTGAGGAGTGGGAACGACCAGTCGGCCCGGCTTCTCGCGTTGAGCCTCGACCACCATGGCGGCCATGACCAGGGGGAGAAGCATCACGACCAGGACCAGCACCAGCACCGGGCGCCGGCATGACCATGCCAGCCAGCCGAGGCGCGCGGCGCCGAGCACGGTCATGCGCCAGCCTTCGCCGCCATCGCTCCCTTGACCGCCTTTTTGGCGAAGCCCTCGAGCATGTGCTCGCTCTTCGACTCTAGGTGCGCCGAAGCGTTCATCAGTCCCGGCACCTTGATCAGCAGGTAGAGCACGGCGAGTCCATAGAGCGCCTCGACCGGGCTACCGTTGAGCTCGCTGGCGAAGATACTGGCAACGCGTAGAACAAGGACCTGGCCGAACTGCATGAACACGGTCAGCAGGAACAGGCGCAGCCATGACTGCGCGTACCGCTTGGTCTCCGGAAGAATCATGCAGAGCGCGGCCAGCGGTGCGATGGCCAGCAGCACAGCCAGCAGTGCGAAACGAACTACGTACGTGAGCGCCACGATGACGAGCATCGCCACGATCGCCAGGCGGACTATCAACTGGAACAGTGGCAGCCCGAAACCGGTCGTAAGCGCCGTGATCCAGGGCATCCGGGTTGGCCCGCCGGGAAAGGGCTGGGTCCAGACGGCGTGGACCAGGGCATTGTTGAGGTCGATCGCCATCTGGCCGAAAACGAGCGCGAAATGGCCCATTCCGATCGCCGCCAGCGTCCGCGGAAGGATCGCCTTGAGCGTGTAGTGAGCCCGGAACCCGCGTTCCCACTGGCTTCGCAGAAAGGAATAGGTGAAAACCAGCACCAGCAGAACGTCGCCGAGAGCCAGGGTCAGGTGGAACATTGCCTGGATCGCCGGGTCCTCGGTCAGCGGCCGGGCGGAAAAGGTCGACAGATCGTGGGTGCTGAGCAGGTAGGTCTCGACCATCCCCGAGACCGACCGGTAAACGTCGTTGGCCAGGCTGGAGAAGAATCCGGTGACCAGTCCGGAGAAGATCTCTAGCATGCAACCCGGCAGGGGGAGGCTGCCGCACTAATGGTTGACCGAGTCCACCAGCACGTGGACGAGCAGACCTGCCATCTCGACACCGATGGTGCCGAAGACGATCCGGCCGATCCAGCGCTTGGCCTCCATCACGCTGCGCGGTTCGATCGCAATCATCTTCCAGATGAAGGCAAAGACAAAAGCGAGGGCACCGATGCTGCCCGTGAGCCCCTGCGCATATCCGATCCAGACGTCGATCAGGTGCTTCAACTGGTCCATCAGCGGCGACGCTCCATTTCCGGCACGACCCGGTCCCTCAGGTAGCGTTCGACGCCACCGATCAAGCCCTCCAGGATGTCCCACTGGCCGGCGACCAGGTGGCGATCATGGCGGCCGAGCTGACTTATCCAGTCGGCGTTGAGGCCGGCCGCGGCCGGCGTGGCGAGCGGCCTGGGGGCGCGAGCGCTCGCTTTCGCGGCAGGCGGCGCGGGGGCAGGCGGGGGAGCGACCGGTAGCAGCAGGCTCGGTGGTGGAGCCAGAGCGTGGCGCTGCGGTTGCATCGCCAGGTGCAGCCCGAGCCCGGTGAAAGCTGCCAGTACCGTGATCTCGCCGCCGATCAATACCAGTTTCCAGGGTGCGGGCATGCTCGGCTCCTCGATCGAATTTGCGCTGATGCGGATATCTTGACACAGATTAGTTTGTTTGTCAACACGAAACTACAACTCAGTGTTTAGGCATCGACCGCGGCGCGCCGTTGCGACTTAGAGCGAGCTCTTCAGCGCAGCGGGCAGGTCGCCAAGACGAAAGCGGTAGCCCAGCGCGGCAGCGCGCGAGCTGGCCCGGCGGCCGTGCAGCAGCAGGTCGGATTGCCGTCCAAGCGCGAGCCGAAGCAGGGGGGCCGGCGCGGGCAACAGGGACGGACGGTGCATGGCGCGGCCGATTTCGACCGCCACCTGGCGCTGCCGCCTCAGGTCAGGCGCAACCGCGTTGAGCGGGCCGCTGATCGACTGGTTTTCCAGCGCGAGGCGGTAGAGGCCGACGAGATCGTCGACGTGAACCCAGGTGAACCACTGGGAACCGCTGCCGAGCGGGCCGCCGGCGAAGGCACGGAAGGGCAACACCATCAGGCGGAAGGCCGGCGCTTCCCGGCTGAAGACCAGCGCGGTGCGCATCAACACGACTCGGGTGCCAAGCGGTTCGGCCCCGCGC
>Ga0102924_1006870_pt1 | contig 10553 bp, 8 predicted proteins | sample PaiPotPPM11metaG_FD_80116 | JGI IMG/M metagenome (GOLD analysis project Ga0102924, IMG submission 80116) | Iron sulfur acid spring bacterial and archeal communities from Banff, Canada, to study Microbial Dark Matter (Phase II) - Paint Pots PPM... ...
CCTAATATGATAGCGAAGACGCGAGCGAAATTGAGATTGATACTTTTTCCAACGTACAGCAATGGTTGAGCAGGAATCACAAGCTGTATACCTGGCGAGCGTTTCAACAAGGTCAATCTGTAAAGCCAGATGGGAAGGAGATGCAAGGCGTAACTGGAGCAGATCAGGGTATGTCCAGTTGCCAGCATCAAATTCTCCAAGCATATCATGTACAGTCACAAGACTGCGTTGAAGAAGTTTTTCGATTTCGGCATCAGAAGTAAGCACTACGTAGTCATAAAGCCCGAAGAGAGCAAAGATACAACCGCTGAGCGAGTGCGCAGCAGGATAGATGGCAACCTCTTCAAAGAAGACACCATCTTCACCTACAGGGGCACAAACGCCACCATCAAGAATATCTCGCTCAAAGGTGCGAACAGCACGCTGCGCAGCATCAAGAAATGTCCTCTCTGAAGTAAGCTGATATGCCCGCACAAGTACAGAGATGCCACACCCCTGCGCCAGAGCAGATAACCATGGGCCTTTTGTATGAAAATCCGGGCGAAAATGGTTGGGGAACATTTGAGGCAAAGAGATTGGCCAGCCACCTGCGTCTTCACCAATGTGAACCTGGTGCTCAACAAGCCAATGAGCCTTTACCAGAAATTTCTTACGATACCACTCGTAACCTGTTGCAAGATACTGGTTCCAATGAGCCAGGGCATATTGCGCAATTGTAATTGGATTATAGACTATCGGATACGCCCGATATGGCACTCCTCTTGCATCAAGCGTACTATTCTCTACAGCTAAGAATGAAGACATGTCAACAGGATATGCGGATAAATTGGAGCAACTCTCCCCTGATTCCAATTGCATTTTGTTTTCTGCCTCACCATATTGTATAAACATATGAACTGCTCCAATCCTCTTTAAGAATATTTCGATAGGGTATGGCTTTTCTCCTACAGGTTTTCGCTATTTCGGCTTTTCGCAAGTAAAGGAGATGAGATGATCCCTAGAATTAGCCAACCGATCATCGATAACGCCGGCAATGTCCAGGCATTGATACTCCAACTGTTGACGCTCAACGCTACAATAGAAGCTATCCCGCCCCCAAGCAAAGGCCGTATATTTAGATCACTTGTTGTCCAGTTGCGAATGGCAAGCCATAAGCCAAGTCCAAGGAGTGCAAGAAATATGAGAAGAACAGGAATACCCGCCATAGCTCCCCATTCTAGATATGAATTGTGCGGATGCGCCAACCCAACGAATTCCGCTGGCACACGAAACGGATCAGAACGTATAAGATAATTCTCATAGCCCAAACCAATTCCCATCAAAGGGTAAGCAAGCATTACTCGTACTGCAGTTTCCCATGCACCTACACGCAACGACACCTCAATAGGTACTGATGCATGATAGAACTGGTCGGCGATTTGCCTTGGGAATACAACCATCATTATTACTGCGATGATGAGGATGAAAAAGGGCAGCAGAACACGATAGCGAGTGCGTCCAACAAATACCACAAAGGCAATAGTACCTGCAATAACACCAATCCATGCGCCATTACTATAAGTAAAAAGCAATGCAGGTAAGATGAGGGCCATCTCCGCAAGATAGAGTACCTTTCCAAAAAGAGATGAACTTTCAATAAAGAGGCCAAAGGGTAAAAAGAACATCGTAGCAAAAAAGGTGCCATTCCAGTTAGGATCTATAAAGAATGATGCTGAGCGATGGGCATCCAATCCATCCAGTTGAAAATTTGATGTCAGTAACAGGAGTGAGTCGTAGTGCGTTGTCCCAAACAAAACCACCCCGGTAGTTGTCTGGATAATGGTATGTATGGCCATGAGAGTGCCAAAGCCACCAAATACTATAAAAAACTTCCGTACACTTGCTTTGTTCCGGGCTATGACTAGCCCCAACCAGAACATCAACAAGGCCCCCAAAATATCACTAGGGTAATAAGAGGCAAGATCATAAACCCAGAGTGCTCCTCGGATTGCTGGATAAATAGTCAATACAAGAAACAAAGCCCAGAGCCATTTACCAGGAGGTTCTACCCAGGGAAACTGAGAAGATCGGCCTAAGAAGTAGACCACAAGCAAGACTAGCGCCATTAGCGGCCCAAAAAGATGTAGCCCTAAGTACCAATCAACATAGAGGTGGACGGCAATTACAAGCGTTACTGCTAATTCGTCCTGGCGAAGCACAATAAGAACTGCCATAATCATGGTACCAATGACAACTGCTATGGCGAAAGTGCCAAATGCTCCAAGCACGCCTCCTGTTAACACCGCTATCAGCACTGCAATTATGGGAAAAGGTAAAGATAAAGAAAACCTATCTTTTATAGCTGCATCTCCCCATATACTACTTCTCATTCCGACTCTTCCCTTCCAACCTTACGAATACCATACTTCGTTGTTGATAATCGCTGCAGGCCACACCGCTGTCATCTTATGCACTCGATCTTGACCAAGCAGACGTTGCGCACATTGTAGGCCCGCAGCAACACCCGGTGGCCGCTTTTGAAGGCCATGCGCATCAGAGGCAATGCAATGGATCAGCCCTTTTTTGATCAATGTTTCAGCAGCGCGGCGAACCGTGTTCCCTTGCATTCCAAGCAGACTACTCGCCGTCAACTGGGCCAATACACCCTGTTTAAGCATAACAGCAAGTCGTTCCGGCTCTTTTTGAAAGACACGATAGCGTTCAGGATGGGCAATCACCGGTACTATGCCATATGCTCTCAGCTCAAAAATCACCTTCTCAGTATCAGGAAGCCAGGCACTATTCCACAGTTCCAGTAGGAGATAGCGACTACCGTTAAGCGTAGCAAGACGACCAGCCTGAACATCTTCAACTAAACCCGGCTTAATAAGAGCCTCATGACCTACAAAGAGACGTAGCGGGACACGATGGCAATCAAGTTCCTGTTGCAAATCGTTTACCCGCGATTGAAGCTCTGTCACCGAGTATTGTGGAAACTCATCATTGTAATGCGGTGTAGCAACCGCATAGGAAATACCCTCTTGTACAAGCGCACGAGCCAGTGCGAGAGATTCTTCAATCGAATCCGGCCCATCATCAACGCCCGGTAAGATATGCAAGTGAGTATCGATCATGCTCGTTTTCCTCATTGAGACCCTCTAGTAGACTGACAAGGAGACATGTAGTGGCGGAGCTTGCCCCCGCCATTGTCTGCTCCCATCATTACTTGCCCCACCATAAAAAGCATTAACAACTATAATTCACACCAAGATTCTTATCCTCATCCAAAGTTTGAGTCAGCATAACGGTCCGTCTACTTGTGGCTACCAATCCTCCCCAGGTATTGGTCACTGTTGCACACGATGGCAAGTTCATCTGCAAGTGCAGCACCCAGTCCGATCCCGCCTGTCTCTGAACAAGATACCGATAATACCAGCCGGTTTTGTCCTGCTTAGCAGCAAAAGGAACCATCCAAATCAAGTTGATTGTATTTGTTTGACCATAGTCAAGCGTGAAATAGCCACCCCATACTCGTTGGAGAAAGGCAGGTCCCGTATCGTACCGTTGCCAGCCTTTCTCCATCTGCAAAATACTACCAAAGGGCGTGTAGACACGCACATAATCTCGATAGTGCGGACCATAAGCACTGACATAAATCTGGCCGGGAATCACCCAGGCATAGCTGATGGTAGTGTGATGTACAGCATCACCTCTAGTATCAATATATACCTGGTCATCTAATTTACTGATGATATAACCGTTCGCTTTATTTCCAGCCATGTTTGTATCTACGACAAAAAGCCCGTCATCAATTGGAACCTGGATTGCACCATCAAGATGAAAAGCATGAAGCATACTTTCTGCTACGCTTGAATTAAAATAAATCTGAATATCCTTTGAGTGCAGCGAACTGATCAGAAGTTGAAAGAACTTGGAAAAGGCTGATGATGAGAGCTTGCGGACATGAGCCAGGAAATGCAGTGCTAGAAGCGCCGTGAAGCGTTTTCGTAACGATGAATGCCCATCAGGTGAAGGACGAAAACCATCACCTTCACCAACAAACGTCCCTCCCCCTCCCAATTGGTAATAATGGATACGACTCACCAGATTCTGTGAGGTCACAGTCTCATGGTACTCTGGGACAACGATAGGACCGGTGATTTCAAGAGCATGCTCGATGAATGTAGGCGTAATAGCAATCACTCCTTGCACAGGACCATCACCAGGAAATTTTCCACCTTCTCGCAAATAGTTCAATTCTCCATATTTTGCATTGATTGGAAAATCTGGATCAAGATTAGAATCACGGAGACTCCAACTATCTCGTGCAAGATAGTTGCTAAACCATGAATAAGCTGGTGGATAAGGGAAGCGAACTCCAGGTACAGTTCCAATAGTTTTCCTAAAGTATCCATCCAGCAAGTCAACATCTGTAATGCTAGCCTCTGCTAACTTTCCTCCCGAGAGCGTGACAAAGCCGTAATTTCCAATAAAACCGCCCCCCGGCCTCAACTCGCTTGAGTCAAGTAGTTCAAGAAGGTAATTTGATGGCTTATCTATTCCAAGAAGTGCAGGTACAACCTTGAGAAGCATATCCACATTTTCAAGCCACGCTTGTAGAGCTGGTAGCTCTTTATAATAGGCTACAAACATTTTGCCAATAGAAGGATCAAATTGTAGGTCACCTGGTTGTATCTGATATGCTGCATCAATGGCCGAATTTAATGCCAACTTGACGCTGTGAAAATCCTGGTCTATGTTGTTCATATCCGCCATCGTGAGGCCATGTCCCTGAGTACTCAATGGATCATGAAACCTCGCTATGAGCACATTTAGGATGTTGCAACCTGCGACTCCTGCTTGAGATACACCCATAGCCACAGACACAAGATTTAACGCAGCGCTCAAACGAGAGCCATAAATGGGAAAAAACCCGCTTATCCATGCAAATGACCTCAGTCCATTATCCACCCCATCAAAGGCAGTCAATGCAGTTGCAAACTCATGCTGTGCCGAAGTGACTTGATGAGAGTCAAAGGGGTTTTTCGGCAGTGTTTCTAGAAGGGTTGCAGCAGTTCGCAGATGCTGCAACCCCCCCCTTGCTAAAGTCATATACTTAGGATAGTTCGCAGTGTATGCCTGATATCCTATCAGCGACGACCCCGAGCATGCTCCCCATAAGAGTAAGAAGGCGAAAGTAAAAAGCGGTTTTTTAAATTTTCGCCTTTTACCTTTTACCTTTTGCCTATCTTCCACTTTTAGACCGTTCGCCTTTCTTGTCATCGAGGAGAGCTACCTTCACTGCTTTGTTGGCAGCATCAATATTGGTCTGGTTCGTAGAAGAGTTGGCATGTGCGCTGCTATGGTTACTTCTCGCTCTTTGGTCGTCCTGACGATAGTAATAGTAATAGGAGTAGGATGTATCATTGCGACTGCGACGCTGTTTATTGACGACACACCCGACAACATGAGCACCAGCCTGCATGAGCAATGTTTTCATTTGCTTGAGATGTCCCTTTGTAGCCCGTTTCACATCGACCACAATCAGTGTGCCATCAACCTTCGAAGTCAGAATGCTGGCATCTGACAAACCTCGTAGAGGAGGAGCATCAAAGATGACAACCTCAGCTCCACAATCAGCAAGCGCAGCAAAAAGACGTTGCATTGCTTTTGAGTCGAGCAACTCCGAAGGATTTGGTGGAAGTGGACCAGATGGCATAACCCGCAAGTTCGGAATTCCTACTGCATGGAAAAACGGCTCCAAAGAGAAGCTAGAGGTATTCGACGGCGAAGAAGCAGACGAGTTAGCAACTGCAGGCATACTAAACATCAGCACAGCATTACTCAAACCCTTTTTGTCAAACGAGAGGCCAAATATCTGATGCTGCGTTGGACGACGCAGATCAGCATCGACCAGTAGCGTATTTTTTCCCGCCTTCGCCATAAAAATCGCCAGATTAGCCGCAATAGTACTTTTACCATCGCCTGGCATTGCGCTCGTCACCATTAGAGAACGTAGTGGTTTATCAACACCTGAGAACCCAATATTTGTTCGCAAAATACGGTAGGACTCGCTGTTGGCATCATGCCCCTGTGGATTAATCAAATTGCTTTTATTAGCTGAGCGTGTATTCCAGATTGTTCCCAGAACTGGCCAATCTAGTAATTGCGTAAGTGCCTCTGCGCTACGAACATGTGTATCCAATTGTTCAAACAGTACAGCCAGCAGCATTCCTAGGAACAATCCCCCTACTAGACCGGCACTAGTATTGAGGAGTTTATTGGGACGAACCTGATTGAAATCAGGCTGCGCTTCCTGGGCAATACGCAGAAAATCCCCACTTTCTGCCTGGGTCAACTCAAGTTGAGCTAATACTGTCTGCCATTGACTATAATGCTGCTGCAAACCGCTCAGTTGTGATTGCAAAACAACAATCTGCCCATGGCTGCCTCCCTTCGCCTGCAGCGCAGCAATAGCATTTGAGGTTGTATCAATTTGCTGACGGGTTGTATCGAGGTCTTGCTGAATCTGACGTTGGGCTTGGCTGTTGTCTTGCTGAACCACCTGGAGCTGCTGCTTGATCAATGTCACAGCAATATCATTGGCAAGATCCGCTGCACGTGTTGGACTTGGATCAAGGACAGTGATCTCAAAAAGTTGTGTATTCAACTTGGGCGTTGAGTTGACTTCTTTTGAGATCTGATCAACCGTGAGATCAGGAAAATCCGAGGCAACCTCACGAAGCACTGGATCACTCACGGCCAATTGCGCTTCCGTCTGAACAAGTTGATCGCTTGCTAGTAAGTTATTGTAATCTGCCTGGTTGTTCCCTATCCGAATGGCAACCTGTACAACTGCAGTCGATTGATACAGCGGAGTCATAAACTGGCTAACAATAAATGCTCCCGCTCCCACCAACAAGAAGCAGATTACAATGAGCTTCCAGTTCTTTACCAAAATAATCCAGTAGTGTTCAAACGACATGTTCTATACCTCCCTAATTCACTATCGTCCATGGCAGAGCAATACCTCAACCACTGTTTTCAAGATGATACAGATATCGAGTGTAAATGACTGATGCTTAATATAGTAAAGATCATATTGTAACTTCACTAATGCATCCTTGTCTGAACTGGCATAGGGATACTCCACCTGTGCCCAGCCAGTCAATCCAGGTTTAACACTCAAGCGACAACGGTAAAAAGGAATCTTCTTTTCCAGCCGCATGACGAACTCTTGTCGCTCTGGCCGCGGACCGATGAGACTCATCTCACCACGCAATATATTAAGCACCTGCGGTAACTCATCCAAATGCGTAGAACGCATCAATTTCCCGATCCGTGTAACTCGCGTATCACTCTTAGCTGCCCATACTGCACCTCCTTTCGCCTCAGCATGAGTATGCATAGAGCGAAACTTGAGAATTCGAAATTTCTTCCCTTGATATCCCATACGCTCCTGGCTATAAAAGATTGGGCCAGGAGAGTCCAGGTATATCAACAAACCCAGGATAGGCAGTACTAATAGCAATATCGCCGAACCCAGCAAACTAAATGCTACATCCATCGCTCTACGCCAGCAGAGGTAAAGCAGAGAAACGGTATGCTCCAATGGCAGCATGAGATACCATTGATCACCAACATGTTCAACTGGAATCTTGCCGCTTGCACGCTCATAAGCCACAGGCATGGGAACCACCACGATACCTCGTTGAATTGCTTCTATGGCATCTTGGAGAAGTTGTGGATTTGTTTTGTAATCAATTGCCATGATAATCATGTCAACCATACCACCTTCTATAAGCTGGCATAGTAACCTCCTACCACCCAGTATAGGTAATTCACTTTTCTGTCCTTCTTCATCTGCAGCCTCGCTAATATGTCCCAGAATAGTAGCAATGGGCCGCTTCGCACTCTGTATTTCCTTTGCAATAGTCTCTCCGGCTGCATTGACTCCAATAATGACTGCCCGACGTCGAAAACGAGGCGAGCTGATTAACTCAGCCATAAACAAGCGCCATATACTAAAGGTGGGAACAGCCAATACTAAGAAGAACAGCAATACCTTACTGTAGGAGACAACATCATCAGCAACAAAGGGATAGGAGAATCCCAACCAAAAAATGAACATCAATATGAGAGAAAACAATGTGCATAGCAGGCCTTTCATGCGTCTTGAGGCATTGGATAGTTCCTGACCCTGCATTATATTCACTGCAATGCTCCAGGATACGAATGCCAAAGAGACCCATACAAGTTTTAACCTCCATATTTGAGCTTTATAACTCGTCACCCACAAACCTCTATGCAAGCTTTGCAGTAATACCAACACAAGTGCAAGCAGGATCAGCAGTAGAATACCATCACCCGCTACGAGGATAAGACGCCACATCGTTGTTGAAGGCCCTGATCGTGGTTCCATCCCTTGCAGTCCATCGCTCTCAACATCAGAACAGGGGAAATGCTGGCTCTCTTCTACTAATAAATCCGCTAACCGCACTAAACCATCTTTGCTTACAGGTATTCCCTCTTGAAGAGTATTGTACGGGCCGTATGGAGAAGTTTTAGGGCTGCTATGTCCAGGATCATGCTCCATGATTAACAATCCTCCTCTTCTTCTTTCCTCAGTATACCGAGGACATAAAAATAGATTGAATGCTCAGTGCATTGCATAACCCACTAACCTTCCACAGATGTGCCAAGCAGTGAGGGCGACGACTTTTTTCCAGGTAGGAAACGCCCTCAATCAATCGTTTAGAAGGGATATGCTTAATGTAGGGGGACAATTCACTGCTCCTGTCTCAGGCCTTACTTGGCGATGAACGGGCATAAGAAATTGCGCCCTTACATTACCAAACTTCATGCCAGGAGTGCTCAGAGGGGTATACCTTCCACTGGGACAATTCCCATTGATCATGGTGCTACTTGTTTCACCCGGACATCCCATGTTGGTGACAGTCTTGACACCATCCCCCTGCAATTCTCTGAAGAAGTAGTCGACGTAGCCATGGTTGAAGTCACTATTTGGCTGATAGCCAAAAGCCAATGAATCTCCCAGACCCAGGTAATGCTGTTTAGGACCAACGAGCGAGAATGCTTGGCTTTGAGAAGAGCGGACAGATGCAAGAGTCACCTCTATGGGACCAAAGGCAAATAGGAAGAAGAAGGCGAGAGTGACAGGTGCTACGATGAGCCGATATGTTTGCATGCTCCTGAACATTAATAATCCCCCTATAGAGCGATTATAAGGTCCGCTCTAAACTTTGAAGATTGAAGAAAAGTACATTACCTCACAGGACGGTGAGTTACGAAAAACCCTCAAGGCAATGATAAACTGCGGGCGATGCGTATTGCCGCATCCCCCTCACCAAATAGATTGCCTTGTGGAGGTTCCGGTTTCGGCAAATTGATCGCTTCGAGTATGGCTTGACTATGACTCCCAACCAACACGTTCCAACCGATCTCAACAGTTTCCGTCCATTCTGTCTCTTCGCGCAGAGTCACACATGGCACCCTCAGGAAAAAAGCCTGCTTTTGTACACCTCCTGAGTCGGTGATAATGCGATAAGCAGATCGTTCAAGCGTAAGCATGTCGAGATATCCTACAGGTTCGATTAACAGAATATGTTTTTCCCACGCGATGTCATAATCTTCCAGCCGTGAACGAGTGCGCGGATGGATGGGAAAGATAATCGGCATCTCTAGCCTATTGAGAGCAAAAGCAATATTCCTCATTGCTGTAGGATCATCAGTATTTACTGGCCGATGCACTGTTACAAGCATATAGCCCTGTGGTTGGACTTCCAATTTGTGCAAGAGATCCTGCGTGCGTTCCTCAAGTATTGATTGAACTTGAATCAGGGCATCATACATAACATCTCCCACTACTTCAACTCCTTGTGTGATGCCTTCCTTATACGCATTCTTGCGCGCTGTTTCTGTTGGGCAAAATAGACGATCTGAGAGATGGTCAGTGACAACACGATTGATTTCTTCTGGCATTAACCTATTAAAGCTCCGTAGCCCTGCTTCCACATGAGCAACTGGTATATGCAGTTTTGCTGCCGCGAGGGTGCCAGCAAGCGTAGTGTTTGTATCACCAAATACGATCACCCATTCTGGATATTCCCGCATCAGAACCTGCTCAATAACTTCCAGCATGCGGGCTGTTTGCTTACCATGCGATGCAGAACCGCAGTCAAGATGATAGTCCGGGGCGGGAATCGCTAGTTCATCGAAAAATTGAGCAGACATACAATAATCGTAATGCTGCCCAGTATGGATGATACGCTCCTCGTGCCACTGCCGTAACGCACGACTTACCGGCGCAAGTTGCACAAACTCAGGCCGCGCTCCCACAATTGATACCACACGCATTATCTCTCTCCTTCATTCGTAAGGGGGGAATCTCCGCTATACCCTCCACTCATACCTGTACTTCCACGTCAGTCCATTGCCTTGCGCATGCCACACCGTTTGTTGAAGCTGCAAGTTGGCTCACAACTTGCAAGACTGCCAGGCCATCCTCACCCGATACGGTGGGAACAGTATCCTCGTGCAGAGAAACAATCACA
>Ga0102924_1006871_pt1 | contig 10552 bp, 13 predicted proteins | sample PaiPotPPM11metaG_FD_80116 | JGI IMG/M metagenome (GOLD analysis project Ga0102924, IMG submission 80116) | Iron sulfur acid spring bacterial and archeal communities from Banff, Canada, to study Microbial Dark Matter (Phase II) - Paint Pots PPM... ...
GGTGCCCGGCGCCTGGCCGCCCAGCGCGATGACCGCCGTCACCATCGCGGCGTAGGCCAGGACGCTCCACAGCGGCAGCCCGGCCCGGTGCGCGGCCACCAGCACCGCGGTGTCGGCCGCCACCACGCCGGCCGCCAGCAGGTTCCGGCCCATGGGGACAGGCTACGGGCCGGGCGGGCCGGCGACTTTCGAAGGCGACAACCGCGACTTCCGGGTACTGAACCCGCCCCGGCGCCCGGCCTAGCGTGACCCGGGTGATCTCAATGGGCGATGTCCTGCGGGCCGAGTGGACCAAGATCCGCACCGTGCGCTCGACGGCGTGGACGCTGCTGCTGACCGTGGCGCTGAGCCTGGGCCTGGCCGTGCTGGCCGGGCTCAGCTTCCGGGCCAGCTTCGCCACCCTGCCGCCCGCGCAGCGGCACGCCTACGATCCGCTGTTCGTCACCTTCTACGGCCTCACCGTGGGCCAGCTGGCCCTGGTGGCATTCGGGGTGCTGGCCATCGGCGGCGAGTACCGCTCGGGCCTGATCCGGCTGTCGCTGGCCGCCATCCCGCGGCGCGGGCAGTTCTATGCCGGCAAGGTGGCCGCCGTCACGCTGGTCGCACTGGCCGTGTCCGTGCTCACCGTGGCCGTGAGCTTCCCGGCCGCCCAGGCCGCGCTGGGCCGGCACGGCACCTCGATCGGGGCGCCGGGCGCTGCGCAGGCCGCCCTGGGCGCCTGCCTGTACCTGACGCTGATCTGCCTGCTCGGGCTGGGCCTGGCCACGCTGCTGCGCAGCTCGGCCCTGGCCCTGGGCATCCTGCTCCCGGTGCTGTTCCTGGACGGGCAGGGCCTGGGCAACGTCCCGCGCCTGAACGCCGTGCTGCGCTACTTCCCCGATCAGGCCGGCATGGTGATCATGCACCTGGCCGACCCGCCGGGGCACGGCCGGTTCAGCCGCCCCTACGGCCCCTGGGCCGGGCTGGCCATCATGCTGGCCTGGACCGCGGCCGCCCTGCTGCTGGGCTACCTGCGGCTGGCCCGCACCGACGCCTGACGGGCCGGCCGCGGGTGGCAGGCGGACAGGGCCACCAGCACCGCGCCGTAGGGGCCGGCCACCCACAGCGGCCACGGGTAGATCAGGCTGGCCGTGGTCACGCTGACCAGGAGCCAGACCACCACGTTCACCGACACCGCGATCAGCCAGATCGTCCACAGCACCCGGATCGGCCCTGGCAGGCGGCCGAACACGCCGCACCGCGGCGCGGCCACGGCCGGCTTTACCGCGGAGGCGACCCCGGCCCGGCTCCCGGCAGGCAGGTCGGCGTGCAGAAGGGCCAGGTCGGCGTAGGTCACGGCCTGGTAGGCGCGGCCCATCCGGTCCAGGTACTCATCCAGCGTGAGGCGCCCGTCGTCAAGCGCGGTGCGCAGGCGGTCCACGACCTCCTGCCGGTCATGGTCGGCAGCTCGCAGCCCGCTGATCTCTGGCCCGTTAGTCATGTTTCTCATGGTCCGGGCGCCCCGCTCCGGTCGCATCAGCCCGGAGGTAGAACCCGGCCTCTAACCGCGGGTAGAGACCCGCCTTGACTTCAACCTCGGTTGAGGTCCTAACGTACTAGGGCGCGCCGCCGGCCGCGCCCGCGGGCGGCGAGAAAGGAACACCCGAATGGCACTCACAGCGGCTGAGATCGCTTACCTGGAATCGCAGCAGCTCGGACGGCTGGCGACCATTCAGCCCGACGGCATGCCGCAGGTCAAGCCGGTGGGCTTCCGCTACAACCCGGAGCTTGGCACCGTCGACGTGGCCGGGTTCAGCATGTCGTCCAGCCAGAAGTTCCGCAACGTGAGCCGGGACGGCCGGGCCGCGCTGGTGGTGGACGACATCGCGTCCACCCAGCCGTGGCGGGTGCGGTTCCTGGAGATCCGGGGCCGGGCCGAGGCGGTGCCAGGCGACGGTGACGGCGCGGCGGACAACGCCGTCATCCGGCTGTATCCGGGCCGGGTGCTCAGCTTCGGCGTCGAGGAGCCGCCCGGGGAGCCGCACCGCACGCGCCTGCATTCGCGCACTTTGGCCTAGGGGGTCATCGTCCGGGCATAAATGGCCGTCGGCCGTGGTAGTTAATGGCCGACATGTCGTTTATCGCGGAGCTCACCAGGGCCGACGTGCAGCAGGCCGCCGGCCGCAAGTCGTTTGACCGCGCCCAGGATTACCTGGCCGAGGTGGCCGACCTGGAGATCACCGCCGCGGAGATCACCGCCACCGTCCGCGGCCACCGCGTCTACGACGTGCGCCTGCAGCCGGGAACGCGCGGGCTGGCCGGGACCTGCTCCTGCCCGCAGGGCCAGGAGGGGCTGTTCTGCAAGCACTGCGCCGCCGTCGGCCTGGTGGCGCTGAAGGACGACACCGCCGAGGCGGCCCAGGCCCGGAGCGAGGCGCTGGCCGACTGGCTCGATTCACTGTCCCGGCCGGAGCTGCTGGCCGAGCTGCGCGGGCTGCTGGACGGCGACCGGAAGCTGCGGCGGCGCTTCGAGCTGCGGCTGGCGGCACGCCGCGGGGACGCCGCGACCGTGCGCCGGCTGACCGGTGACCTGGACGACGTCCGGGCCGTCGCCGAGGCGGTCACCGAGCTGGCCGACGCGGGCGCGGCACGCGAAGCGGTTGAGATCGCGCAGGCCGGGATCGAGAGGCTCGCCGTGCTGCCCGGGGGCGACGGCACCAGTTACCCGAGTTCCGAGGAGGCGGCCAGCCTGCTGCTGGCCGCGCACCTGCGAGCCTGCCAGGCCGCGCCGCCGGAGCCTGGCGCCCTGGGCCGCTTCCTGGCCGGCCTGCTGGGCCGCGAGAACCTTCCGCCCGTCAACGCCGCTGACTACGCCGGGCTGCTGGGCCAGGCCGGCCTGGCCAGCCTGCGCGCCGCGGCGATCAGCGCGCATGAGTGCGACCCCGGCGACGGCCCGGCCCGGCGGGCGCTGGAGGCGGTGCTGCGAGCCGCGGGCGACGTGGACGGCCTGGTCGGGCTCTACGCCGGCGAGCTGGGCCAGCACGGGCGCGGGCACCTGCGCATCGCCCGCGAGCTGGACCAGGCCGGGCGCGGCGGCGACGCGCTTGGCTGGGCCGAGCGCGGCCTGCGCGAGTCGCCGGCGCCCAGCCCCGAGCTGATCGACTACCTGGCCGGCCGCTACGCCGCGGACGGCCGGGCCGGCGACGTGCTCGCGCTGCGCCGGGACCGGTTCGCCGCCCAGCCGGCCCTGGACAGCTACCGGGCGCTGCGCCTGGCCGCGCAGGACGCCGGGGCCTGGCCGGCCGAGCGCGAGCGGGCCCGCCGGCTGCTGCTGGCCGACGCCGAGCGGGCCCGGTTCCAGCTGCCGCGAGGCTGGGCCGCGGGCCCGGTGCTGATCGACGTGCTACTCGACGACGGGGACGCCGGCGACGCCTGGGCCGCGGCCACCGGCAACCGCGCGGTCACGCCCGAGCAGTGGCTGCGGCTGGCCGACGCGGTGGCCGCCGACCGCCCGGCCGACGCGCTGGAGGTCTACCGCCGGGCCATCGACCAGCTGCGCACCATGACCGGCAACGACGTTTACCACCGGCTGGCCTCCCTGCTGCTGCGGGCCCGCGACTGCCATCAGGCCCTGGGCACCGGCCAGGACTTCCGCCGTTACCTGGCCGCCTTCCGCACCGACCAGCGGCGCAAGCGCAGCCTGATGCGGATACTCGCCCAGCACGGCCTCTAGACGTCCCCGCCCCCGGCGTTCCAGGGTGGCAGTCATGAGGCTGGCTGATTTTCAGGCACTGAGCTTTGACTGTTACGGCACGCTGATCGACTGGGAGGCCGGCCTGTCCGCCGTGCTCGTCCCGTGGGCCCGTGCGCGGGGGCTGGACCTGAGCGCCGGGCAATTGCTGGCCGAGTATGCCGGCTTCGAGGCAGAAATAGAATTGAAACGGCCCTCGGCCCTATATCCCGATGTCCTGGCGGGCAGCCTGCGCCGCCTGGGCGACAAGCTGGGCGCCGAGGTCACCGCCGAGGACGCGGCCCAGCTGGCCGGCTCGGTGCCGGACTGGCCCGCGTTCGCTGACTCCCCCGCCGCGCTGGCCGACCTGAGCCGGCGCTTCCGGCTGATCATCTTGTCCAACGTGGACCGCGCCTCGTTCGCCGGATCGCAGCGCCGCCTGGGCGTGACCTTCGCCAGCGTGCTGACCGCCCAGGACATCGGGTCCTACAAGCCCGCGCCGCGCAACTTCGAGGCGCTGCTGGCCGAGGCGGACCGGCTGGGCATCGAGCCGGGCCGGCTGCTGCACGTGGCCCAGAGCCTGTTCCACGACCACGTGCCGGCACAGCAGGCCGGCCTGCCCACGGTGTGGATCAACCGGCGGCACGCCCAGCCCGGCTGGGGGGCCACGCCCCAGCCCGCGGTGCCGGTCACCCCGGACTGGCAGTTCGAGTCGATGGCCGCGTTCGCCGCCGCCGTCGACGCCGAGGCGTAGCGTTATCTGCGGCGGATATGGCGCCCTTCCTGGAGGTTCCCGTGGGCAACTGGCAGCTCGACCCGTACCACACGCAGGTTGGCTTCTCGGCTAAGCACCTCGGCATGATGACCGTGCACGGTCAGTTTACCGAGGTGGCCGCGACCGCCGACATCGACCCCGCCCGCCCCGAGTCCTCGTCGGTGGAGATCACCATCTCGGTGGCCAGCATCCAGACCAACCACCAGGCGCGGGACAACGACCTGCGCTCCTCGAATTTCCTCGAGGTCGACAAGTACCCGACGATGACGTTCAGGAGCACCGGCGTGACCGCGGGCGGCCCGGATAAGTACACGCTGACCGGCGACCTCACCATCAAGGGCCACACCCACCCGGTATCGCTCGACGTGACCAGGTACGGCGAGTTCAACGACCCGATGATGGGCCACCGGATCGCCTACGGCGCCACCACGCAGATCAACCGCAAGGACTTCGGGCTGAGCTTCAGCATGGTGCTGGACGGGCGGTTCGTGGTCAGCGAGGAGATCCAGATCGCGATCGAGGGCGAGCTGGTCGAGCAGCAGGAACCCGCGGAGGCGACCGAGGCGGCCAGCAGCTAGCGCGGGCTAATTGCCATCAAGGAGGGACCGGATGACCGTCAGCGACACGCGGCTGGCTCGCATCGAGTCCGACGACCTGGCCGGGCTCGGCCGGGCCGACATCGACGACGTGATCGAATATGTGCACGTCCCGACGGCCCGGCTGCCCGGCTACCGGCCCCTGTACGACCGGTACCTGCGGCAGCGCTGGAACGTCAACGACCTCGACTTCGCCGAGGACCGGGCGGACTGGACCGGGCGGATGAGCGACGAGTCGCGCAACTCATTCCTGTCGATCGCCTCGGGCTTCCACCACGGGGAGCGGCAGGTGGAGGCGGAGCTGGCCCCGCTGCTGTTCGGGGTGCCCGAGGACTACAAGGTGTTCCTGACCAGCCACCTGGAGGACGAGGCCCGGCACACGGTGTTCTTCGACCGGTTCTACCGCGAGGTGGTGGGGCTGGAGGGCGACGGCATCATGGACATCCTGGACGCGTCGTGGCCGTTCATCCAGGAGACCTTCGTGGGGCCGTTCGGGCTGCTCGCCTACCTGACCGACGACCTGCGCCGCGACCCGTACGACAAGCACCTGCAGATGAAGTACGCCACCACCTACATGATCTGGATCGAGGGCGTGCTGGCGCTGTCGGTCATGAAGATCACGCTGAACTACGCGCGGGACTTCCGGGTGCTGCCGGGCTTCTACACCGGGTTCACCGCCACCTGCCGGGACGAGGCCCGGCACGTGCAGGCGGGCATGCGGTTCGTGCGCGACCTGCTGACCGAGGACCCGGCCTACGTCCGGGATCTGCACGACACCCTGCGCACGCTGCTGACGATGAGCGCGGCCCGCTCCAGCCGGGTCTACTACGAGCCGCTGGGGTGGTCCGAGGAGCGGGTCTCCGAGCTGTTCGGCAGCCAGCTGCGGCGCAAGCTGGCCATGGTCGGGGTGTCGCTGCCCGAGGACCTGGACGAGATGGTGGCCTCGGTCAAGCCGACGCTGGCGGGCGGCTGAGATGCCCGGCCTGATGACCGCGGCCTGGGCCCGGGCCTGCCAGGACACCATCAACGGCTGGCCAGACGAGGAGCGGAGGGCCGGCAAGCTGGAGGAGTTCTGGAGCTGGATCGGCGATGTCCGGCCGTCCGTGACCGGCCGGCTGGCGCTGGCGGTGCGGGACATGCCGCCCGGGACCGACGACGACACGCTGGCCCTGGACCTGGCCGAGGGCACGGTGACGGCCGCGGCCGTGCTGGACCGCGCCGCGGCCGCGGACGGCGCGGCGTTCCTGCTGGCCGGGTCCTACGCCGACTGGCAGCTGATGCTGGGCGGCTACGACGTTGGCAAGATGATCATGTACCGCAAGCTCTTGCTGGAGCAGGGCGACACGCTGCGGTTCTTCATGGCCGCGTTCTACTGGACCGAGCTGCTGGCCGCGATCCAGTCGGTGCCGGTGTCCGCATCGGGCAATGGCGGCTAGGCCTGGGCTCCGCCGAGCGAGCCGTAGGCGCCGCGCCAGTACACCAGCGGGGCGGCCTCGCTCGCGCTGGTCTCCACGGCCTGGACTCGGCCGACGATGATCTCGTGATCGCCGCCGGGCAGGCTGTCGGCCACCGTGCACTCCAGCGCGGCCAGCACGCCCTCCAGCCGGGGGCTGCCGGTGCGCCCTGGCCGGTGCCGCACGCCGTCCCAGGCCGCGGCCAGGCCGCGGCGGGCGAAGTTGGCCGACAGGTGGCGCTGCGGCTCGGCCAGCACGTTGACCACGAACGCGCCGTGCCCGCGGATGGCCTCCAGCGTGCGGCTGGCCAGGTCAAAGCAGACCAGCACCAGCGGCGGGTCCAGGGACAGCGAGGAGACCGCGCTGGCCGTGGTGCCGACGGGCTCGCCGTCCGGGCCGACCGAGGTGATAATCGTGACGCCGGTGGCGAAGTGGCCGATGGCGTTCCTGAACTCATCGCCGCTGACCGAGGTCATCGGGGGCTCGTCAAGTGCTGTCATGGCTGGACTGGGGGAACATTCACTGAGCACCTCACCTGACCAGCATAACAGATATTGTTCGTAGGTTTAATAGATAATAGGCTCGGGCTCCTCGCGTCACGCTTCAGGAGGCACGATGACGACGCACGACCACTGGCACCGGCCGCTCATCCACGTCCGCGGCAAGGAACTGCGCGGGGACACCACGCAGACCTCGGGCATGGACCGCCGGGAGGCCATCTCGGGCAAGAACACCGGCTCGGAGAAGGTCTGGATGGGCCAGACCCACGTGGCGCCGGGCACCAACTCCGGTGACCACCACCACGGCGAGGCCGAGACCGCGATCTACGTGCTGTCGGGCCATCCGTCGTTTGTGTTCGCCGAGGGCGACCAGGAGGTCCGGCTGGAGACCGAGCCGGGCGACTACATCTTCGTGCCGCCCTACGTGCCGCACCGGGAGGAGAACCCCGGCGGCGAGGAGGCGGTGGTGATCATCGCCCGCAGCAGTCAGGAGGGCATCGTGGTCAACCTCGACAGCCTGTGGCCCGGCCGTCAGTAGTGGATCGCGCCGGGGGCGCCGCCGCCGACGGCGATGGCGTCGCCGTTGATCGCCACGCTCCTGGGCGAGGCCAGGAACGCGACCACGTCGGCCACCTCCGCGGCGGTGACCACGCGCCCGATGCTGACGCCGGCCGCCAGCCGGGCGGCCGCGTCGGGCTGCGTCCGCTCGGTGACCGTCGCGCCCGGGTGGACCACCGTGACGTTGATTCCCGACCGGCCTAGCTCGTCGGCCAGGTTTTTCGTCAGGGCCGCGACGGCCACGTTGCGGATGGACGAGGACGGCAGGCCCGCGCTGCGCGCGGCCAGCCCGCTGATGTTGATGATCCGGCCCCAGCCGCTGGCGATCATGTAGGGAGCGGCGGCGCGGGCGCAGCGCAGGTAGCCCAGGACCTTGATGTCGATGGCGGCCAGCAGGTCGGCGTCGACCAGGTCGGCCAGGGCCCGCGGCGTGCCCGGCGGCGGGGGCTCGGCGGCCGAGTTGACCAGGATGTCGACGCCGCCCAGCTCGGCGGCCGCGCGGGCGATCGCGGCCCGCACCGCGGCGTCGTCGGTGGTGTCGGCGGACAGGGCCAGGACCCGGCGGCCGGACGCGGCCAGCCGCTGGCGGGCCGCGTCGAGCCGGGCGGGGTCGCGGGCCAGCAGGGCGATGTAGGCTCCCTCGGCGGCCAGCGTGCCGGCGACGGCCAGGCCGATGCCGCGGCTGCCACCGGTGACGACGGCCCGCTTGCCGGCCAGCCCGAGGTCCACCTCAGCCGGCCCGGGTCAGGCCGGCGGACTCTCCGGCGGCTGGCCGCCAGCCGAGTGCGGGGGCCACCTGGGCGGCCATCAGCTCCAGGGCGGCGATCGCCTCGTCCAGGGCCGGGGCGGCCGGGCTGAACTGGACGATCAGGTCGGTGGCCAGCGGCAGCACCCGGTCCGCGGCCAGCTGGCTGGCCACCTGCTCGGGGCTGCCGTAGGCGATGTGCATCCGCTCGAAGTACTCCTCCGAGCTGAGCCCGGCCGGGAAGCGGCCGGTCCTGGCCATCCGCTCGGCCATCCGCCGCACCGGAGCCTCGATGACCGCCCTGGCCGCCTTGCGGTCGGCGGCCGGGTAGACGCCGCGGGACAGGCCGACACGCAGCTCGCCGGGCGGCCCCGCGTACGCCTCCCGGTAGGCCTGCGCCCACGGGGCCTGCACCTCGTCGGTGCGGCCCTGGCTGAAGAAGGTGGCCCGGTTGAGCAGCAGGCGTGACCCGGCGCCGGCCACGAAGCGGGCCCCGTCCAGGCTGAACGCGGCCTGCCACAGCCGGCCGGCCAGGCCGGGCGCGGCCGGGTTCAGGCGGAACCTGGTGCTGCCGACCGGCTGGCCCGCGAACGCGGCGGCCAGCGCGGCCACCCCGGCGGTGTTGGCCTGGCGCCGGGCCCTCTCGTCCTTGCCGAAGGCCGCGAACACGCTGGGATCCGTCCCGCTGCCGACGCCCAGCTCCAGCCGGCCGCCGCTGAGCGCGTCGAGCACCGCGGCGTCCTCGGCCACCCGCAGCGGGTCCTCGAGGGGCAGCGTGACCACGGCGGTGCCCAGCCGGATCCGGCGGGTCCGCTCGGCCACGGCGGCCAGGAACGGGAACGGGGACGGGAGCTGGCCGGCGGTGGCGTCGAAGTGGTGCTGGGCCACCCAGCCGGAGTCGAACCCCAGCTGCTCGGCGGCTACGAACAGCTCGACGTAGTCGCGATAGAGCTGCCGGGGCTCGGCGCTCCCGTGCAGGTGGGTCAGGAATCCCAGCCGGAACGGCCCAGGCACGGCGGTCCTTTCCTGTGCGGCTAGGGCGGGCACCGTCAGGCGGCGACGCGGGCGCGGTAGCCGTCGATGTCGTCGCCCACCTGCTCGTGCACCAGCCGGATCAGGCTGGCGTAGGCGGCGGCGTCGGCCAGCGGGTCGTAGCCGCGGATGAGCAGCGTGGTCGCGCCCACCGCCACGTAGTCCAGCAGCGACTCGGCCACCTGCTCGTAGCTGCCGACCAGGGCGGTCGAGTTGCCCGCCGCGCCGGTGGCCGCCGACAGCGGGGTCCACAGCCGCTTGTCGTGGACCTCGGCCGCGGCGGCGTAGCGCAGCAGCCGGCGTGAGCCCTCGGCCTGCGTGGTGTCCCTGTCCCCGGCGAACTCGGCCGCCCGCTCCCTGGTCAGCTCCAGGAGCTGGCGGGCCCGCTGCCAGGCGGCCGTCTCGGTGGCGGCCGCGATCGGGCGCAGGCTGACCGAGAACCGGTCGATGCTCCGCCCGGCCGCCGCGGCCGAGGCCCGGACCTCGGCCATGCGCTGGCGGATGCCCGCCAGCGGCTCGCCCCAGAACGCGTAGACGTCGGCGTGCCGGCCGCCGACCCGGACGGCGTCGGCCGAGGCGCCGCCGAAGTAGACCGGCAGGTGGCCGGGGCGCAGCGCGGACCGGGCCCCGGCGACCCGGTAGAACTCGCCGTCGTAGTCGAACGGCTCGGCGCTGCTCCACTCCCGCTGCACGACGTCGAGGAACTCGTCGGTGCGACGGTAGCGGGTTTGCTTGTCGGTGAAGTCGCCGTCGCGGGCCTGGTCGGCGTCGTCGCCGCCGGTGATGACGTGCAGCGCGATCCGGCCCGGGTGGAAGGCGTCGATGGTGGCGAACTTGCGCGCCGCGACGGTGGGCGCGATGAAGCCGGGCCGGTGGGCCAGCAGCACGCCGAGCCGGATGGTCGCGTTCAGGATCTGGTCGGCCACGATGAACCCGTCGGGCATGGACGAGCTGTGCGCGACCAGCACCCGGTCGAAGCCGGACTGCTCGTGCGCGACGGCCAGCCGGTACAGGTAGTCGGGCTGCACGGCTGGGCCGACCTGGGTGACGGTCTCCGACTGATCGGCGGTGTGCGCGATCCCGATGAACTCCACGGGCATGGGGCAGTTCCCTTAAGTACACTTATTCTCTATTATTCAGATCAACATTATCGGCACAGGCTGACGGGAGGCAAGGCCAGGGA
>Ga0102924_1006874_pt1 | contig 10551 bp, 12 predicted proteins | sample PaiPotPPM11metaG_FD_80116 | JGI IMG/M metagenome (GOLD analysis project Ga0102924, IMG submission 80116) | Iron sulfur acid spring bacterial and archeal communities from Banff, Canada, to study Microbial Dark Matter (Phase II) - Paint Pots PPM... ...
CTCGAATCCGGCCTGGCGCGCGACGGCAATTCTGTTGCGCTCCAGCAGCGACTGACGGCGGCCGGCCTCACGCAAGCGCAATCGGCGGCGCTGGCCGGCGCTGTCGCACAGGATCGCACTGCGCTTGGCGGGCTTCTCACCGCGCTCGACGGCGGCGCCAAGAACGCGGGCAATCCCTGGGAGCCGGCGCTGTGGATGCTGATCGCCGATTTCCTCGCGGCGGCAGTCCCAATTCTGCCCTTCGTCTTTCTTCCCATCGCCACCGCGCGCGTGACCTCGGTCGCGGTCACCACGGCTCTGTTGATCTTGCTCGGTCTCGGGCGGGCGCGGATCGCCAAGGGCAATATGGCGCGGACGGTGACGGAGACAGTCGCCATCGGCATCGCCGCGGCCTTGGCCGGCGTCGGCATCGGCGTGCTCATCGACCGATCGTTTGGCGGCTAGCGCCAAACTTCCATCAATGCTTGCTGAAATCCTGGCTCGGAAATGCCGACGCGTCGGGCACCTTGATCACGACAAAAGGGTGATCGAGCGAAGCGTGGCAGGCATTGCAGCCTAGCGTGAGATGTTCATAGGCCGCGGCGAACTTTTTCTGGTCTTGCGCCTTGATGGCGTCATCCACCGCGGCGAGCGGCTCTTTCAACGCCGCATCGGCAAGATCGGCGACCGGATAGCCGCGGAATTTCGGCTGCGCCTTGACGATGCCGGCAAAGCCCTGACGGATTTCAACGAGCGCATAGGCGGCAAGCGGCCAATTGCCGGCGGCGCCGGCGAGGCCGAGCTTGGCATGACGCGGCTGAATTAGCGTGTTCATCATGTCGCCCATGCCCAGCACGTAGGGCACTGACGCGGATGGCGCTGACGGCGCCGGTTGCTGCGCATGTGCCGCGGCGACCAGAGCCGCCGCCGTAAAACCAAGCAGCACCAATTGATTTTTCGGCATTGAATGACCTCCCCAATATCGGTCCGTCAATCCAGCGGCTGGAGCCGCACGATGGCGGCGCCGTGATTGTTGCCGGCCCAGAACGTCACCGGATTGGTGGAATCATCGACAAAGACCCGCCGGATATTGGTCGGACGCGGCAACAGATACTCGACCGATTTGCCGCTTTGCGGATCGAAGCGCAGCACGCGATCGCTCGCCATGCCGCCGCTCCACAGTTCGCTATTTTTGTCGCGATAGACGTCATAGGGATAGGTGTGCGGCGTCGGCGCGTCCCATTCCTTGAACGCTTCGGTCTTGATGTCGAACATCGCGAGCTTATTGGCGGCGAATTCCGTGAACCACAGATGTCCATCGCCGTCGAGCATGGTCCGGCGCGGCCGCGATTTCCCGGTCGGCGTCGGGAACAGCGTCGGCGTGAGAGTTTTGGCATCAACGCGGCCGACCGCCTCGCCGCCGAAATCCATGAAATAGAGATCATTGTTGCTGTCGGCGGCCATGCCATAGGGCGCATGCAGGCGGCTCTTGCCGAGAAAGGCGAACGGATCGATGCGCTGATACGCGCCAGTCTTCACGTCGAGCCGCATGATCGACTGTCGCGCCACGTCGTTGGTCCAGACCTTGCCGTCCACATTCATGCCGGCCGGCATCACCATGGACTGCTGCATGGCATCGTCGTTGAGATCCGGCGGCAGCGGAAAGATCGTGAATTTATTGCTCTTCATGTCGAAGCGGGCGAGCCCGGTCTGGAACATCAAGGCGAGCCAGAGATTGCCGTCGGCATCGGCCTCGAGATCGAGCGCGCCGGTCGGGAAGCCGGGCTTGGACACCGGGACCGGAAATTCCGTGACTGCGCCGGTATGCGGCTCGAGCCGGCCCAGAAAATTCTCCACGAAGTCCGAGAACCAGACATAGCCGTTTTGGCCGTCGTGAACGACGCGCACGTCGTGTGGCGCGATGGTCTTTTCCGGCATGTCGTATTCGGTGATGACGACGCGGGTATCGCGGCCCTTGGGGCGCGGCAGCGTCTGCAATTTGTAAGTCCACTTCGGGCCGCGCGACAGATTGACCGTCGCCAGATAGGCGGCGAGCTTGCGCAGCGATTCATCGTTGACCTCGCGCGCAGCGACGCGCGACTGCACGTGCGCCTGCGTCGTGTTGTTGGCATATTGCGCCATGCGCTCGAGCACCGGGACGAAGCTCTCGGCGTCATAAGTCGAGCGCACGATGCGCTCGAAGCTGTGGCAGCTCATGCATTCGATCAGCGGCCGCTTCTGTTCGGCCGTGCCGGGCATGCTCATGAACCACTCGGTATTGGTGAGCTGGGCGGCGAGATCGGAGGTTTTGACGAGCTTGACCGCGATGTTGGTTGCGGCCGTGCCGAGATCGACGACCTGCGGCTCGTCGAGCTCATAACCCGTGGCGCGAACGCGCAGGATATAATGCCCGCTCGTCAGGCGTCCGTCGGGAAAGCGAAAATGCCCGCTCGCGTCGCTGACCACCGTAGTGCTGATCGGCGAATCGTCCTTTTGCACCGTCACCAGCACGCCTTCCATGGCGCCCTCTGCGGCGGAGGTGACGGAGCCGGTCAGCGTCTGCGCGCGGCCGGGAGCGGCTTGAAGGGCAAGGAGTAATGCGGCCGCGATGAAGCGATACGCCGGCTTCATGGGTCACTGCTTCTGCAAGGTGCAGTCGATTTCGACCGGGTCCTTGGCGTCGGCCTGGCCGCGGCGCACCACATTGCCCTGCGCATAGCCGTCCTTGGCGCAGGTGACGTCGACGGTCTTCGGATCGATGTCCTTGGCAAAGCCCGGGATCTTGTAGATGCCCATGCTGTTGGAGCGTGTCACCAGCGAGCCGCCGGCCTGCGGCGCCGCCGTCACGCGGGCGCCGGATACCGGCGAGCCGCCAGCGTCGCGCACAAAGCCGAAATAGGACGGGCCGTCATTGCTGTCGCTGTCTTCGCCGAAATTCACGCCGCCCGCGCGCGCCGGCATAGCCGCCACGAACACCGCGAGCGAGATCGCGATCGCAACCACAGTCGGCCAGCGGCAGGCAAAGACCATTTGAGCCTCGAACTAAGCTTCGAACAGATGCCTCAATGCGTAAAGTAACCGCCCAGCAGATGGAAGATGGCGGCGATGGCGCCGAGCGGAACCAGCCAGGCGAAACCGGACCACAGCCGGCGGCTCATTTGCTCAGGCAACAGGCTCACCAGCGCGCCGATCACGGCCGCGACGATCGCCGAAGTCGCGATCCAGCCGTACCAGTACATCGTGGGGCCGTCGGATGCGCCATGATTGAACAATGTCCATTCGCCGACCGCAGGTCCGTAGGAGAACAACGGCCAGTTATTCACCAGAACGATGTAGTAGGCGACCGCATAGACGACGGCAAAAGTGACGGCAAAAACGCCGAAGCGGCGCGAATTTCCGATGCCCTGACCTTTCACGCTGGAACTCTTCATCTGCGAGCCGCCCGCCTGCCAGTCTTAGGTACCGAGCCCGCGAATATTATTGGCGATATGGCCGGCGAGAAACGCCCACCAGACAATGAAGCCGATGAGCACCGTGAGCAGCTTGCGCGTCAAGGCGTCGGTTTCGTCCAGCGGCTGCCGCCAGAAATACCAATAGGCCGGCAGCATCGCCAAGCCGATCGCGATCAGATGTTCCTTGATCTCGAAAGCGCCGAAGGATTTCCAGTAGTGGCCTTGTTCGAGGATCAGCCGCGCGCTGATGCGGTAGTTGGTATAGATGTAAGACCCAAGCGCCGCGGTGACGAGATAGAGCACGATAATGGCATTGGCGTAATTCGCCGAGCCGACTGCGCGGAAGCGCGCGACGAAATTCGTGGCGCCCGCCCGCGCCGGAACCAAGACGCTGACCACCTGATGCGTGACGGCGCCCAACAGCAGGAACGCCAACAGCCCGTGCGTGATCACGAGCGCGATCCACATCCGTACCTCCCCGACCGACCCTGTCGCGTCCTCTGCGTGACGCTGCTTACGCGTACGTCGATAAGTCTAGCGCGGGGGACGGCATCCGACAAATGATCGCGCGACAGGGCGATGCGCAGCGCCCATGCGCCGCGGACAGGGCCGCGAGATCGACGCGGCGATACCCGGCGCTAGGTCTCGCCGCCGTATTTGGCGCCGAGGTCGCGCTGGATCATCAGGCGGATGAAGGGATCGGGATCGTTGCCGAGATAATCGGTCGAGTTATACAGCGGGCCGCAGTGAAACAGATTGGCGCCGCGGCAGGTTGACGCTGCGCTAGCGGCAGGTCCAGCTGGTTTTGTCCGTTTGGTCTTGGTTGCGGCACTGGCGCTTGCGGCCAGTGTCGCGGCGAGGCTGACACTCACGATCAGCCACAAAGCGCGGTGTCGTGTCATCACCGTCTCTCCGGGCATGACAGGTCGGTTCCGGCTGATGTAACCCCGAAGGACGGTGTTTATTCGGCCACCGTCGGCTCAATGCTGTCGGCTCAATGTTGCGCTTCGCTGTCGAGATGGGCCATTTGCGTCGGGTCATAGCGCTCGCCCGACGTGAGCTCAGGCGACACCGCGGCATCGATCCGCGCCAGATCGGCGGCGGTGAGCGTCAATTTGAGCGCGCCGAGCGATTCCTCGAGCTGGACGCGGCGGCGCGCGCCGATCACCGGCACGATGTCGGACCCGCGCGAGCGCGCCCAGGCGATAGCCAGCTGCGCTGCGGTCGCGCCCTTCTCCCTGCCGATCGCACCGAGCGTCGCGACCAGAGCGAGATTCTTTTCCAGATTGCCCTGCGCATAGCGCGGCATGCGGATGACGCGGATGTCGCCTTTGCTGCTCGCAGCCGGCACGCGGCCGCTCAAGATCCCGCGCGACAGCACGCCGTAAGCCGTGATGGCAATACCACGTTCGCGCGTCACCGGCAGGATCGCCTGCTCGATGCCCCGGCTCATCAGCGAATATTCGATCTGCAGGTCGCAGACCGGATGCACCTTGTGCGCCCGGCGGATCGTCGCCGCGCCGACTTCCGAAAGTCCGATGTGGCGGACATAGCCGGCACGCACCATGTCGGCGATGGCGCCGATCGTGTCCTCGATCGGCACCGCGGGATCGAGCCGCGCCGGACGATAGATGTCGATGTAGTCGGTGCCGAGGCGCCGCAGCGAATAGGCCAGGAAGTTCTTCACCGCCTGCGGCCGGCCGTCATTGCCGCCCCAGTTGCCGTCGGGACCGCGCAGCGCGCCGAACTTCACCGAATAGACCAGGCGCCCGCGCGGCACGCCGTCGAGCGCGCGGCGGATCAGCATTTCGTTGTGGCCCATGCCGTAGAAATCACCGGTGTCGATCAAGCTGACGCCGGCCTCGACCGCGGCGCGCAGCGTGGCGACGCTCTCGGCTTCTTCGGAGACGCCATAGGTGCCGGGCGACATGCCCATGCAGCCCAGCCCGAGAACGGAGACTTCCGGGCCGTTGCGGCCCAGCGTGACGGTTTGCATCGCGCGTCTACTTTGCGTGTTGCGGAAATTGCCGACGCGGATGCGCGCTAGACATAGACGCTCTTCATCTGCGGCTCCGGATAGCGCAGCCCCGCCGCTGCCCCGATCGGGATCGCATCCGCCATCTCCTTAAGCTCCGCAGCACTGAGCTTGACCGACAGCGCGCCGATATTCTCCAGAAGCCGCGCTGTGTGCTTGGTGCCCGGAATCGGAATGATGTCGTCGCCTTGCGCGAGCAGCCAGGCGAGCACGAGCTGGCCGGTGGTGCAGTTCTTCTGTTTCGCCATGGCCCCGAGCCGCTGGGCGAGCGAGATATTTGTATCGAGATTGCCCTCGGCAAAGCGCGGATGGCGCCGGCGTGCATCGGTTTCCGCAAGTTGCACGCCGCCGGTCAGAAGCCCGCGGCCGAGCGGCGAATAAGCGACAAAGGCGATATTGAGCTTGCGCGTCACCGCCAGCGTTTCTTCGGCATCGGCGCGATAGATCAGCGACATCTCGTTCTGCACCGCGGCGAGCGGATGCGTGGCGTGCGCGCGGCGCACAGTGGCGGGGCCGGCTTCGCTGATGCCGAGCGCACGCACCTTGCCCTGCTGCACCAGCTTGCCCATGGCGCCGACCGTATCCTCGATCGGCACGCTCGGATCGATGCGGTGCTGATAATAAAGATCGATCACCTCGACGCCGAGGCGCTTCAAGCTCTTCTCGCAGGACTCGATGACGAATTCCGGCCGCCCGTCGGCGAATTTGCCGTCCTTGCCGCCGAGATTGCCGAACTTGGTCGCCAGCACTACGCCAGAGCGACGGCCTTTGATCGCCTTGCCGACGAGTTCCTCGTTGTGGCCAGCGCCATAGGCATCCGAACTGTCGAGCAACGTAATGCCCTGATCGAGCGCCTCGTGAATGAGCGCGATGCCGTCGTCGTCGCTGACCTTGCCGTAGATGCCGGACAGCGACATGCAGCCGAGCCCGATGGCGGAGGCTTCGATGCCGGAGGAACCAAGCTTGCGTTTGGGAAGACTTTTACTCATGACGATATCGATCCTGCCGCTGACTATGCGCGTGTGGGCGCGTGTTGCTCGAGTGATGTAGGGCGGTTCAAGTGGCCCCGCAATAATGGCAAAATAGAACAGTTTGCGACAGCCGCATGACGCGCCGCCTCGCAAACCTGGCAATATCTCATCGTATATAACGCAAGACTTTCCGCGCAAGGGTGTCAGCACCGCCCGGCAGGCGCGCCAATATCATCCCTCGCTGATCCGCCGCAGCCAGGCCGCAAAGATCTTAGCGCCGCGCATCCGCACGGCTTGCGAGATCCTCATTGTTTGCGCCCGCAACGCTTCGGCCGGCATCTGCGCGGCCGCGAGATCGCCGGCATTGCCGGTGTACCATTTTTCCAGAGCGGCGCCGTCGGCCTCCAGATGAAATTGCAGCGCCAGCGCGCGGTCATCGTAGGAAAAAGCCTGGTTCTGATAATTCGCGTTGGCCGCCAGCCGTGTCGCGCCATCGGGCAGATCGAACGTGTCGCCATGCCAATGCAGCACCACGGCGCCGGTTTCGGACAGCGGTCTGAGCGCCGAGGCGCGCCCCTCCGCGGTCAGATCGATCGGGCCCCAGCCGACTTCCTTGACCGGCCCCGGATACACGCGGGCGCCAAGCGCCTTGGCCATCAGCTGCGCGCCCAGACAAATACCGAGCATCGGGCGGCCGAGGGCGAAGCGCCGCTCGAGAATGCCGATCTCGCGCGCGAGAAACGGATAAGTGTCGGTCTCATAGGCGCCGAACGGCCCGCCGAGCAGGATCAGGAGATCGGCCGCGGCGATCGTCGGATCGCTGAGATCGGCGCGCTGGCTGTCGCGATAGGACACGGCAAATCCGACATCCGGCAGCACCTGCGCCAAGATCCCAAGATCCTCATGCGCGACATGACGAAGCGCGACGGCGGTGCGGGTGCGGACGGGCATTGGAGCTTCTTCCTTGCAAAGCAAGAAGAGGTGTTAGAGACACGCCACCAGCAAGGTCAAGAGAAGCCGCTCAGATCGGCGAGACGCGCTTTGCGCGTCAGCGCCCAGAGCAGATAGCCGATCACGCCGGCGGCGGCGACCAGGAGCGCGACCGGCCAGGCCGAAGCGCCGAGAAAGAGGCCGATGCCGGCGGCGGTGAGCGCCGCGCCGGCCTGCTGGCAGAAGCCCATCACCGACGATGCCGTACCGGCGCGATCGGGAAACGGCGTCAGCGCCGCCGCCATTGCCATGGGCAGCGTGAATCCGAGTCCGGCAAGATAGATTACCATCGTGCCGGCAAACCACATGACATGGCCCAATCCGAGCGCCAGCACCGCGACCATGGCAAGCCCGCCGAACGCCATCATCACGACGCCGATGCCCATCAGGCGATCGAGCCCGAACCGCATGACAATACGCGATGCGACGAAGGCTCCGATCATGTAGCCGGCCGCGCCGGTCGCAAAGGCAATGCCGAAGGCCAGCGGCGAAAGTCCATAAGCCGCGCCCTGCATCACCATCGGCGCGCCGCCGATCCAGGCGAACAGGCCGACGAAAACCGTGGTGATGATGCCAAGATTGGCGAGAAAGCCGCGATGCACGAGGACTGATTTGTAGAGCGCCGCCATGGCAGCGAGCGAAACCGGACCGGCACTGCGCGTCTTCAATGTCTCCGGCAGGAGAAATGCCGCGGCTGTGCTCGCCACTGCGGCGAGAGCGAGCAGCAGGATGAAAGTGGCGCGCCAGCCGAACGCGGTCTGCAGCACGCCGCCGATCATCGGCGCGACGATCGGGGCAAAGGCGGTGATCGAGCCCATCAGCGACAATTCGCGCCCGGCGCGGACACCGGAATGAATGTCGCGCACCACCGCGCGCGCCAGCACGACAGCGCCGGCGCCGCCGAGCGCCTGCACGAAGCGCGCGGCGATCAGCGCGTCGATCGATTGCGCCAGCGCGCAAGCCACGGTGGCCGCGCCATAAAGCGCGATGGCGACCAGGAGCACCGGCCGTCGGCCGAAGCGATCCGAGGTCGGCCCATAGATAATTTGCCCGACGGCAAAGCCGAACAGATAGCTGGCGATGGTGAGCTGCGCCTGCACCACGCTGCCCGACAGGGAATGCGCGATGTCGGGCAGCGACGGCAGATACATGTCCATCGACAGCGGCCCGAGCGCGGTCAGAAACGACAACAGCAGTGTCAGCGCAAACGAGCCGGGTGCGAGCATCGGATGAATTCTTGATCGTTACGTCATCGCGCGCGAGCGAAGCCGTCCACTCCGCGCGCCTGCCAAAGAAGATTAAGCGATGGCGATTTAAGGTAAAACGCCCCCGGGCCTGCGACCCGGTTCGGGCGGCTCTGTTTGGAACAACCGGCGCGCCAACGCAAGGGCGCGTTCACATGCGAGCTATGCTTGTGGCTTTGGTCTAGCCGCCCGGCGGCCGCCAGCCCTGCTTGGCGAGCTGAATCTGCGAATAAATGTGCTTACGCAACTCGCCGAAGCACGGCAGCGACCGCGTCTCGAGCTGGGTGCGCTCGCCCGGCAGATCGATGGTCACGTCTTCCATGATCACGGTCGGCGCGTGCGACATGATCAGGACGCGCTGGCCGAGATAGACCGATTCGTCGATATCGTGGGTCACGAACAGCACCGTGACCTTGAGCTTGCGCCACAGCGCGCGAATGAGATCTTCGAGATCGGCGCGGGTCTGCGCGTCGACCGCGGCGAACGGCTCGTCCATCAGCAGCACATGCGGCTCATAGGCGACGGCGCGCGCGATGGCGACGCGCTGCTGCATGCCGCCGGAGAGCTGCCAGGGATAGGCGCCGTGGACATTGGCGAGATCGACGGCGGCAAGCGCATCGCGCACCAGTTGCTCGCGCCGCTCGGCCGGCATCTTCTTCTGCTTCAGCGGCAGCGCCACATTGTCGTGCACCGTCATCCACGGAAACAGGCTGCGGCCGTATTCCTGGAACACCACCGCCATCGCCGGCGGCGGGCCGTTCACCGCATTGCCTTCGAGAATGACGCCGCCCGACGTCGGCGCCAGCAAGCCGGCGATGCATTTGAGCAAGGTGGTCTTGCCGGCGCCCGAGGGGCCGACAATGCACACCAGCTCGCCCTGGCTGACCTTGAAATTGACGTCGCGGATAGCCTCGACGGTGCGGCTGCCCCCGTCATAGACCTTGCGCAGCTTTTTCACTTCGAGCATTGGCACTCGATTGGGCGCCCGATCCATCGCACTCTCACTCATGATCAACCGGCCCGCTGCGTCCGCCGCAATCCGTGATACCAGGCGAGCAGCCACGCTTCCACCGCGCGGAAGATCAGCGACAGCGCGATGCCGATCAGGCCGAGCAGGATGATGCCGCTCCACATTTCCGGAATTGCGAAGGTGCGCTGATATTGCACCAGCGCGAAGCCGATGCCGTTCGAAGCCGCGAACATTTCCGAGACCACCATCAGAATGACGCCAAGCGAGAGCGATTGGCGCAGCCCGGTGAAAATCTGCGGGCTCGCGCCCGGCAAGACGAAATGCCAGAGCCGCGCCAGGGGACTGATGCGATAGCAGCGCACGACGTCTTCCAGCACCTCATCGAGCGCGCGCACGCCGGCGACGGTATTGAGCAGCACCGGCCAGACGCAGCCGAACACGATGACCAGGATTTTCATCTCGTCGCCGATGCCGGCGAACAGGATCAGCACCGGAATCAGCACCGGCGGCGGAATGGCGCGCAGGAATTCGAGCACCGGCTCGATCGTCGAACGCAGATTGCGCGACGAGCCGACCGGAATGCCGATCGCGATACCGAGCGCCGCGGCGGCGAAATAGCCGACGGCAAAGCGCGAGAGACTAGGCAGGACATTCGGTATCGCCTGCGGCGTCAGCCAGAGCGTGACGAAGGTCTGCAGGATGGTCGCCAGTGGCGGAAAATAGAAGCTGTCGCTGCCGGCGCTGGCGATCCACCAGGCCGCGATCAGCACCGCGGGCAGCCCTAGCATCACGGCGCCGCGGCGCGCGATCGAGAGAGCGCCGCTCATCGCGAAGCTCCCGCCGCGTCCAGCCGCATCGACGGATGCAAGAACAGCACCCGCCGCTCTAGCGCCCGCGCGCCGAGATTGAC
>Ga0102924_1006875_pt1 | contig 10548 bp, 7 predicted proteins | sample PaiPotPPM11metaG_FD_80116 | JGI IMG/M metagenome (GOLD analysis project Ga0102924, IMG submission 80116) | Iron sulfur acid spring bacterial and archeal communities from Banff, Canada, to study Microbial Dark Matter (Phase II) - Paint Pots PPM... ...
CCCCCGCCCGCACACGCGCCGCGCCCACCGCACCGCCTCCAGGCGGGCGCAGTGGCAGCGCGCGGAGCGGCGGGGTGGCGTGAGCATTTAAAAAGACGCGCTAGCATTTTGTAACGCGTCTTTCTGCGATAGCTCAATTCGATTAGAAAGCCGCGCGCATTTTACCGGAAAGGGACCATGATTGTCAACCGATGAAATCCGGGGTGAGCAAGAGTACGTCTCAATGCTGTACGGCCGGCTCGACGATCTCAGGAGCCGCGCCGCGGACCGGCTGGCCCGGGTGCTGCGAGAGGCAGGCGGGACGCATCAGGCCCGGTCCGAGCGGGAGGCGTTCAGCGTCATGTACGGGCAGCAACTCGCCCAGTTCGACGCCGCGGAAAACGGGCTGTGCTTCGGGAGGCTCGATTTCCGCGATGGCGAGCGCCGGTACATCGGGCGGATCGGAATTCATGACGACGCGGGCGACTACGAACAGTTGCTCATGGACTGGCGCGCTTCGGCCGCCCGGCCCTTTTATCTGGCCACCGCCGCTTCGCCCGCCGACGTCCAGCGGCGCCGCCACATCAAGACCCGCGGCCGGACGGTGGTCAGCGTCGACGACGAGGTCCTGGACCTGGCGGCGGCCGACCCGGCCAAGCACGAGGGGCTGACCGGCGAGTCGGCGCTGCTGGCCGCGCTCAGCGCCAGCCGGACCGGGCAGATGCACGACATCGTCGAGACGATCCAGGCCGAGCAGGACCGGATCATCCGGTCCGACCTGGCCGGGGTGCTCGTGGTGCAGGGCGGGCCGGGCACCGGCAAGACCGCCGTGGCGCTGCACCGGGCAGCGTTCCTGCTGTACACCTACCGGCGCCAGCTCATGAAGCGCGGCGTGCTGGTCGTCGGCCCGAACGCCACGTTCCTGCGCTACATCGGCCAGGTGCTGCCCTCACTGGGCGAGACCAGCGTGCTGCTGTCGACCGTGGCCGACCTCTACCCGGGGATCAGCGCGCAGGGCAGCGAGCCGCGCGAGGTGGCCGAGATCAAGGGCCGGCTGGCCATGGCCCGCGTGGTGGCCACCGCCGTACGCGACCGGCAGCAGGTGCCCGCCCGGCCGGTCGAGGTCGTGGTGGACCGGCAGACGCTCCGGCTCACCCCGACCGCCTGCGCCCGGGCCCGGGAGCGGGCCCGGCGCTCGCGCAGGCCGCACAACCAGGCGCGGCGGGTCTTCGCCCGGGAGATCGTCGACGCGCTCACCCGGCAGCTCGTGGCCCGGCTCGGGGCCAACGTGCTGGGCGAGGACAACCTGCTCGACCCGGGCGACGTGGACGACCTGCGCCGTGAGCTGCGCCGCGACCCGGAGGTGCGGGCCCTGGTCGAGCGGCTGTGGCCGATCCTCACGCCGCAACAGCTGCTGGCCGACCTGTTCGCCTCGGCCGAGCGGCTGGCCGCCGCGGCGCCGGGGCTGACCACGGCCGAGCGAGCGTCGCTGGTGCGCGAGCCCGCCCGCGACTGGACCCCGGCGGATGTGCCGCTGCTGGACGAGGCGGCGGAGCTACTCGGCGAGGACGACCGGGCGGCGCGGCGGGCCGAGCAGCGGCGCCGGCGCGAGCAGGTCGCCTACGCAGGCGGGGTGCTGGACATCATCTCCCGCGACGAAGACGACGACCCGGACATCCTCATGGGCGCCGACCTGGTGGACGCGAGCAAGCTGGCCGAGCGCTACGAAGACGAGGTCGGCCTCACCGCGGCCGAGCGGGCGGCGGGGGACCGGACCTGGGCGTTCGGCCACATCATCGTGGACGAGGCGCAGGAACTCTCGGAGATGGCCTGGCGGCTGCTCATGCGCCGCTGCCCGGCGCGGTCGATGACCATCGTCGGGGACGTCGCGCAGACCGGCGACCCGGCCGGCACTTCGTCGTGGGGGCGCGTGCTCGATCGCTACCAGGGCGACCGCTGGCGGCTGGCCCCGCTGACCGTCAACTACCGGACGCCCGCCGAGATAATGGCCGTCGCCGCGGACGTGCTGGCCGCGATCGACCCGGGTCTCGAGCTGCCCCGTTCGGTGCGGGAGACCGGCGCGACGCCCTGGCGGCGGGAGGTCGCGCCGGCGGATCTGGCCGCCGGCCTGGCCGAGGCCACCCGGCAGGCCGCGGGCCAGATCGGCGACGGCCGGCTGGCGGTGATCGTCCCGGCCGCGCGGCTCCCCGAGTTCGCCCGCGCGATCAGCGCGGTCGTCCCCGATGCCGCGGTGGGGGAGCAGCCGGAGCTGGAACGCCCGGTCGTGGTGCTGAGCGTCGACCAGGCCAAGGGGCTGGAGTTCGACTCGGTGCTGATCGGTGACCCGGCCGGGATCCTGGCCGAGTCGCCGCGCGGGCGCAGCGACCTCTACGTGGCGCTGACCCGGACCACGCAGCAACTCGGCGTGGTCCACGGGGGCGAGATCCCGGCCGTGCTCGCCCGGCTCCAGCCGGCCGCCGGAGAGGCCGGAGAGGCCCGAGAGGCCGAGGAGATCGGGGAGCCCGTCTCCGCCCGCCGCCGCTCGGCGTGAGCCGCGGGCCGAGGCCGGTCTGACCTCCTGACCGGCCGGGCGAGGTCCCGTTCATACATATGACTTTGAACGGAAGTCGGGGCCGCGGTTCGTCGGCGTTACGGCGCGGCCGGGAGTTGCTGGCCGCCGAGGTCGGCCTGGCCGTGGGCGGCGAGCCAGGCCAGCGCCTCGTGCAGGGCGTCCAGCGAGCTGAACCGCGGCGCGTAGCCGAGCGTCTGCCGGGCCCGGGCGATGCTGGCGGTGATGCCGCGGAAGGTGTGCTCGCGGGTGGCCCCGGCGTGCTCAGGCCCGGCCCGGCGTTCGAACTCCGGCCAGTCGACGAACTCGAGCACCACCTCGCGGCCGAACCAGCCGGCCACGCCGGCCGCCAGGCCGCGCAGCGTCATGGCCTGCTCGGCGACCACGTGGAAGCTGGCCCCGATGGCCGCGGGCCGCGACAGCGTCAGCTCGAAGGCCTGCGCCACGTCGTCGGCGTGCACGTGATGCAGCACGCCCAGGCCGTGGTCGGGGAGCGCGAGCGGGCGGCCGGTAGCCAGGCTCGTCCAGACCGCGGGATCGGTGTTGCCGGCCGGCGTGATGACCGGCCAGCCCGGCCCGCTGATGTGGCCGGGGTGCAGGACCACGGCGGGGACCCCGCCCGCCAGCGTCTCGCGGTGCAGCAGCGCCTCGATTTCCACCTTGCCCGCGCCGTACGGGCCGTAGCCGGTCCGTGGCTCGTCCTCGGTCACCGGCACCCGCAGCGCGGGGCCGTGGACCCAGATGGTCCCGCAGTGCACGAGCAGCGGCCGGGACGGGCGCAGCGCGTCGACAAGCTGCCGCGCCGACTCCGCCGTGAAGCAGACCAGGTCGATCACGGCGTCCGGGCGCAGCGCGGCGACCTCCTCGCCGAAGGTGCCCTCGGCGTCCCGGGCCTCGCGGTCGACGGTGATCTTGGTCACCGACTCCCAGCGCGGGCTCGGGTGATAGGGGTCACGCAGGCCCCGGCTCATGGCGATTACCTCGTGGCCGGCGCGCACCAGCCGCGGCACCAGGTAACTGCCGATGTGCCCGGTAGCGCCGATGACGACCACGCGGCTCATCGCGGAGGCCTCCCTTATCGCGGCGGCGAGACCGAGCCGGGCGGCGGGATCGTGCCCGGGCCGCTCGTGCTGCACGCCATCGCGCCCGGGTCGGTGTCGAGCAGCGGCTTGGCCAGCTTCGGCGGCGTCAGGAACGTCGGCGTGCTCAGGTCCAGCATGTCCAGCATGTTATGGGCGTTGGCGTCGCGGTGGGTCATGGCCGGCATGTTCCACTTGGTCTCGAGCAGCGCGCAGATGCTGGTGTGGTCCATGACCGTGTGCGAGACGTAGTTCTTCCGGGCGTAGGGCGAGATGATCCCGCAGGGCACCCGGAAGCCGTACTGCTTGAACCCGGTGTAGGCGGGGCCGCCGTCGGTGTCCGGCGGGATGTTGTCCGGCGCGATCGCGGGCGGCGGGACAACGTGGTCGTAGTAGCCGCCGTGCTCGTCGTAGGTCCAGATCAGCAGCGTGCTCTTCCAGTCCGGTCCCTGCATGACGGCGTCGATGACCTGGGCGGCGAACTGCTCGCCGACCGCGATGTTCTGCGGGTCCTCCTCGGACTGGGATCCGTAGTTGGGTTCGACGAGCGAGAACCCGGGGAGGGTGCCGGCCGCGGCGGCGGAGAGGAAGTCGTCCTGGGTCTGCAGGTGGCTCGGGTACTTGATGAGCAGCTCCGGGTAGAGCGCGATCGTGGGCGCGATCGAGCTCAGGGAGAAGTAGTCGTTCCAGGTCACTCCCGCGTTGTGCAGCAGGTCGCAGATCGTCCCGCCCGACGGGTACTGGAAGGGGTCGGGGATCCCGTCGTTGATCATGCCCATCGACGTGGCCGCCAGGAGGTAGCGGCGGTTGGGGAAGGTCTGGCCCAGCACCGAGCAGAAATACCGGTCGGCGATCGGGAACACCGAGGCCATCGAGTAGTAGAACGGCTGGTCCGCCTTTTCCCAGTAGCCCATCGACACCGGGCCGCTGCCGGACTTGACGAAGCCGTCCATCTTCCCGCCGTCCAGCTGGGTGTGGCTGTCGGTCCAGGTCTGGCTGGGCTGGCCGGAGAGCTGGCAGGTGGTCGGCATCCGGAACGCGTGCTGGATGTCGCCGTCCGGGTAGGGGTTGGTGGCGGTGGGCAGCCCGTTGGAACCAAGCGTGAAGCCGTCCGCCCCGGCGCGGCCCAGCATGCCGAGGTGGTTGTCGTAGGAGTGGTTCTCCATCATCACGACCACGATGTGCTCGATCTGCGGGATCGTATCCGTCCCGGGGCGCAGGTGCGGGTAGGGCAGGGACCCGGGAGCGCGCAGGGCCCGCGCCAGCCCGGGGCGGGCCGCCCGGGCGCTCGCCGCCCGCCAGCCGCCGACGGCCAGCGCGGCGGCGGCCGCCGACCCGCCGAGCAGCAGCCCGCGCCGGCTCAGGCCGGCCCGGCCGGAACCCGGGGCCGGGGCGTCCGGCCGGCCGGCGCCATCGCCATCGCCGTTGCCGTTGCCGTGGCCGTTGCCTGCCGATGTGCCACGCCGATCGCTCACCATAACCTCCGATACCCGGCATTCCGTCCGCCGGAGCGTCTCAAACCGGTATGACCGGTATGAGGCCTTCAGGTGAACTCCAGCCACTCACTGCCATTGTCGCCGGTTTGGCCGTGCTCCATTGGCCGCACGGGCTCATTAGCCGCGGCGCGGCGATGCTGGCCGGAGATGCCCACAACGTGATGATCACGGATTGACGTCGCCGTGGTGCCAGGGCGGCCGTCCTGCCGAATCCGGTTCCGAACACAGAACACTCCGGGCGCGTATCCGGGGGCACCAGCAGTCACGCCAGCCACACCGGTGAGGCCCGCGCGGCATCCTGCGCCGTCAGCTACTTCACGAGATATGGACCGGAGCGCAAAATAAAGCGAGGCCCCTCCATGTATGAGATGCAGGGGCCTCGCACGACCCGACTGCGCTCAGCTGGCCGATTGCTCGGCTGCCTTATGCGGCCTGATCGACCACCGAACCCGGGCGCCCGGCCGGAACCCCGGTTTCCCGGTGCTCCGTCCGTCCCCGGAGTTGCCCCCCGGGATCGGCACCCGTCTGGGTGGTGAATGAATTTCTACCGGGTCTGCGTGACCTGGCACAAGAGGTTTCTGCTCGCAATTCCAAGATTCTTTGGTCATCCACAGGACACCGGCGGTTATCCCCCGCGATGAACAACGTTTCCACCGGAGCGTCCACAGGTTTATCCACAGCCTGCGGATCAATCGGTCAGTAGCGCTCGACCAGATGGGCCCGGCGCACCGGAAGCTCCTGCGGGGTGGGCCAGAAGTCGGTGATGCGGGCGATCCGGCCGTTCGCGTCGAGATCGAAGAAGCACACCCCGGGGTAGCGGTCGCCTTCGTCGGTGAACTCGACCCAGCTCGCCGCGTGCCGGCCGGCTCCCACGATCCGCTCCACCGTGAGATGCCAATCGCCCGGGAAGCCCTCGGCGTTGAACCGCAGGTACGCGTCGCGCCCCCGGACCCGCTCCCTGGTCTGCGGCGCCTCGTAGACCAGGTCGTCGGCGACCAAGGCGCCGAACGCGCTCCAGTCCCTGGCCTCGGCCGCCGCCCAGTACGCGGCCACCAGCTCAGGCGCGTCGCTCACGCCGCGGACCAGTTCTCGCCGCGGGCCAGTCGCCGCCGCGGGCTAGTTGTCGCCGCGGGTCAGTTGTCGTCACGGCGGCCCATGTTGCCGAACAGGCGCTGGCCGGCGCCGACCGCGGACTCGGCCACGCCGCGGACCGCGCCGATGAGCGGGTCCGCCGAGCGGTTCCAGGAGTCCTGGTAGGACTTGGCGGCCGCCTTGACCTCGTCGGTGACCGAGGCTTCGCGGTCGTCCTCGCGCCGCGGGTAGTTGCCCGCCAGGATCTGCCGGTAGTCGCCCTCGCCCGCCCAGCGGTCCAGTTCCGCGAACCGGATGACCGCGAACGGGTGCTTGTTGCCCTGCAGCTGGAGCAGCTTGAGCAGGCCCTCCCGCACGTCGGGCACGGCGTCGTATTCGTGCGCCTGCTGGTGGAACGCGTCGTGGCTGAGCTCGGACATCCGGGAGCCGCCCGCGGTCTTCATCAGCGCCCGACGGGCCGCCTCGACGTCCTGGCCCGCCAGCAGGCCGCCGCGGTCGCAGGACAGCTCGGACTTGCGGTACCACTCCTCCAGGCCCCAGATGATCGCGCGGATCCCGAGGTAGCCGATCGGCATCCAGGCCACCCGCGCGGCCAGGTTGATCAGGTGGAACAGCATGGTCCGGTAGACCGAATGGCCGGACAGCACGTGGCTGAGCTCGTGCCCGATGACGAACCGGGCCTCCTCCGGGTCCATCAGGTCGACCAGGCCGGTCGTGATCACGATGAACGGCTTGTCGGCGCCGAGCGACATGGCGTTCACGTTCGGGTCCTGCGTGATGAACAGCTCAGGCACGGTCGGCAGGTCCAGGACGTAGCAGCCGTCCAGCATGGCCTGGTACAGCTGCGGGAACTGCTCGTTCGACGCCCGGACCGAGCTGGCCAGGAACATCAGCCGCAGGCTCCGGTCGTTGAACAGCCCGGCCAGACGGCGCAGCAGCACGTCGAAACCGGTGAGCTTGCGCAGCGCCACCAGGGCGGAGCGGTCGGCGGGGTGCTCGTAAGCACGGGAGCTGATGCCGGGGAGACGCACCCGGGAGCGGTCGGGCACAGAGGTCATGCAGACATCGTATGGCAAACGCGCAATATCTCGATCCGGATCGCCGCGACCATAAGTCCAGACGAGAGAGAATGCAGCATGACTGACGAGCAGGCGGCACCGATGTTCGAGCCGGACGCCGAGTCCATGCCCCCGGAACGGCTCGCCGATCTGCAGCAAGAACGTCTGCGCGGGCTCATCGACCGGCTGCTGGGCGCCGGCGGGGTTCAGGCCGCGCGGCTGCGGGACGCGGGCGTGAGCCACGGCGCCGACGTCACGTTCGGAGAAATATCCCGGCTCCCCATGACCGTGAAGGCCGACCTATGGGACGGCTACCCGTTCGGGATGCTCGCGGTCCCGCTGGCCGACGTGGTCACGCTGCACGGGTCCAGCGGCACCGGCGGCCGGCCCACGCTGGTCGGCTATACCCGCGGCGACCTGAGGCTGTGGGCGCGGATGTGCGCCCGCGCGCTGGCCGCGGCCGGCGCCGGGCCGGGCAGCATCGTGCACAACGCGTACGGCTACGGCCTGTTCACCGGCGGCCTGGGGCTGCACCAGGGCGCGGTCGAGCTCGGCGCCACGGTGCTGCCGATCTCCGGCGGGATGACCGCGCGGCAGGTGACGCTGCTGCGCGACCTGCAGCCGGACATCCTGACCTGCACGCCGTCGTATGCGATCCGGCTGGGCGAGGCGCTGGCCGAGGCCGGCCTGCGCCCGGGGGACGGGCTGCGGCTGCGGGCGGGCCTGTTCGGCGCCGAGCCGTGGACCGACGCGCTGCGGGCGCGGATCGAGGAACTGCTCGGCCTGCGCGCCCTGGACATCTACGGGCTGTCGGAGATCATCGGCCCGGGCGTCGCGGCCGAGTGCGCGGTGGCCGCCGACGGGCTGCACGTCAACGAGGACCACTTCGTGGTCGAGACCATCGACCCGGTCACCGGCCGCCCGGTGCCGGACGGAACGCCGGGGGAGCTGGTGTTCAGCACGGTGACCAAGGAGGCGCTGCCGCTGCTGCGCTACCGGACCGGGGACGTCGCCGCGCTGCGCCGCGGGACCTGCCCCTGCGGCCGGACCCTGGTCAAGATGAGCAAGATCACCGGCCGGCGCGACGACATGCTGGTCATCCGGGGCGTGAACGTGTACCCGAGCGAGGTGGAGCGGCTGCTGCTCGCCGATCCGGCCCTCGCCCCGGACTACCTGCTCGTCCTCGACGAACGTGACACGCCATCCCGGCTGCTGGCGTGCTGTGAATATCGAACGGACGGGGGCGGCGCGGTTCCGCTGCCCGGCGAACTCGAGGCGCGGCTGCGCGACGGGCTGGGCGTGGGCGTCACCGTGCGGGTCGTCCCGGCGGGCACCGTTCCGCGCACCGAGGTCGGCAAGGCCGTGCGGATCAGGCGGTGGACGGGAGGTGAACCGCCGCTGCCCGGATTGTCGTAGCCATTGGCGTACCCGATGCGCCCGGACGGTTGGCCCGGGCATCTAGCATCACTCCATGAGCGCAGGTGAGGCGGGGGAGACGGGCACGCGGATCGGGATCATGGGCGGCACGTTCGACCCGATTCACCACGGGCACCTGGTGGCGGCCAGCGAGGTTGGCCACTTCTACTCCCTGGACGAGGTGATCTTCGTTCCGACCGGGGAGCCGTGGCAGAAGAATGACCGCCGGGTGTCCGCGCCCGAGGACCGGTACCTGATGACGGTGATCGCGACCGCCTCGAACCCGCGGTTTTCGGTCAGCCGGGTGGATATCGACCGGCCCGGGCCGACGTACACCATCGATACGCTGCACGAGCTGCGCAGCCTGCGGGGGCCGGCGGCCGAGTTCTTCTTCATCACCGGCGCCGACGCGCTGGAGAAGATCATGACCTGGCAGGATGCGGACGAACTGTTCAAGCTCGCCCATTTCGTCGGGTGTACCCGGCCCGGGCACCGGCTCAGCGGGGCGGACCTGCCCGACGGCCGGGTCAGCCTGATCGAGATCCCGGCGCTGGCGATCTCCTCGACCACCTGCCGGGAGCGGGTCGCCCGGGGCGCGCCGATCTGGTACCTGGTCCCGGACGGGATCGTGCAGTACATCTCCAAGCGCGCCCTGTACTACAGTCCCGGTTTGTTATCCGTTGGCTGATCATGTAGGCGCTGCCCGGAGTCTTGCCTGGTAGTGGTGGTAGCGGGCACGGGCCTGATGTCGGCGCCGCCACCGGGACCAGGCATGTCCGAACTGGCGGGCGGCGGTGGTCATCGGCGTGGTGGCCAGGGCGAGGAGCCGCCGGGTTTCGGGGACGCTGACCTTGACCATGCCGGGTTCTTGGGGAGGTAGCTCGTCCGCGCTGGCCGGGAGGATCCCGGTGTCGGCCCAGTCCGCGGGCTGGGCAGCCGCGACGGGCGGGGCGCTGGTGATGTCGCGGGGTAACGGCGCGGGTGGCGCAGGCCGGGCGGCGGCAATGGCCAGGATCGCGAGGGCGCACAGGGACAACACGGTGTGCCGGTGGAAGGAGTGCCAGAGCCGGACCTGGTGCTGGTCGAGACCGGTCTGCCCTTTTGCCTGCTGGTGGCATTCCTCCACCGGCCGTCTCCGCCCGCTGATCATGATCAGTGCGGGCAGGGACACCGGGCGTCCGGCCGGGGCATGGCAGTAGAAGAAGGCGAGGTCAGAAGGGTCGGAGCGGCTGCGGCGGAGCAGCGCCCAGTGCCGCGGCGACCAGGTGGCAGCCCACGCCCAGTCGTAGTCGCGGTGACCCTTGCAGCCCGGCCCGCACGAGCGGGTTTCCCAGGCAGCTGCGGGGATCAGCCGGGCCAGCGCCGCGACCGGGATCTTCCGCCCGGACGGCAGCCTGACCTGGAAGCTGGACGGGACCGCGAACACATACCCCTTCCCGGCCTGCTGGCAGGCCCCGCGCAGCTTCGAGGCGCGGCCGTGCACTTCATCGCCGGCCACCCAGGCGAACGGCACGCCAGCGGCGGCATGCCCGCCGATCATGCCCCTGGCCAGCTCGGTCTTCGTCTGGAACGCCACGTCGCGGGGGACCTGCGCCCGCTGGCGCCGATCGCGGTCCCGGTACCAGGTCTTCGGCAGGCAGAGCCGGAAGTCGAACAGGGCATGGCCGCGGGCAGTGACATAGGCGCAGTTCACCACGGTCTGGCAGTTCTCCACCTGCCCGGTGATCCCGGCGTGCTGGCGGGCAACCCCGACCGTCATCTGGCCCTTTTTCAGCTCCGCGGTCTCATCCAGCACCAGCACCGCGCCGGGGTCGCCGAGATGACCGAGGATGAACCGCTGCGCCGCCGCGAGCGCCGCC
>Ga0102924_1006877_pt1 | contig 10547 bp, 9 predicted proteins | sample PaiPotPPM11metaG_FD_80116 | JGI IMG/M metagenome (GOLD analysis project Ga0102924, IMG submission 80116) | Iron sulfur acid spring bacterial and archeal communities from Banff, Canada, to study Microbial Dark Matter (Phase II) - Paint Pots PPM... ...
AGTCGGTGGCGACCGTTTCTTCGCATCCACTCGAGGCTGGCCTCCATCATGGCGGCCGTGATGATCCGCGCCGTGACGTTTACCTCGAAGTCATCGGGCCGGCGGCCCGTCCGTTCTGCCAGGATCTGGGCGATCATCACCTGCGTGCGCTCGGCTTCGTCCCACAGGCGAGCCCGCAGCTCCGGCACCTCCAGGAAGAGCCGGCCCCGAGCCAGAATCATCCGCTCGTCACGCTCAAACGTCGCCGCCAGGCTTTGGAGCACCGTACGGAGAGCGACGTTCAAGGGTTCGTCTTTGGGCCGCTCGAGGAACATCTGGATGGCCACCGGGTCGTAGGCATCGAAGAGCACCACGTCTTCCTTGGTCGGGAAGTAATTGAAGAAGGTGCTCGGTGAAATCTCGGCGGCAGCGGCGATCTGCTCGATCGTCGTCTGCTCGTAGCCCTGCTTCTCGAAGAGCCGCAGCGCCGTCCGCTGGATCGACTCACGCGTCTTCTGTTTCTTCCGCTCGCGCAGCCCGATGGTTGGCGCCTTCGCTGAAGCCATCGTTACTCGTCTCCGGTATTCATCGGTGACACCCGCGCGGGCAAGAAGATCGCGATGGCGACGGCTGTCGCCAGCACCAGGCCGGCACTTACCAGCATCACCTCCGCCATCCCCTGCGTGTAGGCCTCGTTGGCAGCACGGATCAGCGCTCCGCCGACCGGCCCACCGATCCCTTTGCCGACATTGGACGCACCGGCGATGCTACCGAGCGACACCGTACGCCACGCCGTCGGAAGCACTGGGAGATGCGGCGCGAGGCTGCTCTGGTAGGCGTTGTTGAGGATGCTGCCGAGGATGGCCACGCCGAACGTTGCAGCGATTTGCTGTAGGGCCCTGGTCAGGGCTGAGCCCGCGCCGGTCTGAGTGGGCGGGAGGGTGCCAAGGATGACGTCGAGCGTTGTCGGGAGGGCAATGCCGATGCCGATGCCGATGATCGCCAGCGCGGCGCCGACCGGTCCATACCCGGTCTCGGCGCCGATCCGGGAGAAACCCACCAGCCCGGCGGCGGTCACGGCCAATCCAGCAGAGACGCCGATCCGAGCGCCCAGCCTGGCCGCCAGAACGTTGCCGATGACGGCACCGAAGATCACACCGCCGATCAGCGGCAGCAGCTTGATCCCAGTCGCCTGCGCATCGTTACCCAGGACGATCTGGATGTAGGGCGTGAGAATGAACATCACGCCGAAGAGACCGAAGCCGGTGACCACGAAAGCCATCGTCGCCCAGGTGAAGCCACGGTTACGGAAGTTCTTGAGGTCGACGAAGGGCGACGGATGGTGGAGGTCCCAGATGACAAACGCTGCCAGGACCACCGCCCCGCCGATGATCCCGACCAGCACTCGCGGGTCGGTCCAACCATGGATCGGCTGTTCGATGACGCCGTAGACGAGCGCGGTGACGCCAACCACCGCGAGCAACCCGCCGACCCAGTCAAAGGGTCGCGTGTTCGGATCCTTGCCCTCCGGCACGAGAAACCAGACGCCGAGCAGTGCAATGACGACGACGGGCGCGTTGATCAGGAACACGGATCCCCAGGCGTAGTGGGTCAGCAGCCAGCCGGCGACCAGCGGGCCAAGCGGGAGACCGAGGAAGGCGCCCGCCGCCGTGGCGCTGATGGCGCGCGGACGTTCCTCTGCCGTGAACATGCTCGGCAGGATCGAAAGGGAAAGTGGCAGGATGAGCGCCGCACCGACCCCCATCAGCGCGCGCATCGCGATCAGGGCGGGTGCGGTTGTCACCTGGCTGGCGATAACCGATGAGATGCCGAAGATGGCGAGCCCGACCAGCAGGAGTCGCTTGCGGCCGTATCGATCGCCCAGGACGCCGCCGGGAAGTAGGAGACCGCCGAGCGTCAGCGTATAGGCTGCCGCGATCCATTGCAGATCGCTGGTCGTGGCGCCCAGCTTCGACGAGAGGGTGGGGAGGGCGGTGATCAGGACGGTCGAGTCCAGTCCGATGACGAGGCCGCTGACCACCAGCGCGGCGAGCGCCCACCAGCGGCCGGCGCGTCCCTGGGCGGTTGGGTCGATGGCGGTCTTTCCGATGTTCACGGTCATGGTGTCACCTCCTTCAAGCTAGTCACAGTAAAATACTAGTGACTCCAAAAATCAAGTCACCGTACAAACTTGTCACAGCCGGCCCAGTTGCCTAGCATTGAGAACATGAGCCCGATGACCATGCCCAAGCCCAGCGAGCAGGCGAAAGCCGCCTTTCAGAAGCTCGTACCGTCAGAACCGGCGGTGGCGACTCGCCCGATGTTCGGCAACCTGGCCGGGTTCGTCAACGGCAACATGTTCTGCGGCCTCTTTGGCGAAGACCTCTTCGTGCGGGTCTCCGAGGGTGACCAGGCCAAGGTCCGCAAGCAAGGCGGCCGGGCCTTCGAGCCGATGCCGGGAAGGGCGATGACGGGTTACGTGGTGGTGCCGGCCGGGTGGCAAAAGAAGCCCGATGCGACGCGGAGCTGGATCGTGACGGCGCTGGCGTGGTCACGGGCACTGCCGGCAAAAGACAAATCGAAGGCCGCGAAGAAGGCGGCACCGAAGAGGGCGGCACTCAAGAAGCCGGCCCCGGCCCGCCGCCCGCGTTAGTCGGGCATCTTCCAGGCGTAGTCGCGGATCGTCGTCGAGACCTGGACCCAGTACGACTCGAAGCGGGCGATATCCGTCAGGAAACGGGGCGGAGCAAGCCGAGGGGGATCAGACGCGACGTTTTCTTGGGGTAGTTCGCGTAGCCCTTCCCGCCGGCGACCACGTTGTTCCAGATCCGCTCCCGATCAGCCGGGTTGGTGATCTCTTGCATCCGGGCTTTCGTGACCTGGTCGTTTACCTGGAGGGTGACCTCGGGATTCGCCACCATGTTGAGCCACCAGTTGGGATGGACATGGGCGCCGCCATTCGACCCGATGACGACCCAGCCGTCGCCCTCGGGAACCGCGCCGACCGCCACAGTGTGGGGCCGTCCGCTCTTCCGCCCGGTGGTGGTCAACAGGACCGCCTGCGTCTGGCCCATCTTCCGGGCAAGGCCTCGCCGATACAGGAACCCGTGAACGGCGCCGCCCGCGAGTAGCATCGAGCGGCCCATGCTACCGGGGCGTTTGGTTGAGGCGTTCTTATCCACCGCCTGACCTTAGCACGGACAATAGAGGGATGAACCCGATCACTTGGGTTCAGGCATTGCAGGGCCCTGCGCTCGTTGCGGTCGTCTGCGGCTTGATGTTCATCGAAGAAACGGGCGTGCCGTTGCCCTTCGCGCCCGGTGACCTCGTCCTCGCCATCGGTGGGATCGCGGTGGCGGGTGGTCGCGTCAATCCAGTCCTCCTCGTTGCGGCCGTCGTCGTGACCATTACCGTCGGCGCCCTCATCGGTCGGGAGGTCGCCGCGCTGCTCGGCTGGGAGCGGCTGATGCGGATCGCCGCGCCGCTCGGTGCCCGAGGGCCATTGGAACGCGCCGCCGGCCTGCTGCAGCGAGGCGGTTGGCGCGCCGTCTTTACGGCTCGACTCATCCCCGGATTACGCATCTACACGACCCAGGTAGCGGGAGTCAGCCGTGTGCCCTTGAGGACATTTATCGGCGGGCTGCTTCCCGCCAACGCCGTCTACATCGCGGCCTTCGTGGGGTTGGGCGCGGCGTTTGGCCGCCCCATCCTGGCCCTGATCCAGCTGGCGGAGCGTCAGCTGCTGATCGCGCTCCTGATTCTTGTTGGACTCGTTGCCGTCGTCCTGCTCACGCGAACGCCGATACGGCGAGCGCTGGTGTCGCTCCAGGCGGCGGGTTGGACCGGCCCGCTGAACTTCAGGCTCGACTCGGTGAGTGTCGTCCTCATCCTTTCAGCCCTCGGCTTGAACTTTGCCGGCCATGCGATGGCCGTCACCTTTGGCCTCCCGCTGTTTCTCGATTCCATCGGAACGGTGCTGGCCGGCGTCGTGGGCGGTCCATGGGTTGGGGGAAGCGTCGGCTTCATCAGCAATCTCGTGAGCTCGAACACCGTCGATCCGATTGCGGCACCCTATGGGCTCGTCTCCTTCGCGGTGGGCTTCGCTGCTGGGCTCGCCCGTTACCTGAACTGGCAGAAGCGCGCGAGCGGCTGGGTCGCCCTGTGGCTGGTCACGTTCGCGATCGCGTCGGTTGTGTCGACGCCCCTGAACTTTCTGATCAGCAACGGCAACAGCGGCGTCGGACTCGGTGACTCGATCTACGCTGGCCTCTACGGCGCCCACGTCCCGCGCATCCTCGCGGCCTTCATCGGTGAGGCCGCCATCGACCTCCCCGACAAGCTGATCACGATCGTCGTGGCGCTCCTCATCGCCCAGGGTCTGCCGAGGCCTCGAGCCGCACCGGCGTCGGCCGACCTCAACCTTGGCGAAGCCGTTACGTTCGTCGTCCGATCGGACCGATGGGTTCGAAGACTGCTAGCCGCTGCCCTCTGCCTGCTCTTTTTCTGGTTGATCGTTCCCCTGCTGTTGCTGATCGGCTACGTCGTGGAGATCGCGCGGCGAGTGCGCGCCGGCGATCGGCAGCTGCCCATTTGGGCCCATCGCTGGCGCAAGATCAAAGACGGCTTCAAAATCCTGGCGGTCATCCTCATCTGGCTGATTCCGAGCGTCCTCCTGAGCGTCCCGGCCGCCATCGTCAGCGCGCAGCAGCAACAACCCACGGCGGCCATCGACACTACCGCCAGCGACCTGGCCGGCATCGTGGCCGCGGCGGGCAGTGTGTGGAGCCTGGTGGTGGTGTTGCTGGAGGCCGCCATCATCAGCCAGTACCTGGACCGCGGATTTCTCGGGGCGCTCAATGTCGTCGCGGTCCTCAGGCGCGTGCGTGTGAACCTGGCACTGAGCATCGTGGTCGGGGCGCTCCTGGTTGCCCTGTCGACCATCGGGTTGATCGGACTGGTCGTGCTGTTGGTCGGCGTGCTGATCACGATCCCCTATGCGAGCTTCGTCGGCGCCTACCTCGTCGGCCGGTACGCTCGCGTGACCGGCCGGCCGGGCTTATGGCCCGAATCGGTAGATCGCGGCCGTGTCGGAGAGATAGAGGGCGTGGTCTAGCCCTTCCTTGACGTCGAGCTGGCAGCGCGGGCCGTCGAAGAGTATTCGGGTGCCATCAGCGGGCATCACCTTGAGGCGCGACTCCGCGTAGCTGCACAAGACGAAGGTGCCCTGATACCCGCCGGGGCCTTGCGTGCTGACAAAGGTGGCGCCGGTCGGAACGACGTCTTCGGATCCGCTTTGCCAGGTTGGCGGCGTGCCGACGCACGATGCGCCGCGCAGGCGGATGCCGTTCCCGTAGCAGGTCGGCCACTCATAGTTCCCGCCGCGAACGACCAGGTCAACCTCGTCCCAGCCGCCTCCTGGCGTGCCCGCATCGCCGGACGGCCCGTTGTCCGTTACGAGCAGCGTGCCTGTGGACGAAAAGGCCAACCCAAAGGGATTGCGCAGCCCAATCGCCCAGACGGGATTGCCTGCACCGAAGGGATTGTCAGCGGGCACCGTCCCGTCCGAGTTGTAGCGCAGGATCTTGCCGCGGAGGTCCGAGGCATTCTGCGCCTCGGTGGCGACGTGATTCTCCCCGAGGGTCATATATAGCTTGCCGTCGCCACCGAAGGCGAGGCGCCCGCCCTTGTGGCAGCAGTCCGATCCGGCTGGCAGGTTATCGACGACGGTGGTCAGGCCGGCGCCGGTTCCGCCTTGATCATGCCAGCGCACGACGCGCTGGAGGGTCTGGTTGTCGCCGCGACTGTAGAAGGCGTAGACGAAATGATCGTCGCGGAACGTTGGGCTCAGCGCGAGGCCCAGGAGTCCTCGCTCGCCATCGGTTGAGGTTGCGACCGTCGCAAAGACCCGACGGTTGGTGCCGTCAAAGGTCCGAATCGTACCTGAGCGTTCGGCATAGAAGAGCCGTCCATCCGGCGCCCAGGCAAGCGCGGTGGCAAAGTCGGCGGACGTAAAAGTCGTGAGCTTCGGCGACGGCTGCGGTGAAGCCGAGGCGCTACTGCGACCCGAGGCTCCAGGGGGCGCTGTTGAGGATGTGCAGGCCGAGACGGTGACGACCGCCAGCATGGCTGCTACGCGTGCCAGCACACAAATCCGTCTCACCAACTCCATTGTCACCGAGGCCCGGTAGTTGCGGCTCTTCGACAATCCGCAGATCCTGTAGACGTAGGCGAGAGTTGACCGATAGGAGGAGAGCATGGAAAGCAAGCTTCGGCTAGGGTGGCCAATCTGGGTTGGGGTGGTCAGTGACAGTTTGGAACGGCAGCGTCGCTTCTATCGTGACGTCATGGGCTTTAAGGAGCTCGATGCGGGGGAAAGTTGGATTTCGTTCGACATGGGATGGCCGAACTTCTTCGAGCTAAAACGTCGGTCAGATGATCCCCAATACGATCGGCCGCGCTACCAGGTTGCTTTTGGAGTAGATGACATCGAAACGTCCCGCCGCGAGCTGATCGCCCTTAGTGTCGATCCGGTGTCGGAAATCGTGGGGACACCCGAGATCGGGGGCTATTGGACCTATTTCAGGGATCCCGAGGGAAACGTCTTTGCGATTAGCCAGCGCCTCGGGACTGCACCTCGAAAGGCGCCCTAAAACTGACGCAACCTGGTTGAGAGATCCTCACGCGTGGTCGAGCTCGGTGCGCCATGGCGGGTCGGCGCCCGCTCGAGTGCAGGTGAGGGAGGCGACCAGGCAGGCAAACTCGAGGGCCGCGCGGAGCTCGTCGCCATCGAGTCGCAGGTCCCGGCTCAGCCGGCCGTGATCGTGCAGCCATGCCAGCAGCGCCGCACCGAAGGCGTCGCCGGCCCCGATCGTGTCGACGACCTGGACCACCGGGGCCGGAACACGCACCTCCGTATTGGCGCTCATGCCAATGGCGCCCTCTGCACCAAGGGTCACGACCACGAGTCGTGGACCGCAAGCGAGCACCGCACGTGCCGCTTCAAGAAGGGGAAGCGTGGGAAATAGCCACGCCACATCCGCATCGCTGGCTTTGACAATGGTGCTCTGGGCAATGATCCGCTCCAGTCGTGGTCGGTAGCCGTCCGCGCCGTGGAGCATCGGCTCTCGGATATTGGGGTCGACCATCACCAGCCGATTGGCGTGCTCGCGGTCGACGAGCGCGGCGATCGTGGTCGCGATCGGTTCGAAAACGAGCCCGAGCGTACCGACGTGCAGCGCCCTGACGCTGGAGTCGAAGGAGGCCGGCACCATTTGCGCTGTGAGGTTTGGCGCGGAGGTGCCTTCGCTTACAAAGCGGTACACGGCATGGCCGTCGGGGTCGACCTCGATGATGGCAAGGGTCGTGGGCTCGGGACCGATGCTGGTCATTGCGAGATCGGCGCCGTCAGCGGCGAGTAGCTCGCGGAGCTGCTGACCAAAGCCGTCGGTCGACAGGCGCCCGAGAAATTGGGTCGGAGTCCCCAGGCGAGCCAGCGCTCGCGCGGCGTTGAAGGGTCCGCCGCCGGGGGAGTCAATACCCTCCACCCCGACCCTCCCCCGCAAGGGGGGAGGGAGAGAGTTAGGGGCAATTCGGTCGATCAACGCTTCGCCACAGACGACGATCACGGCCCGATCTCGCCCGAGCCTCGAGCGATCAGACGGATCGGGATGACCCGGTGTGCGGTGGGCGATTGGTCGCCGTCGAGGCGGCCGAAGAGCAGCTCGGCCGCGGCCGTTCCCATCGCCGCCGGGTCCTGGGCGATGACCGTGATCCCGGGGTCGAGCATGTCCGCGAGCAGGATGTCGTCGAAGCCGACCAGGGCGATCCCGTGGTGCAGTCCCAGCCGCCGAAGTGCCCGGAAGGCGCCGATCGTCAGCAGGTTCTGGGCGGCGAAGATCGCGGTCGGTGCCGGGCGCAGGGCGAGGAGCTTGGTCGTCTCTGATTCCGCCCATTCCGTGCCGCGGAGGTTGAGGCGGACCAGGTCGGGGTCGAGCGGGAGATGCTGGGCCTCGAGCTCTTCCCGGTACCCCTGATAGCGAAGCGCGGCCGTCATGATGCTTTGAAGGTCGCCGAGGTACGCGATCCGTTGATGCCCGTGCGCCACGAGATGCTGGATGCCCCGTCGGGCCCCGCCGAGGTTGTCGGTGAGAACCGTGTCCGCGTCGAGGAAGGCCGGCGGTCGGTCGACGAACACCAGGGGGGTCCCGGCCTTGCGCTCATTGAGGAGATAACTGTGGTCGTGGCTCGCGGGCATGATGACCAGCCCGTCCACCCGGCGCGAGGCGAATGCCGAAACCAGCTCGCGCTCGCGCGCTTCGTCTTCCTCGAGGCTGCCGGCGAGCACCAGCACGCCGCGTTTCACCGCCACGTTCTCGATGGCGCGATGGAGCGTCGAGGAGAAGGGGTTGGCGATGTCCTCGAGGATGACGCCGATCGGGGCGCTGTTGCCATCGACCCTGCGTAGGCTGCTGGCCTGCAGGTTGTGGCGGTAGTCGAGACGCTCGATGGCGGCGCCCACCCGGGCGGCCAGCTCGGCGGAGACACCTGGCTCCGCGTTGATCACGCGGGAGACGGTTTTGAGGCTGACGCCCGCCAGGGCGGCGACATCGCGCATGGTGGCGCGCGGACGGGCCCGGTGGGCGCCTGTCGACGTTGTCAACGTTAGTCCGTCACACCCCTCGTCATTGGTTGCAAGGCGGGTTGCGAATTCGTCTTGCGCTTCCCCACAGGATATGCTAGTTTGACAACGTTGTCATCCCGGCAGGGGGAGGCCGGGCAAAAAAGAGGGAGGTAGTAAGGATGGGGACCCTTAGACGCGCGTCGGTGCTGTCGGTTGGCATAGTCGCGGCGCTGGTGACGGCCGGCTGCGGCACAAGCACCGCGAATACGGCGGCGGCGTCGCCGAAGCCGGTGATCGTGGGGCTGATCACGAAGACGGACGCGAATCCGTTTTTCGTGAAAATGCGCCAGGGCGCTGAGCGGGAAGCGGCGGCAAGGGGCGCGGTGCTGATGACTGGCGCCGGCAAGGATACGTCGGATGCCGCCGGAGAGGTGACCGCGTTGGAGAACATGGTCAGCGCCGGCGCCAAGGCGATCCTGATCACCCCGGACTCGGCGGGCGTCACGGCCGCGGTCAAGAAGGCACGCTCCGAGGGGGTCCTCGTGATCGCACTCGACAGTCCGACCGACCCGGTGGACGCGGCCGACGCGCTGTTCGCCACCGACAACAAGAAGGCCGGCCAGCTGATCGGCCAGTACGCCAAGGCCGCCGAGGCGGGCAAGACCGGGATCAAGATCGCGATGTTCGACGAGGCGCCGGGGAGCACGGTCGGCAAGCTCCGCCACGACGGCTTCCTGCTGGGCTACGGCATCAGTGACGGCGACCCGCAGATCGTCTGCGTCGCCAACGGTGGTGGGAACCAGACGGACAGCCAGACGCAGATGGAGAACTGCCTGACCAAGGATTCGGGCATCAACGTGGTCTACACGATCAATGAGCCGTCGGCGTTCGGCGTCTACAAGGCACTTCAGAACCGGGGCAAGCAGAACGGCGTGCTGATCGTCTCGGTGGACGGGGGCTGCGCCGGCGTCGCGGGGGTCAAGGACGGCCGTATCGCGGCCACCTCGCAGCAGTACCCGTTGAAGATGGCGAGCCTCGGCGTTGACGCCGGGGTCGACTTCGCCAAGAATGGGACGCGTGTATCCGGCTACACCGACACCGGCGTGACGCTCATCAGCGACAAGCCCGTCAGTGGCGTCGACTCGAAGGACACGACCTTCGGCCTCGACAACTGCTGGGGCTAATCGACGAGACCCGAACCGGCCGGTCCGCTCCGTAAGAGCGGGCCGGCCCTGTTAGCCCGGCTTCGCGGAATGGAGCTCGGCGGGGATCCGGGCGCGGCCCTTGCCCGCGCCCGCCTGATTTCATCGCTCGGTCCACTCATTGCGCTCCTGCTCGCCTCGATCTTCTTCACGATCCGGACCGACCGGTTCCTGACCGCGGAGAACCTGTCCCTGATCACCCAGCAGGTGGCGGTGGTTGGCATCCTCGCCATCGGTCAGACCCTGATCATCCTCACCGCCGGCGTCGACCTCTCCAACGGCTCTGTGATGGCCTTCGGGACGATCGTCATGACCAAGCTCGCCGTGACGTACCACTTCAACCCGTTCCTTGCTATCGCTCTGGGCATTGGGGTCTGCCTGGCATTCGGTGTCCTCAACGGGCTCCTGGTTACGGGCCTTCGCCTCCCACCGTTCATCGTCACCCTGGGGACGCTCAACATCGCCTTCGCCCTGACGCACATCTACTCCAATGAAGAGACGATCGCCAATCTGCCTGACCCAGTGGTCTTCTTCGGGAACACCTTCCGTTTCGCGGGTACGACCATCACCTACGGCGCGGTGCTGGCGGTTGCGCTGACGCTCCTCACCTGGTTCGTCTTGACGAAGACGGTCGGGGGGCGTCATGTCTATGCCACCGGGAACAACCCGGACGCGGCGCGGCTCGCCGGTGTCCGGACGCGTCGTGTCTTGCTCGGGGTCTACGCGACGGCCGGCCTGCTGTATGG
>Ga0102924_1006879_pt1 | contig 10545 bp, 11 predicted proteins | sample PaiPotPPM11metaG_FD_80116 | JGI IMG/M metagenome (GOLD analysis project Ga0102924, IMG submission 80116) | Iron sulfur acid spring bacterial and archeal communities from Banff, Canada, to study Microbial Dark Matter (Phase II) - Paint Pots PPM... ...
CCGGACTCGGCCAGCGGGGTGTCGCTGACCCGGGCCTCGCCGAAGTCCTTCTGCAGGCCGTCGGTGACCCGGAACACGCCGCCCAGCTTGCCGACGTCCTCGCCCATGATGAGCGCCTTGGGGTGGTCCTCCAGCGCCTTGCGCAGGCCCTCGTTGAGGGCCCTGGACAGGGTCAGGGTGGTCATCGCCCCTCCTCGTGCGCGGCGCCTACGAAGGAGTCCAGGTAGGCGGTGAACCCGGCCTCCTCGGCCTCCAGGGGCCGGGTCGGGCTGGTGTAGACGTTGGCGAACATGGCCTGCGGCTCCGGGTCGGGCATCTCGATGCAGGACTCGCGGACCCGGGTGCCGACCTCGTCCGCCTCGGCCTCGATGTCGTCGAAGAACTGCATGTCGGCCTGCTGGGACCGGATCAGGTACTGCTTCACCCGGGCGATGGGGTCCTTGAGCTTCCAGGACTCCAGCTCGGCCGACAGCCGGTAGCGGGTCGGGTCGTCGGTGGTGGTGTGGGCGCCCATCCGGTAGGTAAAGGCCTCGATCAGGGTCGGGCCCTGGCCCTCGCGGGCCGCCTTCATGGCCTTGCGGGTCACGGCCAGGCAGGCCAGCACGTCGTTGCCGTCGACGCGGACGCCGGGGAAGCCGAACCCGTGCGCGCGCAGGTACAGCGGCTGGCGGCTCTGGCGCTCCAGCGGCTCGGAGATGGCCCACTGGTTGTTCTGGCAGAAGAACACGACCGGGGCGTTGTTGACCGAGGCCCAGATGAAGGCCTCGTTCACGTCGCCCTGGCTGGTCGCGCCGTCGCCGAAGTAGGCGATCACGGCCTCGCCGTCCTCGCCCACCGCGCCGTCGCGCTGGATGCCCATGGCGTAGCCGGTGGCGTGCAGCGTCTGGCTGCCGATGACGATGGTGTACAGGTGGAAGTTGTGCTCGCGAGGGTCCCAGCCGCCGTGGTTGACGCCGCGGTACAGGCCCAGCAGGCGGACCGGATCCAGCCCGCGGCACCAGGCCACGCCGTGCTCGCGGTAGGTGGGGAAGGCCATGTCACGCGGCTCCAGGGCCCGGGCCGAGCCCACCTGCGCCGCCTCCTGGCCCAGCAGTGAGGCCCAGATGCCCAGCTCGCCCTGGCGCTGCAGGGCGATGGCCTCGAAGTCGATCCGGCGCACGATGACCAGGTCCCGGTACAGGGCCTTGATCTCCTCGGCGGAAATCTCCAGCGGATAGTCGGGGTGCTCGACCCGCTCGCCTTCCGGGGTGAGGAGCTGTATGAGCTCCGGTGAGTCCGCCCGCACCATGGGGTCGCCGGGGGATAGCGGCCCGGCGTCGCGGGAGGCGGCTCGTCCGGCATCGTTGACGGTCACGCGCCACTCCTTGCTTGTTACCGCCGACCGGGTCGGACCGGGCGGCGGTCGTCAGTCGTGTTCGCTAGGACAGTACCCGGCGGGCGGGCTGGATGGTCAAGGCAGAGGTCGCGGGCCCTGCCTCAGCAGGCACACAGGTCGCGTACGCTGCCTTCCGTGGCCACAGTTGTCGTCGATGTGATGCTGAAACCCGAGATCCACGATCCGCAGGGCGAGGCGATTGCCAGTGCCTGCCATCGGCTGGGCCTCGGGCAGGTCGTTTCCGTGCGCCAGGGGAAGCGGTTCGAGATTGAGCTAGACGGTGACGGGCCCGCCGATGAGGCCGCCCTCCGCGAAGTGGCCAAGGTGGCCGGCGAACTGCTGGCCAACCCGGTCATCGAGGAATTCTCCGTTCGCCGTTCCTGAGTCATCCGCAGGCGTCTTGCGGGCGGTGTTGAGGCTGCGTGCAGGGTGTGGCGGGGTTGCGGCGCGGTGGCGGCCGGTGCCTGACGCTGGCGTGATCGAGATCACTATGTCGTTATGTTATTGCGATCAATGCGTTTACCTGCCAGAACGACAGAGTTCGTCCAGAGATCGCCCGAGCTCATGATTACCACGCTCGCGCACGGGAAACCCTCACAATGTGAGCAGCGCGTAAATCCATCTGCAGGGGCGAAGGAGCCGATGCGAAGCCGCGTGACGCAATACGGGGAACCAGGCGCAGACGTTAGGTTCTGCTTGCTGTTCCCCCGAGAGGCGCTGAGCGTTCCCGTCATGCGCCGCGTACTTGGCGACATCCTGAGCCGCCTGGGCGTCGATGAGACCAGCACTGCCGACCTGCTGCTCGCCGTCACCGAGGCCTGCACCAATGTTCTGCGCCACTCCGGCCAGAGCCGCGGCTACGAGATCATCGCGCGGCTGGCCGGGAACCGGTGCCAGCTTCAGGTCGTGGACCGCGGCCGGGGCTTCGACCCCAGGGCGCTTTCCATGCGCCGGCCGGTTGTCCGCCGCCCGGTCCGCCCGGTGGTCGCGCTGCGCCGCCGGCACGGCCCGCTGACCGCCCCCGTCCCGGCCACCTCGGTCTCGCTGCGCCGCCGGATCGCCCGGCCGCGACGGCTGGTTGGCCGTCACGGCGTGGCCCAGCTGCCCGAGTCCGGCCGCGGCATGGCCATCATGCGGGCCTGCGTGGACGACGTCACGCTGAGCAGCAGCCCAGGTCAGGGCACGGTGGTGTCGCTGCACAAGCGGATCGGCTGGCGCGCCGACGCCCCGGTGGTCAGCGTCCCCCGGCAGCGGCTCAGGGACGCCGGCTGACCCGGTAGCCTGCGGGCATGGTTTTGGGATGCTGAGTGCCCGGGTCGGAGTCGTGACCTTTCCCGGCTCCCTGGACGACCAAGATGCGTGCCGTGCCGTGCGGCTGGCGGGCGGCACCCCGGTGCCCCTGTGGCACGGCGAGGCCAGCCTGCACGGCGTCGACGCCGTGGTGCTGCCCGGCGGCTTCTCCTACGGTGACTACCTGCGCTGCGGTGCCATCGCCCGGTTCGCGCCAGTGATGACCGAGCTGATCCCGGCGGCCAGGGCCGGGCTGCCGGTGCTGGGCATCTGCAACGGCTTCCAGATCCTGTGCGAGGCCCACCTGCTGCCGGGGGCGCTGACCCGCAACGCCGGCCGGCGGTTCATCACCAGGGACATCCAGATTGAGATGAGAAACACGGTCTCCCGGTGGACGGCTGACTACACGGCCGGTCAGCAGATTACGGTGGTGCTGAAAAGCGGCGAGGGCGCCTACGTGGCGGGCCAGTCCACGCTGGATGACCTGGCTGCGCGCGGTCAGGTGCTGGCCCGCTACGCCAGCGGCAACCCCAACGGCTCGGAGGGCGACATCGCCGGAGTGGTCAACGAGGCGGGGAACGTGGCCGGCCTGATGCCGCACCCCGAGCACGCGGTGGACGAGCTCACCGGCCCGTCGGCGGACGGCCTGGGCTTCTTTACCTCGGTCCTGCACTCGGTGGTGACGGCTTGAGCACCGTCGCTGCACCGGCGGACACGGTGGGGCAGGCGTCCGAAACTCCGGAGCGGGCCCAGCCGTATGCGGCGCTCGGCCTGACCGACAGCGAGTACGAGCGGATCGCCAGCGTGCTCGGCCGCCGGCCGACCGACGCCGAGCTGGCCATCTACTCGGTGATGTGGAGCGAGCACTGCTCCTACAAGTCTTCCCGCAAGCACCTGCGCCAGTTCGCCTCGAAGGCGCCGCGCACCGATGTGCTGCTGGCCGGGATCGGTCAGAACGCCGGGGTCGTGGACATCGGCCAGGGCTACGCCGTCACCTTCAAGATCGAGTCGCACAACCACCCGTCCTACGTGGAACCGTTCCAGGGCGCGGCCACGGGCGTGGGCGGCATCGTGCGGGACATCCTGGCCATGGGCGCCCGGCCGGTCGCGGTGATGGACGCACTGCGGTTCGGGCCCGCCGACGCCCCCGACACGCTCCGCGTGCTGCCCGGCGTGGTGGGCGGCATCTCCTTCTACGGCAACTGCCTGGGCCTGCCCAACATCGGCGGGGAGCTGGTCTTCGACCCCTGCTACGCGGGCAACCCGCTGGTCAACGCGCTGTGCGTGGGCGTGCTCCGGCCCGCCGACCTCAAGCTGGCGGCGGCCACAGGGACCGGCAACCGGGTCATCTTGTTCGGGTCCCGCACCGGGCCCGACGGCATCGGGGGCGCCTCGGTGCTGGCCAGCGCGTCCTTCGGCGGGTCCGGCGTCGGGGCCAAGCGGCCCAGCGTCCAGGTCGGCGACCCGTTCATGGAGAAGCTGCTGGTCGAGTGCTGCCTGGAGCTGTACGCCGCCGACCTGGTGGTCGGCATCCAGGACCTGGGCGCGGCCGGCGTGGCCTGCGCCACCACCGAGCTGGCCGCGGGCGGCAAGTCCGGGATGCGGGTGGCGCTGGACACGGTGCCGCTGCGCGATGCCTCGCTAGGCCCGGCCGAGATCCTCATGAGCGAGTCCCAGGAGCGCATGATGGCCGTGGTCACCCCGGCCGACGTGGACCGGTTCCTGGAGATCTGCGCCAAGTGGGAGGTGCCCGCCACGGTCATCGGCGAGGTCACCGACACCGGCCGGCTCGAGATGACCTGGCACGGCGAGCAGGTCGTGGACATCCCCCCTGGCAGCGCCGCCGACGACGGCCCGGTCTACGACCGCCCGGTGCGGCGGCCCGCGGCCCAGGACGCGCTGGCTTTGGACGATCCTGCGTCGCTGCCCCGGCCCGCCAGCCCGGCCGAGCTGCGCGCGGCCCTGCTGAGCGTCCTGGCCGCGCCGGACGCGGCCGACAAGACCTGGGTCACCGAGCAGTACGACCGCTACGTCCGGGGCGACACCGTGCTGGCCATGCCGCACGACGCCGGGCTTATCCGGGTCGACGAGGCCACCGGCCTGGGCGTGGCCCTGGCCACCGACGGCAACGGCCGGTACTGCCTGCTCGACCCCTACGCCGGCACCCAGCTGGCGCTGGCCGAGGCCTACCGGAACGTGGCCGCCACCGGGGCCCGGCCGCTGGCCGTGACCAACTGCCTGAACTTCGGGTCGCCCGAGGACCCCGAGGTGATGTGGCAGTTCACCGAGGCGGTGCGCGGCCTGGCCGACGGCTGCCTGACCCTGGGCGTCCCGGTGACCGGCGGCAACGTGAGCTTCTACAACCAGACCGGCACCGCGGCCATTCAGCCCACCCCGGTAGTAGGCGTGCTGGGCGTGCACGACGACGTCCGCCTCCGCGTGGGCGCGGGCTTCACCTCGGCCGGGGACACGCTGATGCTGCTGGGCGAGACCCGGCCCGAGTTCGGCGGCTCGCTGTGGGCCCGGGTGGCCCACGGTCACCTGGGCGGCCGGCCGCCCGCGGTGGACCTGGAGGCCGAGCGGGCCCTGGCCCAGGTGCTGGTGACGGCGGCCGCCCGCGGGTTGCTGAGCGCGGCCCACGACCTGTCGGATGGCGGCCTGGCGGTGGCGCTGGCCGAGTCCTGCCTGGCCGGCGGCCTGGGTGCGGAGGTGACCCTGCCGGGCGAGCCGTTCACCCTGCTGTTCAGCGAGTCGGCGGGCCGGGCCCTGGTGGCGATCCGGCCGGGCCGCGAGGCGGAGTTCGCGGCGCTGCGGGCCGAGGCCGGCGTGCCCGGAGACGTGATCGGCCGGGTGGGCGGGGACACGCTTGAGGTCGCGGGGAGCTTTGCGATCGGGCTGGACGAGCTCGGCGCGGGCTACCGTGCCACGCTGCCCGGGTTGTTTGGCTAGCGCTGTCCTTCTAGCGGGGCTTAGGCGCCCCACCAGAAGGAAATGAGCTGGCTGGCGGTCCCAGTACAACGGGCCAGGGCCGCTGGGCTGCCCGGCTGGCCGGTGCCGCCCAGGGTCAGGCAGCGCCCGCTGGCCAGGTTGCGGTACTGGCCGCTCGGCCGCTGGCTCGCCTGGGCCTGGCCCAGCTGCTGCCAGCGCTGGGCCGCGCCCAGGTCGCAACGGCGCAGCGCCACCCGCGGGCCGCCGTGCTTGTGCCGCACCGAGGCCAGGCACTGCCCGGACGGCACGTAGATGAACACCATGGTCCCGCCGGCCATCGTGTCGGCGGTCCACTGCGGGTTGCCCTGGCCCTCGTCGTCGCCCGGGGGCAGCGAGGCCCAGCGCAGGCCACCGCCCGCGGGGCGCAGCAGCCGGGCCCGGCCTTGTTGCTGGGCGACGATGCCGACCGTCTGGACGGACGCGACCTTGGTCGGAAGCTGTTCGATGTGGCGCGCGGCGTGCGCCGGGCTCGTGATCAAGTACGCGACGACTCCCCCGGAGGCGACGAGCACCACAGCGCCGATGCCAGCCAGCCGAGGGGTCCACGACCCCCGGGTCCGGCCGGAACTGGTGGTGAGGTGACGCGGCATAAACGTACGATTACCCCCTTCTGACCAGCAGCGCATCACATGTCCGAAAACGAACGCGATCCATTACTGAGCGTGTTCGCGCGGCGGGTGCGACGAGTGGCGGAACCTGACCGGACCGCGCCGGGCCGTGCGCCGGCGAGGAGCGGCGTTACGATCCTGGCGTGAGGGATGCGTGGTCTCGCCTCGGCAAGCCCCAGACCTATGCCCAGGCGTGGCTCTCCGCGGTGATCCTCGCCGTGCCCCTCGGTGCGGTCTTCTCAGTCATCGCCATCATCACCAGCTGGGAAATGCCCTGGCCGCAATTCGCGATCCTGCTTCCGGCATGGTTCGTGGTCCTCATCGGCCTGCGCTCCAGCTACGACATACGCCGGCGCCGCACGTCCAGCCGGAGCGGCTAGCGCGGCCGGACGTGCACGCGCGATCCGTCGGCGGCGGAGGGTAGCGTTCCTGGCGTGCCTGCGCGACAGCCTGACCCGGCCCGGATCGTGGCCGCGGTCAACGAGCAGCGGGCCGCGCTGGGCGAGCCGCAACTGCCGCCGGGCGAGCGGTCTGGCCCGGCCCTGGGCCGGGCCAGCGTGACCGCCGTCCGCTCCGCCGTGGACGTCGGCCAGGAGCCGCGGCGCGATGCCCTGCGGGCCGCGACCCGCTTCCTGCTGGACACTCTGGCCGAGCGGGCACCGGGCCGGGCGGTGGAGGTGCGGATTCCGCCCTACGCGGCGGTGCAGTGCGTGGCCGGGCCCCGGCACACCAGGGGCACGCCGCCCAACGTGATCGAGACCGACCCGCTGACCTGGCTGGACCTGGCTACCGGCCGGCTGGACTGGGCGACCGCCGTGAGCGGCGGCAAGCTGCGGGTCAGCGGCCCGCGCGCCGACGTGTCCGACTACCTGCCGCTACTACGCCTCCGGCCTAGACGAGCCCCATGATCACGGTCACTTCTCAGGGATATTGACTGAGAAGTGACCGTGATCAAGGTGGTGCGGACTGGTCACTTAGCTGGCCAGCTCGCGGCAGTCCAGGCAGGCCCAGGCGGCCCGGTCCAGCAGATCCACCTGCTGCTCCCTGGGCAGCCCGCTGTCGTAGCTGGCCACCGACTGGATGGCCCCGATGGCCGCGTGGACCAGCGCGCGGGCCTGGCCGTCGCCCAGTCCCGGGCGCAGCTCGGCCAGCAAGTGCACCCACTCCTCGACGTACAGCCGCTGGAGCCGGCGCAGGCGACGGCGGTCGGCGTCGGGCAGGGCCTGCACCTCGCGCTGCCACAGCCGGACCAGGTAACGGTCATCGACCGCGAACGCCACCTGGCCCTGGATCAGCGCCTCAAGCTGGCGCGCGCCGTCCGGCTCGGCGGCCAGGATCTGCCCGGCCTCCTCCAGCAGCCGGACCATGACCTGGTCCAGCAGGGCGACCAGGATGGCGGACTTGCTGGTGAAGTGGCGGTAGACCCCGGAGCCGACGATCCCGGCCGCGGCGCCGATGTCGGCCAGGCTGACCGCGTGGTAGCCGCGCCGGGCGAACTGCTCGCCGGCCGCCCGCAGGATCTTCTCCCGCCGGTCGGGGTCGCGGGCCCTGGCCAGCTCGGCCGTGCTCATCGCGGGGGCCCGGATCCGCCGGCCGGGTCCAGCAGGGCGACCGGGATGTCGGCCAGCCGGGAACGCAGGTACTCGCCCAGGCCCTTGGCCTGCGGGTCGGGCCGGGTGCTGGCCGCCACGCCCTGGCCGAGCAGGCCGACCACCACGAAGTTGAGCGCGCGCAGGTTGGGCAGCTCGTAACGGCGCAGGGCTAGCCCGGCGGCCTCGGGCAGCAGCTCGCGGAACTGGTCCTCGGTCAGCCAGCCGGCCAGCCAGGCGTAGCTCGCGTCGTCGCGGGTCCACAGGCCCACGTTGGCGTTGCCGCCTTTGTCGCCCGAGCGCGCGCCCGCGACCAGGCCCAGCGGCACCCGCCGGGTAGGCGCGCCCGGCCAGGCCTCCTGGGCACCACGGCTGCCCGGTGCCGCCTCCGGCTGGCCGCTGACCAGCTGCTGGGTGTGCGGTACCACCTGCCGGCTGCCGTCGGGCAGGACGACGACCTGCTCGACCACCTCGGCCGGGACCAGCGCGGGCCAGAACACCCCGTACTCGCTGGCGCCGGTGGGCGGCGTGGTGGTGTGAAAGCCGGCGTAGCCGCCCAGGGCCAGCGCCAGCACGGCGTCGGAGAAGGCCCGCCCCACCCGGCGCTGGTCAGCGTCCAGCACGGTCACCCGCAGGTGTGCGGTGGCCTGCTCGTTGAGGGGCGCGTCGGGCTGGTCGAAGCGCAGCAGCCGGACGTCGGTGCGCTCGAACCGGTCCTCCCCGCCCAGCAGCCCGAACAGCTCGGCCCGTGCCCAGGCGGCCTTTTCCTCGATGTCCAGCCCGGTGAGCACCAGCGTCATGGTGTTGCGGTAGCCGCCGCGGTAGTTCATGGCCACCTTGAGCGTCGGCGGCGGGGGCGTGCCCCGCGCCCCGGAGATCTGCACGCGGTCGGGGCCGGCCCGGGCCAGGGTGACCGAGTCGAAGTGCGCGACCACGTCGGGGCCCAGGTAGGCGGGCCCGTCGATCTCGTAAAGCAGCTGAGCGGTGACCGTCCCGGTGGACACCAGCCCGCCGGTGCCGTCGTGCTTGGTGATCACGCTGCTGCCGTCGGCGGCCACCTCGGCGATGGGGAAGCCGGGATAGCGCCGGTCGGTGATCTCGCTCAGGAACGAGTAGTTGCCGCCGCAGGCCTGGGGCCCGCACTCGATGACGTGGCCCGCGATCACCGCGCCCGCCAGCTGGTCGAAGTCGGTCCGGTCCCAGCCGTGCCACCAGGCGGCCGGGCCCACGGTGAGGGCGGCGTCGGTGACCCGCGGGCAGACGACGATGTCCGCGCCCGCCGCCAGCGCCCGGGTGATCCCCCAGGAGCCGAGGTAGGCGCTGGCCGTGACCGGCTGGACGCCGGCGTCGGCCAGCCGCTGGCCGGTGTCCAGGTGGGCCAGGTCCACGCCCGCGGCCAGCAGGTCGGGTACCCGGTCCAGCAGGTCGTCGCCGGTGATGTAGGCCACCCGGGGGTGCAGGCCGAGCCCGGCGGCCACCTTGCCCACCTCGTCGGCCAGCCCGGCCGGGTTGAGCCCGCCCGCGTTGGTCACGATCTTGATGCCGCGGTCCAGGCAGGTGCCCAGCACCTGCTCGAGCTGGACCAGGAAGGTCCGGGCGTACCCGGCTGCCGGGTCCTTCTGGCGTGCCTTCCACAGGATGAGCATGGTCAGCTCGGCCAGGTAGTCGCCGGTCAGCACGTCGATGGGCCCGCCCTCGACCATCTGCCGCGCGGCGTCAAGCAGGTCGCCGTAGAACCCGGAGCAGTTGGCGATGCGCACCGGGCGCCGGTCAGCCATCAGTACCTCCCAGTCGCGGACGTCCCGGTCCCGCCGGTCCCGCGAACGCCTGAGCCACCTCCAGCCAGGCCGCCGCGACCGGGCCCGTGGCCCGCACCCCGGTGTCCAGGCGGTGGCGGCGCTGGGTGACCAGCAGGCAGAAGTCCAGCGCGTTGCCCTGGACCAGGTCGGACGCCTCCGCAGGGCCCCAGGTCCAGGTGGTGCCGTCTGGACCAGGGGCAGTCAGCTCGACCCGGACCGGCGCGGTGGGCACCGGCTGGCCGTGCGCCTGGAAGCTGAAGCCCATGGTGGCCACCCCCAGGTGGGCGACGTGCCGCAGCCGCGCGGTGGCCGGGCGGGTGACCCCGAGCGCGTCGGCGATGTCCTGGCCGTGGGCCCAGGTCTCCATCAGCCGGGCGGTGACCGAGGAGGCGGCGCTCATGGGCGGGCCGTACCAGGGCAGCCTGGTGGCCGGGTCGAGGCCAGCGAACGTTCGCAGGTACTGCTCGCGGGCCCGGCTCAGCCAGTCCAGCAGCGCGGCCGGGGCCATGCCGCGGTGGTCGGCCGCCACCCCCTCGGTGAACGCCGCCCCCCGCTCCTTGATGAGCTGGGCCGCCTCGGCCTGGAATCGGTCCGGGTCGGTGGCCGACAGGGTGGCCGTCTCGTCGAAGTAGGCCAGGTGGCTGACCTGGTCCCGGATGGCCCAGCCGTCGGCCGGGGTGGGGCGGTCCCAGTCGGCCGGGGCCAGCGGCACCAGCAGCACCGTCAGCGCGGACGACTCCGCGGCCAGGTCGGCCACCAGGGCGGCCATGTCCACCGCCATCAGCGGCCGGTCCAGACCGGGGACCGCTTCTCGCGGAAGGCGGCCGGCCCCTCCTGGGCGTCCGCGCTGCGGTAGACCGGCGCCCAGATCGCCTCGGCGGCCTCGAAGGCCCGGC
>Ga0102924_1006881_pt1 | contig 10544 bp, 4 predicted proteins | sample PaiPotPPM11metaG_FD_80116 | JGI IMG/M metagenome (GOLD analysis project Ga0102924, IMG submission 80116) | Iron sulfur acid spring bacterial and archeal communities from Banff, Canada, to study Microbial Dark Matter (Phase II) - Paint Pots PPM... ...
CGGCAGAGGGCGCGGCGACGGCGGCCGAGGATCCTTCTTCGACACGACGGGCAACCCGGGCGGCGGCTCGCTCGGTGGTCGCGCTTCGTCGGTCGCCGGGAGCGGCTCCACGACGGACTCCTCGGCGATTCGTGGGTGCTCCACCATACCCGCGCGCTGCTTCGTCTTGTCGAGGAGCGCCGCCTGGATCGCCGCGCCCAGCGCGACTACCTCGTCGGGGTTGATGCGGACGACCGGGGCGCGCCCGAAGAACTGCTCCACCTTGCGCGCGACCATCGGCATTCGCGTCGCGCCTCCGACCAGGATGATCCGATCGAGCTCCGCCGGTTCGCAGCCTGCCGCCTCGAGCGCGTGCCCGCACACCTTGAAGGTTCGCTCGATGAGCGTCAGCGCCGCCCACTCGAGGTCCGACCGCGTCATGCGAAACTGCCACGCCACCCGGGTCCCACCGAGGCCCGGCACGATGTCGTCGACCGAGACGACGTGCTCCTCCTGCGTCGAGAGCTCGCGCTTCACGTGCTCGGCCAGGATGCGGAGCTTGCCGAACGCCGTCGGCTCGGCGCGCGCGTCGAAGCGGTGCTTCGCGAGGAGGTCGTCCGCCATGCGCTCGGCCACGATGAGGTCGACGTCGTCGCCGCCCAGCGCCGTGTCGCCCGCCGTGGCGAGGACCTCGAAGACGTTCCCCGCGAGATCCAGCAGCGTGACGTCGAAGGTCCCGCCGCCGAGGTCGTACACCGCGATGCGCTCGTGCGCCTTGTCTTGCGGTCCGTACGCGAGCGCGGCCGCCGTTGGTTCGTTCAGGATGCGCAGCACCTCGAGCCCGGCGATCCGCCCGGCCGTCTTCGTGGCGGCGCGCTGAAGATCGTTGAAGTTCGCGGGCACCGTGATGACGGCGCGGCCGACCGGCTCGCCGACATGAGCCTCGGCGACGGCCTTCGCGTGCCCGAGGATGAAGGCGCTGATTTCGGGCAGCGAAAACGTCTCGCCTCGCGCGGCGATCACCGTGCCGCCCTTCGGCCCCTCGCGCAGCTCGAACGGCAGCTTCGGGCGCGCCTGCTGCACCTCCGGCGACTCCCACGCGCGCCCGATGAGGCGCTTGACCGAGTAAATCGTGTTCGCCGGATCCATCAGCCGGCGCTCGGTTCCCGCCGGCCCGACCAGGCGAGCGCCCGACGGAAGGAACGAGACGATCGACGGAATGAGCCGCCGGCCCTGGGGCCCGGGGATCGTCGCGGCCACGCCGTTCCTGACGGCGGCGATCACTGTGTTGGTCGTGCCGAGATCGATGCCGACCGCAAGGGCCATCCCTAACAGAGTACACCGCCCGAAGGGGAGGCGGCCACGAACGCTGGGGCGCTCGGGGAAGGTCGAGGGACGCGCGCATCGGCTGCCGCCCGCGAAACCGGCCTTCGCGTGCGCGTGCGTGCGCGTGCGCGTCGCGCGTGTGCGCGCGCGCGCGCGGGCCGTTCTCCCCGGGACCTCAGTCCGCCCTGGCGGACCGGTGCTTGCGCAGCGTCGCAACGAGCCACGACGACGAGAAGCCGACGTTGACGTCCCCCTCGACGTCGAACGTGGGTATGGACCCGCGGGGATTGAGGGCGCGCATCTGGGCGGCGTAGGTGCGGCTCGCCTCGATGTCGCGCTCTTCGTAGGCGACCCCGTTCTTCTGGAGCCACGACTTCGCGGCCCGGCAAGAGGGGCACCAGCTCGTCGTGTAGACGATGACGTGCACGGGCTGCTGGGCGACGGGAGCGTCGGGCGAACCCGGCGTACCCGCCCAAGGGGAAGGCTGCGCGGCGGAGGTCCGGTGGTCGCCCTCGCGCGGATCGCTCATGGCGAGGAGCGCGCGCAGGCGCGGGTCGGTCGCGGGGTCCGTCGGAGAGCTCGCGGCCTCGACCGCGGACGGAATCGCCGTGTCCGCCGCGCTCGCCGGCTGCGCCCGCGGCGGCTCGCTCGCGACGCCGATCGCGACCGACCGTTCGGAGCGCTCGGACGGCGACCGGACGGCCCAGGCTGCCCCCGCGCCACCGAGCGCGAACATGAGCGCGATCGTTAGGAACACGGAGCGCGGCGCGATCACCGGCGGCAGCGACGGAGGCCCCTCATCCCGCCGGGACACCGGGCGCGCGCCGTTGCGCCGGCAAAGGACGCAGCGCCCGTCGGGTCCTGGGGCGAGGTCGTGGCGGGAACAGCGCATTTGACCCCAGGTTACTCGCGAAGTCGCGTTCCGCCAGATGCCAGGATGCGTTATTTCCTCGTATGCACGACGCCGCTCGGAGCTTGCGGAGCTTGCGGAGCTTGCGCAAGCGCCCGGCTCCATGCCAAGCAAAGACATCATGCCCCTCAGCGATCGCCAGCGCGCCGACTTCGAGCAACTCGTAAAGACGAATGACGTCGTCCTTTTCATGAAGGGCAGCCGCCAGTTCCCGCAATGCGGGTTCTCCGCCACCGTAGTCGGCATTCTGGACAAGCTCGTGTCCGGCTACCAGACGGTGAACATCCTGTCGGACCCGGCCGTACGCGAGGGCATGAAGGAGTTCTCCAACTGGCCGACCTTTCCTCAGCTGTACGTGCGCGGCCAGTTCGTGGGCGGGTGCGACATCGTCAAGGAGATGTACGCCGACGGCGAGCTCCAGAAGCTCCTCGGGGGGACGGGGGCCTCCGCGGCGGGCGTCGCGGCGCCGCGGCCGGAGGCGGAAGCGAAGCCGGTCATCGCTCCACGCGTGACCATCACGCCCTCGGCGGCAAAAGCGTTTGCTGCGGCGGATCCCGGCGACGGGGACGTCCTGCGCCTCGCGATCGACGCCGACTTCCGCCCCGACCTGCACTTCGGCCCCAGGGCCGCGGGCGACGTCGAGACCCGATCCGGGGACGTGGTCCTCTACGTCGAACGGGCGTCGGCGCCGCGAGCCGATGGCATCGCGATCGACTACGTCGACGCGCCGGACGGGATGGCCTTCAAGGTCGACAACCCGAACGAGCCGCCGCGCGTCCGGCGCCTCGGCGCGAAGGAGCTGAAGGCGATGCTCGATCGCGGCGAAGTGCAGCTCTTCGACGTGCGCCCCGAAGACGAGCGCGCGAGGGCCTCCATCCCGCACGCCAGGAGCCTCGACGCCGAAGGCCAGCGGTACCTCTTCGACCTCGAGAAGGACACGCCCATCGCCCTTCATTGCCATCACGGCGTGCGAAGCCGCGCCGCTGCCGAGCAGCTGGTCCGCGAGGGATTCACGAAGGTCTACAACCTCGAGGGCGGCATCGAGGCCTGGTCGCGCGACGTCGATCCGTCGGTCCCGCGGTACTAAATCAGCGGGTCTAGCCGTTTGCGGCGCGCGCCCTCGGCGCGGGTCTAGCCGTTTGCGGCGCGCGCCCTCGGCGCGGGTCTAGCCGTTCGCGGCGCGCGCCCTCGGCGCGGGTCTAACCGTTTGCGGCGCGCGCCATCGGCGCGCGACGAAGCCACGCGTCGGCGCCGGCGGCGACGCGGCGGCCGTCGGCGATGGCCCACACGACGAGCGACTGACCCCGCGCGGCGTCGCCGGCCGCGAAGACGCCGGGCACGCTGGTCGCGCCGCTCGCGTCGGTGCGCACGTTGCCGCGCCCGTCGAGCGCGAGCCCGAGCTGCTCGACGACGCCGCCGCGCTCGGGGCCCACGAAGCCCATCGCGAGGAGCACGAGCTCGCACGGGAGCGACACTTCCGTCCCCGGGATCGGCTTCGGCTTGCCGCCTTCGAGCACGACGCGCACCGCCTCGAGCCCGGCGACCTGCCCGCCCTCGCCGCGGAACCCGCGGGTCGACACCGCCCAGTCGCGGTCCGCGCCCTCTTCCTGAGAGGTCGACGTGCGCAGGATGAGCGGCCACTCCGGCCACGGATTGCTCGGCAAGCGCACGAGCGCCGGCTTCGGCATCAGCTCGAGCTGCGTCACGCTGACGGCGCCCTGGCGGATCGACGTCCCGACGCAGTCCGAACCGGTGTCGCCGCCGCCGATGACGACGACGCGCTTGCCCTTGGCCAGGATCGCCTGCCCCTCGTCGAGAGCGTCGCCCGCGACGCGGCGGTTCTGCTGCACGAGGTACTCCATCGCGAAGTGCACCCCGCGGAGCTCGCGCCCCGGGATGGGCAAGTCGCGCGGCGCGCGCGCACCCAGCGTCAGCACCGTCGCGTCGAAGTCGTGCATCAGCTGCTCGCCGCGCACGTCCTGACCGACCGCGACTCCCGGGCGGAAGACGACCCCTTCGGCCCGCATCTGCTCGATGCGCAGGTCGAGGATCTTCTTCGCGAGCTTGAAGTCCGGGATGCCGTAGCGAAGCAGGCCCCCGATGCGGTCGTCGCGCTCGAAGAGGACGACGTCGTGCCCGAGCCGCGCGAGCTGCTGCGCCGCCGCCATGCCCGCCGGCCCGCCGCCCACGACCGCGACGTGCTTGCCCGTGCGCGCCGGCGCCGGCTGCGGTTCGAGCGTCTGGCTGAGGATGTGGTCCGCGATCGTGCGCTCGATCGTCTTGATGGTCACCGGCTCGTCGCGCATGTTGAGCACGCACGACGCCTCGCACGGCGCCGGGCACACGCGCCCGGTCACCTCCGGGAAGTTGTTGGTCGCGAGCAGGCGCGCGGCCGCGACGTCGCGCTTGCCCTTGTGCATGAGATCGTTCCACTCGGGGATGAGGTTCCCGAGCGGGCAGCCCTGGTGGCAGAACGGAATGCCGCAGTCCATGCACCGCGAAGCCTGCGCGCGCACCTGCGCGTCGGTCGCCGGGACGACGAGCTCGGCCCAGTCCTGCACGCGCTCTTCGATCGGACGCTCGTCTTCCTCTTCGCGAGCAACCTTGAGAAAGCCTTTCGGATCGCCCATGCGTTCTTGCTACCCGGTCTTCCTGGCTGCGCCCTGCAGGCCGAGGACACGCCGCCACTCGTGCGGCATCACCTTCACGAACCGGCGCTTCGGCCACGTCGCCAGGACGTGCTTGCCGCGCGCGCTCCTCGTGTGCTCCACGTGCTCGGCGACCAGGCCGCGCACGAGCTCCTCGTCGGCCGCGGTGAGCGGCTCGAGGTCCACCATGGCCTTGCTGATGCGCCCTTCGAGCTCGCTGTCGTCGTCGAGCACGTAGGCGATGCCGCCGCTCATGCCCGCCGCGAAGTTGCGCCCCGTCGGCCCGAGGACGACCACGGTGCCGCCCGTCATGTACTCGCAGCCGTGGTCGCCCACGCCCTCGACGACCGACACCGCGCCGCTGTTGCGCACCGCGAAGCGCTCGCCCGCCCGGCCCGCGAAGAACGCCTTGCCGGTCGTCGCGCCGTAGAGGCACGTGTTGCCGATGATGACGTTCTCGTGCGCCTTGAAGCGCGACCGCGCCGGCGGGCGGATCGCGAGCACGCCGCCCGAGAGCCCCTTGCCGACGTAGTCGTTCGCGTCGCCCTCGAGCACCAGGAGCATCCCCTTCGTCGCGAACGCGCCGAAGCTCTGTCCGGCCGTACCGCTCGCCTCGACGACGATCGTCCCGTCGGGCAGGCCCGCCTCGCCGTACTTGCGCGCCATCTCGCCGGCGAGGCGCGCGCCGAACGCGCGGTCCGCGTTCGTCAGCTGGATCTGCATCGTCGTCGGCGCGCCGTAGCGCACCGACGCGTGCGCCCCCTCGAGGAGGGCCTCGTCGGTGGCCGACGTCGTCCACGGCGCGAGGTCGCCCGTCGACGGCGGCGGCAGCTCCTCGTGGCGCGCGGGAGGCGCGGCGAGCATGAGAAGGTCGCTGAAATCGAGCTTGCTCGCCTTGGGGTGCTCGAGCTTCCGCGCCGCGATGCAGTCGGTCCGACCGACCATCTCGCTCAGCGTCCGGAAGCCGAGGCTCGCCATGATGCCGCGGAGCTCCTCGGCCACGAAGAAGAAGAAGTTGATGACGTTCTCGGGCGTCCCCACGAACCGCTGCCGCAGGACGGGGTCCTGCGTCGCGATCCCCACGGGGCACGTGTTGAGGTGGCACTTGCGCATCAGCACGCAGCCGCTCGCGACGAGCGGCGCGGTGGCGAAGCCGAACTCGTCGCCGCCCATCAGCGCGGCGAACGCGACGTCGCGCCCGGTCTTCAGCTGCCCGTCGACCTGGATGTGGACGCGGTCGCGGAGGCCGTTGAGCACGAGGATCTGGTGCGTCTCGGCGAGGCCGAGCTCCCACGGCGAACCCGCGTGGTGGATCGACGAGAGCGGCGACGCGCCGGTCCCGCCGTCGTGCCCCGCGATCTGGATCGAGTCCGCGTGCGCCTTCGCGACGCCGGCGGCGATCGTCCCGACGCCGGTCTCGCTCACGAGCTTCACGCTGACGCGCGCCTTCGGGTTCACGCACTTCAGGTCGAAGATGAGCTGCGCGAGGTCCTCGATCGAGTAGATGTCGTGGTGCGGCGGCGGCGAGATGAGCGTCACGCCGGGGACCGAGTGGCGCACGCGCGCGATCGCGTCGTCCACCTTGTGCCCTGGGAGCTGCCCGCCCTCGCCGGGCTTGGCCCCCTGCGCGATCTTGATCTGCAGCTCGTCGGCGTTGACGAGGTAGTTCGCCGTCACGCCGAAGCGCGCGCTCGCCACCTGCTTGATCGCGCTGCGCCGCGAGTCGCCGTTGGGCAGCGGAACGAACCGCGCCTCGTCCTCACCGCCCTCGCCGCTGTTCGACTTGCCGCCGATGCGGTTCATCGCGATCGCGAGGTTCTCGTGCGCTTCCTTGCTGATGCTCCCGAAGCTCATCGCGCCGGTCGCGAACCGGCGCACGATCTTCGCCGCGGGCTCCACTTCTTCGAGCGCCACCGGCGGGTTCTTCGCGACCAGGTCCCAGCAGCCGCGCAGCGTGAAAGGCGCGTCTCCCTGGTCGTTGATGAGGCGCGCGTACTCCTCGTACGACTTCGCGTCCTCGGCGCGCACCGCCTTCTGCAGCGCCGCGACCGACTTCGGGCTCCACAGGTGGCGCTCGCCGCCGAGGCGCCACGCGTACACGCCGCCGACGTCGATCGCGTCGTCGTCGGTCGGCGCGTCGATCGCCGCCGTCTCGACGTGGCCGTTCGCGTGCGACGAGTGCACCTCCGGGCTCTCGTAGGCGGCGGCATGGCGCAGGAGCGACTCCCGCGCGATCTCCGCGAGGCCGATGCCGCCGACGCGCGACGCCGTCCCCGGCATCCAGCGGTCGATGACGTCCTTGCCGACGCCGATCGCCTCGAAGATCTGCGCGCCCTGGTAGCTCGACAGGCACGAGATGCCCATCTTGCTCATGACCTTCATCAGGCCCTTGTCGAGCGCGTGGACGTAGTTGTGCTCCCGGTCGTGGTCTGGCGTGTCGATCTCGAGCGCCGCGATGGCCTCGAACGCGAGATACGGGTTCACCGCGCCGGCGCCGTAGCCGACGAGGAGCGCCACGTCCGCCACCTCGCGCGCCTCGCCCGTCTCGACGACGAGGCCCGCGCGCATGCGGCGGCCGGAGCGTGCGAGCGCGTGGTGCACGGCGCTCGTCGCGAGCAAGCTCGGGATGGCCGCGTGGTCCGCGTCGATCCCGCGGTCGCTCAGGACGAGGATGCTCGCCCCTTCGAGGACCGCGCGGTCTGCCGCGTCGCAGAGCGCGTTGAGCCCCGCCTCGAGCGCGGCACCGGCGTCAGCGGCCTTCGCGTCGAACAGCGTCGGGAGGACGCGCACCGGGAACTCGTGGAGCGCTCCGCTCACGAGCTTCGCGAGCTCCTCGTTGGTGAGGATGGGCTGCTCCAGCTCGAGGAGGCGACACTGCCGCGGCGTCTGCTCGAGGAGGTTCCCCTCCCCGCCGAGGCAGCTCACGAGGGTCATCACGAGCTTCTCGCGGATCGGGTCGATCGGCGGGTTGGTGACCTGCGCGAACTGCTGCTTGAAGTAGCGGAAGAGCAGCTGCGGCCGGCCGCTCAGGACGGCCAGCGGCGCGTCGTTGCCCATGCTGCCCACCGGCTCTTCGCCGTTGCTCGCCATCGGCGTGAGGAGCGTGCGCAGGTCCTCGCGCGAGTAGCCGAACGCGCGCATGCGGCGGCGGCGCTCCTCGGTCGAGAGAGGAGGAGGCGGCGGCGCGGCGATGCCGCGGAGGTCGATCTTGTTGTTCGCGAGCCACTCGGCGTACGGCTTCTGCGTCGCGATCTCGCGCTTGATCTCCTCGTCCCCGACGACGCGCCCGCGCGCGAAGTCGACGAGAAGCATGCGCCCCGGCTGCAGGCGCCCCTTCTCGACGACGTCCTCCGGGTCGAAGTCGAGGACGCCGAGCTCGCTCGCGGCGACGACGTAGCCGCTCTGCGTGATGACGTACTTGAGCGGGCGCAGGCCGTTCCGGTCGAGCGTCGCGCCGACGTAGCGACCGTCGGCGAAGAGGAGCGCGGCGGGGCCGTCCCACGGCTCGACGAGCGACGCGTGGTACTCGTAGAAGGCGCGCCGCTCCGCCGGCATCTCCGCGTGCCCCTCCCACGCCTCGGGCACGAGCATCATCATGACGTGCGGCAGGCTGCGTCCGCCGGCGACGAGGAAGTCGACGACGTTGTCGAGCGACGCGGAGTCGCTGCCGCCGGGGCGGATGATGGGCTTGAAATCGGCGAGGTGCTCGCCGAACGCCTCGCTCGCGAGGAGCGGCTCGCGCGCGCCCATCCACGTCTGGTTGCCGCGCAGCGTGTTGATCTCGCCGTTGTGGGCGATGTGGCGGTAGGGGTGCGCGCGCTCCCAGGTGGGGAAGGTGTTCGTGCTGAAGCGCGAGTGCACGAGCGCGAGGCGGCTGCGCGTCTCCTCGTCGCGGAGGTCGAGGTAGAACTTGTCGAGGCGGTCAGGCAGCGCGAGGCCCTTGTAGACGACGGTCTTCGACGAGCAGCTCGCGATGAAGAAGTTCGCGAGGCCGGCCTCGCTCGCGCGGCGGCCGGCGCGCTTGCGGATCATGAAGAGCGTTCGCTCGAAGGCCGCCGGCGGGCACATGCGCCCGATGAAGAGCTGCTTGAAGACGGGCATCGTCGACCGGGCGACGGGCCCGAGCTGCTTGGTATCGACGGGGACGTCGCGCCAGCCGATGACCTTCTGGCTGTGGTGGCGGACGGCGTCCTCGAGGGCGCGCATCTCGGCCTCGCGGTCCGCCGTATTGCGCGACAGGAAACACTGCGCGACGCCGTAATCGCCCTCGTTGGGGAGGTCGATGCCTGCGCGCCCGAGCGTCCGCTCGTAACGAGCGTGCGGCACGTGCATGAGGAGGCCCGCGCCGTCGCTCGAACAGGGATCGCAGCCGGCCGCGCCGCGATGGGCGAGGCGGCGGAGGATCTCGATGCCCATCGCGACGACTTCGTGCGACGCCGGACGATGCAGGTCCGCGACGAAGCCGAGCCCGCAGGCATCGTGTTCGAGGGAGGGATCGTAGAGCCCGCTCGGAGGAGGCAGCGGCATGGCGGATGAGTATGAGGTGGGCTAACGCGACGCGCTAGTGGAAAATTGTGGGTGCTATTGACACAGTGTGGCGTACTGAAGTGCGATGGCACGTTGCGGCAATGACTCAGCAATAAACGATTCCCGCGGCAAACGCGGGCATGGCTGAAGTCGCCTCACCGGTCGGGCGCATGACGCGGTCGTCGCGATCGGGAAACGCCGGCGTCGTCCATCGGGGTGGAGCGACCCTCGACCTCGACCTCGACCTCGCATCGGAACGGCTGCGAGAGCGACTCCATGGCATTCCATCAAGCAGTCGAGCTGCCACGAGACGGGTGGATGGCAGCTGGAAACGCTGTCGAACTGCCGCGAGAGCGATTCGTGGCAGCCGGTATGGGTATCGGACTGCCACGAGAGCGAATGGTGGCAGCTCGTATCGCTATCCGACTGCCAGGGCAGCGATTCCTGGCAGCTCGTATCGCTATCGGACTGCCACGGCAGCGATTCCTGGCAGCTCGTATCGCTATCGATTTGCCACGGCAGCGATTCCTGGCAGCTCGTATCGCCGTCGAAGTGCCACGAGAGCGTATGGTGGCCGTTGGTCGGACTCTTGGTGTGCCAGGAGAAGCTCTCGTGGCGGTCGGTCACGCCAAGAACCTGCCACGAGAGCGAACCGTCGCCGATGGGTACGCTCTCGAGCTGCCAGATGCGCGCCACCCGACTGCCAAAGAGCTCCTCGAAGCACGTCCTTCGCCTTCGACGATGCCAGTCGGTGGCATATTGGCGTATCGTGGAAGCGTCGAGCGTCCTGGTGACGCTCCGGGACGAGGCATAAAACGAGAACGATGGCCTTCGTGACGTCGCGCACCGTCCGCGAGCTCGTGGTTCGTGCCCGGGCGAAGATGGGATTCACGCAGGGAGAGATGGCCGAAGCCGTCGGCTCGTCTCTGCGGACCGTGGCACGCTGAGAAGCGGGCCGGTCGTCTCCTTACGGCGACCAGCTCCACCGCCTCGCTGCCCTCCTCTACCCTCGCGATGCCGCGCTCGCGCATGACGCCGCCGTCGCCGGGGGCACGACGCTCGAGCAACTCGGCCTCGTCGCGCCTCCACCTTCCCCTGCGCCGCCGGCCGCGTTCCCCGCCGCCGCGCCGGCGCCACCTCCTCTCCCCGTTCGC
>Ga0102924_1006883_pt1 | contig 10542 bp, 9 predicted proteins | sample PaiPotPPM11metaG_FD_80116 | JGI IMG/M metagenome (GOLD analysis project Ga0102924, IMG submission 80116) | Iron sulfur acid spring bacterial and archeal communities from Banff, Canada, to study Microbial Dark Matter (Phase II) - Paint Pots PPM... ...
GCCCCCGACCACGCCCGCCGCAGCCAAACCTGTGGCGCCGCCCGTGCGTTCCATTCCCCCGACTACGCCCGCCGCAGCCGAAACGGCGGCGCCGCCCGTCCGTTCCACAGCCGCGGCTACGCCCGGCGCAGGCGGACCGGCGGCGCCGCCCGTCCGTTCGAAGTCATCCTGAATTTTGACGTCGGCTCCGGCGGCCGCGGCCAGCCGGCCGGTGATCACGGCGGCCACCTGCTGTCGCGCCTCGTCCCAGGCGGGCGCGTCGGCCAGCCCGTCGGCCGCGGGGGCGGTCAGTCCGGTGCCGCACAGGGCGTTGCTGGCCGCGCAGCCGTCGCCGGCGGCCGGGATCCGGACGGCCAGGGCGGCCAGGGCCGCGGGCGTCACCGTCACGGTGAGGTAGCCGCCGCCGGTCACCGACGCCTCGCTGACCCAGCCGACCCCGCGCACCCGCGCGGCCAGCTCGGCGGCTACCTCCCCCGGCGTCCGGTCAGCCGCGCGGGCCAGCCGGAACGGCAGCGAGGTGGCGTAGCGCCCCGGCGCGGCCGCAGCCCCGGGCAGGCCCGGGTGCCAGGTACCGGACGCGCGCACGCCTAGCGCATCGGCGATATCAGCGGGGATCACCGGCTCAGGCTACGGCCCGCCGGTCAGTCGAACACGCTGGTCGGCGCGCCGGCCAGCTCGCGTACCACGCGGATCATCTCGGCCGGGTCGAACGGCTTGGTCAAGTAGGCGTCCACGCCGATCTGGCGCCCCCGGGACCGGTCGTCCTCCTGGGCCCGCGCGGTGATCAGCACCACCTTGATCCCCGCGGTCTGCGGGTTGCGGCGCAGCTGGGTCGCGGTGACCCAGCCGTCCAGGCGCGGCATCATCACGTCGAGCGTGATCACGTGCGGCTTGGCCTCGAGCACCTTCTCCAGGCAGTCCTTGCCGTCCACGGCCGTGACCACGTCGAACCCCTCGAGCGTGAGGTTGACGGCGATCAGCTGCCGGATGACCTCATCATCGTCGACAACCATCACCCGGCCGAGTCCGTGTGTCACCCGCGCGAGGCTATCGCCTCCGCAGCGTTAATGCGCGCCGATCGGCATCGTGTCCCAGGGATGTTCGCGACTGGTACCCTGGCTCGAGCCCCGCAGGCAGCGGCCGCGGCGGCGATCTGAGCCCCCATAGCTCAGGGGATAGAGCAACGGCCTCCGGAGCCGTGTGCGCAGGTTCGAATCCTGCTGGGGGCGCAACACAGACCATCCCTGTTTCGGGTAGCGACGGCGTGTCCGTCGCTGATTGCATGGTGCCGCGTGGCTGTGGCGGGCCGGGTATGGTTTCCCGGCTGGTGCGGGCGACGGCGTCGATGGTCTGGCTGGTGAGGGTGACCTGGCAGGCGGCGATGCGGCTGGTGAAGTCGTAGCGGATTTCCAGCCGTAGCGCCTCGAACAGCGGGCGGGAGATCTCGTCGGGCATGTCAGCCAGGTCAACTGGCGTGACGGGCAGCTGGTCGAGCAGCGCCGGGCTGGGTTCCTGGCTGGCCTGGTCCTGGGCAGCGGCGAGCTGAGCTTCGAGCTCGGTGCGGCGGGCACGCAGTTCGGCGCGGCGCTCGCTGATGTCGCGGATCAGGTCCTGGTCGATGGTGTCGGCGAGCTCGAGGTTGCGGACCAGGCGCTTGCTCCTGGTGTCGGTCTCGGTGATGGCGCGGCGCAGGGCGGTGATCTGGCCGGCGCGCTCTTGCCGGGCCTGGTCGTCGTGAGCGGTCAGGCCGGCGGTGAGGAGCTGGTGGCGGTAGGCGCCGAAAACCCGCTCGGAGAGGAACCCGGCAAGACGGTCGAGGAGGTCATCTTCGCGGACGCGCAGGACGACCGGGTGACCGTCGGGCCGGTAGGCGTTCTTGGGCGCGCAGGCATACCAGGTGACCTGGCGCTTGGTGTTGCCGAACATGCGCCGCCCGCACACCGAGCAGTACAGATAGCTGCGCAGCCGGTAGACCTGCCGGGACTGGGGAGCGGGGTTGCGCCCCGCGGCGGTGCGGGATCGCTCCCGGTAGCCTGCGACCTGCTGGGCCTGCACGAAGGTCTCCAGGTCCACCAGCGCCTCGTGGACGGGCTCGGGCGACCACACCCACTCCGAGACGGGGTTCATCCGGTTCCGGCCGGCGCCCTTGCGGGCCCGGCGGTTCCACACCATGTGGCCGGTGTGCTTGGGATTGGTGAGCATGTCGCGGACGTTGGAGTAAGTCCACAGGCCCGCGGCCGCCGCGGGGTCGACCGGCACTGGCGGCGGGTTAGCGGCCAGGTCGGCGTTGAGCCGGTCGGCGATGGCCTGGTAGCCCAGCCGCTCAGCCACGCGCCAGCCGAATGCCTTGCGCACCACTGCCGCCTCAGCCGGGTGGGCTTCCAGCCGTGTCTTCCTGATCCCCTTGGCGCGCTTAGCCGGCACCGGGTGGGGAACCTTGTTCGCCCGGTAGCCGTAGCAGGGCTTGCCGATGTTGAACCCGGCCTCGGTGTGGATCTCGAACCCGCCCCAGGACTTCTCCAGCAGATCAAGCACGTACCACTCGGCGACGCCCTGCTTGACCCGCCGGGTGAGCACCTGGGTGGCGGTCTTGGCCTTGCGCCCGGCTTTGGTGAGCAGGACTGGCTCGTCAGCGGCGATCAGCCGGACCCCGGCCTGCTCGAGCCGGTGCTCGATCTCGGTGGCGATGTAGGTGCGGCGGGCGATCCGGTCAATGGACTCGCAGATCACCACGTCGAACCGCCGGCCGGGCCGTTCAACCTCCTCCAGCAGGTCGGCCAGGCCGCCGTCCCTGGGAATGGGGATCTGGAACTGCTCGTGAGCATGCCCGTGACCGCGGTCGGCCAGATCCTTGCGGCCGGACTCCACGTCGTAGAAATGCGCAACGATGACCGCGTCGTCGGGCAGGACGGCCTGGCTGGCGCGCAGTTGCCGCGGCAGCGATAGCGTCGGGTCCTGCTGGTCATAAGTAGAGGTACGCCCGGCGAACGCTGCCCGGATCACCGCCGGCTCCGCTGACGCACCCGCGCCGGGCCGGCCCGGCAGCGTGCCCTGGCGGTCTACGCGGCGTGATCCCGGCCAGCCCCGGATCGCCTGCGGGCTATCCACCTGATCACCTCCCGAAACGCCCGTGCCTGCTCATCGGCCAGCCGCCGGGCCTCGGCGCCCTCCGCCCGGCGGACCTCGAACACCACCTCCGGCCGGGCTGGCGCAGGCTGCCCGCCGCCCTCCGAGCCGCCGCTCACTGGCGCGGCCCTCGCCCGGTGGCCTTACCGCGCGGCCTGGCCGACGGCGGGCGGGCGACTGGTGACGCCCGGCACCCCGGGCGGCGGCCTCGGGCGCGGACCGTGGCGCGCACGGGCGGGCAGATCCGGCTGGCCTGCCAACCGGGGCTGGCAGCATCCACGCCCCTCTTGGCCCGGCGTGTCAAGTTCTCCGGTTTCATCGCCAGCCAGGTCAGGGACAGCGCGGCAGGGCCAGCGCCTACCGCCGTCGCCGGGCTTGACGGCGGCCGCGGAGTCAGGCGTCCATCACGGCGGCGCCCGCTGCGAGGCGCCGCCCGCAACCGCGCAGGAGGCTGACTATGACCGCGACTCCCCGTGACCCCGCACTCCCGGACCCCGGCAGCAGCCCAGGTTCCGGGATTCTCAATGAACCCGAGGACGTGGACGTGCTGTACCTGGCCGGGCAGCGGCCGGCCCCCGAAGGAGAGTGGCTGCTGATCACCGAGGTCGACGGCGCGCCCGGCGCGACGTTCTCCGCGTGGGTGCTGCCGCCGGGAGGGCGGCACGCGCACGGCGGCGATGTCGTGATCCGCCTGGCACCCGGGACCGGCGGGGAGCCGGACACGGTCGAGGTCAGCGTGTGGGTAGTGATCAGGAGCCTGCTGATCCCGGTCGCGGCCTGGAGCCGGGAGGATCCCGACGGCTGGCCGGAGCGGATCCGCCCGGCGGTCGCGTTCGCGATGGGCATCCTGACCGAACTGGAAGAGCACCCCGGCGCCTACATCGGCGCCGGCGACCAGGTGAGCCTGGACGCGGCGGCGGCCCGCGCCGTTCCCGGCATCCCGCTGTACATGACCGCAGGCCCGCCCGCCGCCAGGTGACGCGCCCGCGCCGCAGAGCCGGGCACCGGTCCTCACGCCGCCGCCCGGTCCTGCTGCCCGGCCGTGCCCGTGCCGGGCGCGGGCGCGGGCGCCGCGCGGATAAGGCCGGCGAGCGCGGCTGCGGCCTGGCGCGGGACGACACCGTTGCCGACCAGCCGCAGCTGCGCGATCCGGGTGATGCCGGGCACGCCGGTGACCCAGCCCGGGATGCCCATCATCCACTCGGCGAACTCCGCCGACAGGCGCGGCTGCCTGCCGGGACGGGGCATGGCCGGAGCGGGAGCCGCCCGGCCGGTGACGTGCTCCCAGCGCCGGACCGCGGCCTCGTACGGCCCCCAGTCCACGGCACTGCAGCCAGCCGTCGCAGCCCCGGGGACGTCCCGGTTCCCAACGGCAGCGGGCACCGCGCCCGCCGGCGGCGGCGGGCCGGGCAGTCCGCGCGCCACGGCCGCCAGGTCCTGGCCGCTTTGCCTGCCGTTCCCGGGGCGGGCCGCCCCGGCGGCCGTGCCCGGCCGGGGAGGCCCCGGTATCGGGCGTGGGCAGCAGCCGGACCGGCGACTCGGCGATGGGCTCGCTGCCTCTGCTGGCGGGGGCTGCGTGCAGGAGGACGGCGGCCTGCAGGTCACTCGGCCAGTTCCGGCCACGGGAGTGCCGCCACGCCAGGTGCTGCTGCGGGGTGTGCCAGGTCATAACCGTGACCGGGGTGGGCAGCAGCCGCGACGGCGGCGAGCCCAGGCAGGGTTCCGGGCTGCCAGCCGAGGATGAAGATCCGGTCGCGGCGGTGCGGCGCCCCGATGTCGCTGGCGCGCAGGCACGTCCACTGCGTGTCATACCCGAGCGCGGCCAGGTCGGCGAGGACCCGGCCGAGGTCCCGGGCGCGGAGGGCGGCGACGTTCTCCACGAGCACGTAGCCGGGTCGAAGCTGGCGAAGACCACTAGCGATGCAGGTCCACAGGCCACTGCGGGTTCCTTCCGTGATCCCGGCCCCGCGGCCGGCGTAGGAGATGTCCTGACAGGGAAACCCGGCGGTGACCAGGTCCACCGCCGGACCGACGGCCAGTCGACCCGGGTCAGGTCACCCAGGTTCGGGACGTCGGGGAACCGGGCCGCCAGCACCAGGCCGGCGTGCCCGTCGGTGTCGGCGCACCAGGCCAGCCGGGCGTCCAGGACCGCCATCACCGCCAGGTCCAGCCCGCCGTAACCTGTGCACAGGTTCCCGATCCGCAGCCGGCCCGGAGCGGGAGAACGGCCGCCGGATGTCACGCGGCGAGGCTTTCCGGTACCACGGCGCCGCGAGCGGGAAACCGGGACGGCGGCATCCCGTTCCCGGCGACGGGCTTCAGAATTCCTGAACTTGAGCACTTCACGGGTGCCCGGAAGATCAACAGGTCCTCGTGCACGATCAGGTGCCAGGGCTCGCCCCGGGCGCGGGCCTTGCGGAGGTTGTCGAGCTGGAAGAACGACGGCCGGGCGATGAGCCGGCCGCCGCGCAGCCCGGCGAGCAGGGCGACGTAGCGGGCGGCGGGGATCAGGCCGGCGGCCGCGCCGGCGGCCAGCACGGCGGAGGGAAGGTCGATCAGCTCACCGTGATGGCGCCAGGGCCTGGCGGTGACCACGGCCAGGCCGCCGGGGCGCAGCACCGCGGCACAGCCGGCCAGGATCTGGGTGAACCCGGCGAGCAGGTCATCCAGGCCGCGGCTGGCGAGGTTGGCGGGGTCGTGGCCGTACCGGTTGTCGTACTTGCGGACGCCGCCGGCCCTGCCGTGGCGCTGCTCGGCGGTGACCTGGCCGTGGACGCTGGGCCCGTACGGCGGGGAGGTGACCACCAGCGCCGCCCGCCCGGCCGCGTCAGCCGGGAGGAGCGCGGGGAGCTGGCGCGCGTCGCCGCGGATCACCTGGCCGGCGCCAGTCGCGCCCTGGCGGCGGGCGTGGTCGACGTTGGCGGCGGCGATCGCGGCCCAGCGGTCCTCGTATTCGATGCCGAGGCCGTCGCGGCCCTGGTGGACGGCCTCGACCAGGGTGGTGCCGATGCCGCACATAGGGTCGGCGACCAGGTCGCCGGGCTGGGTGTAGCGGGCGATGGCGGTGGCGGCGATCGCGGGCAGCATCTTGGCCGGGTGCGCGGTCGATTCCGGCAGGTAACGGCCGCGCCGCTGTGCGCGGGCGTCGCGCTGAGCAGTCGCCCATACCGACAGCCGCAGGTCCGGATCGCTGTCGGGAAGGGGACGCGGGGCGCGCCCGCCGCGTGCTGTTGTCATGAGCGGTTTCCTCCGCGTCCGGGCTTGCTGAACACGAACAGGTCGTCGTGCACCTGGCTGCTGCCGGGGACGGCGGGGGCGAGGCGGTCGCCGTCGATGCCGGCGCGGACCAGGACGATGTGCTGGGCGTAGAGCAGCCCGGCGGCGCGTGCGGCGGCGGTGACGCTCCCCGCGGCGCCGGCGAGCGTTCCGTGAGGGGCGGGGCCGGTGATCACGGCGAGGACCGCGCCGGGCCAGAGCACCCGCTCGCAGGCGGCGAGCAACGGCTCAGGGTCTTCCGCGGGCCCGCCGCCCGGCTCCCAGGCGCGGCAGGCGGCGATGGCCAGGCCGGCTGTGCCGGCGTCCGGGTCGCCGGGCGGCGGTAGTGCCGCCGGGCCGCCGGGCCGTAGCAGGGCCGGGACAGGCCCGGGGTCGATGACCAGGACGCGGCGGCCGGTAGCGGCGGCGGCCTCGGTGACTGCCGGCGAGCAGCCGCCGGCGGCGGCAACCAGGTCGCCGGGAGCGGAGAACGCGTCGATGACCCGCCGGGCGGCTGCGGTGGTGGCCGGCCCGCCGTCGTACGGCAGTACGTCCGGGGTACCGGGACCGGGCAGGCCGGGCCAGATGCTAAGCGGCATGCCGGGGCCTGTCCCGCCGTCCGCGCGGCTCCGGGCCGCCGTGATGTCCGGGGCCGGGCCGGCCGGCTGGCCGTCCCTGGCTGTGCTGGAGGGCTGTGTCATGGCGGCTGATCCCGCGTGCCGCCGCTTACTGCGCTGACACTACATAAATCGGCTTTCCGGGGCCTATTTTCACCTGCCCGCCACAGAAATATCCCCGGCAGCGCGAATTACCGGGGAGAATCTCGCCGGATAAATTCCCAGGGCTTTACGGGCGCAGCCTCGGCCGTTTACCACATGCCTTGTACCTGGCGTGTACCTGCGATATACCCTGCCGGCGCGGCGCAGGTCAGCGCCCTGATGTACCTAGCCGCCGCCGGCAACCGGGCCGGCGGCCGGGGCAGGTCGCGCCGGCCGGCCCGGGCTCAGGTACATGCCAGGTACACGGCGGGTACACGCGGGCCGGCAGCGGCCCGGCTCGAGGTCCATCGCAGGTACACGCCAGGTAGATCGCGGATGGCTGGATGGGCTGCGTCCCCGTCCGCCCCGACTGCCTGGAGCTTGCTCATGGATAACCACTCCGCTGCCCCGGAGCCCTTCGACGCCGCCGACGCCGCGTTCCGGCTGCTGTGCGCCGGCCCGCAGCCCCTGGCGCTGCACGCCTCCCAGGTTGCGCCTGGCCTGCCCGACCGGCCGGTTCGGCTCGATGAGATGCGGGTGCTGCTGCTGCACCCGGCGACCAGCGCCCGCGCCCGCAACCAGGTATGGGCCGAGCTGGTCCGCCGCGCCCGCGCCGGCGGCCCGGCCTGGACGGTCGGCCTTGCCGGCGTCGCGATGCCGGGCCTGCGCCGCGCGGCCGGCAGCCTGGCGACCGCCTGGCGCGGCGACCCCGCTGACCTGCAGGCCGAGATCCTGACCGGGTTCCTGGCCGCCGTGCGCGCCCTGGACCTGGACGATCTGGAAGCCGTGCCGCTGGCGTCCCGGCTGTGCTGGGCGGCCTGGCGCGCCGGGCGGCGGCACGTCTACGCCGAGGCCGGCCACGCCGCCCGCCGCCAGGACCTGGCCGGCTGGCGGGACGGCCCGGACCTGCCGTGGGGCCACCCGGACCTCGTGCTGGCCGCCGCCGTCCGCCACGGGATCCTCACCCGCGCCCAGGCCGGCCTGATCGGCCGGAACCGGCTCGAAGGGGTTCCGCTGTCGCAGATCGCCACCGAGACCGGGATCAGCCATTCCGCCCTGTGCAACCGGCGGAAAAGGGCCGAGAAAGTCATCGCCGACGCGATCGGGAGCGGATTCGTCGCGGACTTATTTCGCCGGCTGCGTGAAAAAAGGGGCCGGGAACCGGATTTCTGCTGGTGCGGGGGTTCCCCGCCCCGGGACGCCGAGACCCGGGGCGGGCGGCCCGCCCGGCGGACCGCCGCCGCAGCCGCTGACAGCCCGCCCTTTCCCCTCTCCCGAAGGGAGGTCAGGTCCCGCGCCCGCCGCGCGGGCCGCCCCGCACCCGCGCTCAGTCCTGGTTCCCGCAGGAGGCACCTAACCGTGAAGCTCACCGTCCAGACGCCGGCCTGGCTCCGGCGCATCCGCCCGCCCGGCGCCCATGCCCTGTTCGCGTTTCCGCTGACCGCGTCGCCGCCGCTGGCGGCGGACTCAATCAGCCAGGTGCTGAGCAACACCACGCTGTGGATCATCGGGATTCTGGCCGGCCTGGCCACCCTGATGCTGACCCTCGGGGGCGTCAGGTACCTGCTGGCCAACGGTGATCCCGCCGAGGTCGAGAAGGCCAAGACCGCGCTGAAGTCCGCCGCGATCGGCTACGCCCTGGCGATCCTCGCCCCGGTCATCGTCACCATCTTGAAGGGCCTGGTCGGCGGATGACGCTGCCCCGCGTCCCCGGCACGGCCCGGCCCCGCCCAGGGCGGAGCCGCCACCGGACCGCCGTCCTCGCGGTCGCCGCCGCTGTCCTGGCTATGCTCGCCGTCGCCGTCACGGTCCTGACCGCTGCCGCCGCCACGCCGTCCCGCCCCGCGCCGGCGGTGACGATCGCCCGCGCCGCGCTGACGGCCGAGATCGTCCCGGCCGCGCCGGCGGCCCCGGCGGCCGAGGCGGTCTCGCTCCCCGGACTGGGCAGCTGCGGACTGCTGGACTTCGGCTGCGACGTCAGCAACGCGATCACCAGCTGGTTCGCCGGCCTGGTCAAGTCCGCGGTGAACCCGCTGCTGTCCCTGATCGGGCGGACCGCCCTGTCGACCCCGCAGCCGGACTCCATCGCGGCGGTGCGGACTCTGTGGTCAACCGGGCTCGGGATCGCCGACGCCTGCTACGGGCTGCTGGTGCTCATCGGCGCGATCATCGTCATGAGCCACGAGACCCTGCAGACGTCCTACTCGGCCAAGGAGATCGCGCCCCGGATCGTGCTCGGGTTCGTCGCCGCGAACCTGTCGATGGTTGTGATGTCGAAGGCGGTCGGCCTCGCCAACGGCCTGTCCGCCGCCTTCACTTCTGCCGGGGTGAACCCGCAGAGCGCCGCCACCTCGCTGCTGACCACCCTCGGCAACTCGGTCAGCTCCGGCGGGATCTTCCTCATCCTCCTGGCCCTGGCCGGGGTCGTGCTCGCCCTGGTCCTCGCGGCGGTCTACGTCATCCGGCTGATGGCCGTGGTGCTGCTCGCCGCCGCCGCCCCGCTGTGCCTGGCCCTGTACGCGCTGCCGCAGACCGCCTGGGCCGCGCGCTGGTGGTGGCGGGCGCTCACCGCGGCCCTGGCGATCCAGGTGGTCCAGGGACTGGTGCTGACCGCCGCCGTGCAGGTGTTCTTCTCACCCGGCTGGCTGCCCGGCGACATCAGCAGCACCCTCGGGCAGACGCTGATCACCTTGTGCCTGCTGTGGATCCTGATGCGCATCCCGTTCTGGGTCACGCGGCCCGTCCTGACCCCGTTCGGCCGGTCGCCGCTGCGCCGCGTCGCCCGGTTCGCCGTCACCGCCGCGGTCTTCTCCCGCATCGCCCCGCTGCTGCGCGGCGGCGCTCCCCCCAGGAGCGGCAAGAGCGGCTCGTCCGGCGGCAAGAAAGGAAGCACGCCGTGAGTTACGAGGTCCCCGACTCCGTGCCCATCCCCTCCGACGTCGAGCGGCCGGACAAGATCCTCGCCGGGCTGACCGCCCGCCAGGTCGCGATCGCCACGGTCGCCGCGGTCATCATCTGGGCGGGCTTCCAGGCCACCCGGCACGTCATGCCGCTGCCCGCGTTCGCCGCGCTCGCCACCCCCGTCGGCCTGCTAGCCACGGCCCTGGTCATCGGGGAGCGGGACGGGCTGCCGCTGGACCGGCTGCTGCTGGCCGCCTGGCGGCAGCGGCGCGCCCCGCGCCGCCTGGTCACCGCGCCCGGCGGCGTGCTCCCGGCTCCGCCGTGGGCCCCCGCGGCGCCCGCCGCCCTGCCCGCGCCGCTGCGGCTGCCGGCCGGGAGTGTCGCCCCGGACGGCACCGTTGACCTGGGCGCTGACGGCAGCGCCGTGCTGCTGGAGTGCACCACCGTGTCCTTTGCCCTGGCCACCCCGGCGGAGCAGGAGGCGATGGCAGGGGCGTTCGGC
>Ga0102924_1006885_pt1 | contig 10541 bp, 6 predicted proteins | sample PaiPotPPM11metaG_FD_80116 | JGI IMG/M metagenome (GOLD analysis project Ga0102924, IMG submission 80116) | Iron sulfur acid spring bacterial and archeal communities from Banff, Canada, to study Microbial Dark Matter (Phase II) - Paint Pots PPM... ...
ACCAGGTGGTGAACAAGCAGGCGCTCAACCAGCGCAAGGTGGAGCTCGCGCAGTACTCGATCGACGAGCTGAAGCTCGTGGCCATCGTGCAGGGCGGCGACAAGGCGCGCGCGATGTTCGTCGACCCGACGGGCAAGGGGACGGTCGTCTACAAGGGGACGTTCGTGTGCCGGCCGGAGGTCGTACACATCGGGGGGAGCAACGGCCCCGAGTACCAGCTCAACTGGCGCATCGATCGCATTCGCGAGGGCGACGTCGTCCTCATTCGCGAGGACCCCGCTCAGCCCGCGATCCCTCCCGCGACGCGCGTGATCCCCCTGCACCCCGAGGCCGACAAAGAGGCCGCCGGCTCGATCCCCGGGTAGATCACTGGGTCGCCACGGCCTTGCAGTCGCGCGCCGCCAACGCGAGCGCGAGCGAGTCCCGATCCCCTCCCTCGACGCGCTTCTGCAGGACGACACGGAGGACGCGAAGGCCCTCGAAGTCCCTCGCCTCGCAGGCACGCCGCAATAGCCCGGTCACCGTCTTGGCCGCCCCCAACCCGCGCGCTCCGATGTAGCCGTCGAGCCGCGCAGCGACGATCTCGAACGGCGTTGCCACTCGCGTGAGCGCGGGCCACATCACCGGCGACAGCTCGACGGATCGCGGCCCCTCGTCGAGAAACGCCGCGAAGAGGACTGCGTCGATCGGCCCGTAGTCCTCGCCCAGGGCGGCGAATCGTTCATCCCGCGCGTCGCGCGCGTAGCTCTCGACGAGAAGCCGCAGCAGGATCGGCCTCGCGTCGGGGTGGCGAGTCCACAGGCCGCCCATCGCGTCGCGCAGCATGTACCCCGCGTCGCGAAAGCGGTAGGAGTCGACGTTGGCAAGGATTCGGAGCGCCTCCACGAGGAGCGGACCTCCCCGACGATCGAGAGCGCCCACCAGCACCTTCATGGAATCGGTCTCGGCCAGCGCGGCCACGAGGAGGTCCCGCCGCCGGAGCCGCGCCAGGGCTTCCACGAGCCGATCGCTGCGGGCATCGTTCGCGGTGAGAAAGCCGTAAACGCTCGCGCAGCCGTGCGAGTCCACGAGCTTGCCGTCCTTCTCCTCGCGCAGGCACAGCGCCTCCGAGTCTTGCGCGTCCAAGACGGCATTCCGAGCGCGGTCGAGGAACGAGAGCAAGAGCGCTGTCCTGTCCAGCTCCGGAAAGCGCGGACAGGGGTCGTTCGCGCACTCTCCTTTGGCGTGTCCCACGAGGAGCGCCCCGTAAATGGCCCTGCGCACGGGCACCGTGGTCAGAAAGAAGCGATCGCGGATCCACGCGGCGTACGCCCTCCGAACCGCCGCGAACTCCGCGCCCTGAACCGCGTTCTCGACGAACCAGCGCGCCTGTCTCGCCAGGTGGTCCTCGACGCTCTCGTGGACAGGCGAGCCGCGCGCCCGCGCTTCGAAGCGCAGCATCGCCAACAACCGCGCCGCGTCGGCGTCGATGTGCCCTTGCGCGCCCGCGCCCTGCCCGTGGCTCAAGTAGCGCAGGTATGCGGCGTAGTCGCTCGTGGCGACGTCTTCCTCGCGCCGCTGCCCGAAGTACGCGGCCAGATCCCTCGAAAGAGCGTCGCCCAACGCGACGTCGATCGAGTCTTCGCCGGAGATCCACACCGAGTCGGCCTCGCGCATCTCGAAGACCAGCGAGCCGGTCGACTCGTCGAATCTCGTGGACCGCTCCGGTTCGGCGGCTCGGTAGCGAGCCGCGATTCGAACGAGCCTCCTTTTCAGGAAATCGCGCATGAGCGGATCGCCCGACACCTCCCGATCCAGAATCGAGGCGAGCGCTTCGAGCGAGTCCGCCGCTTGCCGCACGAGCCCCTCGCCCCAGGTCGGCGCGATCACGGCGTCGACCTCCACGGAGACCGGATGCCCCAGCATCCGCTCGATTGCCGCGAGCGAGGCCTCGGCGCGCGCTTGCTCCGAGCCGGTCGGCAAGGGGCGGCGATCGGGGCCGCTCACGACGATGACCTCCGTTTTCACGTGGACCGTGCTCGGCGCGCACGACGCGCCGCCGGCCGCGATCACCAGGGCGACGAGCGCACCACGGCTCATCGGCATGCCGTCCCCGGTTCGAACGTCTGGCTGTAGCTGCCGAAGCCGCTCCCCGGATGCGCCCTGGCGAGCGCCGCGAAGTGCGCGGACAGGTCGCTCAGGTCCTGTCTCGCGTGCTCCTCGCAGAGGCGATCCCGGATGTGCAAAAACGACTGGTAGGGATCCTGCGGAGAAAAGGTGCGCACGAGCGGGTCGTCGCAGTACGCCTCGAGGTGAGGTCGAAGCAGGGCGGCGCGGGAGAAGTCTCGGGCGAACGCCGGCCACACGATCCACGCGAGCGAGATCGCGCGATAGCCCTCGTCGAGATAAGCCTTCGCCTCGTCCTCGGCGACGCGCGCCCCGAAGTCGCTGGCGAAATCGGACCAGCGGACCGCGCCTGCGCCGTAGCGATCCAGGTGCGCCAGGACGTACAGGATCGCGCCGCGCGCCGCGGGGTGCGCCAGCCATAGGCGCCGCATCTCGAGGATCCACACGTCCGAGGAGGCCTCGGAGACGTTCTCGGCCACATCCTCGGCCAGTACGCGCAGCGCCCTGCGGAGGCACGCGGGATCCGACTCCACGGCGCGCAGCAGGGCAAATCGTCGACGGTCCGCGTCGTCTTTGCCGCGGCGCCCCACGGAGAGGATCGCTTGCTCGACCAGAACGGGATCCTTTCGTGCGGCGAGGAGCTCGCCGAGCCGGGCGGCGCCGGCCTCGGTCGCGAGCGCGAGGCGCACGATGCCGCCGTCGCAATGCGGCGCGAGCGAGCGGTTGTCGCGATTGTCCTTCGGGCGTGGGCAGACCACCTCCTCGACCACCGGCCAGACCTCGGAGCCTACGCGAGTTCCCGGGTCCCCCTGCAAGGGATGACCCGCCTCCCGCCAGGCGTCTACGATCCGAACCGAAAGGCGGAACGCGCACTCGCGAAGCCGCGGGTCCTTCGCGGACGGGTCGAGCAGTCGGGTGATGACCTCCTGGCGCTGCTCGTCGGGCAGGCGCGCGAAGTCGCGCTCGAGCCAGCTCGCCAGGGCGTCTGCCACCGGCGCCGCCGAGGAATCGCCGTCCCACCGGCCGCGTGCGAAATCGTCCAGCGAGTCGACGAGAAACCTCCGCACTCGCTTGGCCGTCGCACCGTCGCCGGCCGTAGGCAGCAAGCGCAGGGCGAGCCGGATGCGAGGCAGACGCTCGCGGGCGGCTGCGGGGCGCGAATCGTCGTACTCGCCGACCAGCCACTTGGCGTACTCGGCCTGCTCGGGCGGACGGAGGGATTCGGGACTCCGCCCGGCCCACGCGGCGGCGATGGCCTTCCTGCTCTCTCTCTCCACGAACGACGTGACCGCCACGATGCCGACGACGTCGTCCGTTTGCGCCGGAAGGTCGACGACGACCGCGCCGTCGGGATCGAAGTGGGCTTCGGGGCCCGCCTGCGCCGAACCCGGCCGGTATCGCGCCACGATTCGCGTCAGGCGACGGCGAGCGTGATCGTAGAGGTCCGCGTCGACCTTCTGCCAGCGATCGAGCTCGCTCGCGAGAAACTCGAGCTCTCCGGTCAGCGCGAACTCCAGGCCCTCCACCGTGGGTGGCTCGAGCGCCGGGTCGATCTCGATGAAGAGGGGGTGGCCGAGTGCGCGACGCACTTCGCTGACGGCCGCGAGGTAGCGAGCGCTGGGGCCGTGCCCAGACCAGGCCATCTCGGATGGCCCGAGGCGAACGGTGATCTCTTGAACGACGATCACCTCGTGCGACGCGGCGCACGCGGACGCGAGGGCCAGCGCGGCCACGCTCGCCCTCCCATGGTGCAGCGCGACGGCCCAACGGCGGGCGACCGCTCCGGCTCCGGCGCACCGAGGCCGCCGCCGAATCACGCGTGCTGCTCGAACGCGAGGGTCGCGATGAACCGCCGCGAGCCCTCCGGCGGCTTCGGAAACGCGAGACGGCGCGTCACGTTCTCGACGCAGGCCCGCATCTCCGGACTGGCTTCGCTCACGACTTGGACCCACTCGGCATGTCCATTCGCATCCACCGTCACGGCGAGGGTGTAGCGGCGGGGAGCGGAGGGGTCCTGCGCCGCCTCCGCGCGCTGACAGGCGCTGTACTGGGCCATGTTCGCGGCAACAATCGCCTTGTAGCTCCCGTCCTCGCCAGCCTGGAGGGCCGGCGCCGGTTTGGACCGGGGTCGCGGCTGCGGCTGCGCGGTCGCCGGCGAGGGCGATTGCGCCGTCTCGGTCGAGGGAGAGGCGGGGAGGCCGAGGGCCAGCTGCGGGGAGCTTTCGACGGGCCCTGGGTCAGGAGCGGGTGCATGGAACGTCCGCGGCGGGGAAGAGGGCGTGAGGGCACGGACGAAGGCGCCGGCGGCCACCGCCACGACGAAGGATCCACCCACGGCCACTCCCCTCGTGCGGGCGGTCCACGTCGACGGCGGCGTCGGGTTCGCTGCCTTCGGGGGGCCCGGGGCGGCTTCGATGCGATCGCCGTCGATGCGAACCGAACCGCCCTCAGCGAGCACGCGGCGGACGATTTCGGCTTTCTCCGCCGCCCGCACCACGTGCGGGAGCGACGAGCCGCACCGGCCGCAGTGGCCGTGGGTCGAATCCGCATCCGTGATGGGTGCCCCGCAAAAGTCGCAGCGCATCAGGCGCACGGATTGTCGCACGGATTCGTCCCGCGCGCGCCCACCCGGCCCGCGCCTCCGCCCAGGGCCGGCGGTCACAAATTGGTCCCTTTTCGGTGGTGCGTCTTACGGTTGGTCTCGCGACAGCCTCGGACTCGTCTTCCGTCGTCCGCGGCAGCGCCAGGAGCGAACATGCGTCGGGCGATTTGGCTGGTGTACGCCGCCCTACCGGGCATGGCTCTCTTTGCGCCCCCGGCTCACGCCGACGGCGCGAGCAACCACGTTCGCGACGTGCGGGTGCACGCGGCGAGCGGCGCGCAAGGAAGCGCCGAGGTGGAGATCGTCGGTAGCGGCGCTCCGGCCTACAACCTGCGGCTGGCCGACGGCGGTCGGCGCCTGCTCGTGGACCTCTCCGACTCCGACGTCGTCGGGGCCGCGGCCGCGATCACGACGCCCATCGGCGTCGTTGGCGGAGTCCTCACGCAGTCCTACGACACGACCGCGGGGCACATGGCGCGCCTCACGATCAACCTCCTCGGGGCCTCGAGCTATCGCGTCGTCCCCGACGGCTCGACGCTGAAGGTCGTCCTCACGCCCAGCGGTCCGCCGACGCCGTCGCCTGCCGGCGGGCCCTCGCCCGCCGCCGCCTCGGCGTCCGCCGGTGCGTCGGCTCCCCGGCCCCCCCTCGGCGCCGTTCGCGACGTCCGCTTCGAGCGCGCGCCCGCGAACGCCTCCGGCTGCGCGCCGTACGGCTGCGATCGCATCGTCGTCGACCTCGGCGCCATCCCCGCCTACTCCCTCGCGCCCACGCCCGAGGGGCACCTTCGCCTGGAGCTGCGCGCGACCGACCTGCCCTCGGCGCTCGCGCGCACGCTCGACGTCACCGCCTACGCGGGCTCGCTGCGATCGGTCACCGCGTCGCACGACGACGCGAGCGGTTCGACGCTCCTCGAGCTGGATCGAACGACCATCGAATCGGGCGTCATCAGCGTCGAGGGCGGGAGCCTCGTCTGGTCCTTCCCCGTTCCGAAGCCTACGAAGCAGCCCTCCCCCATCGGGCAAGTCCACCTCGACGGCCGGATTGACGGCACGTCTCCGGCTATGCCGGAGCGTGGTCGAAACCTGGACGGCACGTCTCCGGCTATGCCGGAGCGTGGTCGAAACCTGGACGGCACGTCTCCGGCTATGCCGGAGCGTGGTCGAAACTTGAAGGACACTGGCGTCGTGCGTCACACGGTGACGGTCGCGCGCGAGCCGGAGCTGAAGGGCGTGCAGCGCATCGAGACGTCGATCCTCGACGAAGACCCGCAGGTGGAGACCGCGTCGGCCGGGGCGGCCGGCTTCGCGACCACCGCCGGCGCCAGCGTCCTCGCCCAGGCGCGCTACGCCGGGCGCCGGATCGACATCGATCTCAAGGACGCCGACATCCACAACGTCCTGCGCCTCCTGGCCGACACCGGCCACGTGAACATCGTCACGGCGGACGACGTCGGCGGCACGATCACCATCCGGATGCGCAACGTGCCCTGGGACCAGGTGCTCGACGTCGTGCTGCAGGCCAAGGGTCTCGGCATGGTGCGCCAGGGGAACCTCATCCGGGTCGCCCCGCTCGCGCAGCTCCAGAAGGAGCGCGAGCTGAAGCTCGCGCAGCAGAAGCAGGAGTTCGAGCTCACGCCCCTCGAGACGCGCCTCATCCCGGTCAGCTACGCGCAAGCCGACGAGCTTCAACAGCGCGCCCGGGAGCTCCTCTCCCCGCGAGGATCGATCGCCGTCGACGAGCGCACGAACGTCCTCATCGCGCGCGACATCGCCGCGAACCTCAACTACATCGAGGAGCTCGTCCGCTCCCTCGACACCCAGACCGCGCAGGTCCTCATCGAGGCGCGCATCGTCGAGGCGACGAGCAACTACCAGCGCGACGTCGGCATCCAGTGGGGCGGCGACCTCACGATGGGCCCCGCAACCGGCAACGCGACCGGCGTCGCCTTCCCGTCGAGCCTCGGCGTCACCGGCGGCAACTACGACAACAACACGCCCACCGCCGGTCTGTCCCCCTTCACCCGGAACATCGCGACCCCCAACTTCGCCGTGAACCTCCCCGCGGCCGTGGGAACCGGGGCCGGCGGCGCCCTCGGCGTGACGCTCGGATCGATCGACAACACGGTCAACATCGGCCTCCGCCTCTCGGCGCTCGAGACGACGGGCCTCGTCCGCATCGTGAGCGCACCGCGCGTCATGGTGCTCGACAACCGCGAGGCGCGCATCAACCAGGGCACGTTGATCCCGTTCTCCCAGGTGAGCGCGCTCGGCGTGCAGACGACGTTCCAGGAGGCGAAGCTCCAGCTCCTCGTCAAGCCCCACGTCACCGCCGACGGCTCCGTCTCGATGCACGTGAAGCTCAATCGCGACGAGCCGAACTTCAACCAGACCAGCCCGCGCGGCGACCCGACGATCCTCAAGCGCGAGGCGGAGACCGACCTCCTCGTGATGGACGGGCACACCGCGGTCATCGGCGGCATCTACACGCGCAACACCGGCCGCAACCTCGATCAGGTGCCCTTCTTCGGCGACATCCCGATCCTCGGAATCATCTTCCAGCGGCGCCGCGCCAGCGACGCGCGCAACGAGCTCGTCATCTTCATCACGCCGCACATCGTCAATCGGTCCGAGGCGCTCGGTCGTTGACGGCGGACGCTTCCAGAGCGGTGTCGATCCGTCGCCCGCGCGCCTCGATATGCGCCGGGTCGGCGCGGCCGTCGACGCGAAACGCGCGCGCGACGGCGTCGGGCAGCGGCCGGATGGCGTCGGGCCCCTGGTAGCAGCGCACGTACGCGAAGTCGTCCCGCGACCGCGCCCCGCGGGCGCCGAGCTGGTGGCTCCACACCTCGCTGTAGAACGTCGGGCGCGACGCGTCGAGCGCGAAGACTTCGTCTCGCGAGAGCGTCACCGGCTTCTCGTCGCGGTCGTCGGCGAACGCCTCGGCGACGCGCAGCGAGCCGTCGGCCTCGCGGTCGTAGACGATCGCCACGCCCTCGACGTCGCCCGCACCGTACAGCGCGCGCTGGAGGCCGGGACCCACGAAGAGCGCCCGCGAGTACACGAGGTCCACGGCCAGCGCGGGCACGACGCTCCACGTGAGCCAGTTGTTGCCCCAGGGCCGCTCCTCCGAGAAGAACGCGAAGTAGCCCACCGCGATCCGGCCGTCCTTTAGCGCGACCGCGCGGTAATAGAGGACGTCCGCCAGCTTGCCCGCGCTCTCGACGGCCGACCCGAGGCAGACCGGCGCTCGCTCGATCGCCGCTTGATCCGCGGTCGCCTCGCCGCGCGGGCCGGGCGCGGGAGGCAGCGCCGCCACGGGGCCGTTTCCCAGGGATCCAACGGCCAGGGGTACTGCTGCGGCGAAGATTGGTCCTCGCCGCCGGAGCAACTCTCGCATCCGATGCCGACGGTACCGAGCGCGGTGCGTGCGCAGCCAGCGCATCTGCACGGATTGGCCGGCGCCGGCCGCAAATTCGTATGGGCGTGTATGGTACTCTGGGTTCCGACCTACCGGACGCCTCGCGCTACGACGCGGCCTTGGTGGTCGTCGCGCTGTCCTCGCGGTCGAGGGCACTCGCCGCGGGGGGCCTCGGAAACGGGAACCCTTCGATCGGTTCGGTGGGCACGATGTCGTGGAAGCGCCGGACGTCCAGGATGAGGTTGCCGCCGGCGTCCTCGCTGAGGACGTCGGCGTGGCGCGCGCCCCAGGCGATCTCGCGGTCCACGTAACGCCTGCGCGCGTGCACCGGCTGCAGCGACGTATCGTCGGTGCCGACGACGGTCACGATGAGCTCCAGCTCGTCGCGGGCGGCCCTCTCGGGGGTCATCCCGTGGAGGGGGCTCTTCTCGTCGATGGGGTGAAGCACGGTCCACGAACGCGCCATCGCGGGAGAGCGCTCGCGCGCGAGCGGCAGGTCGATCATGCGGTAGAAGGTCGTCCCCTCGCGCAAACGCTCGGTGCGCATCATCGCCAGGCGGACGGTCGCTTCGAGGATCGAGTTGCCCCGCTCGTTGCCCACGCGGAGCATCAGCGTGGGCACGCCGTCCATCGGCCCGATCGCCACGACGCGGGAGAAGGCGATGCGCGCGCTCGAGAGCGAGAACTTCGCGAAGACCAGCCCCGTCGCGACCGCGGTCGACAGGAGGCTCGCCACCGACTCGACGATCATGATCGTGTTCGCCGCCACGCTGGACGGGTACATCGACCCGTAGCCGATCGTCCCCATCGTCTGGACGCTGAAGCAGAAGGCGTCCCAGAACGACCCGGCGCGAGCGTTGGCGACGCCGCCCACCGCCATGTAGAGCACCGCGAAGACGGCGTTCAGCGCCATGTAGGCGCCCACCATGACGGCGAGCGCGATCGACCAGCGGACGCGCAGAAAGACGTGGTAGAAGTCGCGCAACGTCGTGCGCGGGGCGCCGATGACCGTCACGCCCGCGTCGGCTTGAGACGTGGCCATGCCACGCCAGTATCACGCCCGGACGGGAAGACTCCAGCGCGCGTCAGGGGCGAGGCTACTGGAGCATCATCGGGTACGGGCCCCCTTGCAGGTCCCCCCAGCACTGGACCGTGTCCGTCGTCATGAGCGCGCACGCGGAGTCGTCGGAGCTTCGGACCTCGACGACGCCCGAGCTCAGCTCGTCGACCGGGACGGCGCTGCCGTTGGTCATTCCCCCAGCGCCATAGCTGGCGCCGGTGCCCCAGCACTGCACGCCCGTGGTCGCGAGCAGCGCGCACGTCGTCGTCTGCTCGTCTCCGCACGCGAGCGCGGTGACGCCGGCCGCGAAGCCCGTCACCTGGGCCGGGACAGTCGAGGGCGCCGCCAACCCGAGGCCGCCCCCCCAGCACCAGACGCTCCCGTCTTGAAGGAGCGCGCAGGGATGCGTGGACTGGTCCGCCCAGACGCCGACCGCCGGTCCGGGTAGCCCGGTGACCATCACGGGCGTGGCGCTGTCGGTGGTGGTGCCGTCGCCGAGCTCGCCGTTCATGTTGTTGCCCCAGCACTGAATCGTCCCCGAGGCGAGGAGCACGCAGCTGAAGCCGTCTCCCGACGTGAGCGCCTTCACGTCCGGTCCGAGGCCTGCGACCGGCGTGGGCATGGTCGGCGGTGTATAGCTGCCCGTGTTCTGCTCTCCCGATGACCATCCCCAGCACTCGACGGCGCCCGTGTTCATGAGCACGCAGACGTGTTCCTCGCCGCCGGCAATATCCACCACGCCGGATTCGAGACCCGGAACGACGGTCGGAGTCGGCCCCGGAAGCCCGGCGGCGCCGAAGCCTCCCTGCACGTAGCCCCAGCATTCGGCGGCTCCCGCGCTCGTGACGACGCACATGTACTCTTCGCCGCCGCTGACGCAGCGTACGCTCGCCGGCTTGTTGGGCAGCGCCTGGTCGCACCGCAGTTGACCGCCGGTCGTGACGATGCAGACCGCCGCGTCGTAGCCGGCGTTGTTGCCCGATCCCAGGTTTCCGTGCGCTGCCATTCCGAGCCGGCGGCACGAGTCGCTCACGCCGCTGTCCGGCACGCTCGCCTCGGGCGGACCGACCTCGGGCGCCTCCGCCTCGGGCATACCGGCCTCGACCCCGCAATCGAGCACTTCACCCACGCACGGGCCCCACTGGCCGAATTCGGCCGTCGCCTGACAGGTCTGCGTTCCATCCTTGCACTGGCCGACGCCGCGGTTCGCCGGCGGGCCGGTCCAGCATGCGATGGTCGCGCCGGCCGACGGACAGGGGCAGCCCGGCGCGTGGTTGGCGCACCCGCCGTCGGCGAGCCCACCGCCGTCGCCGCCGAATCCCCCTCCCGAGGCGCTGCCGTCGGTGCCTCCGCCG
>Ga0102924_1006888_pt1 | contig 10538 bp, 11 predicted proteins | sample PaiPotPPM11metaG_FD_80116 | JGI IMG/M metagenome (GOLD analysis project Ga0102924, IMG submission 80116) | Iron sulfur acid spring bacterial and archeal communities from Banff, Canada, to study Microbial Dark Matter (Phase II) - Paint Pots PPM... ...
GCCCGGCTATACCGTGCAAGGCGGTGCCTGCCGGCCCTATCAAGGACCGGAAGGCGGTGGCTATCGCACCTGGAACAGCTGCCCGCGCGGCTACACCGTCCAAGGCGGCGAGTGCCGGCCCTATCGCGGCTACTGAGCCTCGCGCCAAAAGCGGCGTCGCTGACTGTGCCGGCCGTTTGAGCCGCGGCGCTTGACGCCGCTGCGTGGATTTTCCAGTTCTCTACGTATGTCCGCAAAGCTTCCGCGCCCGGCGCCGTTGAGCCCCGCCGACTTTCACACCGTGGTGCGGCTCGCGCCGCTCGTCTCCATCGACCTGATCATCCGCAATCCGCAGCGCGAGATTCTGCTCGGGCTGCGCGCCAACGAGCCGGCGAAGGGATTCTACTTCGTGCCCGGCGGCATCGTGCTCAAGCACGAACGGCTGTGCGACGCTTTTGCGCGCGTCCTCAAGCGCGAAACCAATTGCGACGGAAGGATCGAAAATGCCCGGCTCCTCGGCGCCTTCGAGCACTTCTATGAGGCCAACAGTTTCGGCGACGCGGCCTTCGGCACGCATTATGTCGTGCTCGGCTATGAGATCGCGCTCGAGGATGCGTCGGCGCTGAAATCCGATGCGCAGCACAGCGACCTGCGCTGGTGGAGCGGGCGCGATCTCTTGGCTTCGGATCGCGTGCACGAAAACACAAAGGCCTATTTCCGTTGACGGCGAGAAGAAACGCACGGCTGCGGTGTTCTTAGCGACGTGTGACATTTGATAGGGTCTCAGCGTGCCGCGAATTTTGTTTGGCGTTCTTGTTGTCGTGACAAGCCTGTGCTGCGGCGGTTCGCCAAGCCTTGCTGCGGGCGGCGATGCGCCGTGGTGCATTATCGACAGCGAGGGCAATCTGTACTGCTGGTATGCGGACTCGCAGTCCTGCCTGCAGCAGATCGCAAGCGGCAATCGCGGTTTCTGTGTGCAGAACCCGTCCGGCGGCGCGGCCGCGCCCGCGGCCACGCAACCTGCGCCGACGCGGCGGAAGAGACGCTAAGCCTCGATGACGATTTTTGGCGCCGGGCGGCTGGCGCCGGCCAGGCCGTCACGCACGCGGGCGGCGATGTCGCGATAGGTTTGCGCATGCACGCTGTCGGGCGCAGTGGCGACCACCGGCAGACCGGCATCGGACTTTTCGCGAATGACAATATCGAGCGGCACTTCACCAAGAAACGGCACGCCGAGCCGCTCGGCTTCGTGCCGCGCGCCGCCATGGCCGAATATGTCGGAGCGCGTGCCGCAATGCGGGCAGATGAAGGTCGACATGTTCTCGACAATGCCGAGCACCGGCACATTGACCCTGCGGAACATAGCGATGCCGCGCCGCGCGTCGATCAGCGCGAGATCCTGCGGCGTCGATACGATGACCGCGCCTTTGAGCGGCACCTGTTGCGCCATGGTGAGCTGGGCATCGCCGGTGCCGGGCGGCATGTCGACCACAAGCACATCGAGGGTGCCCCATTCCACCTCGCGCAGCATCTGCGTCAGCGCCGACATCACCATCGGGCCGCGCCAGATCATCGGTGTCTCTTCCTCGATTAGAAAACCGATCGACATCACCGCCATGCCGTGGCGCTCGATCGGCTTGAGCCGGGTGCCGCCGATGGTCTGCGGCTTCTCGCGGATCGCGAGCAGCTTCGGCATTGAGGGACCGTAGATGTCGGCGTCGAGAATGCCGACCTTCAGCCCGAGATCGCGCAAGCCGAGCGCAAGATTGACGGCGGTGGTCGATTTGCCGACGCCACCCTTGCCGGAGGCGACGGCGATGATCGACTCGACGCCGGGAATGCCCGCGGGCGACGGACCCGCATGCCCACGAGGTTGCCCTGGTCCCGGCGCTGCGCGCTGCGGGCGCTGTTGCGGACGCGGCGGCGCACCGCCCGCCCCGCCGGCGCGCTCGGCGGTCAAGGCGACCATGGCCGAGGTCACGCCGGGCACGGCGCGGACCGCGGCCTCGGCGCTCGCGCGCACGCTTTCCCATTGCTTGACCGCGGCGGCATCGACCGTGATCGAGAAGAACACTTTGCCGTCGCCGGCCATGATCTCGGACAGTTTTCCGCTCGCCGGCAGCGGCGTGCCGTCGGGGCCGGAAATCTTGGCCAGAGCGTCGAGAACCTCGTCCTTGAGAGCGGCCATCTGCACAACCGTTGCGATCTGCGGTCCGCCCTACATAGGCCCGCCACCGCCCGGGTCAATCCGGCATCCTGATCCACCCCCGTTGACGCGCCGCCGTCGGTCAGGCCAAGACCATGCGCAAGACCACGGGCGAGAGGATGGAGGAAACGATGGCAAAGGTCGCATTCGTCGGGCTTGGCGTGATGGGGTACCCGATGGCGGGACATCTCAAGGCGAAGGGCGGCCATGAGATCACGGTCTATAACCGCACCGCCGCCAAAGCCGAAAAGTGGGTCGCCCAGCACGGCGGCAAAAGCGCACCGACGCCGAAGCAGGCGGCCGAGGGCCAGGACTTCGTCATGGCCTGCGTCGGCAACGATAACGATCTGCGCGAAGTGATGCTGGGCAAGGACGGCATCTTTGCCGGCGTGCAAAAGGGCGCGGTCGTGGTCGACCACACCACCGCATCCGCCGCGATCGCGCGCGACCTCCATGCCGAGGCCAAGAAACGCGGCTTCGATTTCGTCGATGCCCCGGTCTCGGGCGGCCAGGCCGGCGCCGAGAACGGCGTGCTCACAGTGATGTGCGGCGGCGACGAGGCGCCGTTCGCCCGCGCCGAAAAGGTGATCGCCGCTTACGCGCGCGCCTGCAATCTCATGGGCGCGCCGGGTTCGGGCCAGCTCGCCAAGATGGTCAATCAGATTTGCATCGCCGGCCTGGTGCAGGGCCTTGCCGAGGGGCTGCACTTTGCGATGAAGGCCGATCTCGATATCGAAAAGCTGATCGCGACGATCTCCAAGGGCGCCGCGCAGTCATGGCAGATGGAGAACCGGTACAAGACCATGGTCGCCGGCAAGTTCGATTTCGGCTTTGCGGTCGATTGGATGCGCAAGGATCTTAACATCTGCCTTGAAGAAGCAAGGCGCAACGGCGCGAACCTGCCGATCTCGGCGCTGATCGACCAGTTCTATGCCCAGGTCCAGAAGATGGGCGGCAAGCGCTGGGATACGTCGAGCCTCATTGCGCTGCTGAACCGGTAACGCGCCCCGGTCGTCATTGCGAGAAGCGAAGCGACGAAGCAATCCAGTCGGCGTCGCCGCACTGGATTGCTTCGTGGAGCTTGTCATCGGGCCGGCCACTTCGGGCCGGACCCGTTGGCTCGCAATGACGCGATTTAGTCGGTCGGCTGGACGTTGGCTTCTTTGGCCAGCTCGACGGTCGACTTCAAATCGGCGGTCACATATTTGCTGAAGTCCTCGACGCTCATCAGTTGCGGCGTGACGCCGAGCTTGGCCAATTTGGCCGCGACATCGGGATCGCTGAGCGCCTTTTCGACCGCATCGTGCAATTTATCGACGACGGCACGCGGCGTCTTCACCGGCACGGAAAGACCGACCCAGAAGTTAAATTCAGCTTTCGGATAGCCGGCTTCGATGATCGAGGGTACATCCGGTAGAATCTTCGCACGCTCCTTCGAGCTGACCACCAGCACGTTGAGCTTGCCGCTGCCGAGCGCCGAGGCCGCAGCCGCAAGCGGAATAAAATAATAGTCGATGCGGCCGGCCATCACTTCGGTGAGACCCTGATCACGGAACGGCACGTGGCGCACGTCGATGTCGGCGGCAAGGCGCAGCCGCTCGCCGGCCATGTGCGACGACGAGCCGACGCCCGCGGAAGCGAAGGTCAATGTCCCGGGCTTGGCTTTTGCCGCGGCAACGAGGTCTGCAACGGTTTTGAAGCCGCTTTGCTGGGAGGCGACCAGCACATTGGGCTGCACGCCGAACATGGCGACCGACTGGAAATCCTTTCCCGGATCAAAAGGCAGATGCGAATGCAGGACCTTTTCGGTGCCCATCGAGGTCGAGCTGACGACGACGGTGTAACCGTCCGGATCGGCCTTGGCGACATCGGCAAATCCCATCGTCCCGCCGGCGCCCGGCTTGGTCTCGATCACCATCGGCTGACCGAGCTCCTGCGACACCTTGTCGAGCACGACGCGGCTCACGGTATCCGACGCGCTGCCCGGCGGGAAGGGACTGATCACGCGGATCGGCCGGCTTGGATAATTGTCCGCGGCGAAGGCGGCCGTAGCGACCGTATTGCCGGCGGGATAGGCCGCCAAACATGCAAGCGTAATTGCGGCGCCGAGAACGACACCGGCATTTGCGCGCAATGACATCACGTGATCCTCCCCAGAAACGCCCCGGCCGGCGTGGGCTTTCCTGCCCCATGCGCCTGTCGGTCGGGCGAGGCGTGATAGCAGCTTTCACCCCACCGAAACAGCACGACCAAACGGCGCAGGCACCGCGTGCCGGCCTTAACGTTCACGGTCCGGCGTTGCGCGGAACTCTTTGTCGGGTCGCGGCTTTCTAGGTGTACCCCCCAAGTGGGTCCCCCACCCATTCTCATTGCATCAATTGCCCAAAGAACGGATCGCCGCGATGGATGAAGTCAAATACCGGCTAGTCAATCCGGCACTGCGGCCGCGCCGGACCAAGCTCGAAATGCCGGGCTGGGCGGGCCAGCCCGGGCCGCGCGCCGACGGCGCGCAGGAATATGCCTGGCATTGCGCGCCCTTCACCGAAGGGGCGCAATACGGCATCGAAGTGTTTTATCCTTATCAGAACGAGCTCCACGTCACCCGCAAGAACGGCAAGCTCGAGCTCAACGGCGACTTCGGCGAGAAGCCTGACGACAGCGATCTGCTGTGGCCGCCGTTCCGCAGCTTCGGCAACGACTATTACAGCTATCAGCTGCTGCTCGACCTGAAAGTCGGTAGCGAGTGGGCGGTGCGGACCGAGCCACATCCGCGCTTCTATACCGACCCGACCGACACGGTGCCGATCGCGGTGCCAGCGCTGCTGCGCACCGAATGGTGGCCGATGATTTCCTTCATCATATTCAAAACGCCAGCCGAAGGCCGCACGCATATCTTCCGGCCGAATGAGCCGATGCTGCAGATCCTCGTCCTGCCGCTGACGGCAAACTTCACGCTCACCGAGATGGACGAAGAAGAAGCCGCCGAACGCGAGATGCGCGGCCGCCGGATTCACGACAGCCGTCCGGCGCTCGCCGCGGACTCAACCTGGACCTCGAAAACGAGCACGGTTTTCGACGGCACCTATCGTCATCTGCTGCGCGCCGCGAAGGCCAAAGCGCGCGAATAATAAAAAACGGGGCGCCGTGCCGGACGCCCCGCCTGCTGCACCATATCAGTCGTGATAGTGGTGATGATGATGGTGGTTGTGATAGTGGTGATGGCCTGGGCCAACCCGCAGCACCACTCCGTGATGATGATGGTGGTGATGATGGTGATGATGATAGCGACGATGGCCGCCGCCGACCTCCACCGAGACCTGAGCCAGCTCAGTCTTGGTCGCCTCATTGCGCTTCGCGTCGTCGGCCTTTAGCGCAGACAGCGCGTTCGGGACCGGATCGAGAAGATCGCGATAGCTGGCGGCCGGGGCCATTTCGGTTTTTTGGTCCGGCATTGCAGCCTGCGCCGCTGCCATTGTCGTGAGCGCCGCCGCGGCCCCCAACAAACCGGCAAGTTTCTTATCCATAGTTCCTCCAGAAGGCACGAAGCCCCATCAGCCCTAACGCGAACAATCCGCGTTAAGGGGCTTAGTTCCCTGGAATATTTCTGTCAGGCCTTGGAACTCGGACGCTCTGAGGCGGCAGCGTACCAGCGCTTGAGATTGCTCAGCGCGTCGGGCACGGCCAATTTCGACACGCGGAGGAAGTCGATCGCGATCATCGCGGTGATGTCGGCGACGCTGTAGTCGTTGCCGGCGATGAAGCTGCGCGCCTTGAGTTCGCTGTCGAGATGGTCGAGGAAGGAAAGCGCGCGCGGCTTGTTGGCCTCGCCCCATTCCTTCACTTGCGGAACCTCCATCTCTTTCATCGCCGGATGCAGATGCCGGAAAATATTCGAGACCGGTATGAAGAGATGAAACTCGACCCGGCGATTCCACATCTCGACGAGCGCCGATTGCAGCGCGCCGCGACCGAATAGCGGCGGGTCGGGATGCAGCGCTTCGAAATAGCGACAGATGGCAATCGACTCGGTGATCACCGTGCCGTCGTCGAGCACCAACGCCGGAACGCGCTGCATCGGATTGACCGCGGTGAAGGCGTCGCTCTTCTGCTGCAGGGCGCCGAGGTCGATCTGTTCGGTCGGAACCGTGATGCCCTTTTCGGCGAGATAAACCCGCACCCGCCGCGGATTGGGGGCACGGCCACCGTCGTAAAGCTTCATCGCAAGTTCCTCCCCTAGCCCTTTGCAGAGTAACGAGTCTATCGCGCGCCGATGCAGCCGGCCAGTGTAGGCGCGCACCACGTCACAAAAGTAAACAAAAGCTTGCACACAAGGCGCCTGGTTCCAGTCGCCACCAAAAATTAAGCATCGTCTTAAGGAATTTGCGCGACCTTGGCGGCGAACTGCCCCCAAACCCGGAACGCCATGTCTAGTCCAGTGAGCGAACCGCGCGATCCTGCTTCGCCGGCGGCGGCGCCATCCACCATGCGCCGCATGGCCTCGCAGCATGTGCGCGAGGCGCGCGACCGGCTGACCTCGACCAGCGGTACGCGACTGATGTTCGATTACGAATTGCTGCGTCAATTCGCGCAGAACCGGATCTCGGCGTCGCCAGTCATTCTTCTCCTGATCGTCACGATCGGCATCCTGTCGGGACTGTGGACCGGCGCCCTCGTTTGCGGCGTGTGGACCGCGGGCACGCTTCTCATCCACGTCGTCATCATTCGCAAATGCCGCCAGTTCCTGACCGAGCCTACCAATACGTCGACACTGCGCTCATGGCGGATGCGCTTTATCCTGCTCGATCTGTTCTTCGGCATGGCCTGGACCTTCATCCTGATCAATCCGGTCGGCATGGACGACCAGGCGGCGACCTTCATGCTGTTCGTCATGCTGCTCGTGGTCGCGATCTCGAGCATGCTGGCTTCGAGCCTGCCGATCGCGGTGTTCGCGCTGACGCTGCCGGTGACGATCGCCATCGCGCTCGATTTCGCGATGCGGGGCGGCCTGCACAATTCCATTCTCGCCGTCATGGCGATCACTGCGGAGGCCTATTTCTCGCTCCTCGCCTATCGCCTCTATTCGACCACGTTGGCGACGCTCGAAGCGCGCGCGGAAAAGGATGCACTGATCGGCGAACTCGAACAGTCGAAATCGATTTCCGACGAAGCCCGCCGCCGCGCCGAAACCGCCAATATCGCCAAATCGCGGTTTCTGGCGCAGATGAGCCACGAGCTGCGCACCCCACTCAACGCCATTCTTGGCTTCTCCGAAGTGATGAAGGGCGAGATCTTCGGCCCGCACGCGGTGCCGCTTTACAAGGACTATGCCGGCGACATTCACAGTTCCGGCGTCCACCTGCTCAATCTCATCAACGAGATCCTCGATCTGTCGCGCATCGAAGCCGGCCGCTACGAGCTCAACGAGGAGCCGGTGTCGCTCGCGCGCGTCGTCGAGGACTGCCACCACCTGCTCAAGCTGCGCGCCGGCAATCGCGGCATCACCATCCATGAATTGTTCGAGCCCAACATGCCGCGGCTATGGGCCGACGAGCGCGCGGTGCGCCAGATCTGTCTCAACCTGCTGTCGAATGCGATCAAGTTCACGCCGCAGACCGGCGAGATCTGGCTCAAGGTCGGCTGGACCGCGTCCGGCGGCCAGTACATGAGCGTGAAGGACACCGGTCCGGGTATTCCCGAAGAGGAGATCCCGATCGTGCTCGCGTCTTTCGGCCAGGGCTCGAACTCGATCAAGTCGGCCGAACAAGGGGCGGGGCTTGGGCTTCCGATCGCCAAGAATCTGATCGACCTGCACGGCGGCACGTTTACGTTGAAATCAAAGCTGCGGATCGGCACCGAAGTCATCGTCACCTTCCCGCCAGAGCGGGTGATGTCGGCGCTCGGCCCCATTTCACAGGACGCGCCGCCGCTGCAGCCGCGGCATGACGCGCGGCACGGCGCGGACCTATCGCCGGGATCCGATGAATCGCTGAACCGCGCCCGGCGCGCGCTGTTCGGCAACGGCGGTTAGAGCGCATCCTGTGGGCGTCTTGTTTTCGCCTGCCTCCTGTCTATCTTGCCTCGCGATCCCGCCCGGGTTTCCAATGGATTCGATGGCCAGCGAAGACGGCATTTCATCGCCCTGCAACCACGTCTGCGTGATGCATCCGGCATCGCGGATTTGCGTCGGCTGCGGCCGCGCGCTCGATGAGATCGCGCGCTGGGCCGCGCTCACCGAAGTCGAGCGGCGCGCGATCATGGCGCGATTGCCGGCGCGGCTTGCCGCGCTAAAGGCCGGCAACGCCGCACCGGCCGCCGTTTAAGGGGACAGCGATGGCGCGCCAACGTCTGCTTTGGCTCCTCTTGCTCGGCATTCTGATCGCCGTCCTGATGCTCATTGCGCAGCACGGCGAAGGCCGGATCGGTCCGCTGTCGACCGGCGAGTTCGGTTCGCTCGCCTACATGCTCCTGATCCTGGTCTTTCTCGGCTCGGCGGCGCTCACGATGTTCCGCGAGCGTTTCTCGCAAGCGATGACCGCGGCTTTGCTGTGGATGGTAGTCGGTCTGGTGCTGGTGATCGGCTATTCCTACCGCTACGAGCTCCACAATGTGGCCGATCGGGTGATGTCCGAGCTCGTTCCGGGCCACGTGATCTCGCGCGGCCGCACCATCGAAGTTGCGCGCACCAATGCTGGCGATTTCGATATTTCGGCACGCGTGAATGGCGTGCGCATCCCGATGGTACTCGATACCGGTGCAAGCTCGGTCGTGCTGACACAACAGGACGCCAAGGCGGCTGGCTTGCCGCTCGAGGTCCTCAACTACACGGTGAGCATCGATACCGCGAACGGCCGGACCCGCGCCGCCCAAGTTCGCTCGACCGCCTGGCCGTCGGCGGCCTCGAGGAGCGCTCGGTCGAAGCGCTGATCGTGCCGTCGGGCCAGCTGCGCACGAGCCTGCTCGGCATGAGCTTCCTCAATCGCCTGCAGAGCTGGCAGGTCACGGGCGACCGCCTGATCATGCGCGGGTATCCCTAAGCATGATACGGCAAAGGGGCTACCGGTTTTCCGAAAAGATCATGCTCATCAAAAAATCCTAAAACAGGCTGACGAGAAACCGCAGCGACACCGCCAGCAGAAAACAACTGAAGGTGATTTCGAGCGCGCGCCGCGACATGCGATGCGCCAGTCTTGCACCATACGGCGCGGCGAGGCTTGATACCGGCGCCATGACCGCGACGCCGATCAGCGAGACGAAACCGAGCGACAGCGGCGGCAACAGTGCGCGATCGTGCAGGCCGGCGAGGATGTAGCCGATGGTGCCGACCACCGTGATCGGCACGCCTAAGCCTGCCGACGTCGCCACCGCCTGATGGATCGTCTTGCCGTAGAGCGTGAGCACGATATTGGACAGCGAGCCGCCGCTCACGCCCATCAGCGAGCCGGCAAGTCCGATGCCGAAGCCGTACAGCGTCATCGGTACCGCGCCGGGCAATTCGCTGCCGAGATTCCAGCGGTCGCCGGCGAACAGAAATTTCGCGGCGATGGAGCCCGCGATCAGGACGAAGGCGATCTTGAACACCGCGGCCGGCGCAAAGGCTGCGATCAGCGAACCGCAGGTCACCCCGATCACGGCCGGGATCGCCCACAGCTTGATCACTTCCGTCAGCACCAATCCCTTGGCGCGGTGGGTCAGATAAGAGCGAATGGTCGTTGGCAGAATGATCGCAATCGAGGTGCCGACACATAGCTGCATGCGCACGGCATCGGGCACGTCGAGCACCCTGAAGACTTCGTAGAGGACCGGCACGATGACCGCGCCGCCGCCGATGCCGAACAGCCCGGCCAGGATTCCGGTGACGACGCCACCGATAATAATGGCCAGCGCGAGCCAAGCCAGCTCGCTGAACGGAACGCCGAGAAGCATTGTGCTTGCTTAGTTGTTTGGATCTGGCAAACGCAACCTCACGCCGCGATGTGCGCCAAATCCGTCCGGCTGTCCAGGACGCCGTCCGCGACCAATGCAAGCGCAGCAAGAAGGTATTCGGCATCCGCATGCGGCGTCGTTGCTGCACCTGCGAGATGGCGGCGATAAGCACGCGCACCCGGCACCGCATGGAACAGGCCGTGCAGATGCCGCGTGATGGCATGAAGCCGCGTGCCTGCGGCGATCTCGCGCGCGATGTAAGGCGCCAGCGCCGCCGCTGCCGCTTTTGCCGACGCGAAAGGCACCGCCGCGCCGAACAACAGCGGATCGACGGCGAGCAGTCGCCACGGCTCCTGATAGGCGGCGCGCCCCATCATCACGCCGTCGACGTGCTGCAGATGCAACAAAGCGTCCTCGATGCTGGCGACGC
>Ga0102924_1006889_pt1 | contig 10538 bp, 11 predicted proteins | sample PaiPotPPM11metaG_FD_80116 | JGI IMG/M metagenome (GOLD analysis project Ga0102924, IMG submission 80116) | Iron sulfur acid spring bacterial and archeal communities from Banff, Canada, to study Microbial Dark Matter (Phase II) - Paint Pots PPM... ...
CCTGCTACCAGCCCGCGCTCACCGTGGGCGGCGACTTCTACGATTTCATCCCGCTGCCCGGCGGCCGGGTCATGGTGGTGGTGGGCGACGTCACCGACAAGGGTGTGCCGGCCGCGCTGGTCATGGCCGGCGCGCACGCCATGCTCCGCAGCGCCGCGCCCCGGCTGATCACGCCCGGCGCCGTGCTGAGCACGGTCAACGACCAGCTCTGCCAGGACACCCCCGAGCAGATGTTCGTGACCTGCCTGGCTCTGGTCCTGGACCCGGCCACCGGACAGGTCACGTTCGCCAACGCCGGCCACGACGTCCCGTATGTGCATACCGCCGAGGGGGTCGGCGAGCTGCGGGCCAGGGGCATGCCGCTGGGCCTGATGCCCCGGATGAGCTACGAGGAGAAGTCGTTCGCCTTCCGGCCGGGGGACTTCGCGCTGCTGCACAGCGACGGGCTGGCCGAGGCGCACGGGCCGGACCGGGAGATGTTCGGGTTCCACCGGGTGGCGGCGCTGGTCGGCCGGGCGCCGTCCGGCGACGGGCTGATCGAGGAGTGCCTGGCCGCCCTGGCCGCCTTCACCGGCCCCGGCCACGAGCAGGAGGACGACATCACGCTGGTCTGCATCCGGCGGACAGGGCCATGAGCCCGCAGACGGCGGCCCGCCAGCTGGCCTCGTTCGAGATAGCCAGCGTGCCCGGCAACGAGCGGGAGGTGCTGGACCGGGTCGCCCGCAGCGTTGCCGGGCAGCTGCCGCCCGACCGGGTCGACCGGCTCAAGACCGCCGTGGCCGAGGCCACGCTGAACGCGATCGAGCACGGCCACGGCGGCCGGCCCGACCTGCCCGTGGCCATCAAGGTGATCCGGCAGGGCGACGAGCTGGTGGTCACGGTCACCGACCACGGGCCAGCCCGGCGCGAAGGCAACGGCGACCGGCCGCGGGAAGCCCCTGAAGAGCCCGACCTGACCCGGAAACTGGCCGGCCAGCAGCCCCCGCGCGGCTGGGGCCTGTTTCTTATCCGGCACATGGTCGACGGCATGGACGTGGTGACGAGGGACGGCCGGCACACGGTCCGGCTGGTCATGCGAGCGGGGGGAGACTAGATGGACGAGCCGGCAGTCAGCATGGGCCTGCGCTGGGTCGGTGACGACGCGGCGGTGATCGACATCAGCGGCGACGTCACCGCCGCCGCCGAGCCCGCGTTCACCTCGGCCTACGAGAACGCGGCCAAGCGCGGGGCCCGGCGGCTGGTGCTGAACTTCGGCGGCCTGGAGTACATGAACAGCGGCGGCATCGGGATGCTCGTCACCCTGCTGGTGCACGCCAGCCGCCACCGCCAGAAGCTGGCCGCCTTCGGCCTGAGCCGCCACTACCGCGAGATCTTCGAGCTGACGCGCCTCGACGAGGCCATCACCATCTGCGACACCGAGGCGGCCGCGGTCGCCGCCGCGAGCTGAGGGGGCCGCCATGACCGAGCCAGGCCGCAGCGGCCGGCCGCAGCGCCGGGCCGCGGCCCGGCCGCGCGACGCGGGTAGCTGGGCGCCCAAGGTGCGCCGCCTGGCCGTCACCCGGCGGGGCCGGCCGGGCGCCAACGTCGACGGGCGGCGCCTGACCGGCCCGGTCCAGGGCTTCGGCCAGATGTGGCAGAAGACCTACCGGATGGACCTGGGCCCGGACATCGCGCCCCGGCAGGCCATCGCCACCTGGAAGGCTCACTTCGGCGAGTTCTGGCCCGCGGGGAGCCGGTTCGACAACTCGCTGACCGGGATCAGCCCCGGCGACGTGGCTCTGCTCGACGTCGGGCTGGGCGGCGGCGTGCGGCTGTCCACCGGCGTGTTCGTGCTCTACGCCGACGAGGAGTCGTTCACGCTCATGACCCCGCAAGGGCACATGTTCGCGGGCTGGATTACCTTCTCGGCCGCCCGGACGGACCCCGTCACCACGGTCCAGGCCCAGGTGCTGATGCGGGCCAACGACCCCCTGTACGAGCTGGCCCTGGCGCTGGGCGGGCACCGCAAGGAGGACCAGTTCTGGATCCAGACCCTGACCTCGCTGGGCCGCTACGTCGGCGCGCCGCCGGCCCCGGTGCGGGCCCGCGTCGTTCGCATCGACCCGCGGCGGCAATGGGGCCAGGCCGGGGAGATCTGGCACAACTCCATGGTGCGCACCCTGCTGCGCCGCGCGACCCGGATCCGGGGGCGCTGAGCGTGCCGGGCGACCTCGACGCCGTGATCGTCGGCAGCGGCCCCAACGGCCTGGCCGCCGCGGTCACGCTCGGCGCGGCCGGGCTGCGGGTGCTGGTCATCGAGGGTGGCGCCACCCTCGGCGGCGGGTGCCGGACCGAGGAGCTCACCCTGCCCGGGTTCCGGCACGACGTGTGCTCGGCCGCCCACCCGCTCGCCGTCGCCTCCCCGTTCTTCCGCCGTTTCGGCCTGGCCGCCCGCGGGGTGCGGTTCGCCCATCCCGAGGTCGTGCTGGCTCATCCGCTGGATGGCGGCCGGGCCGCGGTGGTGACCCGCTCGGTCGCCGAGACCGCCGCCGGCCTGGGCCCCGACGGAGCCGCCTACCAGCGCCTCATGGGACCGCTGGCCCGCGACTGGGACCCGCTCACCCGGATCGTCCTGTCCTCCATGCGCCGCCCGCCCGCGCACTTCCCGCCGGGTTTGCTCACTTTTGGCATCAACACGCTGCGCGGTGCTGACTCCATTGCCCGGCGGCTGGTCACGCCCGAGGCCAGGGCACTGATCGCCGGCCTGGGCGGGCACGCCATGCTGCCGCTGACCCGGCCCCCCACCGGCGCCACCGCGCTCATGCTCGGCGCGCTGGCCCACGGCGTGGGCTGGCCGGTGGCCGAGGGCGGCAGCGCCGCGATCGTCGAGGCCATGGCCGGAGCCGTCCGCGGGGCCGGCGGGCAGCTCGAGACCGGCCGGCCGGTGACGAGGCTGGCCGAGCTGCCGCCGGCCAGGGCCGTGCTGCTCGACGTGGCTCCGCGCGGGCTGATCGGAATGGCCGGGGACCGCCTGCCGGACCGCTACCGCCGGGCGCTGGAGCGGTTCCGCTACGGCGCCGGGGTGTGCAAGGTCGACTTCGCGCTCTCCGGGCCGGTGCCCTGGGCCAGCGAGCCGTGCCGCCGGGCCGGGACGCTGCACGTGGCCGGGGGCTACGAGAGCCTGGCCGCGGCCGAGGACGCGGTGGCCGCCGGGCGGCTGCCCGACTCGCCCAGCGTGCTGGTCGTCCAGCCCTCGGTGGCTGATCCCAGCCGGGCCCCGGCCGGCCAGCACACGCTGTGGGCCTACTGCCACGTGCCGGCCGGCTCGGACGCCGACCTGACGGCCGCCATCACCGCTCAGGTCGAGCGGTTCGCGCCCGGCTTCCGCGACCTGATCCTGGCCAGCGCGGTCCGGACGGCCGCCGCCGAGCAGGCCGCCAACCCCAACTACGTCGGCGGCGACATCGCCGCCGGCCAGCAGACCGTCTGGCAGACCATCGCCCGGCCGGTGCCGCGCTGGAACCCGTACCGCACCCCGGTACCCGGCCTGTACCTGTGCTCCTCGTCCACCCCGCCGCTGCCCGGCGTGCACGGCCGCTGCGGCGAGCTGGCCGCGCTCACCGCGCTGCGCGACGTGTTCGGCATCCGCCGCCCGCCCGACATCGGCCCCGCCATCCCGGCCCGGCCGCCCGCCGCCGTCGGGACCCGCTGATGACCGCCGCGCCGGCCCGCCGCTGGCGCCGCCCGTCGGCCGCCGCGCTGACGGGCGGCCTGCTGCTCGTGCTCGCCGCGCTGCTTGTCGTGGGGGGTGTGCGCGCCCGCCAGCCCGGCTACCCGTTCCAGCCGCTGCTCATCGCGCTGCCGTCAGCGGCCGTCGGCATGCTGGTCGCGCGCAGCCAGCCCCGCAACTCGTGCGGCTGGCTGCTGCTGGGCATCGCGGCCGCGCTGCTGCTGAGCACCGGCGCGGGCGCCTACTCGATCCTGGTCTACCGGCTCCACGAGGGCCTGTCACTCGGCCCGGCCGGGCTGATCGCCTACCAGCTCTGGTCACCGGCGCTGGCCCTGTTCCTGCTGGTGATCCTGCTCTTCCCGGACGGGCGCTGGCCCTCGCCGCGCTGGCGGTGGGCCGTCTGGGCCTACAGCCTGCTGTGCGCCGCCTACCTGTTCCTGCTCATCGGGGTGGCCGGGAATGCCTTCGCCGGGCACCGGGTCCGCATCGACGCCTACGGCGGCCTGCGGGTCATCGACTACCCGGCGGGCCGGTTCGCCCTGACCCAGGACGCCATCTGGCTGCTGCTGCTGGCCTTTGCCGTCGCCTTCGCCGCCCGCCAGCTGCTGACCTGGCGCCGGGCCCGCGGCTACCGGCGCGACCAGCTCAAGTGGCTGATGTACGGCACCGCCGTGTGCCTCATCTGCGCCGGCCTGAGCATCCCCGGCGAGAACGCCCGCGCGGGGCCCTGGGCCGTGCTCAACAACCTGCTGAGCCTGGGCTTCATCGCCCTGCCGGTCAGCATCGGCATCGGGATCCTCCGCTACCGCCTGTACGACGTCGACCGGCTGATCTCCCGGACGCTGGCCTACGCCATCGTGACCGGCCTGCTGGTGGGCGCCTACGCGGTGCTGGTGACCCTGGCCCACGGCCTGGTCCCGGCCCAGTCCCCGTGGGCGGTGGCGCTCGAGACGCTGGCCGCCGTAGCCGTGTTCAACCCGCTCCGCCTGCGCGTGCAGCGCCTGGTCGACCGGCGCTTCAACCGGGCCCGCTACGACGCCGAGGCCACCATCGCGGCGTTCGCGGCCCGCATGCAGGGCGCCGGGGACCTGGACGCCATCCAGGCCGACCTGCTGACCGTGGCCCGCCAGATCATGGAGCCGTCCCAGGCCTCGGTCTGGCTGCGTCCGCCAGCCGGGCCCGGACCGCCGTGACCGCCCGGCTGAAGTAGGGGTGGTCGGTCGGCCTGGTCAGCAGGTCGGCCAGCGCGAACAGGTCCAGGGCCGCGCTGATCCGGCGCCAGTCGGGCGGCAGCACGCCACCGCCGTCGGCGAAGCCCTCGATGAACCCGTCGGCGAACCCCGGCGGGCGCTCAAACCGCAGCATGTTGCCCACGTCGTGCAGCGGGCTGCCGCTGAACGCGAACTCCCAGTCCAGCACGGCCGAGACCGAGCCGTCCTCGGCCACCAGCAGGTTCTTGGGGTTGAAGTCGGAGTGCACCAGCTGGCCCGCGCCGGGGGCGCGAGCCGCGAACGGCTCGTCGGCCGCGGCCAGCGCCCGCAGCCCGTCCACCTCGGCGGGGGACAGGACGGCCAGGGCGGGGCCGGCGCCCGGGCCGGGGGCCGAAAGGCACGTGTCCACGAACTCGGCCAGGCCGCCGGTCAGCCCCTCGGCGGACGGCTCCAGGGTGCCGTCGATGAAGAACCCGCTGCTGGCGAAGGTCACCGTGCCGATGGCGGCCAGCGCGCGCCCGGTGGCCCGGCCCAGCCCGGCGTGCTCGCCCGGCGCGGCCAGCGCGGCGGCCAGCGGCCTGCCCGGCACGAACTCGGTCAGCAGCACCGGCTGGCCCGCGGCCAGGCCGTCCGGGTCGGCGGCGATCAGCGGCGGCACCGGGGCCACGCCGCGCAGCCGCTTGAGCACCGCGGCCTCCACGGCGCAGATCCGGCTGGCCGCGTCCGCCTCGTACTGCCGCAGCACCACGGACTCGCCGTCGTCCAGGTCCAGCCGCGTGTTGCGGTTGCGGTAGCCGCCGCCCAGCCGGGCCTGGCCGGTGGCCCACTGGCCGGGCAGCACCGCCTCCAGCCACCGGTCCAGCTCCTTATCGAACATCCGGCTAGCCCTCGATGCGGGTCGCGACCGGCGTGCCGGCCTCGATGGTGCGGCTGACCGAGCACAGCCGCTCGTGGGACTTGCGGATGATATCGGGCAGCACGGCGCGGGCCGCGTCGCCCTGCTCGCCAGCCGGGAACCGGACCCGGAAGGTGACCTCGAGGCCGGCGACCCGGTTGCCGGTCTCGTCCTTGATCTTGTCGGCGTCCACGACGACCTCGAACGCCTCAGGCTCGGCCCGGCGCGAGGTCACCACGTCGACGTCGATCCCGGTGCAGCCGCCGATGGCGGCCAGCATCAGCTCGACCGGGGTGAAGTCGGTCCCGGCGCCGGTGCCCATGGTGAGCTGCCCGCCGCGGGCATTGACCGCGGTGTAGGTCCCTGGCCCGGCCCGCTGCACGGTCACGGCGATATGCGTGGAGCTAGTCGTCATGTTTCAACTCTCCCAGACCCGCGGCGCAGGTAAGTCGTTCTCTTTATGTAGTCAGATGGCTACGATCAGTTTCATGAAGAAGAACCTGGCCGGCGTCGTCGTGCTGGCCGCGGCGGCGGGCCTGGCGGCCGGCTGCGGCAGCAGCACGAGCACCACGACGACCACCACCGGCACGCAGGCCATCGCGGGCACGGTCTCGGGCCCGGACGCGGTGGCCAACCAGGCCACCGTGCCGCTGCGGCTGCACGGGCTGGTCAACACCACCGGCTCGGTCAAGCTGGTCAGCAACAGCCGGCAGACGGCGGCCACGATCAGCACCGGGCAGGGCAAGCTGGAGGTCTCGCACACGCAGGGTCACAGCACCAGCCGGCTGCTGAGCACCAAGACCTGCCGGTTCGCGGTCGCGGTGCACGCCACCTACACGGTCATGGGCGGCAAGAGCACGGGCAAGTTCAAGGATGCCAAGGGCCACGGCAACGTGACGCTGCTCTACAGCGCGAACCTGCCCAAGAAGTCGGGCGGCGCGTGCGACGTGAGCAGCAACGCCCGCCCGCTGCCGGGTAAGGCGCAGGTGTCGTTCGCGGCCCGCGGCCCGCTGACGCTGAAACACTGAATCTGGGTGCGTAGCGTAGGGCCCGTGACGCGCATGCTCGTGACCGGCGGGGCCGGGTTCATCGGGGCGAACTTCGTCAGCTACACGGTCCGGAATCATCCGGAGTACGAGGTATGCGTGCTGGACGCGCTGACCTACGCGGGAGACCGGGCCAGGCTGGCCGGGGTGGACGGCCAGATCGAGTTCGTGACCGGCGACATCTGCGACGCCGGCCTGGTCAGCCGCCTGGTCGCGGAGGCCGGCCTGATCGTGCATTTCGCGGCCGAGTCGCATGTGGACAACTCGCTGGACGATCCCGGGCCGTTCGTCCGCAGCAACCTCATCGGGACGTACACCCTGCTGGAGGCGGTCCGCCGACATGGCGGGCGGTTCCACCACATCTCGACCGATGAGGTCTTTGGCGACCTGCCGCTGGGCGGGGATGAGCGGTTCACCGAGGGCAGCCCGTACGACCCGTCGAGCCCGTACTCGGCCACCAAGGCCGGCTCGGACCTGCTGGTGCGGGCCTGGGCGCGGTCGTTCGGGGTGGCCGCGACGATCTCCAGCTGCGCCAACAACTACGGCGCGTTCCAGCACGTGGAGAAGTTCATCCCGCGCCAGATCACCAACGTCCTGCGCGGTGACCGGCCGAAGCTGTACGGCGCGGGCCAGAACGTGCGTGAGTGGACCCACGTCGATGACCACAGCGCCGCGGTGCACCTGATCCTGTCGCGGGGCTGGCCGGGCGAGACCTACCTGATCGGCTCCGGTGACGAGCGCGGCAACCAGCAGATCGTGCGGCTCATCCTGGAGCTGATGGGCCAGGATCCGGGCGCCTACGACCACGTGCCCGACCGGCCCGGCCACGACCTGCGGTACTCCACCGACACCACGAAGATCCGCACCGAGCTGGGCTGGCAGCCCGCCTACGGCGACTTCAGGGCGGGACTGGCCGCCACCATCGACTGGTACCGGGACAACGAGCGGTGGTGGAAGCCGCACAAGGACCCGGCCGAGGCCAGGTACCAGGCGCTCGGCCGGTGACCCGGCGCCCGACCTGAGCCCGCCCGCTCTACCCGCCTGTTATAACAGCGCACCCGGCGAACGGCCGGGCCCGGCCGGGCCCGTCGTGCCCCGCGGCCCGGCCCCGCCGGGCTACATGCTTTCCAGGATTCCGCCCGCGCTGGCCGTGATTAGCGTCGGGTGGCATGAGAAAGCAGCACGGGCGAGTCGCGCTCGCCACCGCCACACTGCTGGGCCTGCTCTCCGTTCTGGGCACCAGCCCGGCCCTCGCCGCCAGCCCTGGCCTCGCCGGGGGCGGCGTTAAGGGCTCACCGCAGCCCGAGCTCAAGCCGTTCCGCCTCGGCCCCGCGGCCACGGGGGGCAGCGTGGCCATCGAGCCGGACGGCAGCCTGGTCGTCGCCTACGGCATCAAGTCCGGCAACGGCAAGACCGTGGTCTGCGTGCTGGCTCGCGGCGGCCACCGCTGTACCGGCGGCGCGGTCACGCTGAGCCCGCTGTCCGGCGACGACGAGTTCCCGGCCACCTACGCGTTCGTGCCCTCGGCCAATCACGTGGCGGTGATCGAGAACGACTGCTGTGACTCGTCCTCGGCCGGCGGTGACCTGCTGTTCACCTCGACCGACGGCGGGCACACCTTCCGGGCGCCGGTGCGCATCGGCACCCTGGGCATGGCCGCCGCCGCGCTGGTCGGCCAGCACATCGTGTTCACCGGGGGCGACACCAGCAGCACCCAGATCGAGAGCGTGCCGGTGAACGCCAGCGGGCCGCCCGCGTCGATCGCCACGCCCATCACCGGCGACGCCGTCAACGTCGGCGTGGCCAACTTCCGCGGCGGCGTGCTGGCCGCCTCGGACAACGACGGCAGCCCCGACACCGTCCGGGTCGCCTACGCCAGGTCCGGCACCAACTTCGACGCCACCTCGTCCTACCACCTGGTCGGCACGTTCCGTGACGAGTCGCTGGTCGGCGTCTCGGGCGGCGCGCTGCTCACCAAGCAGGCCTCCGGCCGCGACGCGCTGGAGCTGCGGCTGTTCAACGGCCACAGCTTCGGGCCCGCGCGCACCGTCCCGGACACCGCGGGCGGCGGCCCCGAGTGGTTCGCCGTTGATCAGGACCCCGGCGGCACCGTGCACGTGTTCAACGAGTCCACTCACCTGGCCCGCACCTACGGCCTGTACGAGCAGACCACCACCACCGGGGCGAGCTGGGACAGTCCGGTGGACCTGGGCAACGCGGTCGGCAGCACCGGCTTCGCCGTGGCCCTGGACCGGTCCGGCAGCGGGCTCGTGCTGGGCACTCCCGGCCAGGCCACCGGGTTCCCGGTCCTGGCCCGGCAGGACATCACGTTCACGCTCAGCAAGTCCACCGTGCACAAGGGCCGCACCGTGACCGGCTCGGGCCAGGTCCGGGCGAAGGCACCGGGCCGGGTGATCGAGCTTCAGACCGAGCGGTCCGGCCTCTGGTACACCGTCGGCACGGCCCGCGAGAGCGCCAGCGGCACGTTCAGGTTCACCATCCGCGGCAACGGCACCGGCAGCCATCAGTTCCGGGCCGTGGCCTCGGACCTGGCCGGCTACGTGATGTACGGCTACAGCGCCGCCCGCACCTTGCGGGTCACCGGTTAGAGCGGGTCACCAGCTAGGTCCGCTCCGGACGGGGGAGCGGACCTCACGGGGGCGCGGTGGGGAGACGGCCGGAGGCCGTCCCCCCACCGCCATTCTGTTCAGAGGCTCAGTGGGGGGCGGCCGGAGGCCGTCCCCCACCGCCGTCCCTGCTTTTGCTGTTCAGACCACGACTGAGGTGCCGGCCTCGTCGTCGAACCAGTAGCCGCCCTCGGCCAGGTAGCGGAAGCGCAGCGTGCTGCCCGCGGGCACCCTGGCCACCGCGCTGCGGGTGCCGTTGGTGCGGCGGCGCAGCGGGTGCGCGAGCGGGTCCCAGCCGTTGAAGTCGCCCACGACCGACACCGCCCCGGCCGGCTCGTCGCCGGCCAGCACGAATGTCACCCTGACCACGTCGCCCTGGTCCGCCCGGCCTTTCTTGATCATGGTCCCCACCTCCGGGTCTTGCCGTCAGGGACCGAGGCTGCCGCACCGATGTATCGGGCTCGTGTCAGGCGGTTAAAGGCGCTATGAACGCGGGGCGGTCATGCCCGCGATGAGCACCGCCACGATTCGCCGTACCTGCGGGCGCAGTCCGGGCTCATCGCCCCGGCGGACGACGACCAGGTGGTGGACGGCGCCGAGCAGGGTGAAAGCCAGTGTCTCGGTGTCGGCGTCGGAGCTGATCCGGCCAAGTTTCTTCTCGGCGTCGAGGTAGGCGGCGAAGTGGGCGTCGATTCCGGCCAGGCCGCCGGGCCGCTCCGCGTCGTGCTCCAGCACCGAGCCCAGGGCGGGCTTGGTGGTGACCAGGCTCATCAGCGCCTGGGCGCTGGTGCCGAACACCGCGACCGCGGCGTCGGTGAGGTTGCCGGCCACGCTGCCCCGCCCGGCGCGGTGGGGCAGGGCCGCGGCGCTGTCGGTGATCTGCTGGAGCCGGTCGGCGGCGAATGAGGCGAGGAACTCGTCGAAGTCGCGGAAGTGCCGGTGCAGCACGCCGTTGGCCACTCCGGCCTCGGCGGTGACCGCCCGGGTACTCAGGCCCGGCGGGCCTTCTCGTGCCAGTACCCGGTCGGCGGCAGCGAAGAGTTGCTCGCG
>Ga0102924_1006891_pt1 | contig 10536 bp, 8 predicted proteins | sample PaiPotPPM11metaG_FD_80116 | JGI IMG/M metagenome (GOLD analysis project Ga0102924, IMG submission 80116) | Iron sulfur acid spring bacterial and archeal communities from Banff, Canada, to study Microbial Dark Matter (Phase II) - Paint Pots PPM... ...
CCCGTGGCCCTCCCCCTCGCAACGGGCCGAGCCGGGGATCATCGAGGGTCGTGTCGTCGTCCTTCACCCGAGGGGGCTTCGCCCAGGACGCCCCGCTACCGACACGTCCACGCTCGCGTTGACGATAGCGTCTGGTCATGTCGGCGACCGGTGAGGACCGATGACCACGCCCGCCGGCATCGCAGAGCCCAACCCTTCCTACCGTCGGGCCCTGGCCGCCCAGATGCGTCTGCTGGCCGCGGCGGTCATGCTCACCAGGGCGGACGAGGCCGCGATGGCGCGGGCGCTCGATAGGCTGGTCGAAGCGGCGGCCGAGATCGACGGAGAGGCCCGGACCGGCCGTTACGAGGGTGTCGCAGGTCTGGCCCCGGGCCCGGACCCATCGAACGACGCAGTCTGGGAGACGCACGCGATGTTCGGGCCCTGCAACCCGTTGGCTCCCCCGGTCACCGTCCAGGAGGGAGCGGGGCGGATCGACGCAGAGGTCACGTTCGGCGCGGCCTATGAGGGCGGCCCCGGGTCGGTCTACGGTGGATCCATCGCGGCCGCGTTCGACGCCGTGCTGGGTCGAGCCGTGATCAGCTCCGGTCGCCTCGGTGTGACCCGATCGCTCACCGTCCGCTATCTGCGGCCGACGCCGTTGCGCGTGCCGCTGCGATTGGTATCCGAGATCGGCGCGGTGACCGGTCGCGATGTCCTCGTGCGGGGACGCCTCTGGAATGACGGCACTGTGACGTGCGAAGCAGAGGCGGTGTTCACCTGCGTGGAGCCAGAGCGTTACCGGTTGTGATGGCGACCGAGGTCACGACCCAACCTCGCCGAGCACCTAGAGCTTCGAAGGCAGAACGCCACCACTGACCTCGATCAACTGGCTGGTGACGAACGATGCATCCTTGGATAGGAGGAACCGCACGACTCCGGCGACGTCGGCGGACGTGCCGGCTCGGCCAAGGGCCACCTTTGCCACGATGGCGTCGTGGACGGGCTGGGGTAGCCCGGGCCCGAACAATTCGGTGTCCGGCGTGTAACCCGGTAACACGACGTTCGCGGTGATGCCCTCCGGCGCCAGCGCTGCAGTCAGCGCGAGGACCCAACCGTTGAGTGCCGCCTTTGTGGCCACATAGGAGCCGCCGCCACCGCCGCTGCGACTCGCCATCGAGCTGACAAGGACGATCCGCCCCCCGGGACGGCGAAGCATCGGGGCGAGCGCCGTCGTCAGCAAGACCGCCGACAGCACATTCTTGGTGAAGGCATCGCGCCATTCGGCGGCGATCTCGTCGAGCGTCGATCCAGACCCACCGCCGCCGCCAGCGTTGTTGACCACACCATCGACCACACCCCCGAAGTCGCGCGCCACAACTTCCGTCACCGACGCCACCGCCGAGGGGTCGGAGACGTCGGCGACGTGCAACGAGACGTGCTTCCCACCAACCTCGTCGTCGATCTCCGCAGCAGCCCGTGCCAGCACGTCCCTCCGACGACCGACCACGAGCACATGATCGCCATCCCCGGCCAGACGGCGAGCGATAGCCCGGCCGATGCCTGTACCTCCACCGGACACGATGTAGAGCCGTTCCATCCGCACCCTTGGATGCTACGCTACTCGACACAATCGTCAGGTTGCGCCCGTCGGCCTGCGGGCCGCATGAAGGTAAGGACCACCGTGACGGATATGCAACCAGGCGCCCATGTGGCCAGCCGGGGTAACGAACCAGCAGTGATCATGGCCGACAGCGGCGCGGTGGTGAGCTACCAAGAACTGGACGAGCGGTCGAGGCGCCTGGCCCAACTCCTACGCGCCGGAGGTCTGAAACCGGGCGACCACATCGCCGTGCTTCTGGAGAACCACCCCCGCTACTTCGAAGTGTTCTGGGGCGCCCAACGCGCCGGCCTTTACACGACGCCGGTCAATTGGCACCTCAAGGCTGATGAGGCGGGGTACATCGTCGACGACTGCGGCGCCACCGCGCTGGTCACGTCGTCTGCGCTCCGGCCGATCGCCAAGGAGCTCGAACCGCATCTTTCGGCGGTGACCATCCGTTTGATGATCGACGGCGCGCTCGACGGATACGAACCCTACGAGGACGCCATCGCCGGCTTCCCAGCTCAGCCGCTCGACGACGAGGTCGAAGGTATGTTCATGTTCTACTCGTCAGGCACGACGGGCCGTCCGAAGGGCATCAAGCCGCCACTGGCAGGTGAGCCCTTCGGCTCGGGGGGCAGCGCGCTGATCATGCTGATCCAGCGTCTGTACGGGTTCTCGCCCAAGACCGTGTACCTCTGCCCGGCGCCGCTGTACCACGCGGCCCCACTCGGCTGGTCGACCGCGGCGCAGCGCCTTGGTGCGACCGTGATCGTCATGGAGAGGTTCGATCCGGTCCGTGTCCTGGAGTTGATCGAGAAGCACCGGGTTACCCACGCGCAGTTCGTGCCGACGCATTTCATCCGCATGCTGAAGCTTTCCGACGAGGAACGTAACGCGCACGACCTGTCGAGCTTGCGCATGGTGGTGCACGCCGCCGCGCCGTGCCCGGTCGAGGTCAAGCAGAGGATGATCGAGTGGCTGGGACCGATCGTGAACGAGTACTACGCGGGCAGCGAGGGTAACGGCTTTTGCGCCATCTCCACAGAGCAGTGGCTCGAGCATCCCGGCTCAGTGGGCATCCCCGTGATGGGCAAGATCCACATCCTCGACGAAGGCGGGAGCGAGCTCCCGACGGGCGGCGTCGGGCAGGTGTGGTTTGAGAGCGAGACGCGCTTCGAGTACCACAACGATCCGGTGAAGACAGCCGAGGCGTTCAACGATCGCGGGTGGAGCTCCCTCGGCGACATCGGCTACGTGGACGAGAACGGGTACCTCTACCTCACGGACCGGGCGTCGCACATGATCATCTCGGGTGGCGTCAACATCTATCCGCAGGAGGTGGAGAACGAGCTCGCCCTCCATCCCTCCGTGACCGATGTCGCCGTCATCGGAGTGCCGAACGTCGAGATGGGCGAGGAGGTGAAGGCAGTAGTCATTGCTGCTGACGCCAGGGCCGCCGGACCCCAGCTCGAGGCCGAGCTGCTCGCCTACTGCCGCAGCCGCCTGGCGCATTACAAGTGCCCGGTCTCAGTCGACTTCGTGGAGGTGCTGCCCCGCCTTCCGACCGGCAAGCTCCTGAAGCGCGAGCTGCGAAAGCGGTACTGGCCGTGATCCCGATGGAAGACATTGTCGAGCCTGCCCTCGTGATCTGCGATCCGCACCACCATCTCTGGGACAACCCGGGCGACCGATACCTGGTCGAAGACCTCGCCGCCGACGTGGCCAGCGGTCACCGCGTGGTCTCGACTGTCTTCGTGGAATGTGACTCGGCTTATCGAACCAACGGACCGCCCTCGCTCCAACCAGTCGGCGAGACCGAGTTCGTCGTCGGGGCTGACCCAGAGGGGCTGATCGCAGGCATCGTCGGATTTGCCGACCTCCGCGCCCCCGAGATCGAAGACGTGCTTGCGGCCCACCTCGATTGCGGGGCCGGTCGGTTCAGAGGGATCCGCCACCGCAGCGCGTGGGACCCCGTCATCGAGCTGCCACCGAGCCACTCGAGTCCTCCCCCGGGACTTCTCGGCGACCCCGCCTTCCGCTCCGGCATCGCGGCGGTTGGCGTAGCCGGCCTCAGCTTCGATGCATGGCTATACCACCCGCAGATCCCAGAGCTCACTGAGCTCGCCCGGGCCCAACCCGACGTCGCGATCGTCGTGGACCACCTCGGGGGCCCCTTGGGCATAGGCCCGTATCGCGCGAGGCATGCCGAGGTCCTGAGCGCGTGGCGAGCGGCCATGACAGAACTGGCGACCTGTCCTAACGTCTTCCTGAAGCTCGGTGGTGTAGGCATGCCGCTCTTCGGCATGAAGTGGCACCACAACCCGGCATCGACGACCTCGGAGGACATCGCCGCGGCCTGGGGCGGAGAGATCCGCTGGTGTATCGAGCTGTTCGGCGTCGACCGCTGCATGTTCGAATCCAACTTCCCTGTCGATCGCCTGTCCTGCAGTTATCGCGTTCTGTGGAACGCGTTCAAGCACATCGCCACCCACGCCAGTGTGACGGAGAAAGCAGCCCTGTTCCACGACACTGCGACGATGGTGTACCGGCTCGTAGATAGGGAGCAACCATGATCGAGGTGGAGACCATTGCGGGACGCGTCCGTGGACGCGAGACGGCCGCCGGCGTGACGTCGTTCCGCGGTATTCCCTATGGGGCCCCGACGGACGGCGCCAACCGATTCGGACCGCCGGCACCGGTCACGCCATGGGCAGGTGTGCGGGAGGCCACCGCGTTCGGTCCGTCTTCGCCACAACCGGTCCTCGCTGACGCCAGCGCCCTCGCGATGTTCGGCGGTATAACAGAACCGTCGATGTCGGAGGACTGCCTCTATCTCAACATCTGGACGGCGGGCGTCGACCGCGGGCCGCTGCCAGTGCTCGTCTACTTCCACGGCGGGGGCCACCTCATGGGATCGGGCTCCTGGCCTGCCTACCACGGATCGAAGATGGCATCACGAGATGCTGTGGTCGTGACGATCAATCACCGCCTCGGGGCGCTTGGGTACCTGTGGCTGGGGCACCTCGGCGATAACGACTACGCCACCTCCGGCGCCAACGGCATCCTCGACCTCGTGGCCGCCCTCGAGTGGGTTCGCGACAACATCGCAGCGTTTGGGGGCGACCCTGCCAACGTGACGATCTTCGGCGAGTCGGGCGGTGGCTCCAAGGTGGCCGCTCTGTTGGCAGTCCCAGCTGCCAATGGCCTCTATCACCGATGTGCGATCATGAGCGGCTGGTTCGGCTTCCATTGTGTTCTTCATGACGAGGCCGAGCGGGTGACCGGGGCAATCATGGCCGAACTCGGGATCGCTCCCAACCGTGCCAAGGACCTCCTAAACGTTCCCGTCGAGCTACTGACAGATGTCTCCAACAAGTTGGGTGGGATCGACAACGGCCTTGGTCCGATGGTCGACGGGACGATCATCACCGGGCAACCCATCGATGCCGTGCGAACGGGGATGGCCCCAGACGTGCCGTTCATCATCGGCTCGACCCGCGATGAGTACAGCATGTTCCTTCACATGGTAGTGATGGGCGCCGACGCGCCCCCGGAGGACGCCGCCCTCGCCTACCTCCGCACCAGCTTCGGCCGCGAGATCGACGGTATCATCGACGCCTACCGTCGTTCGCGGCCGACCCTGTCGTCGTACGACGTCTACGAAGCGGTAGCTACCGATGGGAACGTTCGCATACCCGCCATCCGCATGGCCGAAGCGAAGGTGACGGCCGGCGGCAATGTCTACATGTACCGGTTCGACTGGGAGAGCCCACTCGATCCATCGCTCAAGGCTGCCCATGGCCTTGACGTGCCATTCGTCTTCGACACATGCGCCAGCGCGTATGCAACGGGTGACGCCCCCGAGCGCGCAACTCTCGCTGACGACATGTGCGGGGCGTTCGTCGCCTTCGCCCGAGACGGGCTCCCGAGCACACCGTCGGGCTTGGGATGGCCTCGGTATGCCCCCCCGGACCGGGCCACCATGGTCTTCGCCGTACCGCCCCGCGTGGAGGAGGACCCCGCGGCCGCCGAGCGCGAGGCTTGGGCCGCGTTGACTTGATGGGCATTCGTTCTCTCGCCGTACAAGTCCGCGCCGGCAAAACCGACACTCGGGACCGCGGTTCTGTCGCCCGACACGATCGATTCATCACTGTTGACGGCGAGGACCTGCCGATGGCACAGTCTTCCGGGTTGTCAGAAAGTGAGCTGGGGCCGCCCGACGCGCTGGGATCGGCGGAAGCCTCCGAACCGGGAGGGACCGAGATGGGTGACAACGCACCGTCGTTGGACGTCAGGGATTATTCGGTGACGGACCCGTTCTTCGGAGCGCCGTACATCGATCTCGACGAGCCCAGAGAAGAGCCAGTCCCCCACCGCCACATCCATGGTGGCTTCGAGGGCACCGACACCCGGTTCACCTTCTACTTCCCTCCAGCCGAGCAGTACCAGGGGCGACTCATCCAGCCGCTAGAGGGCGCGCACGCCGGCCATGAGGACGCGTTCGGAAGTGCCTTGATGGGTGAGATGCTCGGCGGCCTGCCACTGGCCGTGCGCCTGGGCGGCTACATGGTCGAGTCGAACATGGGCCACATCGGCGACGACATCGACCCCAAGGGTGGCGAGGACCCGACGCTTTACGGTCATCGGGCCGCGGCGGAAAGTGCCCGCCTGTCGAAGCTCGTGGCCGCTCAGGTGTATGGCAAGCCCCCGCATCACTCCTACGTGTGGGGTGGCAGCGGCGGCGGCCGGCGATCCCCGCTGTGCCTGGAGAACGCACCCGACGCTTGGGACGGCGCCCTCCCGTTCATGGGGGGTGGCGACATCGCTGAACACGGGACCAAGGAGCGCATGAAGGGCGCCCAGGTCATGGCGTTCGCCTGCATGTTCAACGTCCAGCGCATTCTCGGGGACAAGATCTACGACGTCGTTGACGCCATGCAGCCGGGTGGCAGCGGCGACCCGTTCGCCGGCCTTACCAATCACGAGCGGGAGGAACTGGCCTGCCTCTACCGGCTCGGCTACCCGCGGGGCGACGAGTACATGATCGCGAACCCGATGGGCCAGATTTGGTTGTGGACGTCGATCGCCGACATGCTCCAGCACGACGACGCCGACTACTTCGATGCGTTCTGGACGAAAGACGGATATGTCGGCCATGACATGCCGTCGGCCGTCGAGGGCGACCTCATCGATATGAACACCACGGTGAGCCGGGTCATCACTGCCGGCGACCTGCTGCAGGACCCCGAGTTCGATGGGCCCGAGTTGACCGTGGCGCGCATGATGGCTGGCGCGGCGATGATGAGCCCGGAGGGACTGAACTTGGCCCTCGCAATCGAGGTCAAAGGCCTTCCAAGCAGCGGCTATCGAATGGGTGCGGGCCTCCGCATGACGAGCGGCCCCGCCGCCGGCCGCCAGCTCTACTGCTCGAGCAGCGTCGGCGATCTGTTCTTCGCCGATGGGCACGGCGAGGCGAACCTCCTTCGCTTCAGCGGTGTGCTCGCCGGGGACGAGGTCCACGTCGACAACCATGCTTTCCTTGCGTTCTGCTACTACCACCGTCACCACGTCATGGAGCAGTCCTTCTTCGACCATCTCCGGGTCGACGGCCGGCCGATCTACCAGCAACACAACGTGCCGGTGATGTCGCCCCTCATGGGCGTCGCCTACTCGGGGCAGTACAAGGGCAAGTTGCTGTGGGTCCACCACACCCACGACGCTTCGTTGTGGCCGGCCCAGGGGACCGTTTACCCCCAGGCGGTGGCACAGGCCCAGGGCCCCGACGGACTCGCCGAGAGGTTCTGCCTGCGCTGGTCGGAGAACGCGGAGCACGTTCCGCCCGCGTTCGTGCCCAAGACCACCGACCGCCATCCCTCAACATGGCTCATCGACTACCTGCCGATCATCGAACAGAGCCTCTTCGATCTCGTCGATTGGGTCGAGCGGGACATCAAACCAGTTGGTACTGCCTACCGGTACACCGATGGCAAGATCGACCTCCCCGCCAGCGCCGACGAGCGGGGCGGCATCCAGCCGGTTGTCTCCGTCACTGCGAACGGCGGCGTCCGCACGGAGGTGCCCAGCGGCGAGCCCGTGACGCTCGAGGTGACCGCCGAGGTGCCCCCGAACGCGGGCACCATCATCGGCGTCTCCTGGGACTTCGACGGCAGCGGTGCATTCTCGGAGCCGATGAAGGTCGACGGCGCCGACACGTCGATCAAGCTGTCCACCACCCACACGTTCGATCGGCCGGGCACCTACTTCGCCACCTGCCGAGTGGAGTCCCATCGTGACGGCGACATGGCTGCCACTACCCGCCGCATTCCCAACCTGGCGTCCGCCCGCATCATCGTCACCTGACCTGCACGTCGTCCCCAAGCCGTCCCCGCTAAGGGCCGGTCCGTTCGGCGACGAAGGCAAGGGCGTCGGCCCAGGAGGCTTTGTCCGCCGCGTCGTGGCGGAGGGGGGGAACGGGTGCGCTGAAGGCGTGGCCTGCGCCTTCGTAGAGGTTGAAGGTGGCATCGACGTCCCACTGCTCGAACCGCCGCCGGTAGAGGTCGAATAGCTCAGCGAACGGGTCCTGGTCGCCATAGATCAACAGGATCGGGCACGCTGCGTTCCACAACAGGTCGATCGGCTGCACCGGCCGCTTCGGCGTCAACTCCGGGAAGGTCGGTTGGCTCGGGAAGAACAGCACCGCAGCGGCGAGACCACGGTCCAGGCAGGCGGTCAGCAGCGCAAGCGTGCCACCGGTGCAGTAGCCCCACACAACCACCCGTGCCGGATCAACGTTCGGAAGCTGCCGGACGTAAGCGATCGCCGCCATGACGTCGTGGGTGCCATCGGTGAAGTCGAGGTCGTCGATGAATTGCATGACCTCGGTGAAGTCGGTGTAGCTCTCGGGGTTCTTCAAGCCATGGCCGCGGTAGTAGTCCGGCGCCGCCACGACGTAGCCCGCGGCCGCCAACTCGGAGCAAACTCGGCGGGTGAAGTCGTTGATGCCGAAGGCCTCGGTTGCCAGGACGATCGCCGGGACAGGCCCTTCGTCCGAGGGGGTGTAGAGCAGCGTCGGCACTGTCGCGCCGTTCTGCTCGAGGTCGACGATCGTGATGTCCACCGAGCGCGTCATGACCAGAAGAATAGGTCTGACGACCGGCGGCGAGCCGCGGACAACTAGAACGTGCCGATGGAGATCGACAAGGACATCTACGTAACGATGCGCGACGGTGTCGGGCTGGCCGTTGACCTTTATCACCCGGCTCCCTTGGCGCGGCACCCGGCACTTCTCCTGGTCACCCCCTACCTCAAGGATGCGGTCTTCGAGATGCCGCTCGGGTCCGACGGGCGCCCCGTCCCCCTCCCGCTTCCGCCAATCCCACCCGGGGTCAATCCAATGCTGCTGAGCGTCCGTCCCTTGGTCGAGGCAGGCTTCGCGGTCGCAGTCGCGGACGCCCGCGGGACGGGCTACTCCGAAGGCGTCTACGACTACTACAACTTCGACGGCGGCCCGCTTGACGGCTTCGACATCGTTGAGTGGCTTGCCGCTCAGCCGTGGTGCGACGGCAACGTCGGCATGATGGGCGGTTCCGCCGCCGCAATCTCGTGTTACATCACCGCGTTGACGCACCCTCCGCACCTACGGGCCATGGCCGCCAACATGCATCCGGCCGATTTCTACTTCGACCAGTGGCGCGTCGGGGGGGTGTTCCGATACGAGAACCGGATCAGCTGGTCCACCGGAATGCTTTCCCGCATCGCCCCGATCGACCCCGGTGATCCGTCATCGCCGAACTACGAGCGGAAGCGGGCGGTGTATGAGCGACGGTTCCACCAGTTCTACGAGCGCGTCTCGGCGGGGAAGAACGCGGCGAACCTGGACTGGCTCACCGAGATGTACGGCCACGACCGCTACGACGAGTTCTGGAGGGACCGCAGCTTCCTGCGGCGATCGGCGGAGATCACGATCCCGACACTCCATGGTGGCGTCTGGTACGACCACTTCATCCGGGGCACCTTGTCGAGCCATGCGGCGATCGACGCGCCGAAGCGCCTGTTCATCGGCCCGGGGAGCTTGATCACCCGTTTCGATCTGGGCGATGGCGGCCTGACGACTCTGATGATCGACTGGTTCGACCACTTTCTCCGCGGTGCCGACAACGGTGTCCTCGACGGCCCCGCGGCGCGGATCTACAAGCTCGGGCTCGAGGAGTATGTGGACGAGCCGGTGTGGCCGGTCCCGACCCGCGCCGTAGAGCTCTTCCTCGGCGACGGCTGCCTCACCGAGGCGCCGGCCGCGACCGAACAGGTCGCCACGTTGAGCCATGATCCTGCGCATCCGAACCGCACCCCGCGGGACACGCTCGATCAGAGGCCGTTTGAACAGCGATGCCTGACGTTCAGCACCGATCCTCTGGCCAACGACTTGGAAATCGTGGGTGCCAGCACGCTGGTGATCTACGCCGCGACCGACGCGGAGGAGGTGGACTTCTGTGTGCGACTGTGCGACGTCGGTCCGGATGGGCGGTCACGACTCCTGAACACCGGGGCGCTGAAGGGTTCCCACCACCGGTCGCACGAGGATCCTCGACCACTTGTCGCCGGTGAGGTGAATCGGTTCGAGATCGAGATCTGGGCCGTGGCCAACGTGTTCAAGAAGGGCCATCGGGTGCGCGTCGCCCTCTCAACAAGCGACTTCCCGTTCTTCGAATCGAACCCGCAACCCTCGACGACCCGGGTCTTTCAGGGCCGCCCGAGGGCGTCGCACCTCGTCATCCCGGTCGCGACGCGCGATCTGGCACTCCGACCCGTTGGCGGCGGTCTCAACGTGGATGAGGGCGCACCAGCGTGACGTCTCTCCCGCCGGTCGACCGCGCCGCGTCGGTTGACCCCCGCCGCTGGCTGACCCTCGCAATCATCGTGGCCGCGGTGGTGATCGTCAGCCTCGACAACAC
>Ga0102924_1006894_pt1 | contig 10534 bp, 11 predicted proteins | sample PaiPotPPM11metaG_FD_80116 | JGI IMG/M metagenome (GOLD analysis project Ga0102924, IMG submission 80116) | Iron sulfur acid spring bacterial and archeal communities from Banff, Canada, to study Microbial Dark Matter (Phase II) - Paint Pots PPM... ...
CGCCCTCGACATGATCCTGACGGGCCGCCCGGTCCGCGCCGAGGAGGCCTTGTCCTTCGGCCTCGCCAACCGCGTCGTCGCGCCTGGCGAAGCGCTCAAGGCCGCCGTGGAGCTTGCCCGCGAGATCGCGGCCTTCCCGCAGACCTGCGTCGCAAGCGACCGCCGCTCGGTCCTCGACCAATGGTCGCTCACCCTCGATGCCGCGCTTCGGCACGAGGCACAGCTCGGCGACCGCTCCCTCATGGCCGAGGGCCGAGATGGTGCAAAGCGCTTCGGCTCGGACATGGAGCGCAAGACCTGATCTCGATTGAGAGACGCCGGTCGGGCGCCACTCGACGAGCGGGAACCAAATGCTTATCTATATATCCTAAGGCTCTATCGCCGGACCTTGAATCCGGCAGATGAGGAGAATGGCATGGGAATGCCGCTACGCCGCCTGCAGGTGGTGACCTTGACCGAAGCTGCTGCCGAAAGGGTGCGCGATATCGTGGCGCGCTCCGCAAAGCCGATCCTCGGGGTGCGGGTCGGCGTGAAGAATGGCGGCTGCGCCGGCATGTCCTATACGGTCGAGCTCGCCGAGTCCGTGAAGCCCGGCGACGATATGGTCGAGGACAAGGGCGTGACCGTGCTCATCGATCCGAAGGCAGTGCTGTTCCTGCTCGGCACGCGCATGGATTACCGCGCGGACAAATTCGCCTCGCAATTCGTCTTCGAGAACCCCAACCAGACCTCGGCCTGCGGCTGCGGCGAATCGGTCGCCATCGAGCCCGCGAAGCCTGAGGCCCTGAGCGCGTGAGAGCCGCTTCCGACGCCGTCAGGCTCTAGGCTGACACTCGCACTGCTCTCCTCAACGAAGGTCAAGCGGCGTCGCGCCGCGCCAAGGGCAGGCCGAGCGCCCGCCAGGTCTCGCTGAGCGCTTCGGCGAAGGCGGCCGTCAGCGCGGGTGTGTGGAATGGCCCTGCAGTGACGCGCAGGCGCTCCGAGCCGCGCGGCACGGTGGGGTAGTTGATCGGCTGGACGTAGATCGAGTGGCGCTCGATGAGCCGGTCGCTCGCCGCCTTGCACCGGAAGGGGTCGCCCATCATCACGGGAACGATATGGGAGGGGCTGGCCAGGATGGGAATGGCGCAGTCGCGCAGCGCCGCTTTCAGGCGGGCGACAGCACTCGCCTGAGCCTCCCGCTCAGCCGAGGAGCCCTTCAGGTGGCGGATCGAGGCTGTCGCGGCGGCGATGACCGGCGGCGGCAGCGCAGTCGTGAAGATGAAGCCGGGCGCCGTCGAGCGCACGAGATCGATCACCGTCTCGCTCGCGGCGATGTAGCCGCCATGGCAGCCGAAGCCTTTTGCCAGTGTGCCCTCGATCACATCGATGCGGCCGAGCGCGGCGTCGCGCTCGGCGATGCCGGCCCCCCGGGGGCCGTACATGCCCACCGCATGCACCTCGTCCACATAGGTCAGCGCTCCGTGGCGCTCGGCGAGGTCGCAGATGGCATGGATGGGTGCAATATCGCCGTCCATCGAGTAGAGGCTCTCGAAGACGATCAGCTTCGGCCTCGCCTCACCCGCCTTCTTGAGCAACGTCTCGAGATGAGCGGGGTCGTTGTGGCGGAAGATCGCCTTCTCGCAGCCCGCTTGGCGGATGCCCTCGATCATCGAGTTGTGGTTTCCGGCATCCGACAGGATGAGGCAGCCCGGAAGGGCGCCGGCGATCGCCGCGATGGCGGCCTGGTTCGATACATAGCCCGAGCTGAAGACGAGGGCCGCCGCCTTGCCGTGCAGGTCGGCGAGCTCGCTCTCGAGCTCGACGATGGGGGCGTGATTGCCCGAGATGTTGCGCGTGCCGCCCGCTCCCACTCCCATGGCTCTCGCGGCTTCGCAGGCGGCGCCGATGACCTTGGGGTGGCGGCTCATCCCGAGATAGTCGTTCGAGCACCAGACCGTGACGCGGCGAGGCCCCGATTTTGCTCGATGGATGGCGAAGGGCGGCTCGGCGGCTTCCCTCGCGAGCTCGGTGAAGTCGCGGTAGCGGCCTTCGGCCCTGATGCGCTCGAGCTGAGCGAGCAGCGCCTTGTCGTAATCATAGGATGATTGCTCTTCCATCAGGGACCTCCAGTCGCAGGCCGCGCGTCTCCGCCCGCCCGGTTCCGCCGCGGTGGTCGGCAATGTCTTACCCTAACGGCCGGGAGCCGGCAGCTGGGCGAATTGCCTCAACCCGACGCGTCCTCGATGGGCGCGCGAACGCACCGGCATCGAGCCGGATCCTCGATGCCGTGAGCAAGAGGTAGATCGAGGTTCTTTCGAATTCCTGACGGTGCGGCGTCTCAGGCGCCCAGTTTCACTGGCCGCAACAGGAAGCTCGGCACATGGTCGCCGAGGCCGAGCACGGCAGGCTCCGGCTCACGCGACGGGCGGCGCTGCGGATGCTGAGCGGGCGCCGTCCTACCCGGTGCCGCCGCCGCCGCATGGTGACCCCCTGGCCGCTCACGCTCGGCCGCCGGCCGAGGCGCCGGCTTTCCGGCGGTCGCCCCGGAGGGGGATGCGGTACGCCTGGCGAGCCCGGCCCTCGGCCGAGACTGCTCGGGGCGCGCTTTGCGTGGAGCGCCGCCGGACCTAGCCTCACGACCCTCCCCGATGTGCTTGCCGGCCCAGGGGATCGGCTGACCGATCAGCTTCTCGATGGCCGCGAGAGATCTCGTGTCCTCCGGTGTCACGAGCGTGATTGCGGCGCCTTCGAGGCCGGCGCGACCCGTGCGTCCGATGCGATGGACATAGTCCTCCGCATGGTGGGGCACGTCGAAATTGAGGATATGGCTCACCGCCGGAATGTCGAGGCCGCGCGCCGCGACATCGCTCGCCACCAGAAACTTCGTCAAGCCCTGGCGGAAACCGTCGAGCGCCCGCATGCGGGAGGGCTGGTCCATGTCGCCGTGGAGCGCCGCCACCGAATAATCATGGCGCAGCAGCGAACGGTGCAGCTCGACCACCGAGCGCTTGCGGTTGCAGAAGATGATGGCGTTCTTCAGCTCGGGAGCGTCGAGCAGCCGGCGCAGCACCTCCCGTTTCTCGAAGTCGCGGCCGTCCACCGAAACGAGCGTCTGCCTGATGGCCGATGGCGACGTCGCCGGGGGCGTCACCTCGATCTGGATCGGATTGTGGAGGAATTGGCCGGTCAGCCGCTGGATCTCCGGCGGCATCGTTGCCGTGAAAAACAAGGTCTGGCGCGTGAAGGGCACGAGCTTGCAGATGCGCTCGATGTCGGGAATGAAGCCCATATCGAGCATGCGGTCGGCCTCGTCGATGACCAGGAGCTCGACGCCGGAGAGAAGGAGCTTGCCGCGCTCCACATGGTCGAGAAGCCGCCCGGGAGTGGCGATCAGGACGTCGGCGCCGCGGGAAATCTTCAGGTCCTGGTCACCGAAGGAGACCCCGCCGATGAGGAGCGCCACCGAAAGCTTGTGGTTGACGCCGTATTTGCCGAAGGCTTCGACAACCTGCGCAGCGAGCTCGCGCGTCGGCTCGACGATCAGGGTGCGCGGCATGCGCGCCCTGGCGCGGCCCGTCTCGAGCATGGTCAGCATCGGCAGGGTGAAGGCCGCCGTCTTGCCGGTTCCCGTCTGCGCGATTCCGAGAACATCGCGCCGTTCGAGGATGTGAGGGATGGCTTGGGCCTGGATGGGGGTGGGAATGGTGTAGCCGGCCTGTTTGACCGCGCCGCGTACGGCGTCGGACAGTCCAAGATCGTCAAATGTCATGATGTAACGCCGGACGTTCCGGCGCGGCGCGATCGCTCAATGATGATCTGTGAGCCCGGTGCGGCGCGATCGCCTTGTCACGCGCGAACTCCAACGTACCGCGCTCACATGATGCTGCAACCGCGAAATGTCAAGGACCGGGGTGACGCAGCCCGAAAAATCTGCCGTTTTGCCAAGAGGTTGCCGATTTGCGCGAGGTCTGCGAGACAGGCTGGACGATGCGGTCGCAAGAACCCGCGTGCGAATCAGGCGCCGTCAAGCGGCGCCGAATCAACGGAGCATATCGAGGCGAATGTATTGTTGACGAAAGCGAGCAACATTGTTGACATTGGTGCCGATCTGCAATTCACTTCGTCATCTGCGATGTGATCCGACCGCAAGGCGCCGGTCCGCCGCCTTCCAATGAGGACAACACAATGGTCAATCGACGTTCGGCATTGAGCTTCATGGCGCTTGGCGCCGCATCGGCCGTGGCCGTCGTCTCGGCCACCTTCCCGGCGGACGCCGCTAACAAGGTGCTCAAGATCGGATTTGTCGGTGTGACGAGTGGTCCCGCAGCGGCCTGGGGAACCTCCAATGTGCGCTCCATGCAGACTCGGGCCGACTGGCTCAACGAGATGGGAGGGGTGAAGATCGGCGCGGACACCTACGACATCAGCATCGTTACCTTCGATGACCAGAAGGACCCGAAGCGCGCCATCGCCGGCATGGAGAAGATGGCGCAGGAGGGCATCCACTACGTGGTCGGCCCGAATGTCGACGATGGGGCAGCCGCCGTCCGGCCGGTCGCCGAGGCCAAGGGCATCATGTATTTTCCCTACGCATTTCCGAAATCGCTCTACGCCCCGCCAGCTTCGAATGCGGTGCTGGGCATGATCGCCAACTATCAGTCAGGGCCTGCGATCTACAAATATCTGAAGGAGAAGAAGGGGGTGAAGACCGTCGCCTTCGTGGCGGCGAATGAATCCGACCCGCTGAGCCAGCGCGACGGCGGCGTCGCCGCGGCGAAGGCCCTCGGTCTCCAGGTCGTCGCCGACAAGGATACCTATCAGAACGACACGCGTGACTTCACGCCCGTGTTGACCCCGGTCGTCAAGCTGAAGCCAGATCTCCTCGTGCTCTCAGGCGTCGCGCCCGGCAACGCGCCTTTGCTCATCAGGGCCGCGCGCGAGCTCGGCTACAAGGGACTGATCTCGACCGAGACCGCGCAGGATGCCAAGGTCCTCGAGGAGGGCGCCGGAGAGCTCGCCAACGGCTTCATCTCGGTCGGCGGCGCATCGACGCCCGAGATCGCCTCGGCCACGATGAAGGAATTCGTCCAGCGCTACACCAAGAAATTCGGTGAGTACAACGATGAATCGAACACCAAGGTCTACGCCCTCGAATATATTCTCGACACCCTGAAGGCCGATCCGGCCGCGATCGACAATGTCGCGGAGTTCAAGAAGACGATCGACACGTTCTCGGCTCCCAATCCTTTCGTGAAGGGCGGCGGCAAGTTGAAATATGTCGGCATGACGTCGTTCGGGCAGAAACGGCAGGTCGCGGTGCCGATGGTCGTCAACGAGTACGAGAACGGCAAGTTCAAGACGCTGTTCGTCGGCGAGGTCGACTGAAGGACCGAAGGTCCGTTTCGGTCGAGGGGATTTCGACGGCCTCCACGCCCCTCGCCGCCCGGATCCTGGCTCCATGGAGCAGGTCGTAGCCAACGGGGTCTATCTCGGCGCGCAATACGCCTTGATCGCGCTCGGGCTCACGCTGATCTTCTCGCTGATGAACGTGCTCAACTTCGCGCACGGGCAAATGTATGTGCTCGGGGGCTTCATCACCTATCTGGTCTATGGACGGCTCGGCCTGCCCTTCGTCCTCGCGCTTTTTGCCTCCGGCGCGACCTTGGCGATCGTCGGCGCCCTGGTCGAGAAGCTTCTCTTCCGGTCGGTCATCCGAAGAAGCCTCCGCGAGGAGAGCACCATGCTTCTCGCGGCGGCGATCGCCTTCTTTCTCGATGCCGTGATCCTGCTGCTGTTCGGCGAGAAGGAGCGCGGCGTGCCCAAGATCGTCAACGGCGTCTTCATCTCCGACGCGCTGATCATGCCCTATGACCGCATCCTCATCGGCGCGCTGGCCCTCGCCTTCATCCTGTCCTTCATGCTGTTCATGCAGTACAGCAAACCCGGCCGCGCCATGCGCGCGCTGGCGCAGGATCGCGTCGCCGCGCAGCTCATGGGCGTTCGGGTGGACCGCTATTCCATGATCGGTTTCGCGCTCGGCGCCATGCTTGCCGGCGTCGTCGGAGGAATGCTGGTGGTGATCACCGGCGTCAATTCCGGCATTGGCGGGCCGATCTCGATCAAGGCTTTCATGATGGTGATGATCGGCGGTGCCGGGGTCGTCGGCGGCGCGATCGCCGGCGGGTTCATTCTGGGAATGATGGAATCTGTCGGGCTGTCGGTGCTCCACGCCTATGGAGACATCACCTATCTCGTGATCTTCACGGCATTGATGGTTTTCCTCAGCCTGCGCCCGCAAGGGCTCATGGGCAAGCCTTGGGGATGAGGTCTTCTATCGGGATGCGAAAGCTCGGCGCGGCGGCGGCAGGTCTTGCCGTCCTCCTCGTCGGCGTGCCGTGGGCGATTGCCGCCACGGGACGTGACGACCTCTACTATACCTTGACCTCGGTCGCCCTCCTCAGCATCGCCAGCGCCGGCGTGTGGCTCACCTTCTTCATCGGCCGCATCAATATCGGTCAGGGCGCCTACGCGCTGATCGGAGGCTATGTAGCCGCCATTCTCGTCGTCGACTATGGACTTTCATTCTGGCTCACCCTCCCGCTCGCCGGGCTGTTCTGCGCGGCCGCGAGCATCTTGATCGGCCTGCCGATCCTCAGGTTGCGCGGCGTGTATTTCGCCATGGTCACCCTCGTCCTGACGGAGGTGGTGCGGCTGCTGGCGCTGGCGCTGCCGATCACCAACGGCGCCTCGGGCATGGTGAATATTCCCTTGCCCGGCGCGATTCGGCTGTTCGGCATCACCATCGTCCCGGATTTTGCCAAGCTTCGGCACCCGCACCTCGCCTTCTATATCGTCTCGGTCCTCCTGATGGCGCTCTGCTTTGGGGGCCTCTACAGGCTGGTGCATTCGCGGGTCGGAAAGCTCTGCCGCTCGCTCCAGCAGAACGAGGAGCTGGCCTCCTCGATCGGAGTGGACATCGCCTGGCTGCGCGTTCTCGCCTATGCGGTCTCGTCCTTTCTTGGCGGCGTGGGCGGAGCTGTGTTCGAGGCGATCTCGCAATCGATCTATCCGTCGAGCTTCACCGTCACCGATTCGGTCAACTTCATGCTGAACTGCTTCCTGGGCGGGCTCGGCTACGTCTTCGGCCCGATGATCGGCACCTTCGTCTTGTATTTCGGCTGGGATCTCCTCTTCCAGACCGGGGAATACCAGTTGCTCATCTACTCCACCCTGCTGATCGCCCTGATGCTGTTTCTGCCGAACGGGCTTCTCAGCCTGCTGCCCGTCGCCAGGCAGAGCGAGACGTGACCGATCTCCTGAAGGTGTCGGGCCTCACCAAGCGCTTCGGCGGCCTCATTGCCGTCAACGATGTCTCGTTCGCCGTCCAGGAAGGCGAGATCGTCTCCATCATCGGCCCGAACGGGGCCGGCAAATCGACGGTCTTCAAGCTGGTCTCGTCGTTTCTGAAGCCGAGCGTCGGGGAGGTGCGCTTGCGGGGCGAGCGTATCTCCGGCCTCGCGCCCCATATCGTGGCGCGCCAGGGTGTCGTGCGGACGTTCCAGGAAACGACCGTTTTCAAAGGCATGACGGTGCGTGACAATGTGATCATCGCCCATCATCTGCGCGCCCGCGCCGGACTTCCCGGCTTCTATCTCGGCTCGTCCGCGGCGCGCCGGGACGAGGTGGAGTTCGCCCGTTCGGCGGACGAGATCCTCGAGTTCCTCGGCCTTGGATAGGCCAGGGCGGAGATCGCCAGCACGCTCCCGCATGGCCATTTGCGTGCGCTCGGCATCGCCATCGGCCTTGCTGCCAATCCCACGATCCTGCTTCTCGACGAGCCCTTCGCGGGAATGAACCAGGCCGAGACGAGGCGGGCGGTCGAGCTCGTGCGCTCGGTGCGCGAGCGTGGTGTCACGCTCCTCCTCGTCGAGCACGACATGACGGCCGTGATGCAGATCTCGGATCGCGTCGTGGTGCTCAACTTCGGCCAGAAGATCGCTGAGGGAACGCCCGTCGAGATCCAGCGCGATGAGCGGGTGATCGAGGCCTATCTCGGCAGCGAAGACGAGACGATCGGGATCTAGCGATGAGCCAGCTGCTGGCGTTCTCCGGGGTCGAGCTCTTCTATGACCATGTCTACGCGCTCAAGGGCGTAACCCTCGAGGTCAATGAAGGCGAGACCGTCGCCCTGGTCGGCGCGAACGGCGCGGGGAAATCTTCGATCCTGCGCGCCATCACGGGCTTGCGGCCGATCAGATCGGGCGAGATCCGTTTCCGAGGCCGGCGCATCGACCGGCTCGAGCCGGACGAGATCGTTAAGATGGGCATCGCCATGGTGCCGGAGGGCCGGCGCGTCTTTCCGCTCATGTCGGTGAGGGACAATCTCCTGATGGGCGCCTTCGCGCGCACCGACAAGAAGGAGATCGGCCGGACGCTGGAGATGGTTCTCGGCCGCTTTCCGCGCCTGAAGGAGCGCTATCGTCAGGCGGCTGGCACGATGAGCGGCGGCGAGCAGCAGATGCTGGTGATCAGCCGCGCCCTGATGGCCAGGCCGCGGCTCCTGCTTCTCGACGAGCCCTCCCTCGGAATCGCGCCGAAGCTCGTCCAGGACATTGCGCGCTCCATCGTGGCCATCAATCGCGACGAAAGGGTGAGCGTTCTCCTGGTCGAGCAGAACTCGCGCATGGCGCTTCGCATTTCGCAGCGCGCCTACGCTCTGGCGACGGGCCGCGTCGCGCTCTCCGGGAGCTCGGCCGAGCTCCTGGGAGATGAGCGGGTGAAGCATCTCTATCTTGGCGGCGAGGTTGGCGAATAGTCTCATGCGCATTCTGGTCGTCAATCCGAACACCACCGCCTCCATGACCCGCAAGATCGCCGCCGCCGCGGCGGCCGCGGCCGCCGGGGGCACCGAGATCGTGGCGGTCAACCCCGAGCACGGACCGGCCAGCATCGAGGGCCACTACGATGACGCCCTCGCGGTGCCCGGATTGCTCGCGGAGATCATCAAGGCGCCGCAGATGGACGCCTATGTCATCGCCTGCTTCGACGACACGGGTCTCGATGCCGCACGGTGCGTGACCCGGGCTCCCGTCATCGGCATCGGCGAGGCTGCCTTCCACATGGCGAGCCTGATCGCCGGGAAGTTCAGCGTCGTCACCACGCTGCCATGCTCCGTGTCCGCGATCGAGCAAAATCTCGTCAGGTACGGGCTTGCCGGGCGTTGCGCGAAAGTACGGGCATCGGATGTTGCGGTCCTCGACCTCGAGCGGAGCGGTTCGGCCGCGCGCCGGCGCATATCGGAGGAGATCGGTCGCGCGCTCAGGGAGGAGCTGGCGGAGGCGATCGTGCTCGGCTGCGCCGGCATGACGGATCTCGCGGCGGCGCTTTCGAGCGAGCACGATGTCCCGGTCCTGGACGGTGTCGCTTGCGCCGTGAAGCTCGGCGAAGGGCTCGTCAGCCTGGCGCTCAGGACCTCGAAGCTGGGCGGCTACGCCGCGCCTCGGCCCAAGGGCTATCTCGGCGCCCTCGCGCCCTGGTCGCCGAAAGGGACGCAAGGTGCCGCCAAGCCTGGCAAGGCGGCCTTGCCGTGACACCGTCGTCCGAGCCGGGCCATCGCTTCAACCGCCAAGGAACATGCGCTAGATAGCCCGCGCTGCTTAGGCGAGTAGCGAGAGAACAGGATGATGGCCGGGCGGAACACCAACGGCGCGGAGCAGGAGGAGGCGAGAGCGATCAGGCGCTGGCCGGAGGTCTATGGCGGGCTGAAGGACGCGATCCTCTCTCATCGTCTCGCGCCCGGCACGAAATTACCGGAGGATGAGCTTGCCTCTATCTACGCGGTGAGCCGCAGCGTCATCCGCGCCGCGCTGCAGGGGCTCGCCCATGATCGGCTGGCGCGGCTCGAGCCGAACCGGGGCGCCTTCGTGGCGCAGCCCTCGAAGAAGGAGGCCCGCGAGATTTTCGAGGCGCGCGCCCTGATCGAGCCCAGGGTAGCTGCCCTTGCGGCAGCCGTCGCCGACGAGGGCCACATCTCTCTCCTGCGCGCCCATCTCGAGGACGAGCATGTCGCGCTCAGGAGCGGGCGGGAGGCCGACGCCATCGCTCTCTCGGCGCGCTTTCATCTGACGCTCGCGCATATCGCCGATCACTCGACCTTCCACGGCATGGTCGAGGAGCTCGTCTCCCGGTCCTCGCTGATCATCGCCCTCTATTGGCGGCGGCGCGACGCGACCTGCGAGACCTATGCTCATCATGATCTCGTGGAGGCGATCGCCAAGGGCGATGCGAAGAACGCTGCCGACCTGATGCGCAGCCACCTGGTCGATCTGCTGTCCGGCCTCGATCTGACGCTGGGTGAGAGGAAATCGCCGAGCCTTGCCGCTGTCTTGGGCCGGTCTGTCCTTGGTGCCGATCCGTGATGATCAGCGAACAGCTCACCCGAGCCATCGCTCCATCTGCTCAGGCGTGAGATTGCCGCCGCAGAGGACCGTCGCGACCGCGCGCCCTCGAAACCGCTCCGCGTTCGACAGCAAGGCGGCGAGGCCCGCGGCGC
>Ga0102924_1006895_pt1 | contig 10533 bp, 8 predicted proteins | sample PaiPotPPM11metaG_FD_80116 | JGI IMG/M metagenome (GOLD analysis project Ga0102924, IMG submission 80116) | Iron sulfur acid spring bacterial and archeal communities from Banff, Canada, to study Microbial Dark Matter (Phase II) - Paint Pots PPM... ...
GCCATGTGCAGGGCCAGGGCGGCGGCTTTGTCGGCGCGCGCGGGCATGCGCCACGGCAGGAGCCGGTGGTACGGGATGCCGTCCAGCGTGACCAGGCGCCTGCCGTCCAGGGTGCCCTGGGTGACCGGGAAGCCGCAGCGGGTCACCACATGGGGGTCGAGCCCGGCGGCTTTCTGGGCCAGCACGATCTCGTGCGTGCGGATCGTGTAGCCGGCGCTCGTGGTGGGCAGCGCGTCGTTGACCATGTGCAGCACGCGGCCTTTGGTTCGGGTGCTTTCATGATCATGGGTCAAAGTGGGCCGTATTTGGCCAGAACGGCCCATGATCATGGAATCGCCCTGCAGGACGGCACGCTCGGCGGACAGGCGAGTGCGGAGGCGGCGGGCGCGGAGGCCAGGGGCGTGGTCCAGGGCTTCGATGGCGTCGGTGGGGCGGCCTTCGCGCCAGGCCAGGCGGGCGGCAAGCACCGGGCGGGCGCGGTCGTCGTCGGGCAGCCGGGCCAGCGCTGCGGCGGCGGTCTCGGGCTGGTCGACGGCCAGGCTGAACGCGGCCAGGCGGCGCGGCGAGGCGTCGAGCGCGGCCCGCGCGGCGGCCCGGTCCCCCGCGCCCCACAGCGCCGCGGCCCGCCCGTACGGACCGGCGAGCCGGAGCGCCCGGCGCAGCGGCGGGGGCAGTACTCTCTGGGCCAGGATGATGGCACGGACCGGATCGGCGGCCGCGTGCCGCCAGGCAATCGAGGTCGCGAGCGTGAGCGCGCGAGGCGACGCGTGCAAGCCGCGGAAGCCCAGCCTGCGCGGGGCGGACGTCATCACGGCAGATTTTATCGGTTCAGCTGAACGGAAAGGACGCGATGCGCGCACCTATCACCCACGTGCTGGGCGCGAGGCCGAACTTCATGAAGGCCGCGCCGGTGATCGCCGCCCTGGCCGAGCTTGGTCACGAGCAGCGGATCGTGCACACCGGGCAGCACTACGACGAGCGCATGTCCGAGGTGTTCTTCGTCCAGCTGGGCCTGCCGCGGCCGGACCTGAACCTGGGCGTGGGGTCGGGCAGCCACGCCCGGCAGACCGCCGAGATCATGACCGGGATGGAGCAGGAGTTCATCGCGAACTCCCCCGCGCTGGCCGTGGTCTACGGGGACGTCAACTCGACGGTGGGCGCGGCGCTGGCCGGGGCCAAGCTGGGCGTGCCGCTGGCCCATGTCGAGGCCGGGCTGCGCAGCTTCGACGACTCGATGCCGGAGGAGATCAACCGGCGGCTGACCGACCAGCTGTGCGCGCTGCTGTTCGCGACCTCGCCGGAGGCGATCGGGTACCTGGCCCGCGAGGGCCGCCCGGTCAGCGCGGTGCACCTGGTCGGCAACCCGATGATCGACACGCTGCTGGCCCATCTGGACCGGTTCGACGTGGCCGCCGCCCGGGCCGCCGCCGGGCTGCCTGAGCGGTACGTGGTGGCCACCTTGCACCGGCCGTCCAACGTCGACGACCCGCGGGCGGCGGCGTTGCTGGTGCGGGCGCTGCACGAGGTGGCCGACGAGCTGGACCTGATCATCCCGGTGCACCCGCGGGGCCGGGCCGCGCTGCAGGCCGCGGGCCTGGACGCGCACCCCCGGCTGCACGTCTGCGACCCGCTGGGCTACCTGGAATTCATGGCCCTGGTCAAAGGGGCCTGCGCGGTGATCACCGACTCCGGCGGGGTCCAGGAGGAGACCACCCTGCTCCGGGTGCCGTGCCTGACCCTGCGGCAGAACACCGAACGGCCCATCACCATCACCAGCGGCAGCAACCGCCTGGTCACCGACGCCGAGCTGGCCGCCGCCGTGCTCAAGGCGTGCCACGACGGGCCCTATGCGGGCGAGCTGCCGCCGCTGTGGGACGGGCAGGCCGGCCCGCGGATCGCCCGGATCATCACCGCCTGGCTGGACCTATGAGCGACGACGTAAGGGACCGCCTGGAGGAGGGCGGCCCGGAGGCAAGCGGAGAATCGGGCCTGGCCGCCGAGCGCGACCGGCTGGCCCGGACCCTGCGCGACACCCGGCTGCAGCTGGCCATGACCCAGGCGCGACTGTCCGCCCTGGAACGTTCCGCGACGCTGACCCTGGGCCGGACCCTGGTCCGCGCCGCGCGGCGCCCGTGGTCCCGCGGGGTTCAGCTGCCCTTGGACCTGGTGCGGCTGTGGCGGGAACGCGGCGGTCCGACCGGGCCCGCGGCGGCCACCCTTGCGCTGGCGTCGGCGCAGCTCAATGACCTGTCCGGGGTCGGGGAACGGTTCTTGTCGGCGCTGACCGCGCCCGGCCTGGGCGCGCCGGGCGTCGGGATCACCCCGCCGGGGCTGGTCGTCACCGGCGTGCTCAGCGCCGAATCGTGCGCGACGCTAGCCCCGGACGCAGCGGTCTACCCGCTGCTGCCCCACGACGCGGACGTGATGCTGGAGAGCGTCGGCGCCGACGTGGTGCTGATCGAGGCCGCGGCCATGCTGGCCAGCTCGGCCTGGGCCTACGCCGGCGACCCGGCCGCCACCGACCGCGGCCGGCGGCTGGGGCGGCTCATCGCGGGGGCCCGCGCGCTGGGCAAGCCGGTGATCTTCGTCCGCAACATCCCCGCGCAGCTGGCCCCGGGCCTGGACTGGGTCGCGGCCAGCTGCGACGCGGTGTCCGACGATGGCTTCGGGGTGCAGCTGGCCCGGTTCAACCCGATCGGGCTGGCTGGACAGCGGCCGTCCGACCCGTTCTACGCGGGCCCCAGGGACCCCCGGGAGCCGCCCGCCGTCCGGGCCCTGCTCGACTCGCTGACCGGGACGGCCGGCCCGGTGACGGTCACCGGCGAGGTCGGCTGGCGCCGGCGGCCCGCGCTGTACCGGGAGCACGCCCTGTTCGTCACCGTGCCTGGCGGCCAGGCGAGGGAGCAGCGGGCCTGCGGCGCGCGGGTGATCATGATCGACGGCGAGCAGGCCGCGCTGCGCGAGCAGATCGCCGCGGTCCGGGCGCAGGCGCCGCTGACCGAGGGCGAGACGATTTCCGAGCTCAGGGAGATCTTCACCGCGCACGCGACTCCGGTGCGGCTGGCCGGGCTGGCCAGCCTGGCCGGGCTGCCCGGGCACCTGGTCACCGGGCGGCAGATCGCGGTGCTGGCCCGTGTCGAGGACGCCGCTGGCGCCGCGGCCCTGGCCGCCCGCCTGCGCCGGCAGCGCAGCGCGCCCGCCGAGCTCGTGGTGGTGGTCGCGGAATCCGCCGAGCTGTCCCGCCACGCGGTGATCGCGGCGCTCGCCGACCTGGCCGGGCAGGGCATACTGATCACGGCCATCTCGCAGGAGGCGGGGGGCGCCGGCTGGATCGCGCAGGCCGCCCGGGCGGCGCGCTCGCCGTGGGTCGCGCCGTGGCAGGCCGGCCGCGAGTACGACGAGTGGTACCTGCTCGACCTGGCCTGCGCGCGGGAGTGCGCGCAGGCGGACGCGGTCGGCTACGCCGGGTCCGGCGGGACCGGCTACGCGTACGTGACCTCGCTCGACCCGGCGCTGGCCCGGCGGGAGTTCTTCGCCACGGACGGCTCGGACCACGGTCTACGGCTGTTTTCTCTGAGCTGAAGGAGTTGTCCGCGTTGACCACGCGAGCGCTTGTCTACGGTGACATCGACCTGAACCTGATCGACGGCTCGGCCATCTGGCTGCAGTCCGTCACGCAGGCGCTGGCCGGGGCGGGCTGCGCGGTGACGCTGGTGCTCAAGGCACCGGTGCGCACCAGCCGCCTGATCGAGCCGCTGCTGGCCGAGCCGGGCGTGACGGTCCGGCGGCCGTTCGAGGAACAGCTGCTCGACGGCCCAGGTCCGGTCACCGCCGCGGCGGCCCCGGAACTGCTCGCCCGGCTGGACGCCGAGGCGCCGCACGACCTGGTCGTGCTGCGCGGCCGGGCGGTCACCGCCGCGGCGGCCAAGAGCGGCGCGTTCGCCGGGCGGCTGTGGCCGTACCTGACCGACGTCCCGCAGTCGGTGCCGGGGCTCACGCCGGCGGCGGCCGAGGAACTCGCGATGATCGCCGCCGCGGCGCGCTACATCCTCTGCCAGACCGAGGAACTGCGCTGCTTCCTGGAGGGCAGCATCCCCGCGGCGTGCGGCAAGTGCGTGCTGCTGCCGCCCATCTTGACCGAGATCCCCGCGTCCCGGGACACCTCCGCGGCCGGGACCCCGCTGAAGCTGGTCTACTCCGGTAAGTTCGCGCCGCGCTGGAACACGCTGGAGATGACCGAACTGCCCGGCCTGCTCGCCGCCCGGGGGGTCGCCGCCGAGCTGCACATGATCGGCGACAAGATCCACAACGCGCCGGGCGACTACCAGCAGCGGATGCGGTCCGCGCTGGACACCGAGGGCGTCATCTGGCACGGCGGGCACTCACGGGAGGACGCCCTGCGCCTCGCGGCGTCCTGCGACATCGGGCTGGGCTGGCGGCACCCCGAGCTTGACGCGAGCCTGGAGCTGTCCACCAAGGTCCTGGAGTACGGGGCCGTCGGGCTGCCGGTCATCCTCAACCGCACCCCCATGCACGAGGGGCTGCTGGGAGCCGACTACCCGTTGTTCGCGGCCAGCCTCACCGATGTGGTGGACACGGCCGCCGCGGCGGCGGCTGACCCGGGGGTGTTCCGGCAGGCGGCCGACCGGACCAGCGCGGCCGCCCAGCAGTTCACCCTGGACCGGGCGGCGGAGCGGCTGCGCGGGTACCTGGCCCGGGCGCTGCCGCCCCAGGGAGTAGCGGCCACGCCGGACAAACTCAAGGTCGTGGTGGCCGGGCACGACCTGAAGTTCTTCACCCCGTTGCTGGATTACCTGCGGCTGCAGCCCGGGCTGGAGGTGCGGCTGGACCAGTGGGCCGCGCTGGGCAAGCACGACGCGGACCTCAGCCGGGAACTGGCGGGCTGGGCCGACGTGGTGATCTGCGAATGGTGCGGGCCGAACGCCGTCTGGTACAGCAAGCACAAGCGGCGCGGGTCACGGCTGGTGGTCCGGCTGCACCGGTTCGAGCTGGCCTCGCCCTACCCGGCCCAGGTCAAGATCAGCGCGGTGAACCAGGTGGTGTGCGTGAGCCCGCACTACGCCCGGCTGACCCGGGAGCAGACCGGCTGGCCGGAGGCGAAGGTGGTGACGGTCTCGAACGCCATCGACGTGGCCCAGCTGGACCGGCCCAAGCTCGACGGCGCCCGGTTCCACCTGGGCCTGGTCGGCATCGTCCCGTCCCGCAAGCGCTTGGACCTGGCCCTAGACGTGCTGGAGGAACTGCGCCGCGAGGACGACCGGTACCTGCTGTTCATCAAGGCCCCGATGCCATGGGAGTACTGGTGGGTGTGGCAGAACCCGGCCGAGCGCGAGCACTACGCCGGCGCGCTGCGCCGGGTGCAGCGGTCCCCGCTGCTGCGCGGGGCGGTGGTGTTCGACGACGCGGGCCCGGATGTCCCGGCCTGGATGCGCCGGGTCGGCTTCATGCTGTCCACCAGCGACGACGAGAGCTTCCACGTCGCGCCCGCCGAGGGAATGGCGTCCCGGGCGGTGCCGGTGCTGCGGCACTGGCCAGGCGCCGAGACCATCTACGACACGCGCTGGATCCACCGCGGCCCGGCCGAGATGGCGGCCGCGATCGCGGCCCTGGACGACGAGGCCCGCTGGCGCCGGGCCGGTGACGAGGCCCACGCGCAGGCCGCCGCCGCGTTCAACCTGCCGCGCGTGTGCGAGGCCTGGCGCGACCTGCTCACCACCGACCTGGACCCGGCGGTGCCGGATCCGAAGCTCGAGCTGCTCGGCTCCGGCTGAGGCGGCATGTACTTCACGCTCGCCATCAGCGCGGCCACCCGCGAGCGGTGCACGGCGCTGGCCGGCGCGGCGGCCAGCACGGATCCCCGGGTCATGCCGATCCCGGGTCCGCCGGCCGTCGTCTGGCAGGACGGGCCGGCCGCCGTCTTGTGTTGGCCCGGGCCGGACGTTACGGCCGCCCGCTCGCACGCCGGGACGATCTGGGCGGACGACGACGGATTGCACGCGCGGACCGGGGTGACCCGGGTCGACCCGGTCTACCTGGCCGAGGTCCCGGGGGCGGTACTCATTAGCGACCGTGCCTCGTGGGCCGCAGCGGTGGCGGGCCGGCTGGCCGAACCGGACCCGGTCACGGTGGCCGCCTTCCTCGGCCTCGGCTACCCGGTCGGCGCCGCGACCCCGTTCCGCGGCGTCCGGGCCCTGGCCGCCCGGCGCCAGCTGACGGTCACCGCCGGCCGGCTGACCGAGGCGGCAGCCCCCCGGCCTGACGGGGCCGCCCCGGACGGATCGTACGGCGCGGTCGCGGCCGCCCTGGTCGACGCGGTCCGGCCGCTCGGCGAGCGGGGCGTGCCGGTCGAGCTGTCCCTGACCGGCGGGAAGGACAGCCGGCTGATCGCCGCCGCGCTGACCGCGGCCCAGGTACCGTTCCGGGCCCGCACGCACGGCTTCGCCAGCCACCCCGACGTCATCGTGGCGGCCATGATCGCGAGCAAGCTCGGCATCGAGCACGTGGTCACCGAGCCACGCCCGGCCGACCCGGAGCGGGCGCCCGACGAGGCCGGCGTGCTGGCCAGGCTCCGGTCGGCGGTGCTGGTCTCCGACGGGATGCTGTCCGCGTTCGAGAACGTGGGCCGGCCCGACCCGCACCTGACCGTGACCCCGGTGCAGACCGGCGGGCACGGCGGCGAACTGCTGCGCGGCGGCTACGCGCCGGCCGCGTGGACGGCCCGACGGCCGGCCCGGGCCTGGAGCGAGGCGCGCGGCGCCGAGCTGTTCCGGCGCATGGCCACCCGCCGCCTGGGCCTGCTGCGCCCGGCCGCGGCCGGCGCGTACCTCGCCAGCCTGGCCCCGTTCGCCGCCGCCCTCCCCCGCGGGCCGCTACGCACGCTGGACGACTTCTACCTGGTGAACCGGGCTGGCCGGTGGTCGGCCGCGGCCCGCCAGGCGTACCTGCTGCGCGAGTCGCTGGTCCAGCCGTTCTTCGGCGACCAGGTGGTCCGGGCCGCCCGCGCGGTTCCGCTGCCCGACCGGATCACCGACCGGCTGCACCGCGGCGTGCTCGCGGAGCTTGGCCCGGAACTGCTCGACCTCCCGCTGGCGGACAGCGGCTGGAAGTCCGGGCCGCGGATCCCGCCGGTCCGGGCCGCGGTCGCGGCCACCGCCGGCGCGCCGACCGCCGGCGCGCCAGCGGACGGGGCGGCCGGCACGGCGGACTGGCGGCAGGCCTACGGGGACCAGATGGCCCGGCTGCTCCGCGACTACGCCCTGGACCTGGGCGCCGCGGGCGGGATGTTCGATATCGTCCGGCGGGCGGCGGCCGAGCGGGTGCTGGCCCCGCCGCAACCGGACACGCACGCCGCGTGGGCCCTGGCCACCCTGGCCGCGCTGCTGTCGGGCGACTGGCTGAACGCCCGCGGCGATTCGGAGGTCAGCCCCGGCCGTAGCGCGTCTCGGCCTGCCAGAAGAACACCACTCCCACCACGAGGGTGACGACCGCCCAGCCGATCCCGGCCAGCCACAGCTCGCTGGTCACGACGTCCGGGTGGCAGTAGGCCTGCAGGTCGGGAATCTTCTTGGCGGTGAACACGGCGCACTTCGCCGCGTTGAACGGCTGAGCGCCCGGAGCGTCGTTGCGATAAGAAGACATGATCGCGTTCCGGGTCAGCGAGATGTACACCGCCGCCGGGTTGAGCGACAGCACGTTCTTGGCCCACTCCGGCAGCGTGGCCGGCAGCGAGGCGATGCTGTACATGACCCCGCAGAAGTACCGCCAGATCCGGGTCAGGAACGGGACCAGCTGAGTGACGTCCTGCGCGCCCGCGCCGACCCGGGCCAGGATCAGCGCGGCGCCCATGTTGAACGTCGCCTGCATGACCAGCACCGGCACCAGGAACAGCCAGTACCAGGTGAGGGGTTCCCCGGTACTGAGCACGATGGTGAACAGCACCAGCATCGACACCAGCAACTGCTGGAACTCGACCAGCACGTACGCCAGCGGCAGGCAGGCCCGCGGGAAGTGCAGCGCGCGGATCAGCGCGAGGTTGGCCCGCATCACGCTGGAGCCGACCACGATCGACCGCTCCGTGAAGCCGAAGATGAACACCCCGGTGACCAGGAACGCCGTGTAGTGGCTGATGCCGCGGTTGGCCTGAAACAAGATCCCGAAGACCAGGTAGTAGACCGCCGAGTTGAGCAGCGGGGTCAGCACCTGCCACAGCTGGCCGAGGCGGGCCTCGGTGTACATGGACACGCTGCGCGCCGTGGCGTAGGCGACGATGAAGTGCCGCCGCTGCCAGACCTGGCGCAGGTAGGAGATCAGGCTGGGCCGCGCGGAACTGGGCCGCAGGCCGTACCGGGCGGCCAGTTCAGCCAGGCTCCCGTCGCCCTCGGGCGGTGCCTCGTCCTCGGAAGCGACCACGGTCCCGTCCAACAAGCTGCCTGGAGCGGTGAGCCGCCCGCGGTCGTCCATGACGTGGAGTCTATTGATCAGGACAGGTGGCTGGTGTCATTGAACGAACGGAGCACGGCCGGCCCGTCCGCGTACCAGTCGATCTCGCACAGCGCCGCGACGTCCAGGTGCATCCGGTACAGGGCGGCCGGCGGGGCCAGCAGGGCCGCGGCGACCAGCGTCTTGATCGGCGTGACGTGGCTCACGACGAGCACGGTCTGGCCCGCCCGCGCGGCCAGCACGCGGTCCAGCGCCGCGATCACCCGCACGCTCACGTCGGTGAAGCTCTCCCCGCCAGGCGGGGCGATCTCCGGGTCGGCCAGCCAGGCACTGAGCTCGGCCGGCCAGCGTTCCCGCACCTCGGCGAAGGTCAGGCCCTCCCAGGCGCCGAAGTCGGTCTCCCGGAACCCGTCGTCCGTGACCACGGCGGCGCCGGTGACGGCCGCCACCGCCTGCGCCGTCTGCACCGTCCGCAGCAGCGGCGAGGTCACGATGACACCGAAGCCCGCCGAGGCCAGCCGCTTGGCCGCGGCCGCGGCCTGCTGGACGCCCGCCTCGGTGAGCGGCGGGTCGGAGCGGCCCGCGTACCGCTTCTGCACGGACATCGGCGTCTGCCCGTGCCGCAGCAGCACGGTGGCTGTGGGCTCGCCCTGGGCGGGCCGCCAGTGGGGCGCGGGCCGCAATTAGAGACCAGACTCGGGCATGCGGACCAGGATCCGCCGGCACTCCTCGCACCTGAGCACTTCGTCGGGCGCGGACGCCCGGATCTGGTTCAGGTCGACCTTGTTGAGGGACAGGTGGCAGCCTTCGCAGCGGCCCGCGCGCAGCACGGCCGCGCCCACACCCCGCGTGTCGCGGATCTGCTCGTAGAGCTTGAGCAGGTCGGCGGGCACGTCGGCGGCGACGGCAGCGCGCTGTTCTGATGCCTTGCCGGCCTGCTCGTCGATCTCCTTGAACGCCGCGTCGCGGCGCGCCGCCACCTCGGCGGTCTCGATGCCCAGCCTGTCGCGTTCGGCGGCGAGCTCGTCTCGCCGGCTGACCAAGCCCTCCCGGCGCTCCATCAGCTCGAGCACGATCTCCTCGAGATCGCCTTGCCTGCGGCGCAACGATTCGATCTCGGACTGCAGCGTGGCTAGTTCCCGGGCGGCGGACACCTGCCCGGCGTCCAGCCGGGCCCGGTCCCGGTCGATCCTGGTCCGGACCTGCTCGACGTCGCGCTCGGACCGGTTCTCCTCCCGGGCCAGGTCGCTGAGCTCGGTTTCGGCCACGACGATCTCGTCTTTGAGCTCACCGGCCCGGGTCTCCAGGCGGACGAGGTCGGCGACTTCGGGCAGGCTATGCCGGCGGTGGTCGAGGCGAGCGAGCTCGGCGTCGAGGTCGGCCAGTTCGAGCAGCCGGAGCTGGCTCTGCGGTGATGCCTTCACGGCTCCCAACGTTAGTCCCCCAGGGGGACTGTGTCGCATGGTAGACCTTCGCCATGGAGATCCCTCGGGTAAGCCGGCCCTATATGCCTGGGTACGGCATCTCCGGGCCAGCAGAAGGAAGCGGGCTCCTGCACTGGTCCTGGGCCGCGGAGCGGCTGACCGCGGCGCGTAACTACTGGGTGGCCACCGCCTGGCCGGACGGGCGTCCGCACGTCATGCCGGTCTGGGGCATGTGGGACGACAGCATGCTCTGGTTCACCAGCGCGGTCGGCTCCCGGAAGATCCGCAACCTGGCCGCCGACCCGCGCTGCTGCGTGACCACCGAGGACGCCTCCGACCCGGTGGTCATCGAGGGTATGGCCGATATCAGCACCGAGCCGGCCGTGCTGCAGCGGGTGATCGACCTGATGAACGCCAAATATCACACGGACTTCGGCGCGGACTTCCTGGATCCGGCCGTCAACGCGACCGTGGGGGTCCGGCCGCGCCGGGTGTTCAGCCTGCGGGCCGGGGACTTCACCGGCTCGCCCACACGCTGGATCTTCGAGGACTAGCGGTTATCAGAAGACAATAATTGCGCGGTCGGCGGCCGCCAGCTGGCGGGTAGCGTGGAGGCAGGGTCTACCTGCGAATCCCCATGACACAACCC
>Ga0102924_1006896_pt1 | contig 10533 bp, 10 predicted proteins | sample PaiPotPPM11metaG_FD_80116 | JGI IMG/M metagenome (GOLD analysis project Ga0102924, IMG submission 80116) | Iron sulfur acid spring bacterial and archeal communities from Banff, Canada, to study Microbial Dark Matter (Phase II) - Paint Pots PPM... ...
ACCCTCCCCCGCGTGCGGGGGAGGGATGGGTGGGGGCATAGACCCCGAGCATCAACAGCAGCATCGCGCCGAGACCGAGCACGATTTCCGGCAGCAGCGGAACGAACGCGGCAATGTTTGGAGCGGCGTTCATCGCCTCACCTCGCCATCGCCGCTTTGATCGGGGCCAGCGCGTGCTGGTAGTTGTCCATCAGTTGCGTCACCGACGCAGCCGAGAGGTCAAGCACGGGCTTCGGATAAACGCCGAAGATAATGGTGAGGATCACGAGCGGCGCGAGGATGGTCATCTCACGCCAGCCGATATCGCGGATATTGAACAGCGCAGGCTTCTCGAGCTTGCCGAAGATCACCTTGCGATAGAGCCACAGCGCGTAGGCAGCCGACAGGATGGTGCCGATCGTCGCCAGCGTCGCCACCCAGGTGTTGACGCGGAAGGTGCCGATCAGGGTCAGGAATTCGCCGACAAAACCCGACGTGCCGGGCAGCCCGACATTGGCCAGCGTGAACACCATGAAGGCGAAAGCATATACCGGCATGCGATTGACCAGCCCGCCATAGGCGGCGATCTCGCGCGTATGCATGCGGTCATAGACGACGCCGACGCAGAGGAACAACGCGGCCGAGACGATGCCGTGCGAGATCATCTGGAAAATGCCGCCGGCAACGCCCTGCGCGGTCATCGCGAAAATGCCCATAGTGACGAAGCCCATATGCGCCACGGACGAATAGGCGATGAGCTTCTTCATATCGTCCTGCATCAGCGCGACCAGCGAGGTGTAGACGATGGCGACGATCGACATCGCATAGATCAGCGGCGCCAGGTCTTGCGAGGCTTCCGGGAACATCGGCAGCGAGAAGCGCAGGAAGCCGTAGCCGCCCATCTTCAACAGGATGGCGGCAAGGATGACGGAGCCTGCGGTCGGCGCCTCGACATGCGCGTCAGGCAACCAGGTGTGGACCGGCCACATCGGCATCTTGACGGCGAACGAGGCGAGGAACGCGAACCAGGCCCAGGTTTGCAGCGAGCGCGGGAAGGCGTGATGCAACAGCGTCGGGATGTCGGTCGTGCCGGCATCCCAGTACATCGCCATGATGGCGAGCAGCATCAGCACGGAGCCGAGCAGCGTGTAGAGGAAGAACTTGAAGCTGGCATAGACCCGGCGCGGCCCGCCCCACACCCCGATGATCAGGAACATCGGGATCAGGCCACCCTCGAAGAACAGGTAGAACAGCACCAGATCGAGCGCGCAGAACGTGCCGACCATCAGGGTTTCGAGAACCAGGAACGCGATCATGTATTCGCGCACGCGACGCTGGATCGCGGTCCAGCTTGCGACAATGCAGATCGGCATCAGCGCGGTCGTCAGGATGACGAACGGCAGGGAAATGCCGTCGACGCCCATGGAATATGTGATGGCGCCGCCGAGCCAGGGCCGCTTTTCCAGGAATTGAAATTCGGCCGAACCGGGATCGAAGCGCCACAGCAGGAGCAGCGAGATCGCGAATGTGATCAGCGTCGTCCACAGCGCGACCCAACGCGCATTGCCGACGCCGGCTTCGTCATCGTTGAGGAACGCAATGAACAGCGCGCCCGCGAGTGGCAGGAAGGTGATGACGGAGAGGATCGGCCAGCTCATCATCCGTGCGCTCCGGAGAACATGAACCAGGTGATGAACGCGGCCACGCCGATGAGCATGGCGAAGGCGTAGTGATAGAGATAGCCGGTCTGCAAGCGCACGACGTTGCGCGTCACGTCGAGCACGCGCGAGGAGACGCCGTCAGGCCCGAAGCCATCGATGATGAAGCCGTCGCCGCCTTTCCAGAACAGCCGGCCGAGCCACATGGCGGGACGAACCAGCAGGAAATCGTAGATCTCGTCGAAATACCACTTGTTGAGCAGGAAGCGGTACAGCACACGTTGATCGCGCGCCAAAGCCACCGGCAGATCGGGCCGGCGGATATAGAACTGGTAGGCCACCAGGAATCCGGCGATCATCATCACGGTCGGCGTCAGCGAAATCAAAAGCGGCAGGCTCTCCATGTCCTCGAGGACATGATTGTTCGCTCCGAATTTCAGCGACTCGCGGAAAAACTGCTCGACGCCGTGGCCGGTGAACAGGGAAATGAACGGCCAGCCCGCTGCAATCGAGCCGAACGCGAGTAGCGCCAGCGGAACCAGCATCACTTTCGGGCTCTCATGAGCGCCATCGTAGTGATGCCGGTCATGCGGCTCGCCGTGGAAGGTCTTGAAGATGAGCCGCCATGAATAAAACGAGGTGAGCGCCGCGGCGCCAACCGTCATGATGAAGCCATACACCGCCATCGGATTGGTGCCGACAGCGGCTGCCTCGATGATTGCATCCTTGGAGAAGTAACCTGCGGTAAAGGGAAAGCCGGTCAGCGCCAGCGTGCCGATCACCATCACGCCGTAGGTGAACGGGATTTTCCGCCACAAGCCGCCCATATGGCGGATGTCCTGCTCGTGGTGCATCGCCAGGATCACCGAGCCCGAGCCGAGGAACAAAAGCGCCTTGAAGAACGCGTGGGTGAACAGATGAAACATGCCGACCGAATAGGCGCCGACGCCCATGGCGACGAACATGTAACCGAGCTGCGAGCAGGTCGAATAAGCCACAATGCGCTTGATGTCGTTCTGCACGAGGCCAACGGTCGCTGCGAACATTGCCGTCGTCGCACCAATGAAGGTCACGAAGGCGGACGCGGTGGGCGCCAGCTCGAACAGCGGCGACAGCCGCGCCACCATGAACACGCCGGCGGTCACCATCGTTGCGGCGTGGATCAATGCCGACACCGGGGTCGGCCCTTCCATGGCGTCGGGAAGCCAGGTGTGCAGCAAAAATTGCGCGGACTTGCCCATCGCACCCATGAACAGCAGGAGACACACCACCGTCAGCGCGTCGAAATCCCAGCTCAGGAAATGGAAACTCTTGCCGACAAGACCGGGCGCCTGCGCGAAAATGGTGTCGAGATCGATCGCGCCGGTCAGATAGAACACCGCGAAGATACCGAGCGAAAAGCCAAAGTCGCCGACGCGATTGACGATGAACGCTTTGATGGCGGCGGCATTGGCTTCCGGCTTGTGGAACCAGAAACCGATGAGCAGATAGCTCGCCAGCCCCACGCCCTCCCAGCCGAAGAACAGCTGCACCAGATTGTCAGCCGTCACCAGCATCAGCATGGCGAAGGTGAAGAACGACAGATAGGAGAAAAAGCGCGGCTTATACGGGTCTTCCGCCATGTAGCCGATGGAATAGATGTGAACGAGCGACGAAATGGTCGTCACCACGACCAGCATCACGGCGGTCAGCGGGTCGATGCGCAGCGCCCATTCCGAGTGCAGATCGCCGAAGGTGATGTATGTGAACAGCGGCACGCGGGCTTCATGGCCGGCAATGCCGACATCGTAGAAGGCGAACCACGACAGCACACACGCGATCACGAGGAACGTCGAGGTGATGAGCGCCGCCGCTTGAGAGCCTGCTGCCGGCGGCTCGGTGAATGCTTCCTCGTGGTGCGACTCGTGGGCGACAGCATGGGCCCCGTGTGGCGACGGCGCAGCGCGCGCATGATCCTCGGCGATAAGCGGAGCAGCATGATCGTCGTCGGGCGGCGGCGGATTTGCACCGGGGTAGCGGTTGCGCGCACCGACGAGCGCAATCACGCCCGCGATGATCGCGCCAAGCAGCGGCAATACGACAATGGCCTCGTACATCCGCCCGCTAGCCCTTCATCAGATTAATGTCTTCAACCGCGATCGAACCGCGATTGCGGTAATAGGCGACAAGAATCGCGAGTCCGATCGCGGCTTCCGCCGCCGCGACCGTGAGCACAATCAGCGCATAAACTTGCCCGACGATATCGTTAAGGAAGGTCGAGAACGCGACGAGGTTGACATTGACGGCGAGCAGGATGAGCTCGATTGACATCAGAATGACGATCACATTCTTGCGGTTGAGGAAAATTCCCAGCACGCCCAGCGTGAACAGGATCGCCGCAACCGAGAGATAGTGGCCGAGCCCGATGATCATGACAGCCCCTGCCCCGGCTTGACCTTGACGATCTCGATCGCGGTCGCTCGCCGGCGCGCGACCTGATCGGCAATGACCTGCCGCCGCACTCCGGGCTTATGCTGCAACGTCAGCACAATCGCGCCGATCATGGCGACAAGCAGAATGACGCCGGCCGCCTGGAAGAAATAGACGTAGCGCGTATAGAGCACGAGACCGAGCGCCTGCGTGTTGTTGATGTCGCTCGGCGCGGGGATCGGCGCGGTAACGGCAGCCGCGACGTTCGGTCCGATCACCCAAGCCCCGACGACGATCAGCAGTTCGGCAAGCAGCACCGCGCCGACCAGCGCGCCGACCGGCAGATAATTCAGGAAGCCCTGGCGCAGCTCGGCGAAATCGACATCGAGCATCATCACGACGAACAGAAACAGCACGGCAACGGCGCCGACATAGACCACGATCAGAATCATCGCTAGGAACTCGGCGCCCAGCAGGACGAACAGGCCGGCCGCATTGACGAAGGCGAGAATGAGGAACAGCACGGAATGCACGGGATTGCGCGAGGCAATGACCATGACGGCCGACGCCACGCAGACCGCGGCGAAGAGATAAAAGAAAATCGCGGTGATGATCATTGGCGGCGCATCTCACCGATAAGGCGCATCGAGCGCGATGCATTTGGCGAGTTCTCGCTCCCAGCGATCGCCGTTCGCCAGCAGGCGCTCCTTATCGTAATAGAGCTCCTCGCGAGTTTCGGTGGCGAATTCGAAGTTCGGTCCCTCGACAATGGCGTCGACCGGACAGGCCTCCTGGCACAGCCCGCAATAGATGCATTTGACCATGTCGATGTCGTAACGGGTGGCGCGGCGCGTGCCGTCGTTGCGGCGCGGACCGGCTTCGATGGTGATGGCCTGCGCCGGGCAGATCGCCTCGCACAGCTTGCAGGCGATGCAGCGTTCTTCGCCGTTCGGGTAGCGGCGCAGCGCGTGCTCGCCGCGGAAGCGCGGCGACAGCACGCCTTTCTCGAACGGATAATTCAATGTCGCCTTCGGCTTGAAGAAATAGCGCATCGACAGCACGAAGGCCTGCACGAATTCCTTCAGGAAAATCGAACGGGCGGCCTGATCGAGATTCATGTCAAATTCTCCCGCCGCCTAAAACTGTAGATGGGGCCAGATCGCATTGCCGATCCAATAGCCCATGGTGGCAAATATCGCGACGTCGATGGCGAGGATGATCCTGCGCATAACGGAAAGCTTGTCCTCGAACGCGGTGCGCTGCTCTGGCGTCTGCGGACCGGCGTGCGCGCGTATGCGCGCTTCGACCGCGCGGATGGCCGGTACGTAGATGACGACCGCAACCACCGTGCCGGCGAGACCGCCGAGCCAGGCCGGCAGCGAGAATTCCATGGTGCTCTCCGTTCACTTCGGCGCCCACCCGGTAATCTGCAACACGCCGGCGACGATCGCGACCATCGCCAGCGAGATCGGCAAAAACACCTTCCAGCCGAGCCGCATCAACTGGTCGTAGCGATAGCGCGGCACGAACGCCTTCACCATCGCGAACATGAAGAACACGAAGCTTGCCTTGGCGACGAACCAGATCACGCCCGGAACCCAGGTGAAGGGCGCGATCGGGAACGGCGGCAGCCAGCCGCCGAAAAACAGGATCGTGCACATGGCGCACATGGTGCAGACCGCCACGTACTCGCCAAGCATGAACATCATGTAGGGCGTGGAACCGTATTCTACCATGAAACCGGCGACGAGCTCGGACTCAGCTTCGACGAGATCGAACGGCGGCCGGTTGGTTTCCGCGAGCGCCGAGACGAAAAAGATCACCAGCATCGGGAACAGCGGCAGCCAGTACCAGCGCAACAGTCCCCACGGCGTATTCTGCGCCTCGACGATGGCCGTCAGATTGAGCGAACCGACGCAAAGCAGCACGGTGATGATGACGAAGCCGATCGAGACTTCGTAGGACACCATCTGCGCCGCCGAGCGCAGCGCCGCAAGGAACGGATATTTCGAGTTCGACGCCCAGCCGGCCATGATGACGCCGTACACGCCGAGCGATGAGATGGCGAAGATATAAAGTATCCCGACATTGATATTGGAAATGACCCAGCCGGCACTGACCGGGATCACCGCCCAGGCGGCGAGCGCCAGCACGCAGGTCACGAGCGGGGCAAGCAGGAACACGCCCTTATTGGCGCCGGCGGGAATGACCGGCTCCTTGAGCACGAACTTGAGCAGGTCGGCGAACGATTGCAGCAGGCCCCACGGACCGACCACGTTCGGGCCGCGCCTGATCTGCACCGCCGCCCAAATCTTGCGGTCGGCGAGCAGAACATAGGCCACGACGATGAGCAGGATGACGAGAAGCAGCACGCTCTCCGCCACCATGATCACCAGCGGCCAGATATAGTCGGACCAGAACGCGGCCATCGTGACGTCCTTCATTCCGCCGCCGTCATCGCCGAACGCCCGGCGGCGAGCGCCGAACATTCCGCCATGATCGCGGAACACCGCGCGATTGGATTGGTGAAGTAGAAATTCTCGACGCTGGAGAGCAACGGCGCCCGGTCGGCAGCGCCGCCCAAAGCAGCAAGCTTGTGGATATCGGCCGCATCGGCCGGTGTGATCTCACCGACGCGCATCAGATGCGGATAGGCCTTGAACAGCTCCTGGCGCAACGCCGCCAGTGAATCGTAGGGCAATTTCTTGCCCAGCACGTCCGACAAGGCGCGAAGGATCGCCCAATCCTCGCGCGCATCGCCCGGCGGGAACGAGGCGCGCGTCGCCATTTGCACGCGGCCTTCAGTGTTGAGGTAGATCGCAGATTTCTCCGGATAGGCGGCGCCGGGCAGCACGACGTCGGCGCGCATCGCGCCGCGATCGCCCTGGCTGCCGATATAGATGACGAAAGCGCCGGGCGCGATATCGAGCTCGTCAACACCGAGAAGGAAGGCAACATCGAGCGTGCCGGACACCGCCATTTGCCGCGCGTTCATCCCGCCATCGGCCGGCACGAAACCAAGATCGAGCGCGCCGACGCGCGACGCTGCGCTGTGCAGCACGCCGTAGCCGTTCCAGCCGTCCTTGACCGCGCCGAGATCGACCGCCGCCTTGGCCGCGAGCGCGGCGACCGCTGCGCCATCGGCGCGCGCGAACGCCGCCGAACCAACCAGCACGAGCGGACGCTCGGCTTTGCGCATCAAGTCGGCGAAGGAGTGCCGCGTAATAGTCGTCAGCGTCTCGGCGCCAGCGCCGAGATAGTCATAGCTATAGGTGAGATCGGCCTTCGGACCGATCAGGCCGATCGGAAAATTGCCGGCGCGCCAGCGCTTGCGAATGCGGGCGTTGAGGATAGCGGCTTCCTTGCGCGGGTTCGAGCCGACGATCAGCAGCCCATCCGCGGCATCGATGCCGGCAATCGCCGCATTGAACAGATAAGTGGCCCGGCCCCATTTCGGATCGAGCATCGAACCGTCCTGCCGGCAATCCAGATTGGTCACGCCGAGGCGCGTCATCAAATCCTTGAATGCAAAAATCTCTTCAACCGCGGCGAGATCGCCGACCAGCGCGCCCATGCGCTTCGGATTGCCGCGCGACATCTTTGCGGCGATGGCCGCGAACGCGTCTTTCCAGCTTGACGGGCGCAACCGCCCAGTCGCGCGCACATAAGGCTGATCGAGGCGCTGCGTGCGCAAGCCGTCGACCACATGCCGCGTCTTGTCGGATATCCACTCTTCGTTGATGTCGTCGTTGGTGCGCGGCAGGATGCGCATCACCTCGCGGCCGCGCGTGTCGATGCGGATGGCGCAGCCGAGCCCATCCATAACGTCGATCGACTCGGTCTTGTTGAGCTCCCACGGCCGCGCCGCGAACGCATAGGGCTTTGCCGTCAGCGCGCCGACCGGGCAGATATCGACCACGTTGGCTTGCAGCTCCGATGTCATCGCCTCTTCGAGATAGGTCGTGATCTCCATGTCCTCGCCGCGCCCGATGGCGCCAAGCTCCGGCACGCCGGCGACCTCGGTGGCAAAGCGCACGCAGCGGGTGCACTGGATGCAGCGGTTCATCGAGGTCTTGACGAGTGCGCCAAGATATTTGTCCTCGACGGCGCGCTTGTTCTCATGGAAGCGGCTGGAGTCGATGCCATAGGCCATCGACTGATCCTGCAAGTCGCATTCGCCGCCCTGATCGCAGATCGGGCAATCGAGCGGGTGATTGATGAGCAGGAATTCCATGACGCCTTCGCGCGCCTTGCGCACCATCGGCGAACGCGTGCTGATCACCTTGGGCGAGCCGTCCTTGTTCGGCATCAAATCCCTGACAGCCATCGCGCAGGAGGCCTGCGGCTTCGGTATGCCGATGACCTCGATGAGGCACATGCGGCAATTGCCGGCGATTGACAGCCGCTCGTGGAAGCAAAAGCGCGGGATTTCCGCGCCCGCAGCCTCGCAGGCCTGGAGCAGCGTGTACTCCGGCGGGGCGTCGATCTCTTTGCCGTCGACGAGGAGCTTGGTCATCTATCTTCTCACTCCGCCGCCACGGTGACCGGTTCGGAATGCGGATTCGCGGTGTATTCGTCGATGCGCCGTTCGATCTCCGGCCGGAAGTGCCGCAACAGGCCTTGCACCGGCCATGCCGCGCCGTCGCCGAAGGCGCAGATGGTGTGGCCTTCGATTTGCGTCGTGACCTCCATCAGCATGTCGATCTCGCGCTTTTGCGCGCGGCCTTCCGCCATGCGCTCGAGCACGCGCCACATCCAGCCCATGCCCTCGCGGCACGGCGTGCACTGGCCGCAGCTCTCGTGCTTGTAGAAATAGGAAATACGCGCCATGGCTTTGACGATGTCGGCCGACTTGTCCATGACGATCACGGCCGCCGTGCCGAGCGCCGATTTCTTGTCGCGGCAGCCGTCAAAATCCATCAACAGCGTGTCGGCCTGGTCGGGTCCGGCAGGCACCATCGGCATCGACGAGCCGCCAGGGATTACGGCAAGGAGATTGTTCCAGCCGCCGCGCACGCCGCCGGCGTGTTTTTCGACGAGCTCGCGCAACGGAATGCCCATTGCTTCTTCGACGTTGCACGGCCGCTCGACGTGGCCGGAAATGCAGTAGAGCTTGGTGCCGGTGTTGTTCTGCCGGCCGATGCCGGCGAACCACGCCGCGCCGCGCCGCATGATGTCGGGCACTTGGGCGATGGTCTCGACATTGTTGACGGTGGTCGGACAACCATAGAGCCCGACATTGGCGGGAAACGGCGGCTTGAGCCGCGGCTGGCCCTTCTTGCCTTCGAGGCTTTCGAGCAATGCTGTTTCCTCGCCGCAGATGTAAGCGCCGGCGCCATGGTGCACGATGATGTCGAAGTCAAAGCCGTGCACGTTGTTCTTGCCAATGAGCTTGGCGTCATAGGCCTGCTGCACGGCGGCTTCGAGGTTTTCGCGCTCGCGGATGAATTCGCCGCGCACATAGATGTAACAGGTGTTCGCGCCCATGCCGCAGCCGGCGATCAGGCAGCCTTCGATGAGCAGATGCGGATCGTTGCGCATCACTTCGCGGTCCTTGCAGGTGCCGGGCTCGGACTCGTCGGCATTGATGACGAGATAGCTCGGCCTGCCGTCGGACTGCTTGGGCATGAACGACCATTTCAGCCCGGTCGGGAAGCCGGCGCCGCCACGGCCGCGCTGGCCTGACGCCTTCACCTCGTTGACGATGGCGTCGCGGCCCTTCTCCAAAATCGCCTTGGTGCCGTCCCACGCGCCGCGGGCGCGAGCGCCGTCGAGGCCCCAATCGCCTTGGCCGTAGAGATTTTTAAAAATGCGGTCCTTGTCGGCGAGCATCGATCAGGCCTTGGTTGTCAGCGTGGTCGGGCCGCCGATCGGCGCCGACATTTGCCGGTCGATTTGCGGCCCCGGCTTGGGCGTCTTGCCGAGCGCAAGATCGTTGAGGATGCGCGAAAACGACTCCGCAGTCAGGTCTTCGTAATAATCGTAATTGATCTGCACCATCGGCGCATTCACGCAGGCGCCGAGGCACTCGACCTCGGTCCAGGAGAACAGGCCGTCTTTGGTGACATGATCCTGCTCGCCGATCACGCGCTTGCAGACTTTTTTCAAGTCCTCGGAACCGCGCAGCATGCACGGCGTGGTGCCGCAGAGCTGCACGTAGAATTTTCCGACCGGCGACAGATTGAACATGGTGTAGAAGGTCGCCACTTCGAGCACGCGGATTCTCGCCATGCCGAGGAGTTCGGCGACCGCCTCGATCGCCTTTTGCGGCAGCCAGCCGCCGCACTGTTCCTGAGCGCGCCAGAGCAACGGGATCACCGCGGACTGCTGGCGCCCCGGCGGATATTTTGCGACCTGCGCTTTCGCCCAGTCGAGGTTTGCCGGCGTGAATGCAAAGCTCGGCGGTTGCTTTTCGGCGAGGCGGCGCACGCTCATCGATCGACCTCGCCAGCCGGATTCCCTCCCCCTGAAAGGGGGAGGGTCAGGG
>Ga0102924_1006899_pt1 | contig 10531 bp, 10 predicted proteins | sample PaiPotPPM11metaG_FD_80116 | JGI IMG/M metagenome (GOLD analysis project Ga0102924, IMG submission 80116) | Iron sulfur acid spring bacterial and archeal communities from Banff, Canada, to study Microbial Dark Matter (Phase II) - Paint Pots PPM... ...
GAGGAGCCACTGCTGCCACAACCGGCCATCAGACCGGCTAGAACCACGACTGCAACCAAAAACGGCGCATACAAAAGCGGTTGTTTCCCCACGGAGCTCGTTCCCATCACGGAAAAACTTTGGTAATTTCGCGAGATTCTGATTTCCCCAAGCCACACCTTAGTGCGTCCCAACTCGATGGGGCTTTAGAAGACTTGACACGGTCTTGGATTGAGCGCTTCGAGGTCCATGATTCACTTATGAAAACCTCGTATTTATAACACCGTGCGTGGCCGCAGGTTGCGTCAAAAAACTGTGTCTGGGAGCCAGCCGGCACTGGCGACTCCATCGCAGATTAGCCGGTTCCCCCCGATGAGCTCCCCGGATTCGATGGACTGGTTGGTGGCGAGCCTAGACCCGGACCGGGAGACGCGGGTTGGCCCGGACCTTGGATGGCAGGAGGAGCAACCGTTCCAGGAATCCCTATAACAATGTAAGTGGTTCCCAGAAACTCCCAATCGCCGTACTGGTTCTTTTTGTTGTAAACCATGATCGAGGTATGCTCGCTACAACTTGCCACGCCGACAATGAAGGTGCCCAAAATGGGGCTGGATTCTTGCGTCGTTGGAGAGTTGTTGGCAACTTGCGCATTCTGGCAATCGGGAGAAGGCTTCTGGGCATTCGTCTGGCCGTTGGCGCCGGTTGTCGATGTTCCGGTTTCCCCGGGCACGGCGGAAGTCCCGAATCCCGGCGATGAAGAAGAAGATGTTCCAAAGCCTCCGGCAGACGTTGTAGGGGCATTGGACGTTGTCGTCCCGCCCCCGGGATTGACCGGATTTTGCGGAGTCAATGTCTGAGTCCGGGAATCGATGGGAATGCCGGTGGCGGTGGCGTGGATAAATCTCCATTTGCCGCTAGGAGTCATCGGGTCCCGGTAAGCATGGCGAAGGAACCGTTGACCGTTGGTGCTCAATAGCTCCTTCACGGAAACGGGAAAACGCCCCATCTGGTTATGGAACAGATAAATGGCCCGGGCGTACTGGTTGCCTCGGAATATGAGTTCTTGCTCTTTCTCCCGCTGGGCTTCCTGATAGACGCTGGGCAATACTGCTGCCAAGGAAATCAGGAGAACGGTCGCCATAATCATCATGGCAATCAGTGCATAACCAGTTTCCCGATGGTGGCGCGGAGTGGTGTGTTTCGGGATGCTACTGCGGGAAAAGGAGCTGGCTTGTCTGGTTAAAAGCTTCATCCTGGACCTCAACCAGATTCGGAGTGATCTTCAGAACCTTATAGTGTTTGCCTAATTCGTCGCCTTCGTGAACCACAAAGATGTCTTCGTCATCCGTGAGGTAGGCTTGAATTTGCCCGCGCTCGTTTTCGCTATAGCCGAGCGCCTTGTAAGGAACGGGAGGCGCAACCGGAGGAGGCGGAGGACCAGCTTGGCCGCCGGCAGCCATCGCCTTCTGCGCCATCGCCTGCACCTGCGCGGGTGTTGGGGCAAATTGAAAAGGATTGCGGTCCAAGGCTTCCAAGGGTTGGGCGTCTTCCTGCTTCAACAGGTCCATTTGCAAAACCGGTGTCTTAGGAAACTCAGACTCTGTTTTCCGGGCAATCCCGGCCCTGGAGGGAGAAATGTGCCGCACCCCGGAGCGGGGAACAATTGCTGGAGATTGATTTTTGGCGCTGACCGCCGCCGAATTCACCACCAGACGGGCTAGGAGGAAGACGCAAAGCATCCCCAACCCAATGCTTCCCCATGTTTCACGCGAACTCATCTTATTCATGGCAACAAATAGAGATCCGCTGTCAAGTGCAAGCCTAACACGCCTTGGTCGCCTTGTTCAAATCGGAATTCCCGGATCACCAGAAAGTCCTGGCTGGTTTCCAGCGCGTGCGTGAAGGCCATCAGTTTTGGAAAATCACCTTCAATGGCGACGCTGATCTCCAGGTCGTCCAGAGGCGCCGTGGGCTTTTCTTTAAGCCGGTAGGACAGCGAATCCAGTTGAACCCCGGCCTGTTGTGAAAGCTGCTGCACAAGCCGGGCAGCCCTTGAGAACCCCTGGCGGCGTGGAGGAATACGCTTCTGAATAAAAGCGTCAATCTGTTCGTCCGCAGCAGGGAGCGCCAATGCCCTCTTTTCCAGCTTAGCGGCGAGAATTTTCTCCTGAAGCCAGTCCAAGCGGGTTGCCGTAAAGCGATCCTGCGTGTCCTTCACCCACAATTCAAGCGGGCGGTCGAGCGCAAAGTAGACCGCGGCATCCAAAAGGACCAGGACCAGCAGGGCTTTCAACAGCTTTTGCGCCAGAATCCGGCGGCGGCTTTGTGGCATGGTGATTCATCCGGCCGGAAACTACTGTAACCGGCTCCCGGTGTAGTAGGCCGTACACTTCAATGCGACTAATGGCCCTTGCGGCCCCGGTTTCTCAAAGGCCTGCCCGGTAACAATGATGTCCGAGAAGTCCGGGGATTGTTCCAGGTTGTCAAGAAAAGTGTCCACCGCTTCGACTGTCTTTCCTTCCACGCTCACCCGTACCTGCGGAATGGTCTTGGTAGGGACTGCGGATAGCCCGGCCAAGCGGGCTTCATCGGGCAAGAGCCGGCTCATCTTCAGCGTCACTTCCGATAGTGAAACCTGTTTCTGATCAATCAAAGAGTTCAAGAAATCTGCTTTCCGCTCCAGTTCGCGTGTGGAGGGCCTCACTAGCATCTGTTGAGCGCGGTTCGCCCGATCTCTCAGGATGGAAATCTGCCCCTGGTATTCGAGCACCGATTTCTCAACGCGCCGCACCTGGAGAAAATCTCTTCCTGCAACATAGACCCCGCGAGCCAGGAACAGGCCAACCATCACCAGCGCCGGCACTGCCCAGACGAACATATACCGCTCAAACGGGTTTTCGGTTTTGCCAAGATTAAGATTGATTCTCACGCGGTCTTCCGATTCAGGGCAGTCCTAGTTCCGGCACTGTCCCGGCATTTTGCAGGAGCCCGGCGAAAGGCGCTCCATAATTCATGAAAGCTTGCTGTTCGGTTTGCGGTAAAGCCATTCCATAAGCGCCGATCCCAGGCAACTCCCGCACGCTCCGTCCCAGTGCGGACTCCAACTGCAAAGCCAGTTCGCCAGAGGCTTGGGGACGCGCTGCAAGCCCGACGGCGGCGATCTCCATGCCGAAACGGTCTCTCATGCTGGCGAAGGCCCGCGCCGCCTCGGGTATAAGTTCAGCGCACACGCCCCCGGAAGTCCCTGGATTGAGCCGCCGCGTCCTCCAAAAGCGCAGGCGGTTGCCGCACACCACCGCGCTCGTAACCCAGTCCCCGCAAAGATGAATCAGAAGCTGCGGCTCGCCTCCGTTCTCGGGCATCAGCGGCAGCAACGCCGCCGTGGAAGGAAGTACCAGAACAGCGGAAGCCTCCACCGCCCCGAGTTCGGCTTCGTATTCGGCCAGGACATTGGCCTTTGCCGCAAGAACCAGAATCTCAACCTCCTTTTCATCCCGCCAGTTCTCCTGGTAGGAGAGCCGCGCATCCTCGGTGGAGAAAGGCAGATTGTCCTTCATCCGCCAACAGAGAAGGGCCTCAAACTCCTGGGCTTTGGAGGGAATCGACTCAAAGGAGAGCAGGCTGACTCGCACTGCGGCGTCGGGCACCAGCAGAGCGAAGCGGCTATCTCCCAACCCAATCGCTTCCGTCGCCCGGCGCAGAGCGCCGCGCAATTCCTCACCGCCCGCCACATTGTCGCGGCCAATCGAAGGCTCCACTGCTTGCGGATCGAACTTGGCAAAGCTGACCCTGCGCAGTCCCCGATGGCCTTGGCGCTTGCGCTCAAACCGGGCCCCCGCTACAAAACCCGGCTGGACTTCAAGCACCGCCGGCGGCAGCGTGAACGGCACGCCTCCCTTGCGGGAAACGGGCATCAGCTTTTCAACAATCTGATCCAGATCCATGGACTGAGCCTTTGAGTTTGGGGAACCGCGCAGACTTCCCCTTACTCCACAAACGTCACCTTGTTAATCTCCCGCAGCGTGCTCACGCCATCACGGACTTTTTCCAGCGCCGACTCGCGCAACGTCACCATCCCTTCGCGCCGGGCCACGCGGCGCAACTCCACCGTGGACTTCTTTTCCAGGATCAACTCCCGGATGGTATCGCTCAGCGCCAACAACTCTCCAATCGCCGTTCTGCCACGAAACCCCGTCCCGTTGCATGACGGGCACCCGGCGCCCTCGTACATGGTGACGTCCTTCCATTCGGCCGGGTTCAGACCGGATTCCTCGATCAGCTCGCGAGGCGCCGCCGCCGGGCGCTTACAGTTTTCGCAAATGACGCGCATCAACCGCTGTGCCATGATGCAGTTCAGCGAAGAAACAAAATGGTACGGCTCCACGCCCATGTTCAGGAACCGGCTCAAAACATCCAGGACGTTATTGGCGTGAACGGTGGTGAACACCAGGTGGCCGGTGAGGGCGGATTGGATGGCAATCTGTGCCGTTTCATTATCGCGGATTTCACCCACCATGATCTTGTCCGGATCGTGACGCAGGATGGACCTCAATCCGCGAGCGAAGGTCAGCCCTTTCTTCTCATTCACCGGAATCTGGGTAATGCCGCGAATCTGGTACTCCACCGGATCTTCGATGGTGATGATCTTGTCCTCTTCGCTCTTAATTTCTGAAATCGCCGCGTAGAGCGTGGTGGTTTTGCCGCTTCCCGTCGGCCCGGTCACCAGCACCATGCCGTAGGGCTCGCGGATATAGCGGCGCAACCGCTTCATCTCCCGCTCCGGAAGTCCCAGCACGTCCAGGCGAAGCTGGCGGAACTTCTCACTCAGTGATTCCTTGTCGAGGATTCTGAGCACCGCGTCCTCGCCGTTGATCGAAGGCATGATGGACACGCGGAAATCAATGGGCCGGCCGCGGTAATGGACCCGGAACCGGCCATCCTGCGGCACCCGCCGCTCTGCGATGTCCAGCTCGGCCATGACCTTGATGCGGGAGATCAGGTTGGTCTGGAATTCCGGCGAGATGGGTGGCATGGCTTGTTGCAGCACGCCATCGACGCGGTTTTTGACGATCACCGCGTTGTCCTGGCTTTCGATGTGGATATCACTGGCGCGATGTTCCAGCCCCGCAAAAATAATCGAATCCACCAGGCGGATCATGGGATTTGATTCGCGGCCCTCCACCAGATGTTCCAGAGCCAGCGCATCTGTACCCGCGTCGGTTTGTCCCTGGACGGCCAGCTTGAAGTCTTCGGTGGCCTCCTCCAAGACGCGCTTCGAGGGCTCGGTGGCTTTCAGCAACTCCCGCAACTGTCCGGGCGCCACCACCTTGATAATCAGGCGGCGGTCAAGCTTCGCCTCCAACTCGTCGAGTTGTTCGAGCCGCGTCGGGTCGGCAATCGCCACCGTCAAGGCGTGGTCGTGCGACTCCAGCGGCAGGAACTCATAATGCATCATCAGGTCGAGCGGAACCGTCTGCAGCAACTCCGGGTTGATTCGGAAGCTGTGCAGGTCCACGAAGTCAAAGTGATAACGTTCGGCAAGCTCCCTGGCCTGCTGTGCATCGGGAAGCGTTTCTGCAATTTGTTCCGCCAAGCGATTTCTCCTCAAGAAGCCTTCTGCAATCAGCTTTCAGCATCGTAGGACACGATTCTAACCGTGCCGCTTTAGCACGAGCCCATTTTCTCTTGTCTTGCGTCCCGCTTCTTTCAACCGATCTGCGATCCCATCGAAAACAGCGGCAAATAAAATGCGATTAAAATAAACGCCACGACCACGGCGATCCCCGCGATCATCAGGGGATCGACCAGCGCCACCAGGGCCGTGAGGTCAATGTTCACGTCCTCTTCGTAGTATTCCGCCAGGCTGTCAAGCATGGTGGGCAGCGCTCCGGTACTTTCCCCCACTTCAATCATGTCCAGGGCTGTAAGCGGGAAGAAACCGCAGGCCCGGAGGCTGGCGTGCAGTGACCGGCCACCCATCACCTCTTTCTGGGCACCGGCAACCGCCTCCACCAGCAGCGGGCTAGTCACAGAGTTTCGTGTGGTTTCGAGCGCGGAAACCACCGGCAAGCCACCTTGAATCAGTGTTGCCATCGTCCGCGCGAATTCTGCAACGGAAAACTTCAACAGCAGCGGACCCACAATAGGAAAGCCGAATTTGAAACGGTCCCAGGCTAGGCGCACCCGGGCCGATCGCCAGGAGATTCGCCAGGCCAGGATCAAGCCCGCAATGCCCGCCAGAATCTCGACCGCATAATGACGGAGGCCCATCGAAAATGCGATGGTCTCTTCGGTAATCGTGGGAAGGGTCCAGCCCAAGTCATTGTAAAGCAGGGCAAACCTGGGAACGATGAAGCCCACCACAAACGCGATCAGGATTCCCAAGAAGACCACTAGAAACGATGGGTAAATCATGGCCGAGATGAACTTCTTCCGGAAGCTCCGGCTCAGTTTCTGGTAGGTCACATATTGGCCGAGCACCTTGTCCAGGCTGCCGCTTCGCTCCCCCGCCCGCAAGGTAGCAGCATAGATTTTGGGAAACCGTCCGGTGGCTTCAAAGGCCTCAGAGAGCAAGTCTCCGGACTTCACGCTATCCCGGACGGTCTCCAGGGCTTCACGCAGGGCCTCACTTCGGGCTTGCTGGGCCAGCAACTCCAAAGCTCGCTGCAACGGCAAGCCAGACTTGGAAAGGGTTAGAAACTGCTGATTGAATATCAGGAAATCGTCGGGTTTGATCTTCTTTTGCTTGAAGACAGCGAGGCGCACCCCCAGAATATCCCTTGGGCGGATTGAAAAAATGTAATAGCCTTCGGCGGTCAGCCGCTTGCGCAGCTCCGACTCCGAAGCAGCTTGCTCGGTCTGGCTCAGGATGCGGCCGGCCGGAGTAGCGATTTTGCAAACATAATCCATGTCCCACTCAACCTATTTCTTCGGGGTTTGAGGAGCCATAAGCGTTCAGCTTTCAGCCGTCACCTTCACCGGTTTGCTTTTCATGCTGAGGGCTGACCGCTGAGGGGTGACTGCCGTCAGAAGCGGAGATTTACCAAGTGTTGTAGGCCGTGCCATCGAGGGCCGTTCCTTCGGAACCGCTGTGGACGTCCACCACACCGTTCGTTGTTGTATTCGAGCCGGTGGGCACATCTTCCGTATCCGTCTTCCAGGTATCGTTCGACCCGGTTATGGGGTCGACGGGAACCCCGCCGCGAAGGTATCCCGCATCTACCAGGTCCTGCAAAGAAGTCGGCGGCTGCTGTTTATCCACGGCGTATTCGTCGATGACCTTCCTCATCGTGTAGAGATCGTCCCGCAAAACTGCTTCTTTGGCGCGTTGAATAGCGATGCGATAAGAAGGCAGAGCGATTGAGGCAAGAATCAGGATGATGGTCATCACCATCGTCAATTCCAGGAGCGTGAAGCCTGCCTCCACCAACCGCTGCGCGTTTTTCTTGGCCCTTAACACACGTTGAGTCCTTACATCCCCTATAGCGGCGTCTCTGACCGCCGGTCACGATTTCCTCATACGCTCGATGGTCACAGACGGCCGCTACAGATCACCAACTGGAGTACGCCGTCCCATCAAGCGCCGTGCCTTGGCTCAGCGAGTACACGTCAAACAAGTTTTGACCGCCCCAACTCGTCGAATCCGGGTCGTCCTGCATGGACCTCATGCCCCACTGGGCTTGCCCGGTCACGGGGTCCACAGGAATCCTGCGCAAGAACCGGTACTTTCCGTTGGAAGTTCCGCCCAGGGTCACCCCTTTTACCAATGTATCGAGGTCGGGCGGATACCCGAATGTATCAATTTTAACCTGAATCAGACCGTGGTCGGAAAAGTCTTTGTAGCGATCAATGGCGCTGCGCATCTCCCGGAGATCTTCGCGCAATTCCTGCTCCCTCAGCCGCTGGGCATGGATGCGCTCGAGCGGCAGCGCCGCGCTGGCCAAGATCATCATGATGGCCATCGCAGCAATCAGCTCGACTAAAGTAAAGGCTTCTTCGCGCCAATTTCCAATACCGGATCTGCGCCGTGCAGCCATCATTGCGGCCTTCCGGGATTGCGGTATGGAAGCACGGGCCGGACCGCGCCCGGGACACTCGATCCACTCAGGCTGGCTGTGGCCTCCGAGGGGCTTTCCGGCAGCCGCACCACGCGCGGCGTCATCATGATCATGACTTCCGTTTCCTGAGTTTCGGTGCTGTTATCCGAGACAAAATATTTCAGGATAGGAACATCCCCCAGGCCCGGCAACCCGGATGTGATCCGAATGGTTTGCGTCTGGATTAAACCGCCCAGCAGACTGGCTTCACCTTCTTTTAGGCGGATATCGTGCTCAATACTGCGTTGCGTGAAGGTAGGTTCTTCGATTCCCCCGATATTCACCGAGCTGCCTTCAGCAGAAATATCAATCTTGGCATGAAGGCTAATCTCCCCATTGGTCGAGACGTGCGGTGTGATGTCCAGGTCTACGCCCACATCCTGATACTGGAATTGAGTATTGGCGAGCAAGCCGAATCCTCCGGTCTGCGTGGCCACACCGGTAGGTACACCGAAACTACCGGTCGCTATAGGCACCTTCTCTCCAATCTTAACCTTGGCCGTCATGCCGTCCGTCACCCGCACTTGCGGGTTCTGCAAGATGTGAGTCCTGTTATCGCTAAGGACGGCATTGGCCTGGATTCCAGGAAGAACAATACTGAAGTCCTTAAGTTTCAGGCTGTTACCAAGCTTGTCCAAGCCCAATACAGGAATAGTACCGGCGGCAGTGCCCGGTGGATTATAGCCCACTGCCCCCAGTACGTTGCCATTGCCAATGCCGCTCAGAGGAACAGGATAAAGTCCGAGGTCATTCAGCCGGTCTCGATCTGCCTCAAAAACCGTAATATCAACTAGAACCTCCGCCTTTCCCAGGTCCAAACTGCGAATGAGTTGGGTGGCCGCAGCCACTTTGGCAGGCGTGTCACGGATGATGATGGAATTCGATTCCGGATTGTCAAAAACCTGTTGCGCACCCACTACTTGCTTGAGTGCGGAAAGAATCGCCGTGCGGTCGGCTGGGGTGAGGGGATTCGAAAGGTAAACCGTCTTCAGCACTTGGTTCTCAAGCATCCGCCGGTTATTGGGTGTATCCGGAATAATCAGAATGGTATTCGGGGTAACCGGCTTCCAGAAGACATTCGCCTCATCGGCTGCCACCTCAATGGCGTCTGCAATTTTGATATTGGTCAGGTCCAGCGAGATGGGCCGGGGCTGAAAATCATGATAGAAAACCACATTCAAATTCGCAAGTTTTCCTAATGTTTCAAATACCTTGCGGCTATCTGCTGAAATGTGAAGGTGGGCAATCGGCTCAGCGGGAAGCTCATTCAATTCCACGCCGCCCGTGGTCACGGTGGTGGCGCGGGTCTTCATTGAATTCTTCAGAGCTTTCTGCCGGGCTTTAACTTCAGCGGCTTGTCGGGCGACGAGCCGAGCCAATTCCTGTCCGGCGGACTCATCCGTAGGGTCGATGCTGATCGCTTTCTGGAATTCGGCCGCCGCATCGTTCTCACGGTACTCCAGCATATCACGCTTGCCGCGCTCATAGTGTAAATGAGAGGCGCGGGCCCGAGCATCCTGTTCGTGTATTTGAAAGAGGGGATTGTCCGGCTGGGCCTGCAATGCCTTGTCAAAATCAACGACAGCCGTGTCGTAATCCTTTTGCAATTCGGCCTTACGTCCCTGGCGGTAAGCTACGTTGGCGGGGCTACAGGCGAAGCAAAGGATCAGACCCGCTCCTGCAATTCCCAACCCGACATAGCGGCTCAAACCCATGCGCCTGAACGTACACTCCCAAGCTTTCAAATTCAGTTCATTATGGCCTATCTGCTCGGCATAGGCAAGCAGCCCTGATTGCCCATAGTGACACAGTTTGCTGTAGCGGCGCTCGGAGCCTGCCCTGGAAGGGAGCGCCGAACTTGTACCCTCAACGGTTTCCGGCGCTCCCTTCCAGGGCAGGCTCCGAGCGCCGCTACAGCGAAGAAACTGAGACACTACCTGATTGCCGGTAGTGGGCGATTGTCCGATTGCACGAAGGGACAACCTGTCCGAGGCCACTCCTCGGTTCTGCTGTGGGCGACGTCAATGGCTTCCCCTGAAACCGTGCCCCGGAGAAAAAGGACAAAATACCACCATAAAGCGTGGCGGCATGAAACCATAGACGGGAATTGGAAGCTTAAGGTTGTCCACCCGTCTCCCGTCTATTTTTTTACTGAAGGTTTGATGGCGAAAAGAGACTGCCCATACTCCACCGGCTGTCCGTTTTCCACATAAACTCTTACGACTTCACCGGTAACTTCGGATTCAATCTCGTTCATCAACTTCATGGCTTCAATGATGCAGAGTGTCTGCCCAACCTGAACCACATCACCCGGGTTCACGAAAGCCGGGGCATTGGGAGCGGGAGAACCGTAAAAGGTGCCGACAATCGGTGACTTGATAATGTGAAGCCCCTCTGGGGTCTCGCTGGTTGGCTCGGGACGGGCCGCAACCTGGGGTGTTAGTTGCGGAACAGGA
>Ga0102924_1006902_pt1 | contig 10528 bp, 9 predicted proteins | sample PaiPotPPM11metaG_FD_80116 | JGI IMG/M metagenome (GOLD analysis project Ga0102924, IMG submission 80116) | Iron sulfur acid spring bacterial and archeal communities from Banff, Canada, to study Microbial Dark Matter (Phase II) - Paint Pots PPM... ...
ACCCTGCCCGGCACCACCCTGCCCGGCACCACCCTGCCCGGCACCACCACGCTCACCCCCGGCGGCCTGGCCCGGCTGCAAGACACCCTGCTGCGCTACGCCGTCAGCCTCCTGTCCGGCCCTGCCGGGCTGGCCGCCTACCTCCGCACCCAGCTCACCAGCGGGTTCTTCCCCTCGCCCAGCCTCCCGCTCGACCTCGGCGAGCCGACCGAGCAGGTCCCGCCCCACCTGCGCCGCGCGGTGATCAAGCGGGACCGGCACTGTGTCTAATGGGGCTATGACAGGTCACCGCCTCACTGCGCCGGAGTCCTTGAACTCTCGGGGAAGACGGGGGGCCTGTCTGCTGGATCCAGCCCGTAGTGATCTGGGCGGGCGGCCTTGACCAAGGTCGGCGGGATCTGGCTGATGCGGCTGGCACCGGGTGACCCGATGAGATCACCGGGCCGCGGGACCTCTGGCCGAAGATCCGGGTCCCGGTGCCAGCCGCTTCGAGCCGGGCGACACGCCGTGCCGCTTCCGTGCGGCAGGCGGCTCATGCCGGTATGGGTGGTCGTGGCCTGAGCCACCTGCAGGAGCAACCCCTTATCAGCGCCGGGAGCCATCGAGCCCTGGCCAGGACCGGGGACCTGCGGGCAGCCGGGGTCACGAACGGCTAATCGGATGGCGGTGCCCTTGAGCCCTTCCATTAGGGAGCGCGCGTGGCCTGCACGGCTCGGACCAGCACGAACGGCGCTTACACGAGAAAGAGGTATCCGTTGGACACATTCTGCGGGATCGACTGGGCGGAGGATCACCACGACATCGCCCTCGTGGACCGCGACGGGAAACTGCTGGCCCGGGCGCGGATCGGCGACGACGCGGCCGGCCTGGCCCGGCTGCTGGAACTGCTCGCCGAGCACGGCGACAGCGCCGAAGAGCCCGTCCCGGTGGCGATCGAGACCCCGCGGGGCCTGCTGGTGGCATGCCTGCGCGTCACCGGCCGCGAGGTCTACCCGGTCAACCCGATGGCGGTGGCCCGCTACCGGGACCGGCACTCGATCGCCGGCCGCAAGTCCGACAAGGGCGACGCCCTGGTCCTGGCGAACATCTTGCGCACCGACCTGCACGCGCACCGGCCGCTGCCCGCCGACACCGAGCTTGCCCAGGCCATAGCGGTGCTGGCCCGCGCCCAGCAAGACGCCGTCTGGGACCGCACCCAGGCCAGCAACCGGCTCCGCTCCCACCTGCGCGAGTACTACCCCGGATTCCTCGCCGCCTTCGCCGCCGTCAAGGGCGGCATCATGCGCCCTGAGGCCCGCGTCATCCTCGCCGCCGCGCCCGCCCCCGCCGACGTCACGAAACTGACCCTCGCCCAGCTCCGCGCCCTGCTGAAGCAGGCCGGCCGCAGCCGCGGCATCGACGCTGAAGCCCAGCGCCTGCGCGACGCCTTCAGCCAGGAACAGATGCGCCAGCTGCCCCTGGTCGAGCAGGCCATGGGCCGCCAGTCACTAGCGCTGCTGGGCCTGCTCAACGCCGCCTGCGCCGCCGCCGACGACCTCGAGCAGGCCGCCATCGAGTCTTTTAACCAGCACCCGGACGCCGGGATCATCACCAGCTTCCCAGGGCTCGGCACGCTCACCGCCGCCCGGGTGCTCGCCGAGACCGGCGACGACCGGTCCCGCTTCACCGATGCTAAAGGCCTCAAGGCCTACGCCGGAGCCGCCCCCGTCACCCGCGCCAGCGGCAAAACCCGCTCGGTCACCCACCGCAAGGTCAAGAACAACCGGCTCGCCGCCACCGGATACATCTGGGCCTTCTCCGCCCTCACCGCATCCCCCGGCGCCCGCGCCCACTACGACCGCCGCAAAGCCGCGGGCGACCGGCACACCGCCGCCCAGCGCAACCTGTTCAGTCGCCTCCTCGGCTGCCTGCACCACTGCCTGGCCACCGGCCAGCACTACAACGAGACCACCGCCTTCCCCGCCCCCGGCAGCAAACTCCCCGAGGCAGCTTGACAACCTAACCGCATCGGATGTCTTCCCCGGCTGCGCCCAGCCCGCTGTTCGGTGCCACGTGCATCATCTGATCCCCCGCTCCAAGGGCGGCCCGACGCGGCTGGACAATCTGACTCTCTTGTGCCACTTCCATCACCTCATCGTGATCCACCGGTGGGGCTGGACCCTGACCTTGCACGCCGACGGGTCCACCACGGCCAAGAGCCCGAACGGGATCAGGACCCTGCACAGCCACGGTCCGCCGTCTGGCCAGGACACCCTCTGGGCCAACCCGCCTGGACACGGTCCGCCCGCTACCGCAGCCTGATCCTTACCGCGCTAGCGGCCAAGACGCGAGCTCGTTCCCGTCACCGCATCCGCTGGAATGACCAGTCGCACTGGTCAGGGGTCGAACGGTCTCACGCGGGATTCGGCGAACTTAAGTTCAGGACTTCACGAGGGCTGGTGCCGGAGCCCGTCGAGCGCCAGGCGGAGGATGCGCTCGCGCTGGCCGGAATCGACGCAGTCGACCATGGTGATGCCGGCCACCATCCGCAGCACGTCGTCGAAACTCAGCCCCGGTCGGGCGACGCCGGCCTCCACGGCGCGGGCCAGGAACCGTTCGCCATTCTCCTGGACCGCCGCCCGGCCGGCCTGGAACATCTCGGAGTTGTGGTTGAGGGCCTCGGCCAGCGCGCGTTTGGTGGACACATAAGCCACCAGCCGGTCGGTCCAGCTGACGAACGCGTCCCACGCCGGGAGGTCACCCAGCTCGTCGCCTGAGCGGCTGATGGCCTCCACCTCGTCGAGGTAGACCGCATCGAAGAGGTCCTGACGGGTGGGGAAGTGGCGGTATAGCGTCCCGATCCCCACCCCGGCCCGCCGGGCGATCTCCTCCAGCGACGCCTCCACCCCATCCTCGGCGAACGCCTCCCGGGCCGCGGCGACCAGCTTGTCGTAGTTCCGCCGGGCGTCGGCCCGCTGCGGACGGCCCCGCGGCTCGGACGTCACCGTCCCCCGTGTGGTCACCCGTCGCTCACCCGGCCGGTTGCTCACCTCGCCGGTTGCTCGTGGTTCCTCACTGCGTCGTTGCATCTGCGTTCCTACAGCTTCGATCTTGGGCTTGCAATCGGAGGCACCCCTCCGCTACGGTTAGCGGAGGCATGCCTCCACTATACCGCGGTGGAGGCGGCAGCCGCCGTAACGATGCGGAAAGGTCCACTCCCAATGCCCTCCTCCTTGACCTCGCGCGCGCCTGAACGCGCCGCTGAGTCCTCGCGATCGCCGACGGTCGTGCTGGCCATCATCCTCGCCGCACAAGCCATGGCCGTAGTCGACTTGTCGGTCATCACTACCGCCCTCCCCAGCATGCACGCTGCCCTGCACTTCTCTCCCACAGGGCTGTCATGGGTCCAGAACGCCTACACCCTGCCGTTCGGCGGGCTCCTGCTGCTGGGGGCCCGGGCCGGCGATCTCCTCGGGCGGCGCCGGGTGTTTGTCGCCGGCATCGCCCTGTTTACCGTGGCCTCCCTCTTCGCCGGGCTGGCCGAGTCGTCGGCCTGGCTCCTCACCGCCCGGGCCATCCAGGGGATAGCTGCAGCCGTGGCCGTTCCCTCCACCTTGACCCTGCTCATGGCCAGCTTCCCGCCTGGTCCCCACCGCGCCCGGGCCATCGCCTACTACGGGGCCGTCGCCGGCGCAGCGAGCAGCGTCGGCATCGTCCTCGGCGGCCTGCTCACGAGCTGGCTCTCCTGGCGGTGGGGGCTGTTCATCAACGTGCCGGTCGGAGCGGCGGTCATCGCCCTCGCCCCCCGGTACCTGCCGGAGACAGAACGCACGACCGGTCACTTCGACCTGCTCGGAGCGCTGACCGGCACCTTGGGGATGACCGGCATCGTGTACGGCTTCGTCCGGGCCGGCTCGTCGGGCTGGAGCGACCCCGGCACGATTGCCTCCTTCGTGGCTGGCGCCGCCCTTGTCGGCGGGTTCCTGCTCACCGAGGCGCGGGCCGAGCAGCCGATCATGGCGTTGCGACTCTTCGCCAGCCGGGAGCGGTCGGGGGCCTACCTCAGCCGCCTGCTGGTGGTCGGCGGCCTGTTCTCGTCGACCTTCTTCCTGACCCAGTTCCTCCAAGGGGTCCTCAACTTCAGCGCCATCGAGGCCGGGGTGGCGTTCCTGCCCGAGACCGTCGTGGTGTTCGGCACGGCCCAGGTCGTGCCCAAGGTGGCCCGCCGGTTCGGAGGGACCCGCCTGCTCATCGCCGGGCTGTTGACCGAACTGGCCGGCATGGTGCGGGTCAGCCGCCTCTCGGCCGACACCGCGTACTTCCCTGGCATTGCTATCCCGATGGTCCTCCTCGGCGCCGGGCTCGGGATCGCCATCGTCACCCTCACCACCCGGGGGATCGCCGGCGTGGCCCCCGAGGACTCCGGCGCCGCGTCGGGCCTGCTCAACGTGGCCCAGCAAGTCGGCGCCTCCCTGGGGCTGGGCATCTTGACCTCGGTGTTCGCCGTCGCCAGCACCCGCGTGTCAGCCCACCCGGCGGCCGGGCTCGATGCCAGGCGCGAAGCGGCCCAGGTCCTGGCCCACGGCGTGTCGGCTGCGCTCACCGGCGCCGCCGTATTCCTGGGCATCGCCCTCGTCGTCGCCCTGGTCATGACCGGCCGACGCCGGACGGAGCCGGCGGTGGCTGATGCGACCGAAGCCGTGCGCCATGAACTCGACACCGCCACTCATTGAGGCGTCTCGCAGCCGGCCTGGGCGGGTCAGGCCTGTTTCCCGTGCGTGTCGTTGCGGGTCAGGGCCGGAGGATGGCGGCGGCTTCGCGGTGCCGGGGGCTGTCTTCTCGCAGGCATTCCTCCAGCGGGGTCGTGTGGTGCCGGGGGTCGCGGAGGCTGGGGTCGGCGCCGTGGTCGAGCAGCCGGCGGATGCTGGCGGCCCGGCCGCTGCCCGCGGCGGTGTGCAGCGGCAGCCGTTCCCATTCGGCGTCGGGCTCGTTGACGGGTGTTCCGGCGGCGATGAGCTGGTCGATGACCTCCAGCCGCTGGTGGTCGGCGGCGAACACCAGCGCGCGGATCCGGCTTTGCCGGGTGAACCGGTCCAGCGGCCAGCCAGTGACGTCCCCCGCGGCGGCGGCCATCTCCAGGTCGTGGATTCTGGCTCCCGCAGCTACCAGGACATCTACGACCTCGGTCATCCCGAACACGGCCGCGTGCTGCAGTGCGGTGCCGCTGGGGACGCCACCGGAGTCGGGCGCGGAGATGGCTTCGATGTCGGCTCCGGCCTCAATGAGCACCTTGGCGACGTCGGCGTCGCCGCAGCTGGCCGCGGTGATCAGCGGGGTTTCCTTGTCGCCGGGATACCCGTTCACTGGCGCTCCGGCCTCGATGAGCGCCCGGACCATGGCGCCGGTACCGGGCAGGTCGGGCGGGAGACCGAGCCGGTCGTGGTCGAACCGCAGCATGGCCATGTAGCCCAGCGTGCCGGCGGTGGCCAGTTCGGGGTGCTCGGCCAGCAGCCGGGCCAGCCGCGACAGGTCGCGGCTGTTGAGGATGTCGCGGCGTTCGACTTCCAGCTTGAGCCTGGCCCAGCTCGCAAACCCGTATTCGCGGGCCAGCGCGAGCTGTGCCGTGGACAGGATGAACCGGTCCGAGACCGCGTTGATCCGCGCGACCGCGGCGGGGTCGCCGTGCTGGGCGGCGTGCAGCAGATCCTTGGCCTGGTGGCGGAGCTGGTCCAGGTCGGGTCGGGCAGGCAGGTCAGGCATGACGTCTCCCTGGTCACCCCGCGGCCCGCGCCGGGGCGGAAGAGAGCGTCGTCATTGCGGCTTGCGACTCGACGATGGAGGTGGACTCTGTCCTGCCCGCGGGCTCAGTGGCACCCTCCGGCACCGGATGTGAAGTTTACCGGGCCGTATCAGGGTGTGTCATCCGGCGATCCGGCGGGCTCCCCGAGGCGGTGAGCAGGGCGCGGATGCCCCCGGCGAGGCGCTGGTGGCGTTCGATCTCGGGCGCCGGCCCGCCCGCCGCGCGCGGGCGGGCCGGTGCTGGGGACAAGCCGGTCACGGCCAGGCTGCTAGGGAGCGGTGTTGGGGTTGACCCCGACGTCGACCGTTACCCAGCCGATGCTGCCGTTCGGGCCCTGGGCCTCGATCCGGTAGTAGCCCGCGGTCGCGAACTTGACGGTGATGTTCGCCTGGCCGTTGACCAGAGTGGCCGAGGCCGGGAACGACGACGGCGCCGAGACGCCGGGCGGAGGCGTGAGCGTCAGCTGGACGGGACCGTTGACCGAGGAATCGAGCGACAGCCCGCCGGTTTCTGCTTCGAGGTTGATCGTCAGCGAGCTTCCCGGCGACGGCGTGCCGATGTCGGTCAGGATGCCGCCGGTGCCGTGGAAGCCGATCGTGTCCGCGGGCGCGACCGGGACCGACGGCGCGGCCAGCGGCGCCTGGTGGAAGTCGAACGCCGACATCAGGTCATTCTGCTGCGCGTTCAGCCTGGTCAGCGGGGGCAGCCCCCACAGCCTCTGCATGAACGACAGGATGGACACGTTGGTGGTCTGCTGGTGGAACACGCCCTTCCTGGCATACGGGCTGACGATGATCATTGGCGTCCGGGTGCCGTAGCCGCTGGCTGCCGACGGCGCCACATGGTCCCAGAAGCCGCCGCCCTCGTCGTAGGTGACGAAGATCGCGGTCGAGTCCCAGTACTTGCTCTGCGCTACCGCGTTCACGAGCTGGCCGATCCAGGTGTCACCCTGACCGATGTCCTCGGGCGGCTCGGTGCTGTAGTCGACGCCGGGGCGGACGAAGGAGAAGTCGGGCAGGTCGCCGCTGTGCAGGTCGGTGAAGAACTGGTCGGCATTCGTCAGGTCGGCGCTGTCCCCGGACGGGATGATCTGATCCCAGATCGTGCCGGTGAGGATGGACGTGGGCAGCGCGTAATAGATCTTCCACGTGTGGTCGTTGCTGCTCAGCTCATCGAAGATGGAGTTCCACGGCTGGGTAGAGCCGGGCTCCAGGTTGTTGTAGACCCAGCCGTGGTCGGTGCCGTTGAGGGCGGTCATGACGTTGGGCTGCGTGGGAGCGATGACCGGCTGGAAGTTGTGGTCGGCCAGCTCGAAATTCGAGGCCAGGTACTGCTCATCGGGGTCGAACGAGGGCCCGAACTCGGTGATCGCCGACATGCCGTCTTGCGGGAACGTGGTGTAGTGGTCCATCTGGTAGCCCTGGCCGGGCACGTAGTCCATGGCCATCTGCTCGGCGACCGTGGAGTTGTTGATCGCTCCCTGGATGTCACCTTCGTTGGGCGTGGCCCAGACCGGCGACACGTTCGGCGCCGAGTCGTAGTACGCGCCGGGGTTCAGGAACGACGCGCCCGCCGGGATTCCGTCGGCACCAGGGAAGCTGCCAAACAAGTTGTCGAACGTGTGGTTCTCGATCATGACCTCGATGACGTGCTTGATCGGCGAACCGGGGATCCCCGCGGACCGGGCCGCGGCCGCGTGGGCTGGCCCGGAGGCGGACCCCGAGGTGGACGCGGCCGCCGATGTCACTGCCGTCATGGTGGCCAGGACAGGCACGAGTCCGGCCACGAGAAGCTTCGAACGTCTCATTGTCCCGACTCTGGCCGGGCCGGGTAGCTGCCGCATTTGCCGCATATGAACCGCTAATGAACATAATCGGCAGCCACCCGGCTCCATGCTGGAGGTATGAACCCCGACTATCCGGCTCATCTCATGGGTCACCGAGGAACGGGTGCGGGCCGCCGAACGGGTGGTGGTCGACGACCTGCTGGGACGGCACGCACGGGCCGGGATCGAGCTGCGGATCACCCCGTCCATCTGGCCGTTCTGGCGGCAGGTGGCGGACTCGACGGTGGGCTTCAGCGGTTCCAGGCTTCGTAACACGGCTCCGCACCCGTTGCGCCTGGACTAGCCGCCGGTCAGGTCGAGGAGGACCTTGCCGCGGGGGCTGTCGGCGCCGCGCAAGGTGGCGATGGCCTGCTCCCATCCGGCCAGCGGGAAACGGTGGGTGATGAGGAAGCCGGGGCGGATCTGGCCGGAGTTGAGCAGGGTGACAATGGCCCGCCACGAGGTGGAGGTGTAGCTGAAGCTGCCCAGGATGGTGAGGTCGTTGTTGACGGCGTCGTCGACGGCCAGCGGCACGGTGGCGCCGTGCGGGGGCAGGCCGACGAGCACGATGGTGCCGCCGCGGCGGGCGGCGCCGATGGCGGTGGCGGCGGCGTCGGTGGTGCCGGCGGCCTCGAAGACGAGGTCATACCCGTTGCCGGCGGCGGCGAGGTCGGTCTCGAAGCGGGCGGCGCCGGCGGTGGCGGCGAGGGCGCGCTGGCCGTCGCGGCGGCCGAGGAGCACGATCTCGGCGGGCGACCACAGGCGGAGCAGGGCGACGGCGAGCAGGGCGATGGTGCCGTCGCCGATGACCAGGACGCGGCGGCCCGGCTCGGGGCAGGCGCGGCTGATGGCCTGGTAGACGACGGCGGCGGGCTCGGTGAGCACGGCGTCGTCGGCGGCTACCTCGGGGCGCAGGGGGTGGGCGAGCACGGCGGGCACGGCGGCCTGAGCGGCGGCGACGCCGTCCCTGGTGAAGCCGATCTCGTCGTAGGTCTGGCACAGGTTGGTCTGGCCGGCCACGCAGCGGGGGCAATGGCCGCAGGGAATCACGCCCTCGACGACGACGCGGGTGCCGGCCAGCGGGCCGGACGCGGCGATCCCGGTCCACTCGTGGCCGAGGACCAGGGGGTAGTGGATGTAGGCGGGGTCGATGGTGCCGTCGATGATCTCCAGGTCGGTGCCGCACATGCCGATCAGCTCGGGGGTGACGAGCAGGTCGCCGGGGCCGGGCACGGGGGCATCGCGATGCTGAAGGCCGATCTGGCCGGGCTCGCTGACGACCAGGGCCTGGCGGGCGCTCACTGGTCACCGCCTGGGACGCCGGCGCCGGTATCGGGGGCGGCGGGCAGTTCGCCGCGCTGGGCCGGGGAGAGGTCGGCGTAGCTCCGGCCGCCGAGCAGGACGGCGACGCGGTCGGCGCAGGAGCGGACGGTGCGGCCCAGCTCGTCGACGCGCCAGGCGGGCAGGTCGCCCTTGATCCCGGTGACGCTGACGGCGCCGGTGCAGGCGCCGTCGTGGCCGAAGAAGGCGGCGCCGGCGCAGAAGATGCCCTCGGCGTCCTCTTCGTCGTCGATGGCGAAGCCGCGGCGGCGGGACCGGGCCAGATCGGCGAGCAGGGTGTCGATGTCGGTGATGGTGTGCGCGGTGCGGGGGCGCAGGCCGGTCTGCTGGCACAGGTCGCGGACGGCCTGCTCGGGCATGGTGGCCAGGATGGCCTTGCCGGCCGCGGAGGCGTAGGGGATCTCGCGCTGGCCGAGAGGGGCGTGGAAACGGACGCTGCCAGGGCCGTCCACCCGGTCGATGAACACGGGGTAGCCCTGGTCGGGCACGGCGATCCGGGAGGTCATCTTGGTCGCGTCGGCCAGCTCCTCGAGCAGGGGCCGGCAGACGTCGCCGAGCGGGATCTGCTGGCGGGCGATGTCACCGAGGCGGAGCAGGGCGGTGCCGAGGGCGTAGCGGGGGCCGGGGCGCACCTCGCGCAGGTAGCCGAACCCGGCCAGGGTGCGGGCCAGCGACAGGGTGGCGCTCTTGGACGCGCCGAGGGCGCGGGCCAGATCGCTGAGCGACAGGCTCTCGGCCGGGCCGTCGGCCACGATCTCGACCAGCCGCAGGCTCCTGGCCACGCTGCGCACCGTGTACCTGTCGGCCTCCTGCTGTGCTGCTGCTCCCCGCTCAGCTGCTGCTTGCACCCCGCGCACCTCTCCGTTCGGTGTTACAGAACCTTAACCGGATAATGAAAACTTTCCTTGACAGGCTGCTCAGCGTGGTGTTTGTCTATCCAAGTGATTCTATATCACACAACACCGTTCGGAATGACAGAACACCGGGCAGAACCGTCGGCTGAGCGTCCTGACCGCAGCGCGGCACGGGCGGCGGCCGCTCACGCCCGGATCTCGGCCTGGATGGACGGCGAGCAGGCGCGCGGGCTGGTCCTCACCGGCCCGGCCGCGGTGGCCTGGGCCACGGGCGGGATGGCGCCGCCGGTGGACCGGACGGCGGCGGTGGACCTGGCCTGGGTGGTGGCCACGCCGGGCGGGCTGAGCCTGATCACGACCGAGGTGGAGGCGGACCGGGTCCGGGCCGAGTACGGGCCGGGCGAGCACGGCTTCGCCGACCTGATCGCGGTGCCGTGGTATGACCCGGACGCGTTCGTGGCCGCGGCCGCCGAAGTGGCGGGTGTCCCGGCTGAAGAACTGGCCGCGGACGGGCACCCGGCCTTCGGCCGCGACCTGACCGACGACCTCATCGCCGCGCGGCTGGCGTTGTCCCCGGCCGAGCAGGACGACCTGCGCGACCTGGCCGCCGACGCGGCGCGGGCGCTGGAGACGGCGCTGGCGCACTGGCGGCCCGGTGAGCGGGACCTGGACATCCAGGCCCGCTGCGCGGCCCTGCTGGAGGGGAGCGGGGCGGACACGCCGGTGCTG
>Ga0102924_1006903_pt1 | contig 10527 bp, 4 predicted proteins | sample PaiPotPPM11metaG_FD_80116 | JGI IMG/M metagenome (GOLD analysis project Ga0102924, IMG submission 80116) | Iron sulfur acid spring bacterial and archeal communities from Banff, Canada, to study Microbial Dark Matter (Phase II) - Paint Pots PPM... ...
CTGCAACGGTTCCTGCGGCGGGCGCAAGCAGCGGGGTGTTGGCGGACACGACGAGAGTGGCGGCTATTGCTGTGCCCAGCCGGCGATGGCCCATTTTGTTGGGCACGTTAATCTTGATTGCGGCGCTGGTAGCCGGCGGGTATTTGTTTATGCACCGCGGACCAAAGTTCACGGGAAAAGGGTCTATCGTCCTCTCGGAGTTCCCAAACACGGCGGGCGACGCGGTGTTCGACGATGCGCTGCGCCAAGGGCTGGCGGCTCAGCTCGCCCAGTCACCTTTCCTGAATATACTTTCCGACCAGCAGATCCGGCAGCAGCTCAAGTTCATGGGCCAGCAGCCTACGGTGCGTTTGACGAATGATTTGGCGCGGCAGGTGTGCCAGCGAACGCAGAGCGCCGCGGTGCTGGAAGGATCCATCGCGCAAATCGGGAGCACCTACAACCTGATACTGAATGCAGTGAACTGCGCATCGGGCGAGACGCTGGCTACTTCGCAGACCGAAGCGACGGATAAGAACCAGGTGCTGGGCGCGTTGGGCAAAGCAGCAGAGGAAATGCGGGGAAAACTGGGCGAGTCGCTGGCCTCGATTCAGAAGTACAACACGCCTATCGCGGAGGCCACCACGTCCTCGCTGGAAGCACTGAAAGCTTTCAGCTTGGGAACGCAAGCGCGCGGAAATAAGGGCGAGGATTCCGCCGCACCTTTCTTCAAGCAGGCGGTGGCGCTGGATCCGAATTTCGCCATGGCCTATGCGGTGCTGGGACAAGTGGAAACGAATCTGGGCGAACGCAGCATCGGCACGGAATACACCAAGAAGGCTTACGATTTGCGGGACCGCGCCAGCGAGCCCGAAAAGTTTTACATCGAGTCGCACTACTACAATAACGTTACCGGAGATGTGGAAAAGGGCATCCAGGTTTATCAGCTTTGGGCGCAGACCTATCCCCGCGACTCCATTCCCCGAGGCAATCTGGCAGTCGCATACACGTCACTGGGCCAATGGGAGAAGGCGCTGCCTGAAGCGCTTGAAGGGCGCCGGCTCAGTCCGGACGAAAGTATAAACTTGTTTCAAGTTGCTTTCATTTACATGGGCCTGGGCCGGTTGGACGAAGCCAAGGCGACCATCAACGAAGCGCTGGCGCGGAAATTGGATGTTCCGACTTTTCATTTCCTTCTTTACCAGTTGGCATTCTTGCAGAAGGACTCGGCCACCATGGCGCACGAACTTTCCACCCTTTCCAATTTTTCGCCGGAGACGGCTGCCGTGGGGTCTCTGATTGAGGCTAATTCGGAAGCCTATTGGGGCCACCTCGGAAAAGCGCAAGCATCGTTTCAGGCCAGTGCCCGAGGCGCCGAAAGCTTAGGCAAGAAAGGATCTGCTGCCAACGCGAACGCCGCTCAGGCTTTCATCGAGGCCGTGATGGACGATGCTGCAGCTGCTAAGAAGGACGCCGCTGCAGCTCTGGCGTTGGATTCCTCTCCCCAACTGCAAAGTGAAGCAGCTTACGCTTTTGCGCGCGCCGGCAACCCCGCCAGAGCCGAATCACTGGTGGAAGAAATCGCCAAAGAGCAACCTTCGGGTACCTTGGAGAATGCCTACGACCTGCCAACCATCCGCGCTGCCGTCGAGACGAATCGCAACAATCCTGGCAAAGCGGTTGAAATCCTGCAACCGGTGCTTGCTTACGATCTCGCCAATAACCGGGAACTTCTGAGCGCGTATGAGCGCGGACGAGCCTATCTGCTTTTGCATAAAGGCAATGAAGCCGCCGCTGAGTTTCAGAAACTTTTGGATCATCAGGGGATTGTGAAGAATTCCATCGTTGGGGCGTTGGCGCACTTGCAGTTGGGCCGCGCTTACGCGGTTGCCGGCGATTCAGCGAAAGCGCGCGCTGCGTATCAGGACTTTTTCGCGTTGTGGAAAGACGCGGACGCCAACATACCGATCCTTGTTGCTGCAAAGGCCGAGTATACAAAACTCGATTCTGGGGCGGGACGGTAACTCCAAATAGGTGTTTGCTTTCGCGATTAAGCCCAGGAACGCAAATAGGGCCTCGGTATTACTATCTTGCGGAACAAAAAAATGAAATCCGGCAAACGCAAAGCTGCGGCGAAAAGAAGAGGCCCTCCGAAAAATTTTGAGGAATACTTTGCGAGCGTCCCGACACCGGCTCGCAACGCGTTGAAGAAGATGCGAGCGGCGATTCGATCTGCCGTGCCAGCGGAGGCGGTTGAGATCATCAGTTATGGAATTCCCGCGTTCAAGCACAAACGAGTGCTGGTATGGTATGCCGCGTTTTCGAAACACTGCAGTTTGTTCCCGACGGCTGCGGTTATCGAAGCGTTCAAAGAGGAACTGAAGGGCTTCGTGATATCCAAAGGGACCATTCAGTTCCCGACGGTCAAGCCCTTGCCGACAGCGCTTATCAAGAGAGTGGTGAAGGCGCGTGTGAAGCAGGACCAAGGCACGAAAGGGCGCTGATAGGGCCGCGCTGTCGAGCAGTTCGATAACGCAATTTGCCGGGGTGAGACCGACGTTTGCGTAGTTTCGGTCCGTACCTTGACGACACCTCGCCGTAAGCCACGATGTCGGGGACGACTGAGGGTAAACAAAAGGCGAAAATTTCGGGTACGATCGTTTTTCCGCTTGACACCGGCAGGGTATGAATATTTAATTCGTTTTAATAAATTTAATAAAAGGCGTGGGTGGGGTGCCCAGGCACATTTTTGGACTCTTCCAACTCAGCAGTTTCTTGAACTACCATGTGCGGGCCGTGAGTGTGCGCGTCGTTCGTGTACTTGGGGGTGCGCCGCGAGCGCGTGAAGAGCAGACTGGTATCTTTTCAAGCTTGATCCAACGGAGCCGGCCATGAAAATCGTTCGCATCGTTGTCTGCTTAGCCATATTTCTGCTGATTTCCGGCGCTGCTTTGGCGCAAGACACCGGCACGTTCACGGGGACGGTGCACGACAGCTCGGGCGCAGTGGTGGCCGGGGCGGAAGTGAACATCAGCAACCAGTCCATTGGCGTGAACAAGACGGTGACAACAAACGCGGATGGAGATTGGGTTGCTCCGTACCTTACGGCCGGTCCATATAATATTACGGTGAGTGCAAAGGGATTCAAGAAATACCAGGCCAAGGGCGTAGTTTTGCGCGTGGGACAGACAGCGAAACTGGACATAACGCTCGAAGTGGGATCGATTACGAACGAAGTCACGGTGGTCGGTACCGGGCTGGCGCAGGTGGAAACGGAATCGGCACAGGTGGGCGGAACAATTACCGGGACTGAGATTACGCAACTGCAGTTGAACGGCCGCGATTTTGCGCAACTCATTACGCTGACTCCGGGAGTGAATAACCAAAGCGGACAAGATGAAGGAACCGTAGGAATCGCCGGCAACACAATCTATTCAGTGAACGGAGGCCGGGGAGAAAACAACAACTGGGAAGTGGACGGCGGCGACGATATGGACAACGGCAGCAACAACTCGCTGAACGTTTTCCCGAGCATCGACTCCATCGCCGAAGTGCGCGTTCTGACCTCCAATTACGGCGCGGAATACGGGCGGAACGCTTCTGGAACGGTAGAGACGGAACTTAAATCGGGAACAAACTCCTTCCACGGTGACGTGTACGAATTCGTGCGGAACAATATTTTTAACGCACGAAATTATTTTGATGCCCCTGGCCCGGTTCCGGAATATAAGAAGAACGATTTTGGCTACACAATCGGCGGGCCAATTTACATCCCCGGGCACTACAATACGGACAAGAGCAAGACTTTCTTTTTCTGGTCGCAGGAGTGGCGGCTGGAACGAATTCCCAACACGTTTAATATCCCGGTGCCGTCGAATCAGGAACGGATGGGCAATTTTAGCGATGTTTGTCCCGGCCCGGATTGTCCGAACTTGCCCGGCGGGGGAACGCAGATTCCACAGCCTCTGGATCCCAATGCAACGGCCATTCTGGCGGAAATCCCTGCCCCGAACAGTACAACCGGCTGCCCTTCGACAATTAACGCCTGCTACAACGCTGACATCGTACAACCAACTTTCTGGCGCGAAGAACTCTTGAGGGTGGACCATAACTTCACGCCGAAGTTGCGCGGGATGTTCCATTACATTCACGACTCCTGGAACACAGTTACGCCGACCACCTTGTGGTCCAACGCAACTCTTCCGGGGATTTCGACAAAGTTTGTGGGGCCGACGACGAGCGCGGTTGCACGCCTCGTATATACAGCTTCCCCAACGCTAGTGAACGAATTTGTCTTCAGTTACACCTCGGACCACATCTTTTTGACCAACGAAGGGCCGTTCGAGCGGCCTGCAAGCATGACGATGACAGGCATTTTCCCTGACTTCGGAGGCAAGCTCCCGACGGTGAGTGTCAGCGGAAACCAAGCTTACGGGCAAGGATTTACGGCCGACCCCTCGGATGAGCCGTGGAACAATGCGAACCCGACCTACACCATCCGGGACAACGTGACCAAGATCCTCGGCAAACACACATTGAAATTCGGGGCCTACGTGGTAATCGCGCAGAAGAACGAGTTTTCCGGCACCGGACTGCAAGGTTCTCTTAGCTTCGATGCCACAAACACGAACGTCACGACAGGAAACGCGTTTGCGGACTTGCTACTGGGAAATATTTCAACCTTTTCGCAGGTAAACGCCGAACCAAAATATTACAGCCGTTACCAGTTCGTGGAACCGTATATCCAGGACGACTTCCACGTCACCCCACGGCTAACTTTGAACATCGGGCTGCGTTTGAGCTTGTTTGGCACGTATTACGAAAAGGAAAAGAACACCTACAACTTCGAACCCTCGGCCTTCATGCAGGCCAATGAACCCGCGCTCGACCCCTTGGGGTCGGGGGCGTTGGTAAACCCGGTTACGGGAACATTCCTTTCTCCTACCAACCCAGCCGATGCGCAATTCTTGTACAACGGGCTCGTGCAGTGTGGAGCGCCCGGAGTTCCGCGGGGCTGCATGAAAGGGCATTTATTTAATCCAGCGCCGAGAGTGGGATTCGCGTGGGATATTTTTGGAGACGGAAAGACTTCGCTGCGCGGTGGTTACGGAATTTTCTTTGATCACGGCAATGGAAACGAGGGCAACAGCGAGTCTTTGGAAGGAAGTCCGCCATTTGTGCTGAATCCGCAGCAACCAAATATCGCCCCTGGAGTCAATGGATGCGCGCAGCCAACCGGGTACACTTGCATCGGGGGCAGCGGGGCGCTGGCTTATCCGCTTAGCGTAACTGCGATTCCCACCCATGCAGTGTGGCCCTACATGCAGCAGTGGAATTTGAGTATCGAACGGGAAGTGTTCAAGAATACAGTTGTGCAGGTCGGATACGTAGGCAGTAAAGGAACGCACTTGGCTTTGGAATTGGACGCCAACCAATTGCAAACAACCCCAGCATCCCAAAATCCTTACAGCGCCGGTGAACCGATCGTGATACAGGATCAGATGACACCGCCCAATCCTGCATTGAATAGCACGGGGCAGGTGGTGAATACAGATTGCGGCGCGCTAGCGGTGAATGGAGTCCCTTTATCGGGACAGGCTGCTATTAATTTGGGGACTGCCTGCGGGAACGATCCGTCGCCCTTCCGGCCGCGAGTCGGTTATGGAACAATCACTTACAAGTACTACGGGGCGGATTCGAGCTACAACTCGCTGCAAGTCTCGGTAAGGCGGACGATCGCCCCGTTGGTGCTATCTGCCTCATATACCTACAGCCACTCGATCGATGATGCTTCCGACTTGGCGGATCAAAACTTTGTAAACTCGTTTGACTTGGCCGCGAATCGAGCCAGCTCAAACTTCGATGAACGTCACATTTTCACGTTCAGCTATGTATACAGCCTACCTTCACCTTGGACAAGTGGATGGAAGAAGGTGGCACTCAGTGGATGGCAATATTCCGGCATCACGTCATTTAATACCGGGCAACCCTTTAGCGTCCTGAACGGAGTATTTGGCGACAATGCAGGGGTGGCCAACGGTGTAGGGACGAATGGCTCGTATGCGGACCTCGTTCCAGGTGTGAGCCCTCATAGCAAACCTTCGGCGGCGGCGATTGCCGCGTTGGCTCCTGGCTCGGGTCCGCTGCTTTTCAATCCTGCGGCATTTGAAGCGCCCACCGGTTTAACATTCGGCGACACTGGCAGGAATTTTCTGAATAATCCCAGCCGGTTGAATTTTGACATGGCGCTGTTCAAGAATTTCGCAATTCACGAAGCCATTTCGCTGCAGTTCCGGGCGGAAGCCTTCAACATTTTCAATCACACGCAGTGGGCAAGTAACAATTCAACTGCGAGCACGACCGGCAGTGGCGGTGTCGCGAACAATACGATCTCCTGTTATGGAGGAACGAACAATTCGGCGGCGGATCCTGCATGCCTTGGAAATGGTTTCTTGCAACCGGAGGCGGCGCATAACCCGCGCATTCTCCAGTTCGGACTCAAGCTGCTGTTTTAGTTGCGTAAAACTTTGGAAAGCAGTTGGGAGGCGTCCTCGTCCTGGGATCCGAGGGCGCCTTTTTTTTCGATGGACACAACGGCGTGGCGGTTGGAGCTTCGTGAGCGGCGCTATTCGATTGATGCAAATGATGACCTCGCAAATGCTTCATGGAGCGGGGAGGGGCTTCTTGTCGCGAATTCCCTGCCCTTCTACTAGCGTGTAGATGTTATCCGCCGCAATATTTTGCAATTTTTCCAACACGCCGCTGGGCCATTGCACTTCTACCGAATCCAGTTTTGACTCCTTGCCCAAACCGAAATGCAGGCGCAGATCGTTCTGCGAGAGGTAGCTTGCGCCGCCGCGGACTTCGTTGAATTGGATGAGCTTGCCGGCGCGCAGGGTGACGCGTGCGCCGATAGCGGCTCGATTGCTTTTGGTGCCCACCAGCTTGAATTCCACGCGATGGTTGCCGGCTACGCCATGATTGATCAAGAGCGAGGGCGGTTCGCCTACGTTCAACAGCAAGACGCCGATATTTCCGTCGTTCGCGACGTCACCGAATGCGGCACCGCGGCGCGAGGCGAGCGGAACAGCGTTTAGCCCGGCAGCTGCGGCAGAATCGGTGAACGTGCCGTCGTGATTGTTCATGTGCAGCAGAAGCGGTTCGCGATAGCGCGCGCCGGATTCCAGGGAATCCATTTGCGGGTACACGTGGCCGTTGGCAACGAATAGATCGACCCAGCCGTCATTGTCGAAATCAAAAAAACCGGTGCCCCATTTCACGTAGGGATAGCTGGACGTGGCAACACCTGCTTTCCAACTGACTTCGTCAAAGCCCGTGGCGCCTAGATTGTGGTAGAGGTTGTCTTCCTGGTCCATGAAGTTGGTGACGAAGATGTCGAGGCGGCCGTCGTGGTCGTAATCGCCGAAGTCCACACCCATGGAGCCTTTGGCGTCACCTTCCGCGCTTAAAGCTGTCCCGGATTGCATGCCGACATCGGTGAACGTGCCATTGTGATGGTTGTGGTACAGATAATTTGGGCCGGCATCGTTGGCGACGTAGAGATCGGGCCAGCCATCGTTGTCATAATCGCCCCAGACCACGCCGAGTCCATAGTAGGCGTTTGGATCGTCAACACCGGCTTTCTTCGAAACTTCTTCGAACGTGCCGTCTCCGCGATTGTGGTAGAGCAAGTCGGTCTCGCCGAGCATACCCCAGGGACCGCACTGCACCACGATGCCGCGGAACTTGCAGCTGCCGAAGGCGGCGACATTGTCGAGATCGACGTGTACGTACCGGGCGACAAAAATATCGACGAAGCCGTCTTTGTCGTAATCGGCCCAGGCTGCACCGGTCATGAAACCGCTGCCGCGCACTCCGGCTTTGTCGGTGACATCTTCAAAAGTGCAATTGCCGCGATTGCGATAGAGCGCGTTGCCGCCGTAACCGGTCACGAATATGTCGGGCAGGCCGTCGTTGTCAAAATCAGCCACGGCAACGCCCATGCCCCAGCCTTTGCGGGTCAGGCCAGCTTGCTTGGTGATGTTTTCAAATTTCAGCGGAGCGGTTTGGCGGTAAAGCGTGACCATGGGGTCGCCACCCTGTTTGTAGCGATCGACTGTGGAGCCGTTGACGACGAGGGCGGAAAGAACGCCGCTGTTGTCGCAATCGATGAACCCGACGCCTCCGCTCATTGATTCGACGATGTATTTTTTTTCAGGCGAAGCAATGTGGGGAACCGTTAAACCGGCACGGGAGGCAATATCTTCGAAGAGAGGCACGGGCGCGCGAGGTTTGCCGGTTTGCGCGTTACTGCCAATACATAAGAGGATGATGGCTAGCAGCGGAAATATTTTCGTCGTGGGTCCCGAGGCCAATTCAGGACTACTTTAGCGTGCGGAATTGGGGTTGTCTATGGCGCCGGCGTATACGCGCAGTGCGATTTCAGACCTCCAACTGGCGGAGGTTTTCAGAACTACCCCGCCCGCGACAAAGAATGATGCCGCGAGCGAAGTTACATCAGGCGTCCTAGTCGGGCGGCGCGCTACCCTGCCTTTCCTGCAAGCAGTAAAGCACTAATTCCACGCGTGTTGACACGCCTAGCTTGTCGAAAATCCTGAACAAATAATTTCGTATCGTGTGTTCACTCAGGTGGAGGTGGACCGAAATTTCGCGATTCGACATGCCCTCTGCAACCTGACGCACGACCAACTCCTCACGTTTGGAAAGCAAATCGATGCCGTGGGCGTCCTGCAGGCGCATGGGCATGGTTAGGCTGAGCGCTTCGAGGACATAGCCGAGTTGTTCGCTATTGGCCCAAACTTGCCCTCGATGAACGGCGTGAATACACTTGCCGAGGGTCTCGAGAGGTTCGTCCCGGAAGACGATACCATGCGCGCCGCAACGAAACGCGTCGATGACAAGGTCGCGTTCGCGGGTATCGAGAAGCATGACCGCACGAGTGCGGGGCTGCAGGTTACGCAGCTCACGCACCACGCGGAACCCTTGAAGCGGGCCTTCGCGCAGATGTGAGCTGATCACCGCAACGTCCGGCGCTCGTTCTTTTAGAAGATTGACGACACCCGTAGCATCTACCGCACTGCCCACGATTTTAAGACGATACCGTTTTGGCCGAAGGGCATTTTCGACCAGCTGGCAATTCATTTCGTTCGCTTCTGCTACCAATACACTGACGTTGCTACTACTGTAAGACTCCAACGCATTCTGCATTTTAATCCTTAGCAGCTTGGAGTCTGGAGGGTTGAGACATTGTTAACAAATCCTAATTCTTATTACAAGAGTAAACTTAACAATTGAATAAAAAATGTTTAGTGTCAGTCCCAAAATGGTCCAAACGATCTAATTATTTCGATGCGAATTGCACTCATCGACCGAACAGCGGTGGCCGAATCTGCATGCAGTACAACATGTTTTGAGTTCAAGATTGGATGAAGACGGACACGATCTTTGAGGTTAATTACCGGCAATCAGCTGTTTCCCAAATCAGGAAATCCACAGGGAGCGGTGTAAGGAAACCTGTTAGGCGCCCCCTTCTATAGCTTCTTTGAAAGCTTCGGTCTAAAGAGCGGAACAGGCTAGTTGTTTTGTGGCGTTCGGCGATAGAGACGTTTGTCTGTAGCGTAGGTACAAGAATACCGCCGTCGGTAGAGATGAAAGCCTCTACCGTCATTGCCATCCAGGAAAGGCCGCTAGCCAACTTTCATTTCAGAAAGTATCCAATTTGTACATCTCGCTTTGAAATAACCGGCCAGAAGTTGCTGAGACGTTTGGCCACTTGTTCGATTCTGGACAAAAGCATACTTTTCGCCATGACGTACGAATAGAGGCAAGAACGAGGCCTCTAAGGCTTGCACGAGAGTTTTCACGCGTAGACCAGTGAGTTATGGATGTCGCGATAGGCCGCGACATTCGGGGCAACAGAACTTGGGAGCCACTTAATGCAGCGAAGTACCTGGGCCATTTTTTCCGGACTGATTGCCTTCCTAACCTGCATGCCGCCTTCCCCGGCGCAGGAAATACCCGTGGCGGCCAACGGCGCCCCCGTTGGCCTCACCACGGCAAGACAAAAAGAAACATCCACTGGAAATATCCACGAAGGCGACCATCCCGCATTGCAGCGGCGCAATGCCCGTTACCGCCTGTGCGCTAGCGATGCGATCATCCTGACTTTTCCCTTGACGCCGGAATTCAATCAAACCGTGAACGTCCAGCCCGACGGATTTGTCAGCCTTATGGGCGCTGGCGACGTGCATTTGGAAGGGCTCACCATCCAGGAATCAGTATTAGCGGTACAGACAGCTTACGTGAGAATTCTGCACGACCCGCTGATTACGATCGAATTGAAGGATTTCAACAAGCCCTATTTTACAGTCGGCGGGCAGGTGTCCAAACCGGGGAAATTTGATCTGCGGGGATACACAACGGCCACCGAGGCGGTGGCTATGGCGGGCGGGTTCAACGAGTCGGCAAAACATTCCCAAGTGTTATTGTTTCGCAAGCATGATGACAACTGGACGGAAGTGACAACCC